>ULPX01038173.1_pt1 | contig 37826 bp, 34 predicted proteins | sample 1953911 | NCBI WGS metagenome assembly ULPX01 (sample SAMEA4835640, study PRJEB28245) | human gut metagenome | biome: gut microbiome; material: fecal sample | place: Denmark | collected 2008 | reverse complement strand
CCCCGACGGCGAATTGGGTGCGTCCCTGCGGTATCTGTCCCAGCGCTATGCCATGCCCTTTGACGAGCTGAAAGGATTGTTGACGGACATCGGCACCGAAGCATCGAAACTGTTCCGCTCCGGTGTATTTGCATCTGGAATCAGTTTCTTCATTGCGTAAGCCCACCGAAAAGGCAATAAATGAAGGTACACACTGATATGCTCGCTGTCCTCAATCACCATTTTATCGAGCAGCTGGGTATAGGCCTCGTCCTCCGCTTCTACGCCGGAGAGAATTTCATTGACTGCGGTTTTGATGGAAACCATCAGCTCCTCTTCCCTATGACGAAGCTCCTCCTGATGGGACACACTGGTCAGGAGCGACTGCTGGGCTTTGATGGCAGTATCCTGTTTTTCCCGCTCCGCAAGGTACTTCTCTTTGGGAATCTCCCCAGAGAGGTATAAATCCAGCAGCTTCTCTTTTTTCGCCTCGCAGCCCGCAATCAACCGCTGGGCGGCCTCGGTGTCAACGCCAGACATATCCTGCTGGATGACCAACTGAATCACCTTCAAGAGATTGTCTGTAACCTTACCTTTGTCAAGCCGAAGCTGTCGCATAACCAAGCACATGATATGGATTGCATCCTCATTGCGAATGCCCGGGCCGGTACAGCCCACTTGGTTTCCGGCAGCGTCAATATGGGGCCGTCCGTTCTGGCTGGCCTCGTAGCAGCGCCACCCCTTATAGCGGCTCCCATCCTTTCTGGTTTTATATCGGGCGACATAGCTGGAACCGCAGCATCCGCATTTGATTTTCCCAGAAAAGGGATAACGGTTTGAGTGCTTGGATTTCCCTTTCATAGAGTCGGATCGCTCATCCAGAATCCGATTGGCTTCATTGAACAGCTCTCTGGAAATAATGGGTTCGTGATGATCCTTGAGAATCACAAATTCCTCCTGCCCCTTATTATATTTCTTATCATGGGACAGATAATCAGGCGTGTAGGTTTTCTTTTGAACCAGATCACCGCAGTATTTTTCATTACGGAGCAGCCGTAGGATAACAGTATTGGACCATTCCTTGACCCGCATCGGGTTAATTCCGGCCTCCCGTAGCTCCCTGGCAATCACATGAGTGCCCTTCCCCTCCTGGACAAATTTCCGGAAAATCAACCGCACTACCTCTGCGCCATCCGGGTTGATGGTCATTTTCCCGTCGGCAACATCATAGCCCAGCATACTTCTCCCGAATACAACGCCCTGCTCCATCTGTCGCTTCTGGCCCCATTTGACCCGCTCAGAGGTCCTTCGACTCTCTTCCTGGGCAATGGAGGACATGATGGCCAGACGCAACTCCGCATCACCGTCCAGGGTGTTGATGTTGTCATTCATAAAGATAACACCTACACCCAGCTTCTTCAGCTCCCGGGTATATGAGATGCTGTCCAGTGTATTTCGGGCGAAACGGGATATTTCCTTGGTCACAATCAAATCCAGCTCTCTGTTCTTGGCGCAGGCAATCATCCGGTTAAAGGCTTTTCGCTTTTTTGTAGTAGTTCCGGACAGCCCTTCATCTGCAAACACCTCGAAAAGCTCCCATTCCTGGTGGCACTGGATGTACTGGCGGAAATAGCGCTGCTGGCTCTCAAAGGAATTGGCCTGATCCTCATTGTCCGTAGAAACACGGCAGTATGCGGCGACCCGCTTTTTCGTCTGCTGGAATCGGCGCTCCTGATTCATCAATTCATAGCGATCAATAGACATGAAATGCTCCTCCTTTTTTGAAATACTGCAATTTTACGGCAGCCTTTTCAAAAAGTCGAAGGTGCCAATCCTCTGTATGTAAAAGCACCGAGCCTAGGCCCGGTGCTTGCTGCGCTCCTTCGTGTACTGCTTTTCAATCTCCGCTATACAGCGCTCCTTTTGCGCATGGGTCAGGAGATTTCGCTTTTCCAGGGAGTAAAGAATAGATTTCTGCAATTGAAGTAGGAATTCCGAGTATTGCGGCTCCATCAGATCAGGAACCGGTTCTCCTACATAGACATACTCTTTCGGCTTCAACAGGGCAGACCTCCCCTCCCCTGCCCTATTCTATTGCGGCACCACAAAATTCATGCCTTGCTTAACGCCCCTTCCGCTTCGTGATTTCATATTCCACGCCCATCCGTTGACTGCAATAGGTACAAAGCTCTTTCTCGTTGCTGGCAGGGTTCACCCGTCTCAAAAAATAAGCGCCTGAACCATAGAAATTATCGGCACAGGCGCTGCAAAGACAGAGTGTCAGTTTTTTCGAGGTGACAGGAATCAGACCAACGCTAATAGCCAACGCATGGTTCAGCCCTCTGCATTCCGTTTCAGAAAGTATCCCGATGTACTGTACCAGCCGTTTCTTGTCGATGGTACGAATCTGTTCCAGCATCACCATAGACGGCTGGGAAAGTCCATTCTCAGAGCCTAAATGATAGTGGGTCGGGAGCTTTGCTTTCGTGCCGATTCTGGTGGAAATAGCCGCAACAATGGTTGTGGGGCTGTGCCGGTTGCCTACATCATTCTGGATGATGACCACCGGACGATAGCCATTCTGTTCAGAGCCAATGCCCGTTCCCAAGTCTGCATAATACAGTTCTCCACGAAGATATGTTCCGTTCATATGTTGATTGACCTCCTTAGTTTATAGGCTTTTGCCTATGTAGAAGCCAATTTGTCCTCGACACCCCGGCTCTCTGGGAAGTCGCCAAACGGCTGGCAGCGTACCAGCTCCACGGGATGTTCTGTGCCCTCACATGGTTCTCATGTGACCGCCCTCATTGCGTTCCTAGCTGTGACTGGACGGGAGTATCATTGTCCCCACTGCTTGTTATCGCCCTACCGGGAGCTGCCCGACAGTCTTAGAAACAGTTTCTCGCTCCGTGCCAGGAAAAGCGGAACAGGCCAAATAAAATTGCTGTGTCCTGATACTTTCTCTGGCACATCCCGGCGCAGTTTCTAAAGTGGCTTATGCTCATCGCAATAGCAATAGGAATGTGTTTGACGAATGGGTATTCTTTTTTCAAGCTGCAAATCCGCTCCTCAAACAGAGAAACAGGTGAAGGATTTAACCCCTTCACCTGTTTGCTCACTTATCGGCTAAAAGTGTAGTCTTAAAAACCAATTTTTTAGAAAAATTCTTTGAGCTTATTCAGTGCGATATCCACGCTGAATTTGACAGCTCGCTTGGTGCAGCCTTCCATTTCCGCAATCTGCTCAAAGGTATATCCGTCGAAGTAATACAGCAGCAACCGACGACGCTGTATTTCGGGTAATGTCAGGATTGCTTTATGTAGCTTCTGATATAAAAGCTTTCGGTAAACCTGATCTTCCAAAGATTCCGGGGCTACTGCGGCTCGTTGGTTCAAAGTTCCTTCCGTTAAATCAGAATGCTCATAATGTCGGCTGACCACATTTAGGTGCGATATATCCTCCAATTCGTATTGATTAAACACGGTATAGAGTTTTTCATCGACCTGTTCTCTATAATAAACCCCTTGACCGTCTGAAAACGAGATGAAATAGTTTCCATCTTCTACAGAGAGTACATAGGGGTTGTCTTTATCCTTCTTTCTTTTCGGATGGTTCCCACCCATGTTGGTTTCCTCCAATCGATCTGAATTTTGAAAATTCAGTTTGATTGGAGGTGAGCGGCAATGAATTACCGCTGCATTTTTATAGGAATGTCCCCTGTTGGAACATATTTCCGGCTTTAGGGCGCAATGGGTCTGTCGTCTATACTGAAATGCAATTTATGACATCGGCGACATCGAATGACCATAAACATACTCCTTTTACACTTGAAATATATTTCCGTTTCGGATACATTTTGTTGTATTCAAAGGAAAGATGTCGTATTGTAGAATATTCACGAGGTGAATTTGGAATGCCTGAGTATTCTCGTGCTCTGGGAGATGCGGTTAAGCGTGCCCGTATTCAACAGGGTCTTTCGAAAAAACAGCTTGCAGATATAATCGATGTCGATGTGCGTACAATCACAAACATCGAAAATTATGAAAGCAATACGACTTTGCACGTTTTATACCGTTTGCTGAACACGCTAAAGATTGATTCCCGTGTAGTGTTTAGCCCTGAAAAGAAGCAGGAATCCCAGCTTCACTTCCAATTAAAGCAGCTCATTGAAGAATGCACGGAAGAAGAAGTCGCTGCTTTAATCCCGGTTTGCGAATCCGTCACCAGAGTGCTTCGCACTAAAAAAGGATCAATGATAGAAGAATAAAATAAGAGCCTGCTTCCCCACAAATAGGGTTAAGCAGGCTCTTGGCTTTTACAAGCGGCTCATTTTGCTTTCCAACATCTTAAATTGTATAACATCTATCCGAATTTCGGTTTTGCACTTTGGGCAGTACAATGGGAATCGAACCAGGATAGTATCTTCATAGACTTTTGTCCGTGATTTTCCCCTGCAAATAGGGCACCGAATCCATCGTGACCCCATTTGTCTCTCACTCACATAAACTCCTCCAACTACGCCCCAGCTCTGCGTATGGTCGTCCGGCCTTTACGGGGCAATTGTTTTAGCGGTTTGAATTATTCAAATAATGGAAACAGCGTCATTGGCTCTAGCGTATTTCCAGCAGAGAGGAACACTTTCCCGCTTTCATCCGGCTGAAACACTAAATTCATAATGGTTTCTCCTTCCTCATTTCTTCCCTCCGTTACCCATCCAGAGAAGTGTTTTCCCTCCGGAGCTGTCATAACAGGACACATCAATTGGGTAATGGAGGTATCATAAAAGTCAGTTTGCAGGACAGTATCACCATTTTTGAAGGTAAGCCGGACCCGCTGATTTTCTTTCATCACATCCTCTGCGGTCATGGCATAGCAGAGCCATTTGTCAGAGGACTGCTTTTCAAAGAACAGACTTTGGTCAATAATGCTTTCCTTGACGCTGCCATCCTTCCGATGCTGATTCAGGGTCACAGATACCCGGGTAGAAAACAGTGTATCCGAATATCGGCAGAAATCCGAAACAGTCTCATTGGTGAAGTCAAAGCTTGCAGCCCCCTGGACGAAGCCAAGTTCCGTGCCGGTGATGGCGTTGTAGGCATCTGAACTTTTTACAAAGTACTGGGTAACATCCTTCCGGCTGGCCTGCTTCATCATATACAGGGCGTAGGTTTTGATTGCATTGAGGGCGGTACTGCGCTGAGTATCATCCATAGTGCTCTTAGTTGTCTGCTCCGTGAAAGTATGGGTAGCTTCATCGTAGACGACATCCATATCATTTCCGTTTTCGTCAACGATACGAACGCTGGGCACGGTGGAGTTACCGATGGTTTCCTGGGTGCAGATGCGGATACCTGTCACACCAACGGGCAGGTAATCTTCCGCCTGCATGGTGCTGATCTGGATGGTAGTGCTATCATCTAAAGCCGTTCCGTTCACATAAGCCGTATGTCCATCCAATTTTTGAATCCTGTAGCTGATTTCTTCCTGCTTCAGAAAGAATGTCACTTTGCCCAACTCCCAGTCCGGGATGTCTGTTTGGGCGGTTCCCTGACTTTGATTCACCAGGGTAAATTCTGCAATTTTTTCCTTTTCCAGACGTATCAGATATTTTTTATCTCCGGATAGTCCGGTAGAGGTTTCCATGAGGGTAAGCTCTGAGTTTCCAACGGTGTCCTCCATGCTGTTTACAAAAGCGTCCCTGCTTCCATAAGAGGAATCCTGTGCCAGATCGTACAGCGTTCCCCAGTCGTGGGCAGCAAACAACTGGACAAATACCTCCGAGGCTTTTGCCGACGGCTGGGCCAATTCGTAGCGGGTCAACCACCCTTCTAGTTCGTTCAACCCGAAAAAGGATGCTCCGCAGAACAGGAGGACGCAGAGGAAGAATATTGTATAGAATACGATGCTTCCAGTACGAGACCCCCTGCTGCGAGAAACTGTGGTCCGGTATTTGGATGAAGCAGGCGCTATGCTTACAGATGATTTGCTTTTACGCTCAAATTTTCCCTGATACATAGCTCATTCCTCCCCAGCGGGCCGAACCATCCAGAAATCCGGCATCTTTCTCGGCTCCGACTGAAGCAACGAATAGCTGTTCATGATTCGAACCTCTCCATTGTCGCCATAACGGCCATAGGTATCCCGATACATCATGACCGTGGAGGAACCGCCGTCCATATTGCAGGCGTTCACAGCTCCGTACTCTACCATGATGTCGATGGTATCCTTGTATTCGCCGCCCATGGAGCTGGGCTGTCTGCCGTCGATACAAACGAATATCACAGTACCGTCCGCTCGCTGCCCAATGGCTGTTCTGGGATTCAAACCAGACACCTTATTGTAGGCTTCCATATTGATTTCGCCGTTCATAATCAGAACAGGCCCAAAGCAGCAACCATCTCGGATATTCAATTCTTCCGCTTGGGCCTTAGAGAGATTGTCTGTAGAAACAACAAGAATATTGTCCTTTGTAAAGCCCGCAAACCCGCTGGTTTCCGAAGGTTTTCCAGAAGTCCAGACACATTCCCCATCAGAGTAAACCAATCCTGCAGGGAGTGTGCCTACATAAGATCCGGTAGTGCCATCATCGTTAAACGCTCCACCGTTGATGCCCGCAATAGCACCTTCATCCGCCATCGCAGCCGTCAAGCGTTTTCCAGGGATGCTGGTGCTAAAGCCGTTGTGGGTGGAAATCCCCAAATAAACCTGGGCAGGGTCACGGACCAGCATCACTTTGGCGTTGTATGTTCTCCCGTGAACATCCTCGATGCGAATTCCGTCGGGATAGTTGGCCCATTCGCTGTCACTCCCCGCCTGATTTCCACGGTTGATGATCACAGCGCTGGTATCGGTCAGATTATCTTCCAGCCCTGTGTCAACATCGGCCCGAATCTCCGCAACAGTCTCCTCTCCAATGAATAGCGCCGGTACCCATTTGGTGGCGCTGGCCTCAATGAGAGCCATAGTGAGCTGATTCCGTGCCGTGGGGGAAGGCCCATTGAATACAAGATTCAAAACCAGCAGCAGGTCCCCAAGCAGCAGGACGATTACTGTAATCAGTACCAGCAGGAAGCGCCGGACGATTCTACCGAGCACGCTATCTCTTCGTTTCTTCCTGAATGGAATGACTGCCGTATTTTGAGTTCTATTAGACGTCCTTTTTCCAGTATTTTGTTCTTTCTTCATGATGTAAACCTCATATTTTTCTTCACTCGTCAGGTAATTCCCTGTTGAATGAGCTGGTACAATCATAGCAGTTGAATAACGCTTTGGCAAAGGTATGGCCTTGGTGTTTATATACTTGACATAGCAGATAGGAATCTCCTTATAACAACTTTTTCAACATTTGAATCACCTAACACCCTATTCCTCATTTTTTAAAGCTTTAATGCAATGCTCAAGCTCTGACAGGTCGCTGTCGAAATAGACATTTACGAATTCTGTCACGAGTATTTTTTTGATCAGCTCTTGAGGAACTAAAGAGCTGCACATGGCGTGGTGATTCGCAATAATCCGTCGGGCCGATAAACGTCTAATGACTGTATAAGTAGTCGACTTTGACCAAGTAAGTTCTTTTCGGCATAGTTCCACAAGATTAGTAGAACCTATTGGTTCATTTTTCCAAAGAATTTTACAAAACTGATACTCACTAGGATAAATGATTGATTTTTTCATAGGGTTTAGCAAAAACGCAACAGCTGTAAATCAGTATGAATATAGGAACTACACCCAGTGTAATCCATGAGAACGTATTTACTGTCTCCGAAATAATCATTGAAACAAATATGCAGATTAATTCTGTTATGACAATTCGGACTAGTAACATTTGCTCTATCTTCTTTACAGACATTCCATTTGTAAGAAGTATTTCCCACTCTGCTTTGGAACTGAACCTTTCCTGAAGCAAGTTTTCCCGTGTCAGGATTGCAGAGCAAGCGACAAGTACCGCACTTACCAAAAAAGTCTGCCAGGTCTGTCGTTCCAGTAGATCCCAGGCAAGCCTAGTATCTGTATTTGCGTTTACTGAAAAATTCTGTTTACGTAGCTTTGCACTTACTCCTTCCACAGTGCCTTTGTTTGTCAGCAGAAAGACAACTTTTGTTCCCATAAACTGCACCCCAAATAGTTTGTGGGCCACTTCATAGCTCATGTAAATATGGGGCGTTTCCGATTCGTCCTGATAAATCCCACAAACCTGAGCTTTTGTCTCCACATCTCCGCTCTTCAATAGGAGTTCTTCCTGGACCGCAATTCCAGGCTCGTTGTCCTTCTCGGTAAAAAGTTTGGTTGCGGCTTCATTCAGCACAAGGTATGGCATGTTGGTATTATTCGTGAAGAGTGTTCCGTCTGTCAGATGCACATTCAGATAGGATGCGTACACCGCATCAATTTGATTGCTTGCGTCTTTTTCTCCATAAGTCAGTTGACAGCTGACTTGCAGAATTGGGCTGACTCGCTCTACGTCAGCAATTTGAGAAAGCGTATTCAGATCAATTGTTGCATCGTCCGTGGAGCCGATCAGCTCAAATGGTGTGTGCTTTTCCCTGTAGAGCCGCTGGGCCGTCTGGGTGCCTGGGAACAGCATATAGAGTCCTAGGCACAGCATGACGATGGCTGTCCAACCGCAGCGGGGGATGGTCTTTGCCGCAATTTTACAGATATGCCCCGCCATGATTCTTCTGGCGTTTCTTGACAATGATAATTCCGATGACTGCCGCAAGGATCACACCTCCTAAAATCAGCACGGAAACCCACCACTGGCTTGCCGCCTTTTGCTTTTCTTCTTCCGTGTTATCCGTCTGCTGTAGCTGGACAATCGGGCGGTTTACTGTTGTTTCAAAGGTGGTTTCCTGTTGGAATGCCTCTCCGTTCTCGTTTTCATATATCAAAGTAACTGTACCAACTGTATCGCCGTACTGGTTGCCGTTTTCGTTTCCCTTGCTGGCATTCAGAGCAATAATGTACAGTTCAATTTTCGTTGTTGCGGAGGTTCCCGCCCCCATGGTGCCGATATATCCCGTATTGGAGGGCGCAAAGCCGAAGCCGGAAACCACACAGCGGACGTTGTGCATCGGATCCCTGCCCATATTCATCACCTGGAAGGTTACAGGGATGGTTTCGCCTACAGTTACGCTGTCCGCAAAACGGGGCATTACCAATTCCATGTTGGCAGGCTGCTGAATTTCAACCAGCGTTGTGCCGGTAGATGATAGATTCAAGGTCTTGCTGCTGTCATAATTAAAAGTAAAATTCAATGGGTATTTACCTGCCGGGAGTGAAGAATCCGTTCCGAAGTGAACGGTCAGTTCCGCTTCTCCACCAGCGGGGATTTTATCAATCTGGAAGATATCGCTGTCCTCCAGCAGATTGATATGCAGGTTTCCGGTGTCTACCTTTACCAGCATATTCCGAACAAATTTCGTTGTCAGGGAGTTTTTAAGTGTGACCGTCAGGGTGAATTCTTCTCCCGCCATCGTCTTTTCCGGCTCTACCCTGCTTCCGGAAATGTATATGACCGGTTCGGCGGTTGCGACCTCCGGGGCTGTCTGCCTGGCTTCTGTGGATCGACCATCCGTAATGGTCACATAGATGGTATAAATGCAGTCAATTGGATTGTTCTCCGCATCATAACCAGAAATGTTGACCGTTACGGGATAAACACCGTTGTACCGCTTTTCGGAAAGAGCCACATCAAATTGCACCAGAAACACATCCTGGGGTTCCTCGGTATCCTTAGGAACAACGGATTCCAGTGTAAATATCTTTTTGTAGTTGGCGATTTCAAAGGGAGCAGACGCACTGGCCCCCAGACCCAGAGATACCTTGATCTCGTCCTTATAGAGGCTTCCGTTGGTGCGCAGAGGCAGGACCAAATGCATAGTATTCCCGCTGGTCCTAGGTATGTAGCCGTCCTCATAGGCCCGATCCATGCCATGGTAAACATGCTCGGTGTCAATTTCTACCGCAGTCGGAATTTTGGATGGTGTAGTTGGCTGCGTCGGCTGAGTAGGCTCTGTGGGCCGAGACGGTTCGGTAGGTTCAGAGGGTTGCGTCGGGGAGGTAGGGGTTGTAGAGGGTTCTGTCGGGTCTGTTTCGGTTAGTGTCGTCGCTTCCGCTGCGGGAGTTGTTGACTCCGTAGGCTGTGTCGTGGACGCAGGACTAGACGGCTCCGTTGAAGCGTCCTCTTCTTCCTGGTCAGGTGTGCTTTCCTCTTGCGCGGCAACAGTTTCCTCGGTGGCCGTGGTATCGGCGGTATCCTCCGCCAAAGCGGAAAGCGGCAATGTCAGCACCAGTACCACGGCCAGCATTCCCGCAAAAATCTTCTGAATCATTTCTTTTCCTCCATCTTTACACACGCAGCTTTCGTGTCCACTGTACTTGCTTTGGAGCCGGGGCACCGCTGAGATAAATCAACACACTGCCCTCTGGGCGGAGCTTCCGCAGAGTTCGCCATAATGTATCTGTATCCAGGTCCGGTAAATCATCCAGGAAGCCGTTGAACACCAGCACTTTGGGTTTACATATCACAGCCCGCAGAATCGCAGCATGGGCCCGCTTTCTGGCAGAGCATCTTCCTGGCGTATTGTAAAGGTCGTACAGCGGCAGAAGCTCCGAGGTCAGTGCCTTTACCGCCCTTAGAATTTCCGCATTCTCAATGCCTGCCAAGCGCATTGGAAATACGATTTGGTCGATCATCCGCAGCTCCGGAATCCAACCCAAGCCTTGCGGGATCGCGCCAATATTTTCCCGCCGGAAGGCGGCCCCCTGGTCCGGTGTCAATGTGTACGGGTCAACACCATTGATAAGGACTGTTCCCGCGTCTGGCTCTCGCAGACCGCAAAGCACTTCAAAAAACTGTTCACTCCGCTTGGGGGAGCTGTTTATGAAAATGGTATCCCCGGCATCAGCTTCAAATGTCAGCATCCGTTCCAGATTGCCTGCGCTTCGCAAATCCGGGATAAAGCTTGCTTCTATCAAATGTCCCATTACCGCACCACCGTCAAAACGCCAGCATCCATTTCGCAGACCGTATCGCAGAGTTCGTCAATATCCACCTGGTTGTGGCTTGCCAGGATCACGGTTTTTCCCTCTTCCCGGAGACCCTTAATGACGTTTCGGATATGTACTACCCCGTGCTTGTCCAGCCCATTAAAAGGCTCGTCCAGAATCAGCAGACTAGGGTCCTCCATCAACGCCTGAGCAAAACCCAAACGCTGCCGCATTCCCAGAGAATACTTTCCCACTGGCTTCTTCATATCCGGGTCCAGCCCTACCTGTTCCAGGACAGCCCGGATGGTCAAGGCATTGGCCTTTTTTTGCAGCGAGGCCAGAATCTTTAGATTCTGGGTACCAGACAGGTGGGGCAGGAATCCCGGTGTTTCAATGATGATGCCGATATCCTCCGGGAAATCCGTTTCCTTCCCCACCTGCTTGTGATTAACATAGATCACGCCGCTGTCTGGCTTCAAAAAGCCGCAGATACACTTCATCAGGACAGTCTTGCCGGAACCGTTGTTGCCCACAATTCCGTGAATTTTCCCCTTTTCAAAGGTGTGGGAAACGCTTTTCAGAATGTGTTCTTCCCCAAAGTATTTATTGACATCGCGTACTTCAATCACGTTTTCCATAGCTCACCCCTCCGTTCCTGTGAAGCTGAAATTGTACCGCTTGGCTGCCCGGATAGAGGCAAAATACAAGATCACGGACAGTCCAATAAAAATACAATAGGACTGCCACAGCCGGGGCAGTTTGTCATAGCCGAAATTGTGCATATGGTATGTTGCCTGGTTCAGTGGAGACAGCCACCCGATAATGACATTGGCAATGTAGTAGGCTTCATCCGGCAGCTTTAGAATAAGCTGAATGGTATCCGGCTGCATGAGGATTCCGTAAAGGCTGAACACCAGCACACTGACCACCCCCGCCACCTGCCCGAACCGCAGGTTGCAGGCCAGCATCAGCAGTACCATGACGGAGGTGTAACCCAGCATGAGGCCGAAAATGGAAAGCATGCTCTGATAGGGCCAGCTCATTTCCAGAGTCTTTACCAACGCCGGGATTGCCACACGCTCTCCGGCGTTGGTATAGCCAAGGATTGCCGCTGTGGGGCTCCACATATTGGCGGCGAAGGATTGCTGAATAGATAGTATTACGGTACTTGCCAGCACAAAGATTAGGTAAATCGTAGTAGCTGCCAGAATGTACACAACCTGCCCTGTGATCCAGGTCCTCCGGTCTGTCCGTATCAGGTAAAATGGGGTTCCAGCAGACAGGAAAGGCATGTCCGCAAAGAGCAGCACCAGCAGCACCGAGGATAAAAGGATAGAATTGCTGTCACCAAAGCTCCAGATAAAGGATTCTACAATTTGCATAGTGGTGTTGTGGTCAATGGCGAAGCGGACTGCCTTGTCTGTCAGAAGAAAGCACATAATGAAGGTCAGGGCAAAGGTTACAAGGAGCCGGGGATTTTTCTTCCAGAGCTGGAAGTTGTAGCCAGTAATGGAAAACGCCCGCTGTACAGTTTTCATAACTCCCGCAGCCTCCTTCCTGCCCGGATGACAAATAAGACTCCAGTGGATATCGTAAGCTCCAGCAGAAAAATCGCCGCTCCGCAAGAGCCATAGGGCCAGGCACCTGGATTGATCCAGTTGGGCGGATACAACATATATGCATCCGGAAAATAGCGCTCACAAAAAATCACTAACAAATAATAAGTAACAAAAGGGGAGGTATAGGCAATGTATTTACTTTCCATAAATGTGCTGAAAAATAGTCCTAATAACGCCCAGAACCCACCCGAAATGGAGGCCAGCAGACATAATGGAAGTAGTGATTCTGTGTCAAGTACCTTTGTTTCCAATGGATGTTCAAACGGGACAAAAACCAGAAGAGAGATTCCATAGAATAGTGTCACTCCACATAAAACCACACCACATCCGACGAGAAAACACACAATGATTCGGCTACTGATATATGTATTGTAACGACCTCGAATAAGATAGAGCATCACAAACTTACTTTTTAAGTCTTCTACATAGCTTTCCGAAAATGGTAAGACTGAAAGAATAGGAACAAAAGACAACGTTGCCTCCGAGCAGAGTGCTTTTTTCACAAACTCCACATGATATCCGAATGGAATCTGAACTGTAATTGGGAAAAGATTTAATAGCGTTTCTGCTGAAGTCAAAAACATTACTAGCAGAATTCCCACTACTGCAATCATCAGACGTATGTTAATTGTTCGTCGCAATCCTGAGCTAACAGAGTTCCACATTCTATTCCTCCAATTTCCCGGAAGAGTGTCGGCTACTACTCGTTTTTTAATTGAATAATCGATCCATCCACTGCATTAAGTACAAGAAGCGTTTCTTCATCGCTTTCATAGTATATGTCCCCCGAGGACTTTCCACATAACTCCGTGCAGCCATAAAAAGAATATGCGGGTATATAGTAATAACGTTCATCTGTATTTGCTACTTTTACTCTTGCTAGACCATATTTCACATTTGACAGTTTGACATTACAGATCAACTTCTCATCTGCATTTTGCGCAAGATAAAGTGTGTCGTATTCATAAATGTCTGTCAGAGTAAGAATATTTTGTACCTGTTCTTGTATACGCTCAAATGATAAGGTTTGCACATTCGGGTTAATTATCGTTTGAACATCCACCGGGGATATCATCGAAAAATATATTAAATCTCCATTTACACTAAACTGAAATGACGCATCACTTAAATAATAGTTAGATGCAAACGCTTCCTTACTCTTTAAGTTATTAAATTGGGGCCTACGAACAGCTGGAACGTCCTCGAAAACGGGAACAGCATTAATATGAACAATATATTCTCTCTTTTCAGTGCCACTCTCCTCAACAAAGCACTGATCTACTTGCCATTCGCCTAATGAGATTTGCTGTAAAATACTTTTGGCTTTCTCCTTTAAATTATCTATATCTTTTCCTGTTGGCGCATCTGTCTGACACAACATTGATTGGAAATATGGTGTATCAACTGAAGTAGCCCCAAGAACATCGTATGGATACGCAAACACATTATTAATTTTGAAATCTGTTTGATTTCTGGTTGTGACAGACAGAAGATATGGGATACCATTATCTTTTACTGTAACTTGGATCGTGTCATTCTCTTCTGATGTATCCAGTCCTGCAATATTTTCTGCTGACTCAATATAGTGTGACTCTTTTTTAAAGGTCCATTGCGCAGGGATATGTGGATTCTCTTCTGGCGCATCCTCCATAAGAAGGGTATACATCTGTATAGTATTTTCAATAGCCTCTGTTTTGTTCGGATAAGAAGTCCATCTTTCAATTATTTCTCTTAGATCTTCCTTGGAGTATGATGGATCAAGCATCGGTTCCATTTCGTAGAAGGCTTGGTTCCCGAACAATGCAGTGGCTATTCGTTTGGCGTCTGAACCTGTAAAAAAATGTGGAGATACCTCAATTACAGGCATATTGGTTTCCTGAAGTTGTTCATCGATATTTACATAAAAGAAAACACTTTCATCAGAACTTGCAAACCGACTCTCCCACTGAAATACTTCAACACTTGCTAATTCTGGTGCTTCTGCATCATTTTTTGATGTTGCCGACTGAAGAATATTAGTGTCAAAAGTCCCATCATTTTTACTTGTTACCACCGTTTTGGAGGGACTATTTTGGCATGCGCACATTAGTGCAATAATCAATAAACATCCCAATATGATCGATATTTTTTTACTCATACGTTCCCTTTCTAAAAAGTAGATTGCAAAACAGGCTGGTCAATTGATAACTGACCAGCCTGGGCATAGGACAGACCGATTAAATATGTTTCTTTACCCAGAAATACTTTTCAACCTATCTGTAATGCCATGCTCCTCAATAACGGCTTGCCTTAGAGATCAGGAATATATCCAACAATGGTATGGAAAGCTGTACCCCAAGTGTTTACAAAAACATTTTTCCCGTTGACTACATCGGGTTTCATAACATTGAGTCCATGACTTTTATAGTACGGGCTGGCATTACTATAGGTGAGGTTACGCGCTACAGCGGCCCATGTATCACCACCTGTCACACCGTCCACTAGCATAGTAGACAGGAAGGTTTTCTTCGCCTCCGTCTGGAAGGCCTTTACTGCATTGAACGTTCCATTTCCATAGCTCCCATCAACGCCGCCAGAATTTGAAATATAACTGCTGGACTGAGGAAATCCCAGAAGGAAACACTGCAAGGCAACCGTATAACCCCTATTGTAGGAATTCCGGCTCATCATAGGGAAATAGTTGCGGAATTCATACATTGCATGCTCGCTGATCGGCTCGTCTGCCAACGCTGGGAAAGCCAGAAAAGATGCACACATAGCCAAAGCTAGGACCGCCACAAGTAATCTTTTTGTTGTTTTCATATATGCCTCCTGTCATATTTACACATTGTACCATCAACTTTATCTCCATACCACTGATGATATATGGTACCCATAAGGAAACTACACATTGTGCACGATTGAGCAATTTAGAGATAATTATATTATGAACTGCTGATCAGGCAATTCATATCAAAAGGATTTTGCACAGTATTTGGAGGTGTATCTCACAGTAGCTCCTTGGGAACATCCGGCTGGTAAGACAAAAAGCAGCATGTATTCGAAACGCTGTTAATTGCCAACACCAGCGCAAAACTTGCGGCACAACTCATGATTCTCCGAATCAAATTTCTTGTTTTTGCTTTCATAGTAACTACCTCTTTCTTATATTTTATTCAGCTTTTCGGCTGAACAATTACATAAAATATGCTATTTTCTCGTTAGAACTACAGCTAATATCGAGATGCTGGCTGCAAAAACGCCCATGAAATACAGCATAACATAGATACTGACATTCACTTTCATCAGCATCAAAATCACTGACACGCCAACAGCACACCATGAAACAGCGATACACCTTTTTCGATTTTCATGACGTGATTGTTTTGATAGCGGTTTATTTTGTGCCTCTATTGGCGTAAAGAAATACATTACCACCAAAGAAGCAACCGTCAATATGAGGTGTGCATTTCGAATTAGGGCCAGCATCCGGCTGGAGTATAGTAAAAAAAGAAATACAGCAGAAAAAGAGATGATACACATAAAATGCGTCTTTGCGTGGTATCCGCCTCCTGTCACCCGTAACGGAATAAATCCAATTAAATACGGAATCCAGGCATATTTAATCCCACATAACGCTGATAGCAGAATTAAACAAAAAATACCAACAAAACTTGAAATCAGCAACTCGAACCCATATATGTACGCTTTTTCACGCTCTGCGGGAATAATCTGATTCTCACACAGTCTATCGCAAATCCATGTTGCAGCTTTGTAGATACGATCATCTCCTATCCGCCTGTCTTTGGCTATAGTATATATGCACTATCCTTTCCATTCAAGATATCTGGCATGAGTGGCAATCCCAAAGGCACAACTGGAAATAATTCTCCATTATTCTACATTTATACCGTTATTTTTTACCTGTATTATTACGTTAAGAAAGCACTTAGTTTGGAGTATAATGCGGGTATACAGTATGGATTGTAGGTGAATCAATTTGAACAGCATTCGGGACCGTTTGGGGCCATTAATTAAAGCAAAGAGAATACAACTTAGAATGACGCAAGAAGAACTTGCCGACCGGTTGAATATCTCCCTCAGCTTTGCCGGTCAAATTGAGCGAGGAGAATCTATGCCAAGCGTTGAAACCCTCGCACTTATCATGTATGAGCTGAACATCGATCCTCGCCTTATTTTCATTGATGGAGACATAGGCAGCTCTTCCGAATACGACGAGTTGTGTTTACTCTTGCACCGGATGTCAGTATCACAGCGTAAGCTGGTGTTGGATTTCGCAAAAATGATCCGTTCTTACAAGATAATGTAAAAAAGAAACCGTTTGCGTAGCTGTGAAAGCTTCAGCAAACGGTTTTTGTCACAAATGGTCCTTGTAGCGGCATAAGTGGTCATTTACCTCCCCTTGTTATTCTGTCTTATTTAATGTATAATAGCATAGATAATAGAGATAGAGAGAAGGTGTCCGTAAATATGGGCAAACTTCGCATTGCGGTATGTGATGATGATCCGATAGATCTTGACAATACTATCAGCATGATAGAGAAATACGATAAGAGCAAAACATTTGACATAGTCTCCTTCACGCAGGCAAGCCCCCTTCTGAATGCCACAAATGCAGGGGCGTTTGACATTCTACTGCTTGACATTGAAATGAAAGCACCCAATGGCTATGATGTCGCTAGACAAATTACCGCCACAGCCTCTCCGCCTGTCATCATCTTTGTGACGAAAAGCAGTGCTTACACCTTAAAAGGCTATGGTATCGCCCTGCGATACTTGCAGAAACCGCTGGACGAGGCCATATTCGAAGAAGCCTTGGATGCCTCTGTGCAAGAAGCAACCGCACATCGCCTCTACTTTACATCTGACGATAAAACATTAGCGCTTCCCCTGCGTAAGATTCTCTATATCGAGATGCATGGGCATTACGCAACCATCCATACATATTCATCTGAATACCGTGTTCGAAGTACCCTGAGGGACATCCAAAACAAACTTCCGCAGGGCTATTTTGCTCTCCCACATAAAAGTATACTGGTAAATTTTGAGCATGTACTTTCTGCGTCCAAAAGCGTAATCCAAATGGATAACGGCACAACCATCCCCATCAGCAGACATAGATATAAAGAGTTTAATGATGCATTTTTTCGTTTTCTGGAGAGGTAATATCAAATGTATATTCTGGCAGAAGTGATTGGTGTTATATCAGAAGTTTTTATTATCTATATTTTTATCCAGGGTATTTGTCCGAAAAAGGAATGCTCTCCAATAGCGTTATTGCTTGCTTATGTTGGATATGGAGCAGGCCTTCTGATCCTGTCTTTTATCGGCAGTGCTGCTGTCTTGCGTATTGCTTTTTGCTGCCTTGGAATCGTTCTTCTGGTTTCCTTCTTTTATACCGCAAATGGCATACAAGCGATTTTTATGGGAATGGCTTTCTGCGCAATATATATGCTGATTGATGTTGGCGTTTTTATAGTTGCCTCTCTTCTTCACATAGACAGCGATTTGATCATGTCAAGGGGGACTTCTCGATGCATATATATTGCAACGACACATATCATTCTCCTTGCCGCAATTTCCATTGTGCTGTGTTTTTTCAAAAGCAAATCAAATGCTATCACTTTTTCTTTTATCTTAGTTCTTTCGCCTGGATATATTATCAGTATTCTCCTGGGATTATCGTTTTGCCGGTATCTTCAGGCTTCTGGAAGTGACCTTCCCCTCCCCTTCCTATTCGCTTCCGTCGCCCTGCTGTATATGAACATTGTTCTGGTTTTTTACGCTCAACAGGCAAAGATTTCAGCTAAGGCACGTCAAGAGATAGAAATAGCCGAACATCATTATAAAATGCAGGAGCTTTACTATAGTCAACTGCAAAATGAACAAAATGAAACTCGTGCGCTCTTCCATGACATTAGTAAACGGATGACCGCAATGAATGAATTAGTTCGTGAAAACAGTTCTGAACAAGCGCATGAACTTCTGTCTGAAACACAAAAGCTCTACGAAAATATTGGTAATGTCGTTGACGTTGGAAACAGTATCATAAGTGCCATACTGAACGAGTATAAAGCCAAAGCGCAACAGAAAAACATTGAGTTTTCTTTTTCCGTAAGTGTTCCGGAACAGCTTCAAATTTCTGCTGTTGATTGCTATATTCTCCTGGGAAACACATTGGACAACGCAATAGAGGGGGCTCTCTCTGTACCAGAAGATAAGCGCCGAGTCCATTTGCAGCTCAGCCAGCACCAAAAGACGCTGTTTTATAAGATTGAAAATTCGTGCACAGAGGGTCACACAACCAGAAAACGAAGTGGGAACCACGGTTACGGTCTGCAAAACGTTCGTAAGTGTGTTGACAAATATTCGGGAGAAATGGTTACCTCATACGAAAATGGCAATTATATTTTTACATCACGAATAACATGCCAGAGCCAATAGAATGCTAATCTAAAAATGTTAAGCGGCAGGCCCATATGGGTCTGCCGCAAATAATTGTAGGAGGGCATTCCAGGACAAACAAACCAACCTATAATTTGATGTTTTCAATTATTTTAATTTTTCCATCCTCAAGGCTTAAACAATGCAACCTGACAAGGTCATCAATAATTTGTGTATTCGAGCCAGATTGTGCTAAAATGTTTTGCTCTGGTATTTCGACATTCAATGCACCAAGTCTATAGCAAACTTCCAGCACCCTTGCATGCTCATCGTTCAGTTCAATCTCAACAGTATCATTCATTGTCAACAGTATCTTCAGGAGAATTGCGATTGTTTTCCACGAAGGCCCATCCGCCAAACTTAGACCAAACTCAATAATAGTCGCTAAAGCGTGTCCAAGTCTAAATTGTACGTTGTACCCTTTGATACTGACAACTTTTCCATCTTTTTTTGTGTAGACCAAATCGTGGTCGCTTATCTCACCCAACACAGTGTACATCACCGCTATGTTGTAAAGGCCTAATAATTTGTCCTCATCAATGTGGTTTATGCTTGCATAGCTGCGCAATTTCTCTTGAACTTGAAGGTCAAACGCCAGCGCATTTCCAGATCCCTTCTCATTTCTCATATCCATATATCCTTTCTGAATCAATTTTGTAAGCTTTCCATTTTTTAATTTATAAAACAATTCTTTGCGAAATTCATCACTTATGTCCCAGTATGCATTTAAAACGCTGTTGCCTTGTGTTGTATCAAACATATAAGAATCAGACTCACTAATTTGCAACAACTTTTCTTTTCTATTTTTGAGAGTTGGATGTGTGTCAGCTGAAGCCTTTTCTCCATAGAGCCAGTCGCTCATAAAATATAAATCTTCGTAGAACAAGAACAATACAACAGGTGCTGCGTATAGATAGTCGTGAAATACATCTAAAAAAGGAGATGAAAGACCGGGGATCTGTTTATCGATGATGCTTAAATAAACTTCATAGCCAATCCTATCAGCATGAAGTTCTTCTTCCAGGGGACTATAATCTGTTTCTATTGTCCGATTCATATAAGCATGTGCAAGTTCATGACACATCGCAAATGCAAGCACCGACCAGTACATGTCCGCTATAAATTGTATCCCTCTATCATCGCATTTCTTTTTGATCAACCCAACAAGGCTAGATACATTGATATCTGAGTTCAGATTTCCTTGTCTGTAGCACTTATCTATAGAGTTTATAGCATACTGAAAACAAAAGCCGTATATCTCTTTTTCTTCATGGAATCGACTCCACAAATAATAGTTTGCAATATACTCAAATAAATAGTGTGTTAATAGTCTATCGACATAGACAATTCCACTAGAAAAAAACACACGTGATGCATAATCATGTTTCACTGGGATTTTACCATCAGACGATGAAATATACATGGAAATAAACTGCTCGTCCAAGAAACAGTGGTATTTATTTTCGAATGCCTTCTTAATAAGGATGAAAAGGTCCTTAAAATCAGCTTGCTGTGTCGGCAATTGGAATCCCTTTTCTATAAGTGTGTCTTTCCAAAGCATTTCAGAATTTGATTCCTGCTTGTTATTCAATGAGCTTATCGGTTGGTAGATTATTCTACCATTAGCAGAGGTGACCAGGCTGCGGTCTTGCATATCTTCGAATCTTTTTTCCATATAATCACCTCTCTGCTTTGCAGCTTTTCGTATGTGATACCACCCAAGATAAACTATACCACAGTGCATGGAAAAGGAAAAGCAGCAATTAGAATAAAACATTAATTTATGCAGAATATGACCGATAATCCCCCACTGCAAAGAAGGTGGGGCAATTAACACCACCCCACTTCTTATTTGTCTGTTTTACAGCATCCCATATCCTAATATCCATTGATTTTTTAACGGATAGCTCTGTTCTCGGCAGCTGTCACCAGAATTCCCCTCAATGGTATAGACCCTGCCGTTTTCAACCTTTGCAACAATCCCAACATGGTCGGCTCTGCCATCTTGGCTGCCGCTTTCTTCGTCCACCCAATCGAAGAAAATCAGCATTCCAGGCGTTGGAGTGATGCTCCTGTCTACCCATTGACCATGCTCCTTGAACCAGGATACGCCCCACTCGCAGCTGGAGAATTTGGGGATGATACCAGCGTCGATATATCCGCACTGGTTGGCGCACCAGCTGATGAAGCAGGCGCACCACTCCACCCGTTCGGTATAGCCATACCAGCGCCAATAAGGTTCTCCCCCGACATTTCCAATTTGAGAAGCAGCAACTCCTACAAGAAGCGGCGTTGTGTCCAGGTCATAGAAAATTTGACCCAGGGGATAGTACTGCAGCACATGGGTTACATAATCCATATCACCATAACTGTCCCACCCATATCGTTCGGCGGTTTTAACGGAAAACTCGATAGCATTGGATTTTGTATATTCTCCGTACTTACTTTTTGCCCAGGTAATATAACCCTGCCCGTAGTTATAGCCCTGAATTGCCAGCTTTACAGAAGCTGTGTCCAGCGGACTGTCACATTCAGCGAGTTGCAGGCAGTCCGCGAGATTCTGGATACCAACATTGATAGAATATTCGGGGTCAGTGATGCCTCCTGGGGCATGAGGATAGAGGGTATTAAAGCCGCATTCAGAGCACTGCATTGGATCACTCCCCTGCCCTCTGGATTCCTGCATCATCACAGCTTGAATCAAAAGCACATAGTCCGGGATACCATGCTCTCTGGCGTATTTCTGGATAACCGGCCCATAGGCTTGTACTTCTTCGCTGACCGAAAGAATTTCAGAATCGTTATCATCCCTGGCGAACAGGATACCGGCAAAGCACATTACAATTAGGACGATTATCAGAATCAGCAATGTACCGCCGCCTGCGGCAAACAAAGAAATGAGCTTTGTCGTAGCCTCGGCAATTGCTTTGGCGGCTCTGGCAGAGTATTCCGCTGTTTTTCTTGCCGTCAGAGCAACTTTCTTTGCCGCCTTTCCGGATCGATGAGCACTCCGTGCGGATTCAACAGCGGCTTTCTGTCCGGCACGAAAGGCCGCATCTACCGTTTTAACGGATGCCATCCCCGCCTGGTCAGCGGTTTTAATCGCATTGCGGGCGGTTTTTACGGATTTTTCCCCTTTTCCTACAGTCGGAACCGGGTTAAAGCCTGGACTGCCAGATTTCCGGATAGGTCCAGCGTGGGTGGTGAGAATTTGCCTCTCCCGGATTTGGTTTGGTTCCTTTTTCGGGAAGTCTATCCTAGGGGTCAGATTTGTCCCATCAGGTGTCTGATGGGGCTGCGATGCGTCTATGGGAGTGGACGAATTTGTCTGCCTACGGCTGCGAAGAAGCTGCCGTCCCAGAATATCCACTTGATACACTGTTTCTTGAGCGATGACAGCAGCGCCGTCTTGTACCTGATCAGCAGCGGATTCTTCACCGCTACTCTCCGAAGAACAAGTGCTATGCTCTGCCTTCTCCCTGGCCTGCTCATAGGCATCCTTCATCCGCTGACCGGCGACGGTGCTACGGTCCAATACTTTTATCGTGCCGGATACCACATCCCTCGTTTTGATTTCAGCCATCAAAATCTACCTGACCTTTGGCAAATACGCCCTCACCTGGACGGGTGGTGATGAGCTTATAGAGTTCCGTATTTGAGGGGAAACGGTTGATAAAGGGTATCAGCGCATTGCCATACCGAAGCAAGCCGCATCCGGCTTCCGAGCCGTTTACATACCGCATCTGCTCCTGGGAAATGTTCAGCAGTTCCGACAGCCGTTCCTGGTCATTCTCTGCCTGATTGAGCATGACAATGAATTCGGAGTTGCTGAGCATGGACCGGGCCTGGGGTGCGCTCAGAAGGTAATCCACATTCTGCGTAATGGCTACGGGGCTTGCATTCCGTTTGCGGAACTGCCGCCATGCAGAGGTGAAGAAGTTACCGCTATACTCATTTTCATAGGCGATGTGAAACTCATCCACAATCACATGGGTTTTCTTGCCCTGGACCCAGTTTGCATTGACCCGGTTAATCATTGCGTCCGTAATGGTCACAAATCCGGGCTGCTTCAGGTCCTCGCTCAAATCGTGAATATCGTAGGAGATGATCCGGTTCTTGGTGTCCACATTGGTTTCATGAGCGAAGATGTCCAAAGAACCGGAGGTGTACAGTTCCATGGTCAGCGCAATATCCCGTGCCTCCGGCTCCGGCTGCTGTAACAGCTTTTCCCGAACGGTGCAGAGGGTAGGAACGATGCCGGAGAGCTTCTTTTCCTTGCAAACCTGCGCCACGCAGCGGTCAATAATGGATTTCTGGTGAGGACCGATGCCATCAGAATCCACCTGCTTCAAAAGGGACATGATAAACTGGGACTTAAAGGCCACGGGGCTGCCTTCACCGTAGCCACTTTCCATGTCCATGGCGTTGAGCCAATCTCTGCCGCCCACGGCAAAACGAATCACAGAGCCGCCCAACGCCTTTACCAGCGGCGAATACTCCCCCTCCGGGTCCAGAATAATAATATCATCCTGACTGGACAGGGCGGTAGCAATAATCAGAAGCTTTGCGAAGAAGGACTTACCGGAGCCGGGAATGCCCAGCAGCATCATGGACTGGTTCAGCAGATTGTTCATGTTGCAGAGAATCAGATTATGGGATACGGCATTTTCCCCGATATAGATACCACCCGGCTCCTGTATCTCCTGCACCTTAAAGGGGATAAACGCCGCTAGGCTTTCTGTGGTCAGAGTGCGGAAGCTATCGATTTTCCGGGTGCCAATGGGTAAGGCCGTATTCATACCGTCTAGCTGCTGGTACCGCAGAACCGCCATCTGGCACATATAGTCGGCCCCGACCTTCAGCAGAGCATCCGTGTCCGCATCCAGCTGTTCCTTGGTGTCCGCCAGGTGGATGAGGGTCAGAACTGCAAGCATCATCCGCTGGTCCCGTCCGGTCAGATCGTCCATATATTCCTTGGTTTCCTTCCGCTGAACCTCCATATCATAAGGAACCGTAGCGGAAAAATTGTTATTGGCGTTCTGTCGGCGTTGCCAATTGGTAATATTCGTTTCTACGCCCAGCATTTTCCGTTCTACCTCCCGTACCGCTTCGTCAGTGGCTACAGGCACAATGTCAATCGACAACATCATGCTTCTGCTCTGGTCGGTCAGGCTGTTCACGAACTTGTCCGAAATAAAGGAAGCGTAGTCCTTCAGATAAATCACACGGGCATACTTGCCGCCCAGCATCAGATAATCACTATGCTTCTCCATGGAGTCCGGACAGATATAGTCCCGGAAATCATGTCCCTTTTTCACCATATCCTGCATATCAAAATGGAAGTTCACTTCTTCGCCGCTGCGGTAGAAGTCGTGGAGAATGCGCAGTCGCTCCCCCGCATCCAGCTCTACGGCTTTTGCCCCCAAGGCAGCGAATCTTGCACTCAGCTCCGCACCCACACGGGTAAAGTAGGCCCTGGCTTCGGAGATGTTCTTTTTGCAAACGGATACGGTCACATATTTCTCCTGGATGATACCATTTCCAGCGGTTGCCTTGTCCATAATTACGCCGTTGTACTCTTCCCGGAAATGGTCCAGCCCGTCCCACTCCATGCCCATCAGCACGGATTCCTCAAAATTCTTGCGATTCAGATGCCGGTTATTCACGGTGATCTTGGTCGTAGCGCCGCAGTCCAGACTGTTCACCAGGGCAGCATAGTTCAGAAACATCTTGCGCTGGGCCGTTTCTGATGCAACCATGTAGTTGATGTCGGTAAACTTGAAGGTCTTGGTGTACCGGGTGCCGGCAAGGAAAATACCATCCGCCCAAATCCGCTTGATGGGAATTAGATTCTGCACACTGTGGGGAATATGGTAAGGCTCATTGTCCTTCCGCATGACCTCTTTAATTGCCTTCATGCTGCTTCTTTGCCTCCTTTTCATGCTTTGCAATGGTATCTTTCATCAGCTCATAATAGAGATTGGTGGGCTTGAAGCAGAAAATCCTCGGCTCCAAAATTTCAGAACGGAACCAAACCCATAAGAACTTTTCTGCGCTCATCCCGTGGTAGGATACAAAGCCCAGCAGCGCAAAGGGAACCGCCCCCAGGATGCAGGCCCAGGATACAAGCTCTGTGCCCAAAATCGGATGCAGCCAAAAGTACAGGCCCACGGCTGTGCCAATGGCAAATAACGAACAAAGGGTCTGCCGCAATGACAGGCCCATGAACATTGATTCGTGGTAATCACGAATTTCCCGATTGATTTTGATTTCCATGACTTCCTCCTTATAATCCCATCATTTCCCGAACAACCCGGTCAGCCATCTTTATCGTACCCACCAGAATCAGCATATTAAATACCAACTCTCCTACATAGCTCCAAACCATACTTACCGCAGCAGCATCGGCATCCACCATCGGTGGTGTGGCGGCAAACAGAGAAAAGATAATGCAGCCCAGCACAATAATGGCTCCTTCCAGGCATACCGCCGCATAGGATTTAAGAAAGGAAAGGCCGATATTCTGCGTGGGCGCACCGGCAAAAGCAGCCATTGGCACCGGCGCAATGGCAGTGTAAAGGTACAGCCTAAAAAAGCGCCCATAGATAGTCATAATCATTACAAAGGAAAGTACAGTTATGAGAAGCCCGCCGATCAGTGTCACTGCCCATAGAGGAATGGATTCAAAGAATCCGCATTCCTCCACAGCGGTGATGATCTCCGTCGGCAGAATAGCTTCTTGTGCAGAGCCCAACCCGGCAGCGGATATGATGGTGGATACAAGCCCTTGGGCAATGGAAAACAGTGCGTTCATTAGCTCCAAACCATGGGTGACTGCGGCTTTGGCAATGGCAAAACGGACAAACACCTTAACAGCAACCTCCGGACGCTTCAGGTCCGCAAAGCTACCGCAGGTTTTCATCATACCAACCACAAAAAACAGCACAACCAGCGCAAGGCCCACAGCCTGGACTGCTCCGTGGATATTGACCATCACGTTCCAAATGCTACCACCCTTGAACGTCTGGGGTGACTGTGTGACCAGTGTCCAGATTTCCGCCAGCTTTTCATTCCATGTTTCCAGCGCATTTTGAAGGTTCTGGACGACCCAATTATCGGACAAGATACATACCTCCTTCCCTACTCCGAGCCATCCGGCCCGGAGTAGATTGGTTTAATGATCAACCTGTGATCAGCGTCAATATTTCCTTGGAAAACGTAATGATAATGCCGCCTGCCAGGGTTAAAAATCCATTGGAGCGCTGGGACGGATCGTGGGACTGCAAGGAAAGGCCGACCTGGACAATGCCCCAGCCCAGCAGGATCATACCGACGGCCCGAATCATGCCGAAAATAAAATCAGACAGATTATTTACCACTGTCAGCGGATCACCGGTAGCAGCAGAGGCAGTCAACACCATGCTGGAACATAGAGCCAATACCATAACCGCTGCGCAATACCGGCGAAAACCCTTCCGTACAGAAGTGGGGATCGGCAGTCTGCGGGTGTTTTTTCGTCCATTTACGATAGATTTAAGAATGTTCTTCATTGGTATTCCCTCCGTTTAATAGTTCCGCTTCTACTTCTTCATCAGAAAGAAGCACATATTCCAGTTCGGACAAATTGATTGGTTTTGTTTCCTTTCCGGAAACGACAGTCAGGCACAGGCTTCCTACGGACAGCTCCGTACCGCCATGGACATAGGGCGCACCTCCTTTCTCCGGGGTAAATTTGACATTGGGGTGCAGGAGCAGGTCATACTTTTCGTCCATCACTGGCCGCTCGCCACGAATGAACAGCAGCGCATACCGGTTATCCAACATCCGCACCTCTGAGGCATCCAGCAGCTCCCGCCCGGTGATCTGCCAGTTGGTGGAGTAATTGCCGCTGCGTCCGGAACTTTTGCCATAGGTGTTCAGATCAATGGTCTGCTTACCCAGGTAAGACTCCGCAATCATTTTGTGGGTACCTGTTTCGTTGCCGCCCAGATAGAGAAATTCGTCACAATTGCCCAGTATGGACTCCCATTGCTTTTCAAAAAGATTCTTCAACTGGGCAATATTCTGGATAATAATGGACACGAACACATTCCGGGAGCGCATGGTGGCCAATAGCTTATCAAAATCGTCCGGCAAACTGACATTGGCAAATTCATCCATAAGGAAGTGGACAGGAACCGGCAGCGCCCCATTGTACTTGTTATCAGCCAGCCGGAACAGCTGCTCGAAGGTGCAGCTGTAAACCATGCTGACCAGAAAATTGAAGCTCACATCGTGATCGGGAATCAATGCAAACAGAGCCATCTTCTTCTCACCCATGGAAGCCAGCTCCAATTCATCGGTGGCTGTCAACGCCGCAACGCTGGCGAGATTGAACTTCTCCAGTCGTGCCGCCAGGGTGATCTGAATGGATTTCAGAGTCTTGGCAGAACCGGAGTGGTAGTCCTTGTAATACTTGACGGCAATGTGGTCGGGACTGCGCATTTCCAGCCGCTCGAACAGCTCATCCAGCGGAGATTGATAGGTCTCATCATCTTCCCGGACTTCTCCCGCCCGCAGCATTTCCATAACCATGGAAAAGTTCTGTTCCTCCTCCGGAGCCTCATAAAGCAGATAGAAGATGATGGCTGACAGCAGCATGGATGCTGCCGTGTCCCAAAAGGGATCGTTGGACTGACTGCCCTTGGGGGTAGTGGCTTTGAAAAGGTTGGTGACCAACTTCTGTACATCGTTGTCCGTTTGCAGATAGGCAAAGGGATTGAAACAGTGGCTCTTTTCCATGGAAAGCAGGTCCAGAACTCTAATCTCGTACCCACGCATTTTGAGGAAAGTACCTGTCATGTGCAGAAGCTCCCCCTTGCAGTCCAGAACGAAATAAGAGGAGCAACCCTGTAACAGATTCACAAGGGCATAGAACCGGCTTTTACCGGCACCACTGCCGCCGACCACTACCGTATTCAGATTTCTCCGGTGCTTTCTTCCGTCCAGTCCCATACGGATGTGCTTGGTAAATACTTTGTTGGCCTCCGGCTCCTTTGCACGGTACTTCCTGTTGATGGCACTCGCACTGCCCCATCTTGCAGAGCCGTGTTCCTCACCCCGGCGGTAATTGCGCCGAGTGGACAGAGCTACACCGATGGTCAATCCGTAGATGAGCAGAAATATAAGGACAGTTTTCCTACTGTCCTCACATAATGCGATTTGGAAAGGTTGCTCCATTGCCACTGGAAACTGGGATACAATTTCGGTCAGGCCACCAGAAAGAAAAGGCGCAATCAGCAATGCCAGCCAGATCACCGGAACAATACCCAAAAGGAAGAGAAATACAATGGTGCGGCTTTCATCGTTCTTCACGGAGTTTTCCTCTTGCTTTCCGTGTCGGGGCATCAATGGCTTTTAGAAGCACCTCATCCACAATATCCGTGGGCCGCTTTTCTCCAATCAGGCCGTTGCGCATTTTGTTCAGAGCGTTAATGACCACACCATGCTCATATCGGTCAAGTTCCAGAATCCGTTTTTCTCCCTTTTCCACGGCTCATCGCTCCTGTCCTTTGGATTTTGCAGTACGGGCCTGTTCCAGTACCCGGTACATTCTGCCTGAAATCTGGGCGGCTGTATCCCGGATTTCTCCCAGGGTTTCCCGTATTCCCTGAGAATCAGCTTCCCGAAAAGAGGCAGACAAACGGCTGAAATTGTAATCTGCCGTATCCACGCCGTACTTTCTGCATAGCAGATAGGACACGCTATAGGCAGCTAAGGCGGCATCACTGCGGCTGTATTCCTGCCTGGTACCTGCCAGCTCCGCATGGGCAAGCTCCTTGGAAACACTGCGGAAAATATCTCCGGCTTCCATGCCACGACAGACAAAAATCACCTGCTGGTTGTGGTCATACAGCGCACCCATGCTGTTGGGCAGACTTTCCACCGTCTGGATTGGAACGGGAGAACGGTGGATCAAAGCCCGGAGAAGTGTCCGGTCATCGGGCTTCACACCGGGAACGGAGCGCAGCCGCCCTCGGGTCTGGGATATGTCAAATACCCGCTTTACCTCAAAGAAGGTGCCACGGGAACCGTCCTCACGGGTATACTCCTTACCCGGTTCCAGAATTTTTATACTGACAGGATTCCGCTGAACGGATACCCCAGCCTCTTTCCAGCCGTCAAAATCCTTGATCTGGGTAGCCTCCGGCATCTGTGCCAGAATCAGTAGGGCGTTGGTGGGACTGTAGCGGTCAAACCGGGACTGTACATCCAAAAATTGCTGGTATTTCGCACCGTCCTGTCGGATGATTTCGGCAGTGCCATCCGCCAAAGCATAGAGGGCCTGCCGCTCCTCCTGCTTTTTTGCTGCCCAGGCTTCCTTGTCAAAAGAATGGTTCTCTTTGATGAATTTACCGCCAAAGAGATCGTCAAAACCGCTCATCGCTTACCTCACTTTCACTTTGGGCTTCTTGCCCGGATGGATGTGGGGCTGAATTTCGGGCTGCTTTACAGGACTTACAATATCCTGCACTCTAGCAGTCTTTTCCTGTCGTGCAGCCTTGATTTCCCGCAGTTCCTCCCGGACAGAGGGGCGGGATTCTTTAGAAGTACCCTCGGCGGTTTTCCTTTGCGTCCCGGAGATAGGCTCGGACGGAGGGCTTTTTTCCGTCTTTGCCGCCGTAGGGTTTTCCGGTGCCTTGGCTTCTTTCTGGATAGGCGCTCCAAACAGTTCATCCAGCAGCCTTTCCTCCGCCTCCTTCTGAGGTGCGGATTGTTCCGGCACATCCGGGGCTGTTTCCTTTTCCTGTCGGTCCTTCTCAATATCCCGCTTAATGGAGGCGGTATCTACGGTGGCCAGTTTGAATCGCTCCACAATCCGGTTGATTTTAGAAGCATCCTCCGCTCGAACCATCACATCCACCATACCGTCTGCGGCAGGTTCCTTTCCCCGGATAGCACAGTAGACAACGCCATACCGTTTCGCTTCCTGGGCAAAGCATTTCAGATGCTCCTCACTTATGGTGAATACCTTCAGTTCCTTGCCGCTTTTCAGCATAGCACTGAGCCGCTGATGCCCTTTGGTCTTGTTTCGGTCAGCATTCTTTGCAATGGCGTAGAGCGCTACCGCAATGTTTTTAGCTGCAGAACCGGAAAGCCGTAGGGCAACCTCCGTGCCCTCCAGACTCATCCTAACGATTTGTTCTGCTGCATCGCCTGAATTGGTCATGTTCGTTCTGTTCCTTTCTTTGTGTTTTTCGGGCTTCCTGAATGCGTTCTGGTAGGACACCGGAACGCATGGCAATATCTCTACATAGTTTCACCTCCTGTCGCAATTGGCAAAGCTCTTTGGAAAGTGCGGTGATGGCGATACTGATCTCAACAGAAGCTGCTTCATCCGATTTCACAGCCACAGTCCGCAGCTTGCGATAGAGCTGCTTTCGCTGAGAAGTCACCGATTCCATCCGACTTTCCAGTCCGCTTTGATATGAAGAAAGCTGCTGGGCGGTATCAATACGATTTACCGCCAGCAGCCTTGCTTCCTGTATGACGGCATCCAGCTTAATAAGATCCTCCCGAAGAAGAAAGTGGAGCCGTTTTTGATTCTGCTGTTTCTCCCGGGGAAATACGCCCAGCAGATAGCAGTAGTGAAAATACAATGCCCGGAAGCCAGTCACCTTTTTGCAAGACTGCCAATTTCCGGACATACGGTAATGTTTGGGCTTTGGAGCTGGTTCCGGCAGGGGCCTTGCGGCTCTTGTCTGTTCCAGAATTCTCCTACGAACGCCCTCCAGAGTGTAATCTTCACCAAAGTTCCGGGCAAGGCGGACAAAACGCTCCTTTCCCGGCGGGCGGACGGAAATATCCTTGCCCACCTTTATCTCGTAGCCCTTGCGGTGGAGTGCGTCAAAAAACTGCCGTTCCGTCATGGACTGCTGGATTGCGTCGTCAATATCAGAGCGCACAAGCCCTCTCCAGGTTGGCCGCTGCTCCTGCTCGGCCCTCCACTCTCCGTAGTGCTTGCCCTTTCCGGGCTGGGGATTCTCAATGACAGAAAGGCCGTATTCCCGGCAGAGGGCATCCGATGTAGCTTGGAGTTCACGGTAATCTTTGGCGGAGCGGAAATATTTTTTGCCGTCTACGAAAGAGACTGTGTTCAGCACAAAATGATTATGCAGATGGTTTGCTTTGTCCAGATGGGTGGCGACTACCACCTGATACCTGTTACCCCATAGCCGCTGCGCAAGCTCCACTCCAATCTTGTGGGCAATCTCCGGGGTAGCTTCCCCAGGAGCGAAGGACTGATACCCGTGATAGGCTATGGTGCCATCTTCCTTGCCAAAGCGTTTTTTGACTGCCAGCATCTCGGCACGAGCAGTAGCGGGATGGCAGTTCACCCCGGATACAAAGCATTCCAGAATGTCCACATCTTCCCGGTGCTGTTCTGTCTTTCGGCTGTTTACGGCATAAGCAATTACATCGTCCAGACCTTGGCTGCATTCCGGAGACTGTACTTCGTTCCTGAAGAATCCCGGATTGGTGGTTTTGTCTGGATTCTCGACATAGATCACCACCTTGCCAAGCCAACCATTGACACGCCAAATAGATGTGACCGCCATTACTATCGCTCCATAGGGCGGGGGCACACCACGGCTTCGGTAATCTGTTTCACCGCCGTCTGAAATTGAGAAACGGCAGCATCGTACCGCTGAACATCAATGACATTCAGTGTGTGGGCCTTCTGCGCAATTTGGTTTAGATTACTGCCAATGCGGTAGAGCTGTTGGGTCATGGCATAGTAATCGGGTGGAGGGGCATCCTGCGGAACAACACCATTGATAAGGTGGCGAAGGTACACCTCCTGAGATAGACGGGAACGGCGAACAGCTTTTAGGAATGCCTGATGTTCCTTGTTGTCCAACCGAACTTGGACTCGGTTGTTTCTCTTTCTGACTTCACTTCTGCTCATAGAATCGTCCTTTCTTTAACTAAGGGTTACAGGGATTATCCCTGTCAAGCTGTCTTTGGGTGGCCAAAGACGATGCTTGCTGGTATTGTGCAGTTCTGTTCTTCCTGCGGGCGAACATTGCCGCCTGAAAAGAAACCGTCAGCGTTCCGGCACCTTCCCGCTCCTGTGGGTGATGGGAATGCCCAGCTTCATGCAGAGATAGTCATTGTAGTCCTTGCCATAGGGCGGCGGCTGAACGGATACTTCATACCGCCCGGACAGCATAGAAACCAACGCCTTTGCCGCCCGTCCGCCAGTAGCATCATTGTCCAGCCGGAGGACGATGGAATGAATTTCTGGATTCTCCGACAGATACCGTTTCAGAGCCAGCGGCATGGAGCTTCCTTGCAATTCCACCTTTGGCCTATAAACGCCGGCCAGGGAAACCAGATGCTCCCGGTTCCAGCTGCCGCCATTCTGTTTGACCAGGGTGGCATAGGAAAGCAGATCAATGGCACTTTCAAAAAGATGGACGGTGCCGCTCCCCGGTGTGGAGATGCTGAAAGAGTACCGTTTGTCGCTGCCACTGGCATCTCCCACAAAGTCTGTCCCTACGCCTCTCAGGTTTGCGTACCTGGGCTTGCTGTACCGATCCAGTCCCACAAAAACCGCATTGTGGTGGGGAAAACTTTCATACAGCCGCCCGGTGCGAATGCAGAAATCAATGAGTTCCGCATCAATGCCACGGCTGCGCAGGTAGGCATAAACCCGGCTTGTATCAGGGCTGGCCCTTGGCAGCAACAGCACCTTTGGTTTTATCAGTTTCGGTGGTGCCTGCCGGGGCAGATAGGCCACCTGCCCGGTGATCCGCTCCACGGCTTCCGTAAAGGGTAGCTCTCTGACCTTGATAAGATAATCCAGCGCATTGTAGCCGCCAAAACCACGGGAAAACCAGTACCATTTCCCATTGGAAATTTTGAGAGAATCATGCTCCCGTGTGCAGTAATGGTCGCCGCTGATGTGTACCAGCTCGTCGGGTTCGCAGGCTTTGAGATAGGTTAGGAGGTCAACCTGACGGGCTTTTTCAACGGTTTCTGGTGGAATGAATGACATGTTATTTCACCTCGTATTCTTTCGGGTAACAAAAATAGCCCGTACCAGTTTATTGGCACGGGCTTCGACTTTGGTCATTATATTTTCCATGCAGTAATGGTTCCCCAAATAAATGTACTCATACGCACAAATCGGTTCTAAAGCTCACTTCGCAAATCGTTAAAAATTATTGTGAAATGTCTTGTACTTATCAGTTAAAGCTTGTATAATCATAAAAGCAATCGTTATACTTGGCGTGTGTACATATCAAAGGAGGTCTAGTTATGATTAAAATAATTAACATAGTTAAATTATTTGGCCGTTTCGATTATGATATAGCCACTAAGGATGGCGGTATTACAATTATCACAGGTCCAAATGGATTTGGAAAATCAACAATTCTTCAAATTATCGATGCGTTAAGTCATGGAAATGTTGCCTTTTTTATCAAATTAGATTTTAAAAGAATTTGCGTTACATATGACAACGAAAGAAAAACAAACATTGAAAAAGGAAAGAAGACGCTTCGAATTGACGACCTTCAGCTATCTCTTTCCGATGAAATGCTTTTTGAGAGTTTACAACACGTTCAACGCAGACCATGGATTCAAAAAGTCGCCAATGGATATTATGATCATAGAACAGATGAATTCTATACTGAGGATGAACTGTTTTACCGCTTTCTTGATAATGACAGACTATTTTCAATTAGATCTTCCAAAAATTTAGATATTTCAAAAGCTCTTAAAGAAAAACTGAGTTCAATCAGACTATGGTGTGGAGAGGTGCGCGTAATTTCCGACCAACGGTTGATTCGTAAAAGAATGAAACCTTCCGATGATGCACAAGTCATCGATGTTATTAGTGAATTACCTCAAAAACTCAAGTCTGAAATAAGCAGAGTGTCCGAGGAATACTCACGTGTCGCAAATACGCTTGATAGCTCTTACCCTAAGCGCCTCTTTGCCGCAAAAGAGGGTATTAAGGGGCAAGAGGAATATGAAATTTGCTTACGTGAGGCAAATGATAAATTTGCTAAGCTGAGCCGGTACAATCTAGTTGATATGTCAATTATTGATGAGGAAAGTTATAATCAAGCATACTCAACTGCTTTAAAGATTTACTTTGATGATTTTGCAGCAAAGTATACCGTTTTTCAGGATTTGATTCAAAAATTAGATTTGTTCACGCAAATCATTAACGCACGTCTAACTTTTAAGCATATCAGCATATCACGTGATGGCGGTTTTAGTGTAGTCGATGATGACAATCCTAAGAAAGTACTTAATCTATCCCAGCTATCCTCTGGCGAAAAGCAAGAAATTGTTCTGTTCTATGATCTTATTTTTAGTAACACAAAAGATGAACTTTTACTTCTGATAGATGAGCCAGAAATCTCTTTGCATATTTCATGGCAGAAAAAGTTCCTTGATGATCTTCTAGAGGTTGCAAAGCATAGCAACATACAGGTGATTGTTGCTACACATTCTCCTCAAATTGTGAGCAATCACATGGATATACAGATAGATTTAGGTGAATTATATGGGAAAAAACTCGATAAAAGAGAGCCTAACTAAAGAAGATATTATAGCAGATATTCGCATGACATTAGCCGCAGACTTTAACAGGGTTAAAAGCGTTGTAATTGTTGAAGGTGATGATGACATTACTTTTTTCAATGGCAAACTATCCTCCAATGTAGATTTATACGAATCATACTCTGGGAAAAAAGGTGTTGAAGAAATTATAGATACTTTTCCTGACGAAAGAGTCGTTGGTATTTGTGACCGTGACTATGGCCCAGTTTCAAATAATCCGCGTATCTTCTATTACGATTACTGTTGCCTTGAAATGATGCTGATAGCCAACAACGATTCTTTTAGAAATTACTGTTATGGCTATTATCGTGGAAAAAAAGATCCTTTGAGATTGCGCACAGAACTATTAGAAGACTTGGCTGTTTTATCGTTATACCGCAAACTCAATGAACAGAATAATTGGGGTATAAATTTTCGAGGATTGAACTTTAGTCAAGGGTTTGACGAAATAAATTGCAAAATAAGCATACCTTCAATCGTTGCTCAAATAAAAAAGATAAACACCTCAAACTCAGAGCAAATCCGAATTCAACTGTCTGCCATTGGATCGGAAAAGCAATTATTATCATCTGAATCAGATTATCTTTTAATTACACAAGGCCACGATTTTATTAATTCCTTGCATCAAATATGTTTGCACTCTACTCCTCGGAAGAATGGGAGTCCCCCTGCGAGAGAAATGTACCGTAGCCTTGTGTGCTCCTATCGGATAGACGATTTACATAGGACTATTTTTTACAGTCAAATTTCTGCATATCAAGACTCTACTTCCAGAAAGATTATCGATTAGTCGTCTTTGCTTGCCATGTTTCCCCTGACTCAGTTGTTATTCCTCATTGGAAACCAATGCGATGGTTCTATCGTTGTATATCATGTTGCTTTTTATTTTCAAAAGATTTCTCCTCTAACACATCATCCAGAAGCATCTTTTCCGTCTGATCCATATTTAGCAGAATATTCAACTCTTTCAACCGTTCCGACTTCTCCGCCAGCTCCTGCTCCTTTGCAAACGGCGTTTCCAGCTCAACCTTAGCGTTTTCTAGCTGGTTATGGGTATCCTGCAGTGCCTCCCGGTATGCTTCCAACTCCTTCACCATACCGTCCACCAGATTGTCCAACCGAGTGATGTTGCCAAACACATCCGCACCCAGGCTAGTGGTGTGGGGCAGCGTGCCTTTCAGCGTCAACTTGTAGTCCACATGAACTGCATCATAAAGGAGTGTCATAGAAAAGCCCCGGTATTGTCCCAGCGGGATGGAATCCGACTCCCCCAGACCGGTGCAGGCTGCAAGAATGGCTTTGCCTGCAGTTTCCTTTTCAGAATGATAGGTGCCCTGAATTTCCATGCCGACAAACCCTTCTGCTGGCTTTGGATTCGCCTGAGCGATGGACACATCCTTTTCAAAGCCTGCTATGATCTCCGTTAGCTCGGCAATTTTCGCTGGGTACTTCCGCAGCACCAGATTTTCCAGGGCGAACCGCTGATTCAGGTGGTTCGCCTTCAACACATTCAGTTTGGCCACCTCCACATCCAGATTGCACTTTTCAATAATCAGAGGGTTGCCGGTGGCAAGGGCTTTGATTTCCGAATAGCTCAGTGCGGTTTCATCCACATCATCCGCAATACGGGCGGGGGCTTTGCTGGTCATAATCTGAGCGATGAACTTTTGCTTATTCTCCACCAGCTGATAAAGATAGGCATCGAAGGTGTTTTCCGTGACATAGCGATAAATTTCCACCTCCGGATTCTGATTGCCCTGACGAACGATTCTGCCTAGACGCTGGGCAAGATCACTGGGACGCCAAGGGCAGTCGGCATCGTGCAGGGCAATCAGCCGATCCTGACAGTTGGTACCGGCACCCATTTTTGCCGTACTCCCAATCAGGACACGAACCTGCCCGGAGCGGACCTTTGCGAAAAGCTCCTTTTTGCGCACCTCCGTATTGGCCTCATGGATATAGGCGATTTCTTCCTGTGGAATGCCTTTTGCCACCAGTTTCCCTTTCAGATCGTCATAGAAATTAAAGGAACCGTCACCCTTGGGTGTAGACAGGTCACAAAAGACCAACTGCGTGCTGCGCTGCGCCTGGGTTCGCTCCCAGATAGAATAGACATTTCTGGCACAAATAGAGGCTTTGCTGGTGTCACTGTCCGGTGCCAGAGGATTGATCAGACGCATATCCAGGGCCAGTTTTCTGCCGTCGTTGGTGATTTTCAGCATATTATCAACGCTGGGATCTACATCACCGGCACGAATCTTCTCAGCTCGGTCTGCCAATGCCTTAACCATATCCTCCTGCATGGGGCTTGGCTTGATAACCTCTGTATGGAAGTTAGCCTTAGGAACCGGGAGTTGCAGCATATCCGCCGTCTGAATATCCGCAACCATCTTGAAGGTGGACATCAACTCCGGGAGATTGTAGAACTTCGCAAACCGGGTCTTGCTCCGATACCCGCTGCCCTCCGGGGACAGCTCGATGGCGGTGACAGTTTCCCCGTAGTTTGCCGCCCAATCATCAAAGTTGATCAGGCCAATTTCTTCCAGAGTGCCATATTGCAGATACCGCTGGATGGTATAAAGCTCCACCATACTGTTGGAAATGGGGGTTCCCGTTGCAAATACCACGCCACGGCCTCCGGTTATTTCATCCAGATATTGGCACTTCATAAACAAATCCGAGGACTTCTGAGCCTCCGTCTGAGCAATGCCTCCCACGTTCCGCATTTTGGTTGCCAGGAACAAATTCTTGAAATAATGACTCTCGTCCACAAAAATACGGTCAACGCCAAGCTGCTCAAAGGTCACCACATCATCCTTGCGACTCTGGTCATTGAGCTTTGCCAACCGGTTTTCCAGAGATTTCCGGGTGCGCTCCATCTGCTTGATGGAGTAGTTTTCCGCATGGTTCCGCTTTGCCTCCCGGATGCTGTCCAGGATTCCGTTTATCTGCCGCTTCAGAATGACCTCCTGCCGTTCCATGGACATAGGAATCTTTTCAAACTGGGAATGCCCAATGATGATGGCATCATAATCACCGGTGGCAATCCGGGCGCAGAACTTCTTCCGGTTTTTGGTTTCAAAGTCCTTCTTGGTTGCCACCAGAATATTGGCAGAGGGATACAGTTGGAGCCATTCTGCCGCATGAGGTAAGCCGGTCGTACCGACTCCCTCCCGA
>ULPX01079875.1_pt1 | contig 41777 bp, 22 predicted proteins | sample 1953911 | NCBI WGS metagenome assembly ULPX01 (sample SAMEA4835640, study PRJEB28245) | human gut metagenome | biome: gut microbiome; material: fecal sample | place: Denmark | collected 2008 | reverse complement strand
CAGCCGATACGGCTTCGGCTTGTCACTATATGAGGAACTATGCCACAGCGCTTGCCAATAACCGCGAATACGTCAAATCCAATGACCTCCTGCGCCGTGTCAAACGTCTGATGCCGGCAGTGGGTAACCATGTGATGCTGCAAATTACCTTTGCCGAAAACTTTCTCAACCTTCATCAGCTTGATTCTGCCCGTTACTACTGGAACCAGGCATGGGCCAATGAACAGAATCACGGAGGAGATAAAGCCGAAGGCTTCTCCGTACGCAGTGCATTGGTACAGCTGAAAACCGTTCTGGACTATACTTCCGGTACACCTTTGGATATTATCACCTTCGGCAGGTTTGCCGACTCCGTCAGAGTTGAGATGAGGGACCAGAACAGGGTAATAGAGCAACAGCTGGAGACCAAGAACAATCTTCAGCGGTTGAACTACGAGCTGATAATCAAGCGGCAAAAGACGCGGATGTATTCTGTACTGGTTGCCGTTCTGCTTGTCGGGGTGCTGCTGTCCTTGAGTTTCTATATCCGCAACAGAAGGAAACGCCTTGCCGAAGCCGAAGAACGTATTGATACACTGACCCGTCTACTGGAAGATGCCCAGAAGGCATCGGATAACCAAGAGGAGAATAGCGACGCTTTCTTCAAGAAGTTGCTTCTGCAGCAGCTGGGTATCATACGGCTTGTTGCCAATACACCTACCTCACAGAACCAGGCATTGCTGAAACTTATCTCGGGCATCAGCAATAAGGAGATTCCGGTGGAAGGACTGCTTGCCTGGGCGGACCTTTATCCGGTAATCGATAGACTATACGACGGATTCTACTCCCGCATGGTGGAAAGATTCGGACAACTCTTATCCGATAAGGAAGTGCAGATATGCTGCTTGCTCTGTGCAGGTTTCTCCACCAAAGAAATCGGAGTGGTGACCCAACAGACAAGTGCGACCATCTACGTGCGTAAAACTTCCATCCGAAAGAAGATAAATGCAGGCGAAAAGCAGGATATTGTGGAGTGCATAAGAGTCATTTAGACCGGAAGAAGTCGGATTAAGACTTTTATAATATATTGTTGTTGATAATCAGAACTTTAAGTATTGAGTGTTAAGACTTTTAATAGTGCGATTTAGTAGGAGTTAAGCGACTTTTCGCCTTAACTTTGCATCAAATCAAAAAACAAAAAGTCTTATGAAAAGTACATTCAGAACAATGACAATCGTAGCGTGTTTTGCACTTGTATCTCTTGCTTCATGTTACTTCCCCGGAAGCGACCAGTATAAAATAAAGTCGGCAACTAAGGAATATGTTAAGTCGCAGTTAGGTGAAGGTGAGAAATTCCGTTACGGATACCTGGAGCGTAAGTGCGGTCGTAACGTAGACGGCAAATTTTGCAAGTATGCCGAAGTGCACTATGAGGTAATAAACGCGTCGGGCGAAATTTCAGAGAAAATGCTCTTTCTGCTGATGTCGGAACATTGCGATTCCGTATTGGATATCTCGGAGGAGAGAGACAAGGAGTGGACCAATAAAGAATCTCTTTCGTCAGAAGAGATAAAGGCAATCATCGAGTCAGCTTTAAAAGACAAACTCTAAACGCCGACATTTATGAAAAAGATTCTTGTTATAGCTATCATATACCTATTGGGTAGCTTTGCCGCAGCGGCGCAAACAGTGAAAGTGAACGGTACGGTAATAGACGAGCAGAACCGGCCGGTGGAATTTGTCAATGTAGCCCTGATTTCCTTACCCGACTCTTCATTCGTTACGGGAAGCACTACGAATGGAAAAGGTAAATTCATTCTGAAAACCGCCACCGGTTCAGATTTCCTGCTGAAATTCTCCTACATCGGTTATATCGACGAGCAGATTGTCATCAAGAACCCCCAAGGCACTGTAGAGATGGGGGATATCATCTTGAAAGAACAGTCGGTAGCGCTGGACGAGGTGGTGATATCGGGCAGCAATATCACGCAGAAAGTAGACCGCATGGTTGTAGTACCTACCGCCACTGCCATGAAGAATTCCTACAATCCCTACGACCTGATGCTGAACCTTGCCATTCCGCACTTGAAGGTGGATGCTCTTGGCAAAGGCCTGGAAGCCAATGGCGGTAGTGTACAGACACGTATCAACGGTATTGTGGCTACCTCCACCGAAGTGGCAGCCCTCCTGCCCAAGGAGATTGTAAGAATAGAATTCATTGAAAATCCGGGAGAGCGCTATGGCGACAGCAGCCTGGGGGCTGTGGTAGACATCATTGTCCGCCGCCGCGAAACGGGCGGACTGGTCAATATACAAGCCACTAATGCTCCCCACATATTGTTTAGCGAGGACAATGTGGTGGCCAAGTTCAATCATAAAAAGTCACAATGGGGATTGTTCTATAACTTGTCTGCCCGTAACTTCAAGAAAACGTATACGGATATAGATGAGACATATGTGTTGGAAAATAAGACGATACATCGTGTGCAGGAGGGGCTTCACGACCAAAACAAGCACTTTACCCACAATATCGACCTCTCTTACAATCTGACGGAGCAGGATAAGTACGTATTCAACGTCGTGTTCCGCAACAGTATCTATGATGCTCCCTCTCTGAACCAGTCGAACAAGCTGTATGATGCTGCGGATGCCGATAACTATATCTTCTCCGGACTGAAGAACAAGCAGTCCGGCTACACTCCTTCGCTCGACCTTTATTACCAGCGTACATTACCGAAGAATCAGATGCTTACGATGAGCGTGACCGGTACGCTGATGCACACCGACAATAACAGGCTCTACCACGAATATACTCCTCAAGCCGAAGACCTGGCGATGCTTGAAACCGATGTGACGGGAAACAAGCGTTCCATCATCGGTGAAGCCATCTACGACAAGCGTTTCAAGTCCCTCGTATTCAGTTCCGGATTGCGGCACTACCGGATGTATGCCAGGAACGAGTATGCAGGCTCCTCACCCGTCGTTTCGGAAATGAACCAGGCAAAGACAGCGGCGTTTGCCGAGGTGCAGGGAAATATCAAGAAAGTGAGTTATGGTGTGAGTGTCGGATTGCCCCGCTCTTATTTCAAGGAAGGAGGGGAGGAACATACCTATTACACCTTTACCCCCACTGTCCGTCTGAACTTCTCGCCGCACAAGAACGGCAACATCAACTATCGGTTCAATGTCGAACCCAAGATTCCTTCGCTCAGTGCGTTGACCAATGTGGAGCAGGCGATAGATACCATCCAGATAGTACGCGGCAATCCGGCATTGGAGACTTACAGTGTCTTTAACAATACGTTGAACTACTCCTATATGAAGCAGAAGTTCGTCTTCATGCTGAATGTGACACATGGCTATCACAAGAATATCATCATGGAGAGTGTGTTTGCCGAGGGAGACAAGTTGGTTTCGATGAGCGAGAACCAGCGTTCTGCACAGTTTCTGCGCTTTGGCCCTTCTTTCACATTCCGCGGACTGAACATTGGTAGTCTGAAGAATTTCCTGACGCTGAGTATAGATGGTGGATTTACACGTTACTGGTCTAACGGCAATACCTATACCCATACGTATAATGACTTCTATTACAATCTGGTTGCCGTGTTCAATTATAAGCAGTTCTCTCTGTTGGGACAATTCAGTAAAAGGGCGAACGAACTGATGGGCGAAACGATTTATAAGGGCGAGAATCAGACTGCCATTCTGGCCACTTATACCCACAAGCGCCTGCAGCTGGGGGTAGGGATGATGTTCCCGTTCACCAACAACTACAAGACGGGTAAGGAACGGGTAAGCAAAGTGGCACCCTATACCTCGTGGAGCCATGCGAAAGAGATAGGACAGATGGCGGTTATCAAGCTGAGTTATAACTTCGAGTTCGGCAAGCGTTACAAATCATCCGACAGACGCATCAATAACAGCGACAATGAGTCGGGTATTCTGAATGTAGATAAATGATAGTTGTTCCCGTGCTTCGGAGATGTGGGGCGTACAAAAAACGAAGGACTTCCTCGCGGGAGTCCTTCGTCATCTTTATAGGTAATTATTTGAGAGAGAATTTAGTTTAGGCTTATAATTATTAATCTTAAAGTCTATATTTTCCAATGTTAGAGCTTATACAGTCCTTTCTTCGGATAATCCAGTTCCGGATTGCCCTTGTAGCCTACACTGCCACTTCCGCTGGTGCGTACTTTCAGGAAATCTGTGGCATGGCACTTGATGTCGCCTGAACCGGCAACACTGGCGGATGCTTTCTTGGCAACGAAATCGGAAGCAAACAAATCACCCGAACCTGCCACACTGTATTCAGCTTCTTGGGTGCTGCCACTCAGGATAGCGGTGCCCGAACCGGCAACGGATGCTTTGGTGAAGTTGGCCGTTACGTTGTTCAGCTTCATGTCACCTGAACCTGCAACGGATACTTGGAGGTCATTGCAAGTGATGTCGCTGCTGTTGATGTCTCCCGAGCCTGCGATGGAAATATCGAGGTCTATGCAGGAGATGTTGTTTCCACTGATGTCACCCGAACCGGCTACGGAAATTTTGAGGTTGTCCGTCTTCAGTCCGTTTTTCAGTTCCACGTCTCCCGAACCTGCCACGGCAATGCCGTTCAACTTTTCTGCGGACACACGTACTTCCAGTTTATTGTAGGATACGCTGACATTCTTCTTGAAGCCGATGTAGAGAGTATTGTCCTTGACACGGATATCCAGTAAGTCTACAATGTTGTCCGAGGTGTATACTTCCACTGTCGGTTTGCCGGACTTCTGCGTGTAGGTCACGTCGGGGCTGCCGGCTACACTCAGCTTGGTGAAGTTGTTCACTTTTATGTCTTTGGTTACATAGTTCTTGCTTGCCTTGACCGTCTTGCTGCCGAAGCCTCCGGAACGGTATGTGTGTTGTTGTGAACAAGCGGTTGTACTGAATGCCAATAAGGCGATTGCGATAAATGTTGTTAGAGCTTTCATATTTTTTTGTTTTTTGTGATTCAGTATTTATTAGTTAGACGTGATTTGCCTTGAAAAAGTTGCATGTAGAAATGCTTTTTTCAAAGGACGCTCGGTCATCATACTTTAATCAATTATTGTACCATAAGTGTAAAATGTTGATTATTAAAGGATAGTCGCTTTTGTGTAGTGTTCATTATCGGACACTCCGTCCGCTTTTGTCAGGTATTTGCTTGCGTTTTTGGACGATTCTTTGTTCATTTGCAAAGCCTCTTCCCGCCCCTTTCCTATGGGAGAGGCTTTGATTTATGACAGTAAACCGCATTATAGAAGATAAAGAGCTTGGTCCTTTGTTTGTCCGGGTCAATGCCCGGGCACGACGTCTTACTTTCCGTACAAAGGAAGATGGAATTTACGTGACTGTACCTCCCCGGACTTCCCTTGCCGAGATAGAGAATACCATAGAGGAGCTTCGACCGCGTCTGAAGGCTGCCAGACAGAAGCAGGTCGGAAAGCTGATTGATTTGGATTACCGCATTGATACGGAGTTCTTTAAACTGACATTGGTCAGCGGACAGCGGGAACGCTTCTTGTCCCGTTCCGAGTTGGGAGAAATGCAGATAATCTGTCCGCCGGATGCGGATTTCTCGGATGAGAATCTGCAGGCTTGGCTACGCAAGGTGATTGAAGAGGCTTTGCGGCGGAATGCAAAGATTATTCTTCCACCTCGCTTGTATATGCTTTCCATGCAGCATGACCTTTCTTACAAGAGTGTGAAGATTAATTCCAGCAGCGGACGTTGGGGGAGTTGTTCGACACAGGGCAATATCAATCTTTCCTATTATCTGGTGCTTCTTCCCAAGCATCTGATAGACTATGTGCTACTACACGAACTGGCGCATACTCGCGAGATGAATCATGGGGAGCGTTTTTGGGCGTTGCTCGACAAGCTGACGGACGGCAAGGCGCAGGCATTGAGAATGGAACTTCGGAAATACAGAACGGAGATATAGGGGAACCGCTTCTTTTTCGAGCCTATTGTAACTTCTTTTCTTGATTTGCAATGAGGCTGTAAAAGCATCTTCTTTTTGTTTTACTAAAACGTTTTCTCCTGCCTTGCAGCACACTCTGCCGATGTTTTCGGAAATCATCTTGAAGGAATGGAAACTGTAAATTTCTGTAACTGAATTGTCTTATAGTACCGTAGCTACTCAGGTATAATGAATGACAGATACAATAAATAAGAGAACATGCTTATTCCTCCAATGCACCTTTCTTTTATTCCTGCGCCAGCTGCTTCACCTCTTCTCCTTCCTTCTCGAACCGGTATTCTCCTCCTTTTTCGCTAAGCTCAAACAGGGAAAGTTTCTCGGTTTCGTTGTTCACAATCATCAGTGCACTTTGTTCGGCAAAGCGTTTCACCTCGAGGATGAAAGGTTCTTCCGTCATGGTGCGGTTCACCAGCAGGCTGTCGTTGATGAAGATGGAGGTGGAGTCTCCGGCAAAGCCTTTCGTCAGTGTGATGGTATAGGTTTCGATGAAGTTGCGGTTTTCCGCTTTCTGTTGTTGCAGCCTCATGCTCATGTAGACAAAGATGACGACTACGAAAATCACGGCAAAGGCAAGGATGCCGTTGCCTACCATAAACTGTTTGTTGGTATTAAGACGATGTGCCATATACGGTTGGTTTTAAGAAACACTGCAAATGTAATGAATAAAATTGAACCGGAGGATAAACATTTGAACAAATAGGAAAGAATGCTTTGAGGGTAATTCGCTAATATTGCGGTCGTAAAACAAATTGTTAAAGATACTATGAAACTGAATTTCATTTTTGGGCTCTTGTTTTCTGTAGTTGCATTGCAGATGAAAGGGGCTGGTGGAACCCCTGAAGGGCTTCCTCCGTTTGTTCGTTTTCCTGGGTTGGAGCAGGAAGTTTACATTACGCGTGATACGTGCAAAAGTGTAGAGGGACGTTTTCCCGGCTTTTCCCCTTTTTTCGTGATTTATCCGGACAAGCCGTGCGATGCTTCCGAAGCGGCGGCGTTGACGGATGAATTGGGTATTGCGTCCTATGCGCACACCTATTCGGGGACGGTCTGTGTGATGAACCCCTTGGGAAAGGAGTATGATGCGGTGAAGGATTTGGAAGCTTATAAGAATTTCCTGAACAAGATGCGTGTTTTTACTAATCTGAAGATAATCGGTATAGGTAAGGGAGCGACGTTCGTTAATAGAACCATTGCCGGACATGCGGGTGCTGTTGCCGGTATCGTATCGCTGAATGGCCGACCGGCCAAGACGGCTGAGGGTGCCGCCCCCGTTCCTGCTTTTATAGCCGGAACACACAGTCGGCAGGTAGCGGCAGCCTATATCTTGCAGAATCAGGCGGAACCGGTGCGGAAAGAAGACGGGTTGGCTTGTTATGCCAACCGGAAGGAGCCGTTACAGCAGGTTGTGGTGAGTGCAAACAAATACACTTCCCTGAAAGAGGCTTTTGCAGAAGCCTGGAAGACTTTGCTTTGCAAGAACTACCGTTTCAACAATTACGAACATACTTGGTACACGGGAGCTCAATTCGACCAATATGGTACGTATGAGCTGGAGCCGTATATCATGCCCGAAGATTGGGGAATCACTCGTCGTGTGATGAAGAAAGACCTTATCGGTACAGGCGATTTCCTATGGTATGAATTTCATCCGGAAGCTACCTTGAAGGCAGAAAAGGCTTCTGTGCCGTTGTTGCTTTTGCTGCATGGCAACAACAATGATCCGCGTACGCAGGCTGAGACATCCGGCTTCATTGAGTTGGCGGTTGAGGAGAACTTCATTGTTGCCGAATTGGAGTGGCAGGGCAACGGTTATGCTCCTATGGGGTTGGACGGCATCGAGCAGGTGGTGTATCATCTGTTGAAGACCTATCCGCAGATAGACCCTTCGCGGGTATATGCCGAAGGGCTTTCGGCAGGAGCCGCCACGGCTACGGGACTTGGTATACGCAAGTCGCACGTATTTGCCGCTGTGGGTGCCCAATCGGCTGGGCTGACCCCCGACCGGTATATGTTCGGTTACAGTGGCGAAGCCCTGATGAACGAGGCGGTGCAGAAACGGGGCAGTGTGGAGACCGCTTATTTCTCTGTGACGGGTACGGACGACGAAGTCGTGCCTTTTGTAAACGAAAACAATTGGCGCACCAATGCCTTCTTCTGTGCCTGGACTGCCTATCAGACCATGAACGGCATGGAGGTGAGCAGCCGGCCTGACTTTTCCAAAGATGCCACCTTCGGCATAGCACTAAAGGATAGGGAAGTGATTTCCACCAACAAGCGCGTCACGATGGAAGCGGGAGTACTTTACAAGGGAAACATTCCGCTGATTAAAGTCGTGGCTGTGAATGACTACGGTCATTGGAACTTCAAGCCTGATGCACGGTTGATGTGGGATTTCATGAAACAATTCTCCCGCGATCCGCGGACGAAGAAACTGGTTTATGGCAAGCGATGATTGGCGGCTTTTATCGGAAGTAATCTCTATGCAGGCCACGGCTCTTTCTTTTAAGGGAATTAGAGGGAGCCGTGGGTGCTGATAAGGGATGTACAAGGTTTATTGATACTCACTCGGATTTACGCCGAATTGCTTTTTAAAGCAGGTAGAGAAGTGGGGAAGAGTATTGAAACCGGTCATGTCCGCTATTTCGGAAATGGTATAGGTTCCTTCCTTGATTAGTTCGGCTGCGCGGTTCAGTTTATAAGTCCTGAAGAAGACACTTGGATTCTTGCCGGTTAATCCCTTCACCTTGTAGTAAAATTTGGTACGGGAGATTTTGAGTAATTCGGCCATCCGCGTGATGTCCAGTTCGGGGTTATCCAGTTCATTTTCCATTAGTTTATACAGTTCTGCCATGAAAGCCTCGTCTTTTGGGGCAAGGGCAAGTTCTTTCATCCGGCTTGTCCGGGTATTGTTCGTCAGGAAACTGCGCATTTTATCACGGTTCGTCAATAGTGATTCAATCAGGGCCAGCAAGTAAGCCGGTTCAAAAGGTTTGGGCACGTATGCGTCAGCTCCGGTATGCAATCCTTCTATCTGGTTTTCCACGGTGGATTTGGCGGTTACCAGAATGACGGGTATATGACAGAATTGTAGGTTTGCTTTAATCTCCTTGCAAAGCTGGTAACCGTCTTTGTCCGGCATCAGTACATCGCTCAGTATTAAATCTGGGGCTTCATCTGTAATGGTTTGGAAGATATTGGTGGAATTGAGTCGGCTGATGATGTGATAATGCGGGGTCAGCAGAATCTGCAGATAGTGCATGATGGCCGGGTCATCGTCTATTATCAGTATTGTTTTTGGACTTGTTTTGCCTTCATGGGTAGCATCCGGTTCTGTTTTCGCAGGTTCTATGGAAGTATTGTCTATGAGTTTTTTTTTGCCATAGAACCGTTCCTCTTTTGTGTACGAGAAATCGTCTGCGGGCAGAATCAGGATAAACATGGCTCCGTTCCCTTCTTTCCGGTTTGCTGCTTTCAGGTATCCGTGGTGCAACCGGGCAAGGCTGCGAGCATAATAAAGCCCGATGCCGGTTCCCCAATTGTAAGTCCCTTTGTTGCCTTTTATCTGATAGAACCGTTCAAAGATTTTTTCCAGCTGTTCTTCCGGAATGTTTTCTCCGGTGTTGGTTACGGAAATCCGGATATACCGGACGCTTTTGTCTTGTTCTGTCAGGCAGAAGAACTCTTCGGCTTCTTGGCGTGTGACGATGGCGAACGAGATTTCTATTTCACCTCCTGTAGGAGTAAACTTCATGGCATTGGAAAGCAGATTGCTCAGTATTTTCTCTACTTTGTCTTCATCGGCCCAATAGAGGATGTCATGGTGTAATCCCTGAATGCTAAGGGTTATATTCTTGCTTTGGGCATTGATGTTGAAGAAACTGATGATTCGTTTGATGGTGGAGGCAAGGTTGGTCTGTTGGACCTCCAGTCCCAGATTGTCGTTGTCTAATTTGTTGAAATCGAGCAATTGGTTGACTAGCTGGAGCATCCGCAGAATACCGTCTTGCAGAACATTCAGTAGTTCCCGGTTGGCACTGTATTGGCCGGGGGCGGCACACAGTTGTCTGATGGAACCCAACATCGTGGTCAGTGGTGTCCGGAACTCATGGGATATGTTGGTAAAATAGCTCATGTATGTCTTATTCATTTTCTGCTCTTGTGCTTTTTCTTGTTCGGCGCGGCAGGCGGTTTCTTTTTCAATTCTTACGCGCCGCCAACTGTGTATAAGTGTACCGGCTATTCCGATGATTACCAGAGCATATGCACATCTTGCCCACCAGGTATTCCAAGGAGCAGGTTTGACGATGATGCGCAACTGTTTTTCTTCTCCGATTATGCTTTGGTCTTCATTGGTGATTTTTACTTTGAACATATAGGTTCCTGTGGGAAGGTTGGCATAATAAGCTTCCCGGTTGGTGTGTGCATTTATCCAGTAGCGGTCAATGCCTTCCAATTGGTAGTGATAGTGTATTCGTTCGTATTCACTATAATCCAATGCGGCAAATGATATGCTGAAGCTGGTCTGGCTATGTTTCAGATATACGTCCGGTTGGTAGGAGAGGTCCTTGTCGATGATTGCATTCTTTCCGGGATATACAAGCTTGTTATGAATCTTCAGATTCTCGAACGTCAGGGGAACATCGTATTTGAAAGGAGTTTCCACCGGATTGAAGAATGTCATTCCGTGAGTGCCGCCGAATACTAAGGTTCCGTTTGAAAGTCGGCAGGATGCACGGTCGTAGAATTGATTGCCGCCGATACCGTCGCTTGCATAGTAGTTGCTGATTTGATTGGTCCGGCGCTCATATTTACTTAATCCGTATAATGTGGATATCCATAGGTTCCCTTGCATATCTTCTTCGATGCTGCAAATCTCTGTGCAGCCAATGCCGGATATGGGAGATAATTTATGATTCTGCGAAGTATATCGTAAAAGACCGTTATGGGAGGTTCCAATCCAGATATCTCCTTGGCTGTCTTCGTATAATACGGAAGGGATAAATTTAGAACGGCGTATGCAGGCCAGGCTGTCTGCCCTCGAGATGTCCGGTATCCGGATTTTCCATGTATCCGGATTTATTGAACGAATCTTGTTGGCAAAGGAGGCAATCCATACTTCTCCATTGGAGAGGGGACGTAGGGTAGGAGTAAAGGTGAAAAATGACTGGGGATAAAGTGATACGGGTGTGAATACCTTTTCACCTTTTTTCAGGGCATATATTGCCTGGCTGAAGCTGCCTGCCCATATTGTTCCGTTACGGTCTTGCGTTATGCACAGTACGGAAGGGACGGAAAAAATACTCGTTGCTTTTAATTGATTAGACTCGAGCACGCATTTTATGACTTGATTGGTATTGGTGGCAAGCCAGATGTGCCGGTCTTTGTCGTGATAGATGTGTCTGACAATTATATTTTCTGTGTTTTGTGCAGGTAGGATTCTACTGATATTCACAGCTTCTATATGCTTGGTATTCAGGTTGTAGATATACATTCCGTCTTTCAGGGTGGATATATACAAGTTGCAGGAGTCGGCATCGAGGGCTATGATGGATTTTTGATGGAAGAACGAACGCAGATAATTGTTGCTGTTGAAACGCTCCTTATAATGATAGCGTACGGTATAGCCTTGGTCCGGCGAGCCTATCCACAGATTCTTGTGCGAGTCGGTGTACATGCATTTGATGCCATGTTGCGGGACTTCAAATGGAAATCCGTTTTCCTTTTCATGTATGACGGTGTTTTCTATGTGGTTGTAAAGGAACGTATGCTTTTGCGTGCAAATCAGTAGCCTGTTCTTGTCGTACGGGTGTATATAGGTGATGGCGGCTTTCGATAAGATGGGATGATTACTTATTGCTTCGGGAGTCGTTTTGAATCTTTTGCTTTCGGTATCGAATATGAAGAGTCGGTTCTTGCTTGCCAGCCATAGGGAGGTATGGTTGTGCATGTAAGAGTAGGTAATCTTCTGCGGCATGGGTATGGAGTCTGTCAGTTGCATGTTTCGGGAGTCGTAGCATCGGATGGATACGGGGTTGACGGCCCACAGACAGTTGTTGTTATCTATGTAGCAGGTCTGTTTATAGGTCTTGTCCGGGTCAAAGTTGATGAAAATACGGTTGAAAGTGTCTGTTTCAGGGTTATAGACGCAGAGATGTACCACCATGTTTAGGAAGATTTTTCCATCCTTGCTTTCTATGAACTGATGTCCGTTCCTATTATTATAGGGCACGTTTATGGGTATCTGGCAGAAGTTGTCTTGGTCGGTATATCGGCATGTTCCGTTGGTTGTCGCTATCCATAAGCGTTTGCGTGAGTCCATGAAAATATCCTGGATTCTATCTCCGGGCAGTTGCAGTGAGTCGTTGGAACTGTAATATTGCCGGTATTCGTGTGCGTTGAATCTGTTCAGTCCTCGTGTGGTTCCTATCCAGATATAGCCTTGCGCGTCTTCTTGGAAATCCGTAATGTTTTGGTTGGAAATGGTTGCCGAAATTCTATAAACATCCTGTTTTTCCGCTTCTGCTTTGGCGGTTGTCGGTTGGCACGAAGACACCGCTATTGCAGATAAAGCTATGAGGGAAAGAATGATTTTTTTCATATATGAAGTGTATTAAGGTATGTTCCGCGGAGAGTGTTTTTTTACAATGGAGCAGACAAAAGTAGAAAGAAAATAAGTAGGTGATATTTGCTGTAACAGTGATTTTTTCGCTTGGAATATGCTGTATGGCATGTTTTGAACATATTGATAATCTTTTGAACGTACAAGAAACAATATCTGAACATATAGGAAATGTTTTTGTATTTTCTCAATATCCTCTTATCTCCTCTTTTGATAAAATTGTATCGGAAATCCTACAATAAGTGAATGTAGCTTTTTTATTAACAAATCTAATTATTTAAGCATTATGGAAAACAACTTTAAAAGAAAGCTGATGGCATTCTGGCTGTTCCTTTGGGTGGGAATACCTTTTATGCTGGCGCAAAGTCCGATGATGATATCGGGACGGATTACAGATGATTTGGGAGAACCGATGATTGGTGTGAGTGTACTTGAAAAGGGCACCTCTAATGGAGTGATTACGAATATGGAGGGAAATTATTCCTTAAAGGTAAAGCAAGGTGCCGTCATTGTCTATTCGTACATCGGATATGTGACACAAGAACTGAAAGCCGTATCAGAGAGAATGAATATAACGATGAAAGAAGACACCCGGACGCTGGATGAAGTGGTAGTGGTGGGCTATGGTGTACAGAAGAAGAGCGACCTGACAGGCGCCATTTCTTCCGTGAAGGCAGAAGACATCCAGAACCGCTCTATTACCCGGGTGGAAGAAGCCCTGCAGGGCAAGACAGCCGGTGTACAACTGATATCCACAACTTCGCAACCGGGTGCTTCGCCTACCATTCGTGTCCGTGGTTTTTCATCGAATGGTACTTCCGATCCCCTCTATGTGGTAGACGGATTGATAGTATCCGACTTGAGTGCTGTGGATCCTAATAATATAAAAAGCATGGAAGTCCTGAAAGATGCCGCATCCGCTGCCATTTATGGTGCGCAGGCCGGTAATGGCGTAGTGCTTATTACCACAAAGAGCGGAAGCAAAGGAACCAGCAGCATTTCCTACGACTTTCAATATTCCATCAGTAGCCTGGCGCAACGTCCCAAGCTGATTAATTCACAAGAAGCTTTATTGCAAAAGAAGGAGCAAGACCCTACTTTTACAGATGATAATATCCAGGAGCTTATTACCAGCGGCACATGGGACGGTGTATCGACTACCGATTGGTATGATGTGGCTTTTAATGCTTCGCCATCCTCCCATCATACGGTCAACTTTCAGGGAGCGAATGACAAGGGCTCTTTCTTCCTGTCATTAAACAATCTGTATGACAATGGTATTCTTCGTGAAAACAAGGATACCTACAAGCGGCTTTCCGTCATGCTGAATGCCGACTATAACATTAAACCTTGGTTGAAGGTAGGTGTTACTGCCAATTATGCAAAATATACGCAGAAATCCATCAATGACGGTAGTGCGGGCAATTCATATTCCAGTATGATTGCTACCGTGATGACCATGGCTCCTTATTATGCGGACACGTATGCAGCCGATGCGCTTCCTAAACAAATGGAGGCATTGATTGCCAACGGCTTTACTTTGCTGCGCAATGACAAGGGCGATTATTACAGCTGTCTGGGTTCTATGGAACAGATACATCCTATGGTAGCCATCCGCATGAGCGACAAGAAAAACTTCGGCAACAGTCTGATGGGAACGCTCTATGCCAACCTGACTCCTTTCAAAGGATTTGTGTTTACTACCCGGCTGGGTTACAGGGAACTGAACGCAAACACTTATCAGTATAACAATCTCTATTACGGTTCGGCTTCCGCCAATAATAAGGATAAGAACGGGGCCAGCCGCTCCAACTCCTCTACTACCTATTATCAGTGGGAGAACTTTGTGAATTATAGTACGGATTTGTGGGACAAGCATCATGTGTCTGCCATGCTGGGTATGTCCTACAGCGAGAATAACTTCACTTATGTTTCTGCCGGTGTAGACAAGACTGCCAAGCACGATCCTTTGTATGCCGACGTTTCGTATCCTGCCGGAGATGCCGTGAAGAGTACCGCCGGTTATAATCTGATTAATCGTAAGCTGTCCTATTTCGGCCGTTTGGCTTACGATTACCAGAACCGCTATATGCTGCAAGCGGCCATGCGTGCCGATGCAGCCGATACTTCCGTGCTTCCGGGTACCAATCGCTGGGGCTATTTCCCGTCGGTATCAGCCGGTTGGGTCATTTCCAACGAGCGCTTTTTCACGGAAAAGAACAATACCCCTCTCACATTCCTGAAGTTGCGTGCAAGCTGGGGGCAGAATGGCAGCACAAGCAATCTGAGCGGTTACAAGTATTCCAATTCCCTGGTGACTTCGGCTGCCGGGTACTCTTTCAGCAATACGGCGATGAAATATGTCACTTCTGCCAAACCTTCGCAGCTCTATAATCCTGACTTGAAGTGGGAAACCTCCGAACAGCTGGATTTGGGTATGGATTTGCGCGCTTTCAACGACCGCTTCTCGTTTGGTATGGACTGGTATCAGAAGAAGACAAAAGACTTGATTGTTTCCAACATTGTCATTCCTTATGAGGCGGGAAACTCATCGGCTCCGATGAATGCCGGTAATGTGACGAATAAGGGTTTTGAGTTTGAGGCCGGATGGAAAGACAAAGCCGGTGATTTCAACTATTCTGTGACCGCCAATCTGGCCACTTTGAAGAACGAGGTCACTTATCTGGATCCGCATGTCAGCGGCGGACGCATAGAAGGCGCCACTACAATGGCTTCGAACGGTTCGTTCTCCGCATTCGAGGTAGGCTATCCGGTGTGGTATTTCAGAGGCTATCAGGTCGATCATCTGGATGACAAGGGCAATCCCGTATTCAGGGATAATACGGGTGACGGTACCATTGATGCCAGTGACAAGGCGATGATTGGTAAACCGATGCCGGACTTCACATATGGAATCACGTTGACCGCCAACTACAAGAATTTTGATTTTCTGATTTTCGGCAACGGCTCCGTGGGCAATGACGTATTCATGTCCTACAGTTATAACTCCATATCCTATACGCTGAAGGAGATGTACGACCAGCGCTGGACGGCGGACGGGACTACCAGCCGTAAGTTTGCACGGCCGCAGAATACGAATGCAGACAAGTATGGCTTGTCCGATGCTTATATTTTTGACGGCTCTTATTTCCGCATCAAGCAGATACAGCTGGGATATACGTTGCCCCGGACGGTTACGAAGAAGTTCCTGGTCGACAAGCTGAGAGTATATGCCTCGTTGGATAATTTCTTCTTGTTCACCAAGTATCCGGGACTCGACCCGGAGGTTTCCTCCACGGCTACCAGCGGTATGGGCGTGGATTACGGAAATTATCCCACAACGAAGAAGGTGGTGTTCGGTTTATCAGTTACATTTTAAATAATAAATAGAAGAAATATGAAAAGAAAATATATCTTGTCCGGACTGTTGGCGTGTGCACTTACATTTTCCGCATGCGATGTCGATTTGCTGGATATTCCCCAGAAAGGTGTAGAGAATGAAGAGAATTATTATCAGACGGATGAACAGTGTGAGTCTGCCATCGCTGCTGTCTATGCGTCCTGGCGGAATGCTTATTCCGGGCGTGGTGAGAAAGCCTCGCAGTATGCCAACGGTTTCTTCCTGAAAAATTTCTTGGCAGACGATTTCAATTCGGGTGGTGCCCGCTCCGACCAGGTGTATGCGCAGGAGATATACGAAAGTGCGATAGTGGCCACGAACGGTTGGGTGGAAAACTATTATAAGAGGTTGTATGCCACGATTTATCTGGCCAATCTGGTGATTGAGCGGTTCGATGCCGCTGAAAGTGAAGTGAAGGCAAGAAACATTGCCGAGGCCAAATTCTTCAGAGCCATCTGCTATTTCGAACTGACCACTTTGTGGGGGACTCCTCCTTTGGTAGATAGGGTATTGAAGAATTCGGAAGAGTATAAGGTGCCCAACTCCACTGCCGAACAGTTGTGGAAATTCATGGAGACAGACCTTACGGAAGCTATAACTTCCGGGAAACTCACTTCGAAAACGAGTTTGGAAGACAGGGACGGGGGAACCCGCGCCACGTTGGAGGCTGCCCGCTGCTTGTTGGGAAAGATTTATCTGTATCAGGAGAAATATGCCGATGCCAAAAGTGAGTTGGAGAAGGTCATTTCTTCCGGCAAATATGATTTGATAGCCGATGTCAGCACATTCTATCATCCGGCCTCTGCCGGCTGCAAGGAGTATGTGCTGGAGTGTGTGCGCCATTACGACCCTTCCAACATGTATTCTCAGGAGGGCTGGTTCGGCATCTTGGCCAATTGGGGATTCGGCTATGGCTTTATAGCCGGTCCGGAAGCGTCCATGCACTATAAGTTCAACACTACCAGCGGTTACAGCTACTTCAATCCGTCGAAGTCTTTGTACGATGCCTTTGTGGCTGAGGAGGGTGCCGACGGGTATCGCTTGAATGCCTGGATCAGGACCTGGGAGCAGGTGATTGCCATGAACATTGCGGTGAACACGACTACCAACAAATATGCCAGCGAAGGCTATTTCCGTCTGAAATGGCTGGCAAGCACCGATGACGAATTTGTAGGGTATTGGTGTGGAAACCAGAGCAATACTCCGGTCATCAGATATGCGGATGTGTTGCTGATGGCTGCCGAGGCTTGCCTCCAGGCGGGAGACCAAGCCGGTGCCGACGAATATCTGGGCAGAGTGCGCGACAGGGCCCGTCTTCCCAGAAAGAGTCATGTGACGCTTTCCGATATAAAGCTGGAGCGCCGCTTGGAACTTGCTATGGAAGGCATGCGCTTCCAGGACCTGAAGCGTTGGGGGGATGCTCCGGCGGTATTGGCGGATAAAGGGAAAAAGTTACCGACTTTCCAGATTGTACCTGACCCGAATAATGACCTCACTACGGCGGCAGGCATCTACAACGCCCGTTATACGACCAAAACCACCTATGTCGATAATGAAAAGTCGTTGGCGGGTTGGACTCCCAATCGCGACGAGTGGCTGCCGTTTCCTGAAAATGAATTGGAGGTGAACAGCAACCTGAAACAGAATCCCGGTTATTGATTTATCTTGAGAAATTCACAATTCGGTTTAACTATATAAAGAAGAAAAACATGAAAAGAAACTTAGTGATATTTGCCCTGCTGTTTGTTTGTATGGCTATAGGGGCGCAAACGGTATTCAAGAATGAAGAGGTAGAGGTTTCCTTGTTGAAAGAGAAGACTTGGGTATTTTCCACTTGGGACTATACTACCATGTATCTGATAGAGGGCGAAGACAAGGCCGTGCTGATTGATACCGGCACGCGTTGTGCGGATTTGGATAAGATTGTGGGACAGATAACCGGGAAACCGCTGGAAGTAATCGTCACCCACATGCACCCCGACCATGCCGGCTGCATCAAGTATTTCGATAAAGTATGGATGCATCGGGCCGATACGGTGCTGGTGCCCCAGCATGCGGCGGATTATCAAGGAGAATTCCTCTATATGGAAGAAGGACAAGTGTTCGACTTGGGTGGACGCAAGCTGGAAGTGGCATGGATGCCCGGGCATACGCCCGGCTCGGTGGTACTCCTGGACAAGGCAAACGGAGACTGTTATTCGGGTGATGCGTTCGGCTCGGGTGAAGTATGGCTGCAGTGTGTGCCGATGTCTCCCATCGCCACTTTCCATGAGTCGTGTTGCCGTATGGAAAAGCTCATGAAGGAAGGGCACATCAAGGATATCTGGTGCGGACATTATCCTTATCTGAAATCTTCTTTGCCGCTGGCTTATATTCAGACGATGATACGTATTTCCCACAGGCTGATGAATGGAGACCAGGAAGGTTCGGAACCTTATTCCAACTATTTCATCAAGATGCCTCCCACTGCGAGGAAGTTGGCCGAAGGCCGGGCGATGATTGTATATGATTCGACTAATATTCCGGAAGCCCGGTAACACACATGGCTATTCCTCTCTCACTTTAAGGCGTAGTCCTTGTATGCACGAGATGTGCATCTCGTGCATACAAGGGCCGGCTGTTAAAAGCATGAGGGTTATACCTTCACTCCTGAAAGGCATAACCCTCATACAACAAGCCAAGTAGCCCGTCCTTCTATTTGCCGTATTCGCTCGGACTCACTCCGAACTGCTTCTTGAAGCTCTTCGAGAAGTGGGACAGCGTGCTGAATCCCGTCATGTCCGCAATTTCCGAGACGGTATGTTTCCCTTCCGTTATCAGTTCGGCGGCACGGTTCAGCTTGTATGTCTTGAAGAAGGTGCTGGGGCTTTCGCCGGTCAGTCCTTTTACTTTATAGTAGAACTTGGTGCGTGATATTCTCAGCAGTTCGGTCATGCGGGCAATGTCCAGTTCGGGGTTGGAGAGCTCGCTCTCCATCAGGTGGTAGAGTTCGGTCATGAAGACATTGTCTTGCGGGGAGAGGATGTTCTCTTCCATCTTGTCCGTCTGCGTGGCTTTTCCCAGCATGTTGCGCGCTTTCTCGCGGTTCTTGAGCAGCGACTTGATGAGCGCCAGCAGGTAGGCAGGGTCGAAAGGCTTGGTCACGTAGGCGTCGGCTCCCGTGTCCAGTCCTTCCACCTGGTTTTCCACGGTGGCTTTGGCCGTAACCAGAATCACGGGCAGGTGGCAGAGCTGCAAGTCTTCCTTTATCTCCCGGCAGAACTGGTAACCGTCCTTGCCGGGCATCACCACGTCACTCAGAACCAGGTCGGGTGACTCCTCATGCAGCGCCTTCAGCGCATCGTCGGCATTGAAGCGGCAGATTACCTTGTAGTGGGCGGAGAGGAGGGTGCGCAGGTAGTGTGCCACTTCGGTGTCGTCGTCCACCACCAGCAGGGTGGGTTGCTTCTCGTCGGTGCCGGTCTTGTTCTCGGCAGGCTGCGAGGCGGCGGCCAGCGGGAAGGCTTCCGACTGGTTGCTCTGTTCCGTTGCCCGTTCGTCTTCGGCATACGCGGCGTCGTTCACGGGCAGGACGAAGGTGAACACGGCGCCGCTTCCCTCTTCGGACTGGCTGGCTTTCAGTTGCCCGTGGTGCAGTACGGCCAGGCTGCGGGCGTAGTACAGGCCGATGCCCGTTCCCCAGTTGTAGGTACCTTCGGCTTGGTTGCCTATCTGGTAATAGCGTTCGAATATCTTCTCTATCTTGTCTTCGGGGATGCTCTGTCCCGTGTTGGCCACGGACACTTTGACGTACTGCGTGATGCGCCCGTCGGCGGACAGGCCGAAGAGCCGCGCGGCTTTCTCACGGTCTATTACGTCGAAGCCGACACTGATTTTACCGCCTTGGGGCGTGAACTTCAGGGCATTGGACATCAGGTTGTTGAATATCTTTTCCACCTTGTCCTCGTCCAGCCACATCAGGAAGGTGTCTTCCAGTCCGTAGGTGTTCAGGTCGATGCCCTTGTCGTCGGCGTTCACCCGGAAGATGCCCACCTGGCGTTGCAGGCAGGCGATGAGGTCGGCGCGCTTCACTTGCAGGCGCAGGGTGTCGTTCTCCAGCTTGTTGAAGTCCATCATCTGGTTGACGAGCCTCAGCATGCGGTTCACGCTGCGCTGCACGATGTGCAGCAGGTTCTTGTCCGCACCCTCTATCCGCGGATTGGCGCAGAGCTGGTTCACGGGACCGGAAATCATGGTGAGCGGTGTGCGGAACTCGTGCGAGACGTTGGCGAAGAAGCTCATGTTCATCCGGTTCACCCGTTGCTCCTGCTCTTTCTCCAGGCGGGCGCGGCGGGCGGCCTCCTTTTCGGCGCGGACGCGGAGCAGGGCACGCAGGAAGAGAAGGGCGAGGGCGGTTGCCAACAAGAAGTAGATGCAGTAGGCCCACCACGTGCGCCAGGGGGCCGGATATACGCGGATGCGGATGGAGTTCTCGGCCTCCACGATGCTCCGGTCGTTGTTGGTGATTTTCACGTGGAACACATACTCTCCGGCAGGCAGGTTGGCGTAGTAGGCCTCGTGGTTGTTGCGGGCGTCTACCCAGTAGTTGTCGAAACCCTCCAGGTGGTATTGGTAGTGCACTCGTCCGTACTCGCTGTAGTTCAGGGCAGAGAAGGAGATGCTGAAACTGTTCTGGTCGTGCTCCAGGTGTATGTCGGGGCAGTAGGAGAGATGCTTGTCGATGGTTCCTCCGTGCAATTGCGGACGTATCAGCTTGTTGTGTATCTTCAGGTCGCTGAACAGCAGCGGGATGTTGCGCTTGATGGGCACGTCGATGGGGTTGAAGAGCGTGAGCCCGTGCGTGCCGCCGAATGCCAGCGTCCCGTCGGGCAGACGGCACGAGGCGCGGTCGTAGAACTGGTTTCCGCCTATGCCGTCGGCGGCATAATAGTTGGTGAAGCGTCCGGCTGTCCGGTCATATTTGCTCAGTCCGTATTGGGTGCTTATCCAGAGGTTGCCTTGCAGGTCTTCCTCGATGCCCGATATGTCGAGGCAGGAGGTGCCGGGCATGGGTGTCATCCGTCCCGTTTCGGGATGGTAGCACATCAGCCCGTTGCCTACGGTACCTATCCAGAGAATGCCGTACGTGTCTTTGTACAAGGCCGTGGGGACGAATACGGAGCGGCGTATGCAGGTTTTCAGGTCCTCTTCCGCGATGTCCGCCGTGCCCGTCTCCAGGTTTTCGATGTCGATATGCTTGATGGGTTGGTAGAAGCCCGTCACCATCAGCCGGCGGTTATCCATCATCGCCAGGCCGGGCACGAAGGTGAACCCCTCGAAGAGCTTCATCGCCTCGAATTCCTTCTTGCCGGGGCGCAGGGCATAGACGTTGACCGTGGCGGTGCCTATCCAGATGGTTCCGTCGGGCGACTGGGCGATGGACATGGGCAGGAAAATCCGGTGCCGTTCCTCTATCTTCAGCTGCCCGTCGGGCGTGTAGCGGGCTTTCAGCACTTCGCTGTCGGTGCTTGTCATCCAGAGGTTGTTGTCGCTGTCCACCATCAGCTGGTTCACGTAGATGGCTTTCTGTTTCTCTTGCCCCCAGAACGTTTCGGGGTCGATGTGCCTGATTTCGCTGCTCTTCGTGTCATACACGTAGATGCCGTCCATCAGGGTGGAAATCCACAGCTTGTGGTCCTTGCCGGCGCTTAGCGACACCACGGACTTGTTGTTCAGCTCGGAGCGCAGGTAGTTGTCGTTGTTGAACCGCTCCTTGTAGTGGTAGCACACGGTGTACCCCTGGTCCACGGAGCCTATCCAAAGGTTCTGCTGCGAGTCGGTGAACATCCGGCTGATTCGGAAGCGGGGCATCTCGAAGGGGAATCCGTTCTCGCCCTGGCGGGTCACGCTGCCGGTGCCCGGGTTGTAGTAGAACATGCCGTGTCTGGCGGTGTTCAGCAGCAGGCCGTTGTTGCCGTAGGGGTGTATGTAGTCGATGTCGGCGTTGCACAGCGTGGTGTTTCGGGCGATGGGCTGCGGCAACGGCTTGAAGCTGCGCGTGCGGGTGTCGAAGATGCTGAGGGTGTGGTTGCCGGTTATCCACAGCTCGTTGTTGTGCAGGTACGAGTAGTAGGGATAGCCGCTGAGGGCGACAGACTCTTTCAGCTGCAGGGTAGATAGGTCGTAGCAGCGGAGCCCGGTGGAGGTCATTACCCAGAGGTTGTTGTCGGGGGCGATGTGGCACTGTGCGTAGAAGGTATTTCCGGTGCAGATTTCGGGCAGCACGCAGGTAATCTTTTCCTCCCGGGGGTGGTAGGCGTAGAGCTGGAAGCCGGTGCTGAGGAAGATGCGCCCGTTGCGGTCTTCCAGAATCTGCCTCACGTTCTTGTTGTCGGCCTCGATGGGGATGATGCGGAAGTTGTCCTTGTCGGTGTATAGGCACACGCCGTTCACGGTGCCCACCCAGAAGCGGTTCTTCGAGTCGCGCAGCAGGTGGGTAATCTGGTTGTCGGGCAGTCCCAGCGAGTCGTCGGTGCAGAAGTACTGGTGGTAGTCGTGCACGTTGTTCTTGTTCAGCCCGCGGAACGTGCCTATCCATATATGGCCTTGCGTGTCTTCGGCTATGGCGGTGACTTTCTGGTTGGAGAGGTCGTTGGCTATGACGGGGCTTTCGATTTCGGCATCCCGGTTTTCGGGTAAAGGCTCTTTGGCATCGCATGCCGACAGGCAGACGGCATACAGAATTCCGGCCAGCAGGCGGAACAGGGTGCGGAGGATTTTCCGGTTAGACAAGGTCATATTAAAAGGTTTTGAATGATGTGCGAAAATAAGGATAAAAAATTGAATATAAGTTGCTTTGCAGCATGTTTTGAACAAAAAGGCAAACATTTGAACCTATGGGCAAGCGCTTTTAAACCTCTGGGCAAATCCTTTTTACATGCCGGCCAGCCTCTCCGGCGCAATCGGCGTAATATTGCAACCGGAAAAAGTGAACAAGTGAACAACTTGTCAACTCGTTCGCTGAAAGCAAGTCAAAGACAAATTATCAACTTAAAAAAACGAGATATAACCATGAAAAGACAACCTTTATCCATGCTTGCGTTGGCCTCCCTGCTGATTCTATCCTCTTGCGGACAGACAGCGGGCGTGAAGACCGCCGGCGCGCAACAAGCCACGGGCGAAATCATCGCCTCTTCCGAGACCGCCGTCGCCCAGACCGAATCGGGCAAAGTGGGAGGATTCCTGCAAGACGGTATCTATATATATAAAGGTATTCCCTACGCCAAGGCAGAGCGCTTCATGCCGCCCCAGCCTGCCGACAAATGGGAAGGCGTGCGCAGCAGCCGCATGTTCGGTCCCACCTGCCCCCAGGCGGTGCGTATGGGCTGGGGTGCCGACGAGCACGCTTTCGCCTTCCACTGGGACGACGGCTATCCCGGCGAAGACTGCCTGCGGGTCAACATCTGGACTCCGGGCCTGAACGACGGCAAGAAGCGTCCCGTCATGGTGTGGCTTCACGGCGGCGGCTATGCGGCAGGCAGCGGACAGGAACTTCCCTCCTACGACGGTTTCAACCTTGCCAAGAAAGGTGATGCGGTGGTAGTCACGCTCAACCACCGTCTCAACGTCCTCGGCTTCCTCGACCTTTCCGCCTACGGCGACAAATACGCCAAATCCGGCAATGCCGGCCTGCTCGACCTCGTGGCAGCACTTCAATGGGTAAACAAGAATATAGCCGCGTTTGGCGGCGACGCACAGAACGTAACGATTTTCGGACAGTCGGGCGGCGGCGGAAAGGTTTCCACATTGCTTGCCACTCCATCTGCAAAAGGGCTCTACCACAAGGCCATCGTTCAGAGCGGCTCCATGCTTCGCACGATGGATGCCAAGTATTCACGTCGCATCGGCGCTGCCGTGATGGACGAGTTGGGATTGAAAGCCTCGCAGATAGACGAGCTGCAGAAGATGCCTTACGAACGGCTGCTTGCTGCCGGTGAGAAAGCCGTTGCCAAGGTGAAGGCCGAGGTTGAGAAAGAGAATGGCATCTCTACCTTCATCTTCGGATGGGCGCCCACTGTGGATGGCGACGTGCTGCCCGCACAACCTTTCGACCCGCAGGCGCCTGCACAGAGCAAGGACGTGCCCGTGATGATAGGAACCACCTTGCACGAGTTCACCATGAGCACCTACGTGCCCGCTTTCCGCACCATCACCAAAGAAAAAGCCGTGGAATTCCTGAAACAACGCTACGGTGACCGCACGGACGACTTCCTCGCCGCCTTCGAGAAGGCTTACCCCGGCTACCGGCCCAAGGATTTGGTGGATGTGGATTTCGTATTCCGTCCCGGTGCGGTGGAGCAAGCCAGACTGAAAGCTGCACAGCAGGGTGCTCCGGTCTATATGTACATGTTCGCCTGGGAATCTCCGGTGCTCGATGGCATGTTCCGCAGCACGCACTGCATGGAGATACCTTTCGCCTTCAACAATGCCGTACTTCATGCTTCCATGACGGGCGGTGGCGCCGAAGCGCAGGCCCTGGCCGAGAAGATGAGCGGTGCCTGGCTGAACTTCGCCCGCACGGGCAATCCCAATGCAGAGGGCCTGCCCCAGTGGGATGCCTATACCGAAGAAGGAGGAGCCACGATGTTCTTCAACAACCGTTGCGAGGTGAAGCACCACCACGACAAGGAACTGCTGGAGGTGGTACGGGCGTTCCCTACACGGGGATTCTGAGGCTTTCCGATGCAGAACCGAATTGTTGGCTTTAAATAATAGAGCCGGTCCGGTGAACGGTTTCCCCATTCATCGGACCGACATTAAAACAACTCAATATTATGGCAAAAACATTTACCAAACTGGTCAGCCTCGTGGCATACGACGCCACGCTGACCGAGCGCACAGACGATTTCTATCTTCGTGCCAAAACCATGCCCGACACCGTGAGCCTGCGCGACATCGCAGCCGAGGTGGCCACGCGGCTGAACCGTAACGAAGACGAAATCTTCGCTGTCCTCAACGATGCCGAACGTGTCAAGGCCGATGCCGTGGCAAGTTCCTACATCGTTTCCACTCCCACAGCCCTGATGCGCCCCTGCGCCGGTGGCACGGTACTGAAAAGCGACCTTTCGCAGGCCATCGACCGCAAGAAGGTAAAGGTGTATGCCACGCTCAGCATGGGGCCGCTGCTCCGCACGGAGATGGAAGGCTGCCGTGTGGAACTCTTCACCCAGCCTGCCGTGGTAGGGCCGTTGCTGAACGGTGCCGTGGCGCAGACCCGTGCCGCCGATGGAACGGTTTCCACCCGTGCGCCGCAGGCAGGAAAGAACATCCGCCTGACCGGTCGCAACATCAAGCTGGCAGGTGCGGACGCTTCCGTGGGCGTAACGTTCACCTCGGTGGAAACGCCTTCGAAGAAGGTGTTCGTCCCCCTGGAAGATGTGACGGTGAACGAGCCGAAGCAGCTTATTTTCGTCCTCCCCGCAGGGGTTACCGACGGGTTGTGGCGTGTGAAGATTTGTACCCAGTATGGCAGCGGCGGTCACAATGTGGTGAAACCGCGTGTCTATGAGCTGGACGAGCCTATGGGCGTAGGCTCCGCCTATCAGGTGCCGGACAGCGGTTCCGGCAGCGGAAGCGGGGACAGCGGCTCCGGTGAGGACGGCGACCAGAACGAATATCCTTTGGGATAACCTGACGAGGGGGCACGTTGCCCCGCTGACGGGGGGCGGCGTTGCTTTGCTGACGTGGGAATGTAATACGGTTGGTGTCAACCCTATTAATAACCATCGACTTGTAACCAATAATGTAACTATAAATCTAATTTTAAACTAACTAAAATGAAACGAATCATGAATCAAGCAGCCCGAAAGAGACTTGCCGCTATGGCACTCTTTCTCTTAATCTGCCTTCCTTTCTCTCTGGCACAAGCCCAGACCGTGAAAGTGACCGGCAAGGTGACTGACAACCTGAATGAACCGATGATTGGTGTAAGTATCGTAGAGAAAGGTACTACCAACGGTTGTATTACCGATATTGACGGTAATTATACATTGAATGTGAATCAGGGAGCGACAATCATTTTCTCTTACATCGGCTACGTAACCCAAGAGAAACAAGCCGTTGCCGGTGTGATGAACATTGTCTTGAAAGAAGACAGCGAGACGCTGGACGAAGTGGTGGTAGTAGGTTACGGTGTGCAGAAGAAAAGCTCCGTGACAGGAGCCATTTCGCAGGTGAAGGCCGAAGACATGCAAAACCGTACTATCAGTGATGCTTCACAAGCCTTGCAGGGTAAGACAGCCGGTGTGCAGTTGATTACGACTTCTGCCGCTCCGGGTTCCTCACCTACGGTACGTGTGCGCGGTTATTCGTCCAATGCGGCTTCCAGTCCGCTTTATGTGGTGGATGGCGTACGCATGAGCAGCATTGCCGGTATCGACCCCAATGACATTGCCAGTATGGAAGTGCTGAAAGATGCTGCTTCCGCTGCTATCTATGGTGCTGAGGCCGGTAACGGTGTTATCCTTATATCAACAAAGAAAGGTAAAGCCGGACAAGGAAAAATTACGTATGACTTCCAGCTTTCCACGCAATCCATTGCCCGTATGCCCAAGTTGCTTAATGCAGAAGAATACGTTGATTACATGTCGGAAAGCAGTGCTTTCGACCCCAATTTCATAAAAGCCAATTGGGATGGAAAGACCAGTACGGACTGGCTGGATATTGCCTTTGAAAATTCATTGATGATGAAGCATAACTTGGCTTTTGCCGGAGGTGGCGAGCAGGGCAATTATTATTTGTCGCTGACTTATCTGGACAATGACGGTATTGTAAAAGGGAAAGACGATGTTTACCAACGTATGACGGCTACCATTAATGCCGAATACAACATAAAGCCTTGGTTGAAGGTAGGTACGACAAACCAGATTGAGAAGTATAACACCCGTGGCGTATCTACGCAGAATGCGTATGGTAGCTTCCTGCAATCCGTTCTGATGATGGATCCCTTGACTCCTGATACTTACGCACCCGATAAATTGCCTGCCCACATGCAGAACGCTTTGAATCAGGGCAGCACATTGTTGCAGGACGAGAACGGCAATTATTATGCCTCTTCTCTTTTCTATGAAGGTGAAAACTACCATCCTACTGTGATGCGTAAGAGCACCATTGGCCGTAACAGCGGATTCAATGTCAATGGTTCTATCTATGCGGATTTCACACCTATCAAAGGCTTTACCTTTACTTCTCGTTTCGGTTATCGTTTGGGAGGCACTCGCTCTGCCAACACAAGCCTGCCTTTCTATGGCAATTCGACCCAAAGACGTGACTATGTAAGTATCAATAGTCAGTCTGCTACAAGCATTTACTATCAGTGGGAAAACTTTGCCAATTATGTGAAGTCATTCAACGGTCATACCATCAATGCCATGTTGGGTATGTCGTTCCAGGAATCTTCTTACGACTATGTAAAGGGATCTCTCGATCCGGATGGTGAACATGCCGTACTTCAGAACAATCCGTTATTCTTTTATCTGAATTACGCTGCTTCCTCAGCAGTCAAAGGTCTGAATGGTGAAAAGACCCGTTCTGCCAAAATGTCTTACTTCGGTCGTGCAAGCTATGACTACATGGGTCGCTACATGGCGCAATTCTCCTTGCGTGCCGATGCAGCCGATATGTCGCAATTGCCTGTTACGAACCGTTGGGGTTACTTCCCCGCAGTCTCTTTGGGATGGACGGTTTCAGAAGAAAAGTTCTTTGAGCCTGTAAAGGAAAGTGTCAATAGCTTGAAGTTGCGTGCCAGCTGGGGACAGAACGGTAGCCTTTCCGCATTGAGCGGTTATGCCTATAGCACGGATATGGCTTCCAGCGGCATTTATCCGTTGACTGGCGGCAATGGCTTTACTACCGGAGTAAATCCTGCTTCATTGGGTAACGATGAATTGAAGTGGGAAACTTCCGAACAGATTGACTTTGGTTTGGATGCTCGCTTTTTGCGTGACCGCTTGACCTTCAGTGTGGACTATTATGAAAAGAAGACGAAAGATTTGTTGGTTTTAGATACAAAACCTTCTCTCAGTATCGGTGGAAAGACTTCTCCGATGAATGCCGGTAACGTAAGCAATAAAGGTTGGGAATTTGAACTGGGCTGGCGCGATAATATCAAGGATTTCAGCTACAGCATTCGTGCTAACCTGGCTACGTTGAAGAATGAAGTAACTTATCTTGACCCTTCGCAACCTCGTCTGAATGGAGCTTCTTTCCATACTTACCAGCTCAGTTTCTTTGAGAAGGGATATCCGGTGTACTATTTCCGTGGCTATCAGTTCAATGGTTTGGACGAGCAAGGCAATCCTACTTTCAAAGACCTTGATAACAGTGGCGGCCTCAACGAAGGTGACTTGACTTACATTGGCGATGCTATTCCTGACTTCACGTATGGTATAACCTTGACGGCAGCTTACAAGGGACTTGACCTGACAATATTCGGTACTGGTTCACAAGGTAACGATATTTTTCATTGTTACTATCGTCCCGATTATAAGACAAGTAACCGCCTGAAAGAGGTTTGGTATGATAATCATTGGTCTGCCAACAATCCAACCGGTACGAAGCCTTTGGCAAATGCCAACAATATAGACCAATACATTCAGTCGGATGCCATGGTTTATGATGCTTCTTTCTTCCGTATCAAGCAGATTCAGTTGGGTTATACTTTGCCGAAATCATTGTTGAAGAAAGTGTTTATCAATAACATGCGCCTTTATTGTTCACTCGATGATTTTATCACTTTCACTAAATATCCCGGTTTCGACCCAGAATCTTCAGCTAACGCTACTACAGGCATGGGTATTGATATGGGCGGTTATCCTGCTTCCAAGAAAGTGGTGCTTGGCTTCAATATAGAATTCTAACTTTTAAATTTAATGTATAAAACAATGAAAGCAACACATTATATATATGTACTTTTTGCAGCCTTGTTCACTTTGGTATGTGCCGGTTGTGAAGATCGCTTGAATATTGAAAAGCATGGTAGTTTGGGAGGTCCTGAAAATTACTACCAAACTGACGAGGAAGCTGAGGCTGCCGTGGCTTCTATGCTTATCTCTTGGCGTGATATGTATTCTAACTGGTTTTATGTAAAAAACTGTCTTTCTGACGATGCCTATACGGGCGGTGGCTCTCGTGGTGATAATGCTATGATGGAGCAGTTGAATGAATTTACGTTCTTTACGGATAACGGTTTGATTTCTGGTTTGTATTCCGGGCTTTATGCTGTGGTTTATAAAGCCAATCTGATTATAGAGAATGTCACAGGAGATTCATCGGTCATGAGACGTGCCGTAGCTGAGGCAAAATTCTATCGTGCATGGGCTTATTTTGAGTTGGTGACTTTGTGGGGGAATGCGCCTTTGGTGGATCACTTATTGGCTCCGTCTGAGTATCATGTAAGCAACAGCACGCCTGAAGCTTTGTGGGCTTTTGTGGAACAGAATCTTGAAGAGGCTATTTCTTCAGGGGCTTTGCCTTCCAAAGCTAATGTGGACGATGCGGATGCTACTTCACGTGTTACGCTTGAAACTGCTAAAGCTTATCTTGGCAAAGCTTATCTTTTCCAAGGTAAATATTCTGATGCTGCTACTGTTTTGGACGAAGTCATTGATTCTAAGAAATATGAGTTATATCAAGGCAGCTTTGACATGTTGGGACATGCTGTGACCAACAATTGTAGTGAATCTATGCTTGAAGTGCAACGTCGCAAAAACAGCGAACAAGCTTGGAATCAGTTCGTTCAATTCTATATCATGTTGGGCTGGCGTACAAGTCACATGTCATACGGCCCCAAGGCATTGTTTGAAGAAGGCATTGCAATGGGTACTTATGGATTTTTCAATCCTACTAAGTCATTGTATGACGCTTTTGTTGAAAGAGAAGGCGTGGACGGTTATCGTCTGAAAAGTACGATGCGTACTTACGAACAAATGAATGAAGTGGAAATGGCTATCAATCCGGGTCTTTATTTAGTTGGTAACGAAGGTTATTTCTTTTGGAAAACCCGTCTTTTGGGCTCAGACAACATTATCGACCAAAGTTGGTTCCAAAGTCTTCAATATACTAACCTGCGTGTGATGCGTTATGCCGAAGTATTACTCATGGCCGCTGAGGCTCATGTAATGGGTGGTGGCTCTGCCGACAAGGCTGTGAAGTATATTAATGAAATCCGTACTCGTGCCAAGCTTGCCCCACTTTCTTCCGTGACATTGGATGATGTGAAGAAGGAGAAACGTCTGGAACTCTGTTTGGAGAGTGTCCGATTCCAAGATTTGGTTCGTTGGGGGGATGCAAAAGCTGTGTTGGGTGAGCAAGGTAAGTTTATTCCGGCTTATGGATATTTCCCGAAAATTGATCCTTCCACAGGTGAAGTGATGAAGGATGCTCAAGGTAATCCGATATTTGAATTTAAATTGGAACCGGAAAATACCAAAAATTCTGTATATGGCTTCCAAGACAAACACATGCTGTTGCCTATTCCTTACACAGAATTGAATGTGAATCCCAATATCAAGCAAAATACAGGTTGGTAATTCTAATAAAACATGAAAAGATTCTTAACTCCCCTTTTCACCTTTTGCGTGGCGCTGGCTGTGAATGCACAGCCGGTGCCCGCCACCGGTTCGCCCGTGCTGCGTGCCGACAACATTGACGAAGTGGTCAGTGCCCTGACCCTCGAAGAGAAGGTGCACCTCGTCATCGGTTGCGGCATGTCGATGGGCAGTGACTCCAAGTTCCCCGGTACTGCCGGACGTACCTACGACATTCCCCGCCTGGGCATCCCATCGGCTTTCCTTGCCGACGGACCGCACCGCCTGGCGATGGCTTCCAAACGGGAATTCGACAGCCGCACCTATCACGCCACCGAATTCCCCTCGAGCACCACGGTGGCAGCTACGTTCGATCCCGATGCCGCCTACCGTGTAGGCCAGGCTCTGGGCACCGAAGTGAAAGACTACGGTATGGACGTGCTCCTCGCCCCCGGTGTCAACCTGATGCGTAACGCCCTCTGCGGACGAAACCACGAGTATTATGCCGAAGACCCCGTGCTGGTGGGCAAGATAGCCGCCGCCTACATCAACGGCATCCAGAGCGAAGGTACCGGCACCTGCCTGAAGCACTTCGCCGTGAACAACCAGGAAACCAACCGCAACAACAACGACTCCCGACTGACGCAGCGCCCCTTGCGCGAGCTTTATCTGAAATGCTTCGAGATAGCCGTCAAGGAGGCTCAGCCCTGGAGCGTGATGACCGCCTACAACAAGGTGAACGGCAAATACACCTGCGAAGACCGCGAACTGACCGAAGATATCCTCCGCAATGAATGGGGATTCAAGGGACTGGTGATGTCCGACTGGAATGCCGGAAAAGATGCCGTGACTTCCATCGCGGCAGGTAATGACATGTTGCAGCCGGGGCAGGAACGCCAGTACAACGCCATTCTGGAAGCCGTGAAGAACGGCACGCTGGATGAGGCGCTCCTCAACCTCAGCGTGAAGCGTGTGCTGGAGTTTGTGGTGAAGAGCCACACCTTCTCCGGTTACAATTATCCCAACGAGACCGACCTCAAAGCCCATGCGCAAGTGGACCGCCGGGTAGGTGCCGAGGGCATCGTGCTGCTGGATAACAAGAATGCGCTGCCTATGGCTGCCGGCATCAGGAAGGTAGCCCTTTACGGCACTACTTCCTACGACATGGTTCCTGCCGGTATGGGATTCGGCAGTACGGGCTTCGGCTACTACACGGTGTCTATGGTAGAAGGCTTGCGCAATGCGGGCTATACGGTAGATAAGGATTTGTTGAACCGCTACAAGAAGCACATGGCCGACGAGCAGAAACGCCTCTTCCCCCACGGTCGCCCTCCTTTCGCGTTTACTCCGCTGCCCCGTGCCGAAGAGTTCCTGCCCACTGCCGAGGAACTGGCCGCGCAAGTGAAAGCCAACGACATCGCCGTGCTTACGCTGGGACGTGTCAGTGGTGAAGGCTGCGACCGCCGTGTGGAAGATTTCCTCTTGAAGGAGAACGAACTGGCTCTGATAAAGCAAGTGTCTGCCGCCTATCGTGCCGCAGGCAAGAAGCTGGTGGTGGTTCTCAACATCTGCAGCCCCGTGGAGACCGCTTCATGGAAAGAACTGGCAGATGCCTTGGTATGCGCTTTCCAGCCCGGGCAGGAAGTGGGCAACTGCATTGCCGACGTGTTGACGGGTAAGGTGAACCCCAGCGGCAAGCTGCCCATGACGTTTGCCGTGAAGTATGGCGACGCGCCGTCGGATGCCAATTTCCCCTTCGACTATGAGTTCAAGATGCCGTCGTTCGCCATGGGTACCGGCATGAACTTCAAGTCCGACAAGAAAGAGGAGAAGCCGAAAGAGCCGGAACGCAACGTCGATTTCACCCTCTACGAGGAGGGCATCTACGTGGGTTACCGTTACTTCGATACCTTCGGTAAAGAGGTGTCTTACCCCTTCGGCCACGGACTGAGCTATACCACCTTTGAATATGCGGTGGAAGAGGCTGCCATCGACGGTGACCGCTGCCGCATGAAGGTGAGCGTGAAGAACACCGGCAAGGTGGCAGGCCGTGAAGCCGTGCAGCTCTATGTCAAGGCTCCCGAGGGCGGCATGGACAAGCCCGCCAAGGAACTGAAAGCCTTCGGCAAGACCCGCCTGCTGAAACCCGGTGAGAGCCAGACCCTGACATTGGAGTGGAACGTGATGGACATGGCCTCCTTCAACGAGAAAAGCAGCTCTTGGGAGTTGGCCAAGGGTGAATATCAATGGATGGCTGCCGCCTCTTCGGCCGACGTGCGTTGCACCACGGTGCAGAAGGTGGCAAAGGCACGCAAGCAGAAAGTGCACGATGCCATGCGGGCACAAGTGCCGGTGGCTGTGCATCCCATGGTGAAGAGATGAGGTGTGCATATACATCACCTGAAAAAACTGATATATATCAATCCGTTTTAGAATGGAAAGCACTTATTTTGTAGTACATTTTTAAAATCTATGCCATGAAAAGATTGATACTTTCTCTTTTTGCCGTCTGCTCGTTGTGGATGGCAAATGCACAGAATCCTGCATGGGGACCACAAAGCAAGGTCGTGACCGACAGCATCTACAGCACGGTGCTGAAGACGCACCGCGCCTATACCATCTATCTGCCTCAGAGCTATGACAAGGAGGCAGACAGGAAGTATCCCATTCTCTACCTGCTGCACGGCATGTCGGGGGTGAATACCAGCTGGTTTACGGACCAGCGTGTGAAGGACGTGATGGACCAGTTGACGGCATCGGGCGAGGCGTGCGAGATGATTATCGTCAGCCCCAACGCCGGAGGCAATCCGGCCACGTGCTGGAACGGCTACTTCAACATGCCGGGATGGGCTTACGAGGATTTCTTCTACAAGGAGTTCATGCCCTATATCGAGAAGACCTACCGTGTGGTGGGCGACCGTCAGCATCGTGCCGTTGCGGGCCTTTCGATGGGTGGAGGCGGAACCACGAGCTACGCGCAGCGCTATCCCGACCTCTATTGTGCGGCATACGCCATGAGTGCCTTGATGAACATCCCCGTCAGTGGTGAGGCGGCGGGAAAAGACCCCGACCCCACAAACAAGATGGCTGTGCTGACCCGTTCGGTGCAGGAGCATAGTTGCATCAAGTATGTGCTGGAGGCTGATGAGGCCCGTAAAGCTGCTCTGCGCACCGTGCAGTGGTTTGTGGATTGCGGTGACGATGATTTCCTGCTCGACCGTAACATCGAGTTCTTCCAGGCGATGCGCAATGCCGGCATTCCTTGCCAGTTCCGCGTGCGCGACGGAGGGCACACCAGTGAATACTGGCATTCGGCATTGTATATGTGTTTGCCTTTTGTGAGCCGGTGCTTTGAGAAATGAGATTTGATTCCCTTCAACTTTCTCCAACTCCTTAAACAATTAAAATGATTATGAAGAAATTTACACTTTTATTTACTTTGTTGCTGATGTGTGCAATGAGCTTTGCGCAACAAGCCTTGTGGGGCGGTGCTCCGGTAGTTTCGCCGGAGATTCACGATGACAATACGGTCACTTTCCGCCTGAAGGCGCCGAAAGCCGTGAAGGTGCAGTTGACGGGTGACTTCCTGCCGCCGCACACCATCCAGACACCGAGGGGCGAGTATGACGCTCCGGGCATCGTCGATATGAAGGAGGGCAAGGACGGCGTGTGGGAATATACCACTGCCGAACCGCTGAAACCCGAACTTTATGGCTATGCTTTCTTTGTGGACGGGCTGAAAATAATGGATCCCGGCAATGTCTATATGATTCGTGATGTGGCAACTGTGACGAATGTGTTCATCATCGGCGGTGACCGTGCCGACCTCTACAAGGTGAACAAAGTGCCTCACGGAACAGTGAGACGTATGTGGTACAATAGTCCCACGCTGGGCATGGACCGCCGCCTGACGGTTTATACACCCGCCGGCTACGAGAACGGCAAGAAGCGTTATCCCGTCTTCTACCTGCTGCATGGCGCCGGAGGTGACGAAGAGGCATGGATTGCCTTGGGCCGTACTTCACAAATCCTGGATAACCTGATAGCGCAGGGCAAGGCAGAACCGATGATTGTAGTGATGACCAACGGCAATGCCTGGCAGGATGCCGCTCCCGGTGAATCGCCCAAAGGTTTCACTGTCCCTTCCATGAGTCCGAAGGAACGTGCTTCCGCTCCGGAAGGAGGCTTCGAACTTTCTTTCCCGGAAATCGTGAAATTCGTGGAGAAGAACTTCCGCACATTGCCGGACAAGAAGCACCGTGCCATTGCGGGCCTCTCGATGGGTGGCTTCCACTCTTGCAGCATCTCGAAGTACTATCCGGATATGTTCGATTATGTAGGCTTGTTCTCGGGTACTGCTTCCAGGAACGATAAGTCCACTTGTCCGGTCTATACCGACTTCGAGGGTAAACTGAAGACGCAGTTTGCCAAGAAACCGGCACTCTATTTCATCGCTTGCGGCAACCGTGACTTTGTCTTCAAGAGCGTGACGGACTTCCGCAAACTGCTCGATGACAACGGTTGCAAGTACGAGTATCTGGAAACGGGCGAGGGACATATCTGGAGGAACTGGCGCATCTATCTGACGGAGTTCGCGCCGAAGTTGTTCAAGTGACTTCGTGCCGATTGATTCACCCTGCACTTCGCCAATCCGAAGTGCAGGATTATAGACTATCTGTTTAATAACAAAATAACAAACTCATTATGAAAAGAATTTCTATTTTATCAGCTCTGTTGCTGATGTGTGCGATGACTTTCGCGCAACAAGCTCTCTGGGGCGGTGCCCCCGTGGTATCACCTGAGATACACGACAACAATACAGTAACTTTCCGCTTGAAGGCGCCGAAAGCCGTAAAGGTGCAAGTAACCGGCGACTTCCTGCCTACGCAGAAAATCAAGACTCCTTTTGGTGAGTTTGATGGTCCGGGTGTGGCAGATTTGAAAGAGAACAAGGACGGTGTGTGGGAATTCACTACTCCCGAACCGCTGAAACCAGAACTCTACAGCTACACTTTCCTGGTAGACGGACTGAAGATTAACGACCCTGCCAACGTCTATATGATTCGCGACGTGGCAAGCGTGACGAACGTGTTCATCATCGGCGGTGACGAGCGCATCGACCTCTACAAGGTGAATAAGGTTCCCCACGGAACGGTATCTAAGGTATGGTACAACAGCCCCACGCTGGGTATGGACCGCCGCCTGACTGTCTATACGCCTGCCGGATATGAGACAAGCGGCAAGCGCTACCCCGTCTTCTACCTGCTGCACGGCATGGGTGGCGACGAGAACGCATGGAGCGAACTGGGACGTACGGCACAGATTCTGGATAACCTCATCGCCCAAGGCAAGGCCAAGCCGATGATTGTAGTGATGACCAACGGCAACGCCGCATTGGAAGCAGCTCCGGGTGAATCTTCACTGGGCTTTGCCGCTCCCAACATGAATCTGCCCAAGACGATGGAAGGCTCTTTCGAAACAGCTTTCCCCGACGTGGTGAAATTCATTGATAAGACTTACCGTACACAGGCCAACAAGAAGGGGCGTGCCATTGCTGGTCTCTCTATGGGAGGTTTCCACTCCATGCACATCTCCAAGCAATATCCGGACATGTTCGACTATGTAGGGCTGTTCTCGGCTGCCATCATGCCCAACAAAGATGTGAAGTCTCCGATTTATGACAACCTTGAAGCCAAACTGAAAACCCAGTTTGCCAAGAAACCGTCACTCTATTACATCGCTATCGGTAATAAAGACTTCTTGTTCCAGGCCAATAACGACTACCGCAAGATGTTGGACGAGAAGGGTTACAAATATGAATATTATGAAACCGGAGAAGGTCATATCTGGAAGAACTGGCGTATTTACCTGACAGAATTCGCACCGAAGATATTTAAATAAGATTATGAAGAAGAATATCATATCCATGGCAGCAGCAATGGCTGTTTTGTCAGCTTGCGGACCGGGTGTGCCGCAGCTTGGAAAGTCCTCTCTGGATGAGGTGATTGGCGCCATGACCTTGGAAGAAAAGGCTCATCTGGTAGTAGGTACTGGTATGGCAGGTTTCTCGGGTGACAGTGCCGTAATCGGTGCGACGAAAAAGCTGGTGCCGGGCGCGGCAGGAACCACCTACCCGATCGAGCGTCTCGGCATTCCCGCCGTGGTGCTGGCCGATGGTCCCGCCGGACTGCGTATCGACCCCAAGCGTGAGGGGGATTCGGCTACATACTATTGTACTCATTTCCCTATCGGGACTTTGCTCGCCTCTACCTGGGACCAGGAATTGGTGGAAAGTGTAGGCCGGTCCATCGGTAACGAAGTGCTGGAATACGGTGCGGACGTGCTGTTGGCTCCGGCGCTGAACATTCACCGTAACCCGCTTTGCGGACGTAACTTCGAGTATTATTCCGAAGACCCGTTGGTGTCGGGTAAGATTGCCGCCGCCTACGTACGTGGTGTGCAGAGCAACGGTGTGGGTACCAGTATCAAGCACTTTGCTGTGAACAACCAGGAAACCAACCGTATGGCTACGGATGCGCATGTATCTCCACGCGCCTTGCGCGAAATCTACTTGAAAGGGTTCGAGATTGCCGTGAAGGAATCCGCTCCTTGGACCGTGATGTCCTCATACAACTACCTGAACGGTGTCTACACTTCGGAAAACAAGGAGTTGCAGACAACGATGTTGCGCGACGAATGGGGCTTCAAGGGCATGGTGATGACCGACTGGTTTGGCGGCAAGGATGCCGTGGCACAGATGGTGGCAGGCAACGACATGTTGCAGCCCGGTCTGCCCAAGCAGTACGAAGCCATCGTGAAGGGTGTGCAGGACGGAGCGTTGGACGAAGCCATCCTCAATCAGAATGTGAAGCGTATTCTGGAGATGATTCTCCAGACTCCCCACTTCAAGGGATATAAATACTCCAACAAGCCTGATTTGAAGGCGCATGCTGCCGTTACTCGCCAGTCGGCAACGGAAGGCATGGTATTGCTGAAGAACGATAACGGTGCTCTGCCGCTGGCTGCCGACGTGAAGAACGTGGCACTCTTCGGTTGCACTTCCTACGATTTCATTGCAGGCGGTACAGGTTCGGGCAACGTGAACCGCGCTTATACCGTTTCGCTATTGGACGGCTTGAAGAATGCCGGCTATGTGGTGGATGAAGCGCTGAAGAATAGCTATGAAGCTTACCTGAAAGCCGAGAAAGAACGTCTGTCCAAAGATAAGAAAGAGTGGTTCATGCCCGATACCCGTCCGGCTGAGATGGCTGTTTCCGCACAAGTCATCCGCGAGCAGGCTGCCAAGGCCGATGTGGCACTGGTGACGCTGGGACGTACCTCCGGTGAGTTCCTTGACCGTATGGTAGCCGACTTCAACCTCACCAAAGAGGAACAGAACATGTTGAAAGCTGTGTCCGATGTTTTCCACGCTGCCGGAAAGAAGGTAGTGGTGGTGCTCAATATCGGTGGTGTGATTGAAACCGCTTCTTGGAAATCTGCTCCCGATGCCATTCTTTGTGCATGGCAGGCAGGCCAGGAGGGAGGAAACAGTGTGGCTGACGTGCTGAGTGGCAAGGCTTCTCCTTCGGGCAAGCTGACAATGACCTTCCCGGTGAAGTTTGAAGATGCCGCTTCTTCCGCCAACTTCCCGATAGACATGCGCGTAAGCACCGACCTCGTGAATAAGGGCGAGAAGAAGAACGATGTGAAGAACGTGGACTATACCGATTACGAAGAGGACATCTACGTAGGTTACCGCTACTTCGACACCTTCGGCAAGCAGGTTTCCTATCCTTTCGGCTATGGTTTGAGTTATGCTACTTTCGCTTACGACAAGGCTGCTGTCAAGGCAGACAACGGTGTCTATACCGTATCTGTAGAAGTGAAGAACACCGGCAAGGTGGCAGGTAAGGAAGTGGTTCAGCTTTATGTATCTGCTCCCGATGCCGCTACTGCCAACAAGCCCGAAAAGGAACTGAAGGCTTTTGCCAAGACCAAGGAGCTGAAACCGGGCGAAGCGGTTGTGGTGACGCTGAAAGTGAATGCTGATGACCTGGCTTCCTACGATGAGGCTGCATCGGCATGGGTGGTAACTCCCGGAAACTACAAGTTCCTCGTCGGGGCTTCCTCACGCGACATCAAGGCTACGCTGGAGGCTGAAGTAGCTGCCGCAACGCAGAAGACGAACAACATCTTGAAACTTCAGGAACCGATGAGCCTCTTGAAGAGATGAGAGTAGGATTGTCTGAAAAGATAACAAATCATACCCTAAAAAACATCCTGTTGTACCCTTTGGTATGGCAGGATGTTCTTATCTTTGTACCTCGTATAAACAGATAGTGCAACTATTATAAACCAATATCACAACCATGAGTAAAAAGTTAATCTTATCTTTAGCCCTATCAGGGTTAGTACTTACTTCTACGGCGCAGACCACTGTTGCGCCTGCCATTCCAAGAGACGAGAAAATAGAACAGCAGATTGAGACTTTGCTGAAGAAGATGACGCTTGACGAGAAAGTCGGTCAGATGTGCGAACTCACCATAGACCTCCTGCAGAAACGCGCCAATCCCTTTGCCGGCCTCGACCCGAAGAACATCACGGTGAAGGACCTGCAAAAAATCATCAAGAGATACAAGCTTGAAAAGGAATTCAAGCTGGGCAAGGAGATGCCTTCGCAGGATGTGATGATGAAGCTCTATATGCGTATCCAAGGCATTGAGAATGCCAAGGGCTTCCAGTTGGACGAGGCGATGCTCGACTCTGTCATCGGAAAATACAAAGTAGGCTCCATCTTGAACGTGCCCAACGGTGTGGCACAGAGCGTGGAGAAGTGGCAGGAAATCATCAAACGCATTCAGGAGAAATCCATGGAGGTGATGGGTATTCCTTGTGTGTACGGTGTAGACCAGATACACGGAACTACCTATACGCTGGGTGGTACTTTCTTCCCGCAAGGCGTCAATATGGGAGCTACCTTCAACCGTGAACTGACACGTGAAGGTGCACGCATCTCCGCTTATGAAACAAAGGCGGGAAGCATTCCCTGGACGTATGCCCCGGTGACCGACCTCGGACGTGACCCGCGCTGGCCTCGTATGTGGGAAAACTATGGTGAAGACGCCTACGTCAATGCCGAAATGGGACGTGAAGCAGTTATCGGTTTCCAGGGCGAGAACCCCAACCTGATTGGCGGGAACAACGTTGCCGCTTGTATGAAGCACTATATGGGTTATGGTGTTCCCGTTTCCGGTAAGGACCGTACGCCGTCTTCCATCACCGAGCAGGATATGCGTGAGAAGCATTTCGCTCCTTATCTGGAAATGGTGAAAGCAGGTGCCCTCTCCGTGATGGTGAACTCCGCCATGAACAACGGTCTGCCTTTCCATGCCAACTATGAGCTGCTGACCAAGTGGCTGAAAGAAGACCTCAACTGGGACGGTATGATTGTGACTGACTGGGCGGACATCAACAACCTTTATAGCCGCGACCACATTGCCAAGGACAAGAAGGAAGCCATCAAGCTCGCCATCAATGCCGGTATCGACATGTCTATGGACCCGTACGACTGGAAGTTCTGTACACTCTTGAAGGAGCTGGTGGAAGAAGGAGAAGTCCCCATGAGCCGTATAGACGATGCTGTACGTCGTGTGCTGCGTTTGAAGTACCGTCTCAACCTATTTGAAAAGCCCTATTATGACTTGAAAGACTTCCCGTTGTTCGGTAGTGCGGAACATGCCGCTGCTGCATTGCAGGCTGCCGAAGAGTCTTTGGTACTCCTGAAGAATACAGACGGTATATTGCCGTTGGCAAAAGGCAAGAAACTGCTGGTTACCGGTCCGAATGCCAATTCCATGCGTTGCCTCAACGGTGGCTGGTCCTATTCATGGCAGGGCGACAAGGCCGACGAGCATGCAAGCCAATACAATACGATTCTTGAAGCCTTCACCAATAAATTCGGTGCGGACAATATCATTTACGAAGCCGGTGTCACTTATAAGCAAGGTGGCAACTGGTGGGAAGAAAACACTCCGGAGATAGAGAAAGCTGTAGCTGCCGCTGCCGGTGCCGACTACATCGTTGCCTGCATCGGTGAGAACTCTTACTGCGAGACTCCGGGTAACCTGACGAACCTCTTCCTCTCCCAGAACCAGCTCGATTTGGTGAAGGCTCTTGCCAAGACCGGGAAGCCCATCATTCTGGTGTTGAACGAAGGTCGTCCTCGCCTGATTGCTGACATCGAGCCTTTGGCTAAGGCTGTTGTCAATACTATGCTTCCGGGCAACTACGGCGGTGATGCGTTGGCAAACCTCATTGCCGGTGACGCCAACTTCAGCGGAAAGATGCCTTTCACTTATCCGAAGGAAATCAACTCTCTGATTACGTACGACTACAAACCGTGCGAACACATCGGCAAGCAGATGGAAGGTGCTTATAACTACGATGCGCAAGTGTCCGTACAGTGGGCGTTCGGTTATGGATTGAGCTATACCACTTTTGCATACAGCAACCTCAAGGTGGATAAGTCGGACTTTACCGCTGATGATGTGCTTACTTTCACCGTTGATGTGAAGAATACCGGCAACCGCATTGGTAAGGAAAGCGTGCTGCTCTTCAGCAGCGACCTCGTTGCCTCCCTTACTCCCGATACCCGCCGTCTTCGCGCTTTCGAAAAGGTGGAACTGAAACCGGGCGAGACAAAGACCGTGACACTGAAACTGAAAGGCTCCGACCTTGCTTTTGTAGGCTATGACGGCAAGTGGATTCTGGAGAAAGGTGACTTCCGCATCCAGACGGGTGACCAGACAGTGAACGTGGTTTGTACGGATACCAAGAAGTGGGAGACTCCGAATAAGTGATACGACAAGGTCTTTTAGACCTTTAGAACCATAGTAAAAGGGCCGATAGCATGAAACAAGCTATCGGCCTTTTATTTTTCCGCGTTGTCTTTCAACAGTATCTTCTTTCCGCTTGTACCTCCTTACTTCTTTTCTTGAAACAATAGAGATTGTATGCATGAGATGTACATCTCATGTTGTTTGAGATGTGCATCTCGTTGTGCTTGACATGTGCATCTCATGTAGTATGGAACGTGATAATTCATTTCATAAAGTATAAGCTTCTGTCTCATAAGATTATATGTTTTACCCCTTATCTTGAAGTGTTGAAAGGGTGTGTTTGTAATATAATTCCCGTTTGAACCGTTAAATCAAT
>ULPX01082158.1_pt1 | contig 41783 bp, 41 predicted proteins | sample 1953911 | NCBI WGS metagenome assembly ULPX01 (sample SAMEA4835640, study PRJEB28245) | human gut metagenome | biome: gut microbiome; material: fecal sample | place: Denmark | collected 2008 | reverse complement strand
GTTATCAAGTTTCTTACTTACTGTCTCACGCGACAGCTTATTAAATATATCATATCGATTAGCTTATGTCAATAACTTTTTCATATATTTTTTAAAAAATATTTTATCATTGCACTTGCTTCACGAGAATGCTTATCTAATGTACCACAGCATATATCAATTGTCAACTATTTTTTACAAAAAATAAGTATTTTTTCCATATAGATGCTATTCTGTCGTACTTCATACAGAATAAAAAAATACCGGAAGTTATATTCTTCCGATATGTTCCTGTAACGGAGAAAGAGGGATTCGAACCCTCGCGCCGCGTTAACGACCTACACCCTTAGCAGGGGCGCCTCTTCGGCCTCTTGAGTATTTCTCCGAATTCATAATTAGTTATGAAATTACACACTTTCAACAGTGCAAAAATAATTATACAAGACGCATTATTTATTGTCAATCTTTTTTTCGTATTTTTTTTGTGATATTTCATAGAGATTATTTCCATCACTGTCTATCACGACTATTACAGGAAAATCCTTTACCTCAAGTTTTCTGATGGCTTCGGTTCCAAGGTCATCATATGCCACAACTTCTGATTTAACAATACGCTGTGCCAGTAAAGCTCCGGCTCCGCCAACTGCTGCAAAATATACCGCACCATTTCTTATTATTGCATCTACCACAGGTTTCTGTCTTTTTCCCTTGCCAATCATTCCTATAAGTCCCATATCAAGAAGCCTTGGTGCGTATTTGTCCATTCTCGTGGCTGTTGTAGGACCCGCCGAACCTATCGGACGTCCTTCCCTTGCAGGGGATGGCCCCATATAATATATTATATTACCGTTCACATCTATTGGCAGACTTTCATTTCTGTTAAGTGTCTCATCCATTCTTTTATGTGCTGCGTCTCTCGCTGTATATATTGTTCCTGTTATATATACATAATCTCCGGCTTTAAGGGTTTTTGCCGTTTTATTATCTAAAGGGGTATTAATGTATCTGTCCATATTTTTTCTCCTGACTTCAAATTTTTAGATTACCCTGTGTGAATGTCTGTTTACATGACAACATATATTCACGGCAACAGGAAGTCCTGCAATATGTGTAGGATACGTTTCAATATTTACGGCAAAAGCAGTTACTCTTCCTCCAAGCCCTCCGGGACCTATTCCAAGACAGTTTATTTTTTCAAGCATTTCTTCTTCCAGTTCTTTTACATACGGTATTTTTGATCGTTCGTTTATATTTCTTGTTAATGCTTCTTTTGCAAGAAGTGCACATTTTTCAAAGGTACCGCCTATTCCTACACCAACTACCATAGGTGGACATGCGTTTGGTCCTGCTTCTTTAACTGCCGTCAAAATAGCATTTTTTACGCCATCTATTCCGTCTGCAGGCTTGAGCATAAATATACGGCTCATATTTTCACTTCCAAAACCCTTTGGTGCCACAGTTATTTCAACATCATTTCCTTCCACTATAGAATAATGAATAATTGCAGGTGTATTATCTTTTGTATTTTCCCTGATAATAGGATCTTTTACTACGGATTTTCTTAAATATCCTTCCGTATATCCCTGTCTTACGCCTTCGTTGATTGCATCTTCAATATTTCCTCCGGTGAAATGCACATCCTGACCTGCTTTTATAAAAACAACTGCCATTCCTGTATCCTGACAGATAGGAATCATTTCATCCCCGGCAATCTGAAGATTTTCCTGTAACTGCTGTAAAATCTGTTTTCCAAGGGGTGATTCTTCTTTTGTCACAGAATCGTCAAGTACATTTTTCATATCTTCTGTTAAAAAATGTGTTGCTTCTATACACATTTCTTTAATATTTTCGGTTATTACTTTTACATCTAATTCTCTCATTTTTCCTCGCAAAAACAGACCGGATATGCTCCGGTCTGCTGTTTATTATTAGTTCTCACTGTTATCTTCAGAGTCTTCATTATTGTTTTCTTCTGATTCAGTTTCATCAGAAACATCTTCTTCTCTTACTTTTGCAACCTTTGCTACTTTAACTCCATCGTCAAGATTTATTAACTTAACACCTGATGTTATACGTCCTAAAGTAGATATTCCCGCTACTTCCATTCGTATAATTATGCCCTCAGTTGTTATGAGCATTATTTCTCTGGTATTGCTTACAGCTTTAACACCTATTACATTTCCGGATTTCTCGTTAATTTTATAACATTTAACGCCTTTTCCACCACGATTCTGAAGGTTAAATTCTTCAATCGGAGTACGTTTTCCAAGACCGTTTTCTGATACTATCAAAAGTGTATCTCCCTGGGTATTAAGCTGCATTCCTACAACTTCGTCACCTTCCAGAATATTCATGCCGATAACACCCATTGCACTACGTCCGGTAGGACGGACATCTGTTTCTTTAAATCTTATACAGTATCCATATTTTGTTACAAGAAAAATTTCCTTTGTGGAATCCGTTGCCTTTACTTCAATTAACTCGTCATTGTCTCTCAATGTGATTGCCTGAATTCCGGTTTTTCTTATGTTAGCATATTCTTTGCAATATGTTTTCTTGACTATACCCTGTTTAGTTGCCATAAAAAGATATTCGTTATCTTTTATTCCGTCTACAGGAACAATTGCAGATATTTTTTCACCCGCCTGTAATGTAAGAAGATTAACAATGGCTGTTCCTCTTGCGGTTCTTCCTGCTTCAGGAATTTCATAAGCTTTTAACTTATATACACGTCCTTTGTTGGTAAAAAACAGTACAATATTGTGTGTTGTTGTCATAAGAATATCTTCTATATAATCATCATCTATTGTCTGCATTCCCTTAATTCCACGGCCGCCTCTGTTCTGGCTTCTGAAATTATCCGGAGTCATTCTCTTGATATATCCTAAATTAGTCATTGTGATGACTGTACTTTCATTAGGAATCATATCTTCCATTGAAATATCAAATTCATCATATCCGATGGCTGTTCTTCTGTCATCACCATACTTATCCATGATAATTGAAAGTTCTTCTCTTATTACCATAAGAAGTTTTTTGTTATCTGCAAGAATTGCTTTTAACTCATCAATACGTTTCATTAATTCGTTATATTCTGCTTCTATTTTTTCTCTTTCCAGACCTGTAAGAGTTCTGAGACGCATATCCACGATTGCCTGTGACTGTGCATCAGAGAGTCCAAATCTTTCTATTAACTTCTGTTTTGCGACATTGACACTTTCAGAGCCTCTTATTATTGATATTACTTCATCAATATTATCAAGTGCAATAAGCAGACCTTCCAAAATATGAGCTCTTTCCTGTGCTTTGTTAAGTTCATATTTTGTTCTTCTTGTTACTACTTCTTCCTGATGTTCAAGGTAATATGTAAGCATCTGATGAAGATTAAGAACTTTTGGTTCGTTATTTACAAGGGCGAGCATATTAACACCAAATGTATCCTGTAACTGTGTATGCTTATACAACTGGTTAAGAATTACATTGGCATTGACATCCCTTCTGAGTTCAATGCTTACTCTTATGCCCTGCATATTGGACTGGTCAATAATACCTGTGATTCCATCAATTTTTTTATCTTTAACAAGCTCGGCTATCTTCTGGATAAGCAAAGCTTTATTAACCATATACGGAAGTTCGGTAATAATTATTTCTGTTTTACCATTTGGAAGAGTATTAATTTCAGATACTGCACGGACCCTTATCTTACCACGGCCTGTACGATATGCTTCCTCTATTCCTGATTTACCGAGTATTGTAGCACCTGTAGGAAAATCAGGACCTTTTACTATTTCCATCAGTTCATCAATAGTTGTGTCTTTGTCTTCAAGAACACGATTATCAATAATTTTCAAGACTGCTTTAATTACTTCCCTGAGATTATGTGGAGGTATATTGGTTGCCATACCTACCGCAATTCCTGATGTTCCGTTGACAAGAAGGTTAGGATATCTTGAAGGAAGTACAACAGGTTCTTTTTCTGTCTCATCAAAGTTAGGTATAAAATCTACGGTATCCTTACCTATGTCGGCAAGCATTTCCATAGAAAGTTTTGTAAGTCTTGCTTCTGTGTATCGCATTGCGGCAGCACCGTCACCATCAATGGAACCAAAGTTACCATGACCGTCTACCAATGGATATCTTGTATTAAAATCCTGGGCAAGTTTTACAAGTGCTTCGTAAATAGATGAGTCACCATGTGGATGATATTTACCCATGGTATCACCGACGATACGTGCACATTTTCTGTGAGGTTTGTCAGGTCCGTTTCCCAACTCGCTCATTGAAAAAAGAATTCTTCTCTGAACAGGCTTCAAACCATCTCTTACATCCGGAAGTGCTCTTGCTGCAATTACACTCATGGCATAATCAATGTAAGAATCTTCCATTGTTTTCTTCAAATCTACCTCGTGAACTTTATCAAAAATATGTTCATCCATATTTTAGTCTCCTTTTTTAAATAATACAGACCCTGCTCATGTTAAATATCAAGATTTTTAACATATTTAGCATTTGTTTCAATAAATTCTCTTCGTGGTTCAACTTTATCGCCCATTAATGTTGAGAATGTAAGATCTATTTCAGATGATATTTCTTCGTCAAAATATACTTTTTTAAGTATTCTGTGCTCAGGATCCATTGTTGTCTCCCAAAGCTGGGAAGCATCCATCTCACCAAGACCTTTGTATCGCTGTATTTTATTATTCTGGTCCCTGCCTACTTCGGCGAGAATAGCACTAAGTTCTTCATCACTGTAAGCATACCAGACTTTTTTATTCTTTTCTAATTTGTAAAGAGGTGGCTGTGCCAGATATACATGTCCTTTTTTAATTAAATCCGGCATAAACCTGTAAAAGAAAGTAAGTAATAATGTACTGATATGGGCTCCGTCTACATCGGCATCAGTCATTATAATAATTTTGTTATATCTTAATTTGGATATATCAAAATCTTCATGTATTCCTGTTCCGAAAGCTGTTATCATTGTTCTTATTTCCGCATTTCCCAGAATACGGTCAAGTCTTGCTTTCTCAACATTGAGAATCTTACCTCTAAGCGGAAGTATAGCCTGTGTTTCTCTCTTTCTTGCACTCTTTGCAGAACCGCCGGCGGAATCACCCTCGACTATAAAAATTTCACAATTTTCAGAATTCTTATCAGAACAATCTGCAAGTTTACCCGGAAGATTAAAACCATCAAGTGCTGTTTTTCTTCTTGTAAGATCCCTTGCTTTTCTTGCTGCTTCCCTTGCACGCTGTGCAAGAACAGATTTTTCACATATTGTTTTTGCCACAGAAGGATTCTGTTCAAGGAAATATGTCAGCTGTTCTGTAACTACGCTTTCAACAGCTCCTCTTGCTTCGCTGTTACCAAGTTTCTGCTTAGTCTGTCCTTCAAACTGTGGGTCGGCTATTTTAATACTTATAATTGCTGTCAGACCTTCTCTTATATCTTCACCTGAAAGACTTGGGTCCTTTTCTTTTAATATCTTATTGCTTCTTGCATAATCATTGAATGTCTTGGTTACGGCATTTCTGAAACCTGTTACATGAGTTCCTCCCTCAGGAGTTGTTATATTATTAACAAATCCGTATACATTATCGGAATAACCGTCATTATGCTGGAATGCAACTTCAACATTAACTCCGTTTTTATTTCCTTCACAATAAATTATTTCATCATAAAGTGCCTGATTTCCCTTATTAAGGTACTCAACATATTCTTTTATTCCGCCTTCATAGTGAAATACTTTTTCTTTTTTATCTTCCCTGTCATCTTTTAGTGTAATCCTAAGATTTTTGGTAAGAAAAGCCATTTCCCTGAGACGCTGTTTTAATACATTGTAATCATATACAGTATCTTCAAATATTTCTTTATCAGGTAAAAAATGAACCTCCGTACCTGTTTTTTCCATATCGCAGCTTCCTACTATTTTGAGAGGATACATAACTTTACCTCTCTCATAACGCTGTTCGTATATGTTACCGTTCTGGAATACTTTTACCTCAAGCCATTCTGATAAAGCATTAACAACAGATGCACCTACACCGTGTAATCCGCCGGATACCTTATATCCTCCACCGCCGAATTTACCGCCGGCATGAAGTATCGTAAATACAACTTCTACACCCGGCAGACCTGATTTAGCATTAATTCCTACAGGTATACCTCTTCCGTTATCTATAACCGTTATGGAATTATCTTCGTTAATCTGTACAAAAATTTCTGTACAGAATCCGGCAAGTGCTTCATCTACTGAATTGTCAACTATTTCATATACCAGGTGATGAAGTCCTCTCGAAGATGTACTTCCTATATACATTCCCGGTCTTTTTCTTACTGCTTCCAAACCCTCTAAGATTTGGATTTGGTCTGCTGTATAACCTGCATCGCTCATGTGTAATGCCTCCTGTTATTAATTTTCTTTACTTACTTTTCCATTAGTTACCTTAAAAATTCTGTTAACATTAAATCTGTTATTTATAAATTCATCCAATCCCGTACAAGTCATTATTGTCTGGATATTATGAATACTGTTTAAAAGATAATTCTGCCTGTTGCTGTCAAGTTCGGATAAAACATCGTCTAACAAAAGAATCGGTGTATCTCCTATTTGTTTTTTAACAATTTCTATTTCTGCCAGTTTAAGTGATAATGCCGCAGTTCTTTGCTGACCCTGTGAGCCGTATTTTCTTATATCAACATTGTCAATTAAAAAAATAATATCATCCCTGTGAGGACCTGAACCTGTAGATTTTTGTTTTTTATCCCTATCCCTGGTACTTTTAAGCACACTTTCAAATTCTTCCTCTTTAACACAAGGCTCGTATTTTATAACAATATTTTCCCTTCCGCCTGACAAGGTAAAATGTATTTTACTGATAATTTCATTAAGCTCATTGATAAAAGATTCTCTCTTTCTGATTATCTCTGAACCGTATTTCAGAATATTCTCATCCCATATATCCATGGTATCTTCAAGATAAGGAGAAAAATATATGTCCTTTAAAAGCCTGTTTCTCTGGTCTATTGCTTTATTGTAATTTATAAGACTGTTTACATAAATTTTATCAAGCTGGCACATCTCCATATCCATAAATCTTCTTCTTGCAAAAGGACCTGCTTTAATAATATTAAGATCCTCAGGTGAAAAAAATACTATATTCACAATTCCATAAAGTTCCGACGATTTCTTAATTGGTACGCCATTAACGGCTATTCCCTTTGATTTATTTTTCCTGATATGAATATCTATACGATAATCAATTTCTTTTTTGGATATTACGGTCTTAATGTGGGACTCGTCTTTTGAAAAATTGATTATCTCTGAGTCCTTACTTCCTTTATGGCTTTTTGATGTACCTGATAAAAATATTGCCTCAAGAATATTAGTCTTTCCCTGTGCATTATCTCCGTAGAGAATATTGGTATTTTCATCAAACTCTATTTTCTCAGTTTCATAATTTCTGAAGTTTTGTAAATCAATAGATTTAATTATCATTCTTCAATTTTAATTTCTTCTCCGTTAAAAGAAACAATATCTCCCGCACGAAGTTTTTTTCCTCTCTGGTATTCTTTTTCACCATTTACTTTAACCATACCTTCAAGAATAACATCTTTGGCTTCAACGCCTGAACTTACCAGATTAGCGGCTTTCAAAGCCTGTCCAAGTTTAATAAATTCTTCTCTTAATTTGATTATCTCCATAAAAAACTCCAATTCTAGTAATTAACAGGAAGGATAAGATAAATATATCTGTTATCTTTATCTCTTATCGTACATGGTGATTTGGCATTCATAAATGTCATTGATATTGTCTCATCATCAATAACCCTGAGTGCATCTATAACAAACTTAGGATTGAATCCTATCTTTATGTCGCTTCCTTCTTTTTCGATATCAATTTCTTCATTCATCTTACCAACTGTAGAAGTAATGTTGATTTTAACCGAACCATCCTCAATATCAAAAATTACAGGTTTCTTATTGCCTTCTTTTACAAAAAGAGTGGCTCTGTCAATACAATCAAGAAGTTCCCTTTTGTTGATTGTTATTTTTGTCTCATAATCCTTTGAAAGCATCTGGTTAATCTTGAAAAATTCACCTTCGATTAACCTTGATATAACAATTGTTTTATCAAATTCAAATAAAATGTGATTATCTGAAAAATATACATCAACCATACTTTCAGCATCACCTGTAATTATCTTGGAAATTTCATTTAAAGTCTTACCCGGAACTATAACTTTAATATCGTTGTAAATATTATTTAATTTAACGTTACGGATAGAAACTCTGTATCTGTCAAGGGATACAACTTTAAGGTTATCTTCTGTTACTTCAAAAAGTTCACCTGTCATTATGAGGTTACTTTCATTATCACCTATAGAAAATATAGTCTGTCTTATCAGTTCTTTTAAATCAAACTGTGAAATTGTAATCATATTATTCTTTTCGATGTAAGGAAGGTAAGAAAAATCTTCACCATCTCTTGCGGGAATATTAAATACTGATTTCTCACATGTTATTGATGCATTAAAATTACTGTCAGTCTCGATTGTAATTTCACTGTCAGGAAGTTTACGGATAATATCGGCAAAAAACTTAGCTTCGATTGCAATTTTACCTTTTTCGATAATATCGCCATCGATTGTAGTTTCAATACCAAGTTCCATATCATTAGCAGTTAATTTAATATCAAGTTCAGTTGCATCAATAAGAATACATTCAAGTATGGTCATTGTTGTTCTTACCGGAACTGCTCTGAGAGTTATATTAACTCCTTTAAGTAATTCTGATTTAGTACAGACGATTTTCATAATGTGTATAATTCCTCCTTGGCGAAAATATTATTATATTTATAAAAAAAATTAGTAGTAGTAGTAGTAGGGGCTGTGAATAAGTTGAAAACCGGTCTTAAGTCCTTTAAATAAAGGATTTGTGACTGGGATAACAATATGGAAAACCGGAATAAACGATGTTGAAAATATTGAAGTTATCCACATTTAAAGCCCTAAACTTATTAAAACAAAATAAAAATTAAAAGATATCCACATATAATACCCGCTTGTCCACAGAAAAATGTGTAAAAGTCGTATTAATTGTTTCCTATTATAATAAATTATAGAATTATGAAGGATTAATCTTTTTCTTTATGATTTCAAGTGTATTAGCAAAAGAAGCATCTTTGGCAAGTGTCTCCGCCACCTTATCACATCCGTGGGAAACAGTAGTATGATCCCTGTCACCAAGATAAGATCCTATTTTAGTAAGTGGAATATCAGTAAGGCTGCGGCAAAGATACATTGCTATCTGACGTGGCCATGCTATTTTCTGATCTCTCTTCTTGGAAATAAGGTCTTCAACGGAAATCTGGTAATGTTCTGCAACTGTCTGGATTATCAATTCAGGAGTAACTTCCCTGTGAGCATTAGGAGATATAAAATCCCTTAAAACCTCTTCTGCAAGGGAAACATTGATTGGCTTTTTACTGAATTTGGAAAAAGCAACAAGCTTGGTAAGAGAACCCTCAAGTTCTCTTATGTTGGACTTGATGTTGGTAGCAATGTATTCAAGAACATCCATATCAATATTATAACCCTCTATTTCACCTTTTTTATGTAAGATTGCCATCCTGGTCTCATAGTTAGGTGGAGAGATGTCAACGAGAAGACCGTTTGTAAAACGTGATTTAAGTCTGTCTTCAAGAGTCTCAAAATCCTTAGGTGGTCTGTCTGAAGATATAATAACCTGTTTTTTTGCTTCACGAAGAGTATTGAAGGTATGGAAAAATTCATCCTGTGTACTTTCCTTACCTATAATAAACTGTATATCATCAATTAAAAGAACATCGACGTTACGGTATTTTTCACGGAAGTTCTTATTACTTGTATTTTTTTCTGTCTTGATGGATTCAATAAGTTCATTGGTAAAAATCTCAGAAGTTACATACATAACTTTAAGAGAAGGATTCTGTTTAATAATATAATTACCTATAGCCTGCATAAGATGAGTCTTACCAAGTCCCACACCTCCGTATAAAAAGAGAGGATTATATGTATCTCCCGGAGATTCAGCAACTGCCAAAGAAGCTGCATGGGCAAAATTGTTATTATCACCTACTACAAATGTCTCAAATGTATATTTAGGATTAAGACCTGCTTTAATGATAAGCGAATTAAGTGACTCCACTGGTTCTTTAACCACAGGCTGAGGGTTAGCAAGATCCGGTGTACTTATAAAACGTACATCATAACTGTGATCAAAAAAGTTAGATATAGTTGTAATGAAATGATTAGTATAATTATTCTTAATATGATTAACTACACGAGGATCCGGAACAAAAATAGTAACGGTATAATCATCTATGGAATAAGGTTGTAAAGGAAGAATCCATGTTTTGAATGGCAAATCACCCATATCATAAGAAATCTTAATGGTATTGATGATTTCTTCCCACTTTTCTTTTAAAATGTTAATCATGATGCTGCTCCTAAAAAAACGATAATATCTCACGATATTCAACACCTATTTTACCTCATTTTAAAGAAATTTTCAACTTTTAATAAAAAATGATTGTGAATTGATATATGCACAAAATAAATGGCTTAAAAACGTTAATGAGGGTATTTATAAACACTATTTAAACACTTTATCCCCAAAGTTATCCACATAATGTTGATAACAATAAATGCTTGACTTTATAAAGGTTTTTGAATAGAATGAAAATGATGTTCTATAATATAGGACAAAAATATTACAAGGAGGTGTATTCGCATGAAGATGACATTCCAGCCTAAGAAGAGATCAAGATCTAAAGTTCATGGATTCAGATCAAGAATGAGCACTGCCGGTGGAAGAAAAGTTCTTGCTGCCAGAAGAGCAAAAGGTAGAAAAGTATTATCAGCATAGGCCGCAAAAAGTGTGGCCTTTTTCTTTCTCACTATAAGTTATGAAAGAGAGTGTATTACATGAACGGATATGAGTCTTTGAAAAGTAATATGAATTTTCAGAATGTATATAAGAACGGTGTTTCTTATGCAAATAAGTATCTGGTTATGTATGTTTTGGAGAATCGAACGGATAATCTCAGATTGGGAATATCTGTGAGTAAGAAAGTCGGGAACAGTATTGTCCGACACCGGTTGACACGTTTAATACGTGAGAGCGTCCGGTTGAACAGCGGAAGTATTCTTAAAGGATATGATATAGTCATTATTGCAAGAGCCAATTTAAAAGGTAAGAATTATGCAGATACAGAAAGTGCATTGTTACATCTTTTAAGGCTTCATAAAATTTTATCTATATAATAGGAAGAGATTATGAAAAAAATACTTATAAAAATGATTAAATTTTATAAAAAGAATATATCACCGCTTAAAAAACACGCAACATGTATCTATACGCCTACATGTTCCCAATATGCAATAGAAGCTATTGAAAAATATGGGGCATTTAAGGGCGGTCTTTTGACAATATGGAGAATATTAAGGTGTAATCCTTTCGCTAAGGGAGGATATGATCCGGTTCCATAAATAAAAGAATATTAAGGAGAAAACATGATTCTTTTAACAACACAGACAGGTTTTCTTAAGCCGATAGCATGGTTATTAGGTCAGATTTTTAATGGACTTTTTAACCTTATATATAATATTGCCGGTTGGTTTACAGAAGAACCTTATCATGTTCCAATTATTGGTATCAGTGTTATTCTGTTTACAATCATAGTAAGACTTATTCTCCTTCCTATGACAATTAAACAGCAGAAGTTCTCTAAATTATCAGGTCTGATGAATCCTGAACTTCAGGAAATTCAGGCAAAATATAAAGATAAGAGAGATCAGGTATCTATGATGAATATGCAGGCAGAGACAAAGGCTGTATATGAAAAGTATGGTACATCACCAACAGGCGGATGTCTTACCATGCTTATCCAGCTTCCTATCATGTTTGCATTGTATAGGGTAATTTATAAAATTCCCGGATACGTTACTAAAATCCGTGAACTTTGCGGCGGTATCGCAGATAAGATTACAGGATCAGGTGATGACTGGGCAACTAAATTAGATGCTATTAAAGGAATTTCAGTAAGTGCTTCTACAGGCAGGGCAACTCTTATAGATAAGATTTATAATCTGTCGCCTGAAAAATGGAGTGAAGTACAGAACGCATTCTCAAGCGTAGATTTTGGAAATGCCTATGATCAGATTCATGGATATAACAATCTTTTTGGTATAAGTCTTACACAGGCACCAGGTTGGAGACTCAGTTGGGCACTTATTATTCCTATTTTAGCAGGTTTAACCCAGTGGTTAAGTGTTAAATTAATGGAAAATAAGAATAATGTAAATGTTGGTTCACAGAATGACCAGCAGGCAGGTATGGCAAGTTCAATGAAAGTCATGAATACAATTATGCCTATATTATCAGCAGTATTCTGCGTATCGTTTGCTTCATGTATCGGTTTATACTGGATTGCATCATCTGTAGTACAGATTGTGGTACAGCTTGTGATCAACAAGAAGATGAATGATAAAGATGTAGATGAAATTGTTAAAGAGAACATTGAAAAAGCTAACATTAAAAGAGCTAAAAAAGGTCTGCCTCCTGTAAAGATTTCTAACGTTACTTCTAAATATGTTGAACAGGTTCATAAAATGGAAGCTCGTGAAAACAGAAAAGAAGAAAGAGATAAAGAAATCAAGGAATCAACAAGTTATTATAATACCTCAGCAAAACCGGGCAGTCTTGCAGCCAAGGCTAATATGGTAAAGATGTTTAATGAAAAAAATAACAATAGCAAATAATTTTTAAACAGAGGAATTATTATGGAGAAAATTGAGGTTACGGGAAAGACTGTAGAAGAAGCATTAATAAATGCAGCATTGCAGTTAGAAACATCAAGTGATAATCTTGAATATGAAGTAATTGAAAAAGGCTCAAATGGTTTATTCGGTTTTATAAACAGTAAGCCAGCAAAAATTCTTGTATCAAAGAAGCAGGAAGAAAATGCCGAAATCATAGAAGAAATAACAGTTGAAGAAACTGAAGAAGTTAAACCGGAAAAAGTTGTTGATAAAGGTGCAGTCGAAGATAAAATCAGAAAATTCTTAAATGATATATTTAAGACAATGGACCTTGAAGTAACTATAGAAATTAGTTTTAACGATGATGACGGCATAGACATTAACCTTGTAGGTGGTGATATGGGTGTTCTTATCGGTAAGAGAGGACAGACTCTTGATTCACTTCAGTATCTCATAAGCCTTGTAGCTAACAAAGAAGGCGGTAAATATTTCAGAGTAAAACTTGACACTGAAAATTACAGGGAAAGACGTAAAGCAACTCTTGAATCACTTGCAAAAAACATTGCATATAAAGTTAAGAGAACAAGACGTCCTGTATCTTTAGAGCCAATGAATCCTTATGAAAGAAGAATTATTCATTCAGCTCTTCAGAATGATAAATACGTATCTACAAAGAGCGAGGGCGAAGAGCCATTCAGACATGTAGTTGTATTTATGAAAAAACAGTAATATCTGATAAAAAAAGGGATGTGAAATACATCCCTTTTTGTTATTATATAGAGGTAAGAAATAATCTGAGGTAAGAAATATGAGAGAAACAATTGCAGCTATTGCAACAGGAATGGGTTCGGGAATCGGAATAATAAGAATCAGCGGAGAAGAAGCATTTTCTGTTATTGATAAAATTTTTGTGCCTAAGAAGAGCAAAAAGAAAATGTCTGAAGTAAAATCCCATACTATTCATTATGGAAATATTGTTTTTAATAATGAAATAGTAGATGAAGTTCTTGTAATGGTAATGGCGGCTCCTAACACATATACAAAGGAAGATACCATAGAAATTAATTGCCATGGCGGTTCTTTTGTTATGAAAAAAGTTCTTGAAGCGGTACTTAAGTCAGGAGCCAGGCCTGCGGAACCGGGTGAATTTACAAAGCGGGCATTTTTAAATGGTAGAATTGATTTAAGCCAGGCAGAAGCAGTAATTGATATCATAAATTCAAAAAATAAATATGCTCTTAAAAACTCCATTAACCTCTTAAATGGTAAATTATCGGAACAGATAGGCAATCTTAGGGCAGAAATTATACACAATGTAGCATTTATTGAGGCTGCTTTAGATGATCCTGAGCACATTTCTCTTGATAATTTTGGGGATAAGTTGGAAAACTATGTGGATAAGTGGGTAAAAACAGCAGAAAAGCTGTTGATAACTGTGGATAACGGAAAGTTATTCACACAGGGCATCAATACCGTAATACTTGGGAAACCAAATGCGGGAAAATCAAGTATTTTAAATATTTTATCAGGTAGAGAAAGAGCTATTGTTACAGATATAGAAGGAACAACAAGGGATATTATAGAAGAACAGATTAACCTTAACGGAATAACACTTAATCTCATTGATACCGCAGGAATAAGAAACACAGAAGATATTGTGGAAAACATAGGAGTTAATAAGGCAAAAGCAACGGCAGAAGATGCTGATTTAATTATGTATGTAGTTGACTCATCCAGAAAACTGGATGAAAATGATTATGAAATTCTTAAGCTGATAAAAAATAATAAGGCGGTTGTACTTTTAAACAAATCCGACCTTGAACCAGTCATTACTGTGGATAAGATGAAGGAATTAACGAATAACAGTGTATTTCTTGTTTCGGCAAAGGAAAATACCGGACTTGAAGAACTTACGGATTACATTGTGGATATGTTTACGGAAGGTAAGATAGATTTTAATGATGAAGTGTATATTTCCAATGAAAGAGATAAAGCAGCACTTGACAACGCATTAGAAAGTCTTAGACTTGTAAAGAGAAGTATTAATGAAGGAATGCCGGAAGATTTTTATACTATCGATTTACTTAATGCTTATGAAGAACTTGGTAAAATCATCGGTGAATCGGTGGAAGACGATCTTGTAAATGAAATATTCAGTAAATTTTGTATGGGAAAATAATTTAGAAAACAGGTGAAGATATGAATGTTGTTGAAGAATATGATATAGCGGTAGTCGGAGCAGGTCATGCAGGATGTGAAGCTGCACTTGCCTGTACAAGACTGGGACTTGAGACTATAATGTTTACAGTGAGTGTTGAAAGTATCGCACTTATGCCATGTAATCCGAATATCGGAGGAAGTTCTAAGGGACATCTTGTAAGGGAAATAGATGCACTTGGCGGAGAAATGGGTGTTAATATTGATAAGACATTTATACAGTCAAAAATGTTAAATCAATCAAAAGGACCTGCGGTTCATTCATTAAGAGCACAGGCTGATAAATCTGAATACAGTGCAACTATGAGAAAAACACTGGAGAATACAGAACATCTTACTATCAGACAGGCTGAAGTAGCTGAGCTTATGGCTGAAAACGGCGTTATTAAAGGTGTTAAAACTTTTTCGGGTGCCGAATATTATACAAAAGCAGTAGTCCTTTGTACGGGAACATATCTTAAAGCAAGATGTATTTTTGGCGATATAAGTTATTATACAGGCCCGAACGGGCTTCTTGCAGCCAATTATTTATCGGAATCCATGAAAAAACTGGGAATAGAAATTGTAAGGTTTAAAACAGGAACACCTGCCAGAGTTGACGGAAGAACCATTGATTTTGATAAAATGGAAGAACAGTTTGGGGATAAAAAGATTGTACCTTTTTCATTTACAACCGATCCTGAAAGCATCCAGAAAGAACAGCGTTCATGCTGGCTTACATACACCAACGAAGATACTCATAAAATCATAAGAGACAATATTGACAGGTCACCTCTTTATTCAGGTGTTATCCATGGAACCGGGCCAAGATATTGTCCATCCATTGAGGATAAGGTTATGAGGTTTAAGGATAAAGACAGACATCAGGTGTTTATTGAACCGGAGGGAAATTATACACATGAATATTATCTGGGAGGAATGTCAAGTTCTCTTCCGGAAGATGTACAGTATGCCATGTATAAGACGGTACCGGGACTTGAACATGCAAAAATAGTCAGAAATGCTTATGCAATAGAATATGACTGTATTAATCCTAACCAGTTAAAATCTTCACTTGAATTTAAGAATATATCAGGTCTTTTTTCCGGAGGCCAGTTAAACGGAAGTTCCGGATATGAAGAAGCAGCAGCACAGGGTCTTATCGCCGGAATTAATGCAGCAATGAAAGTTCTTAATAAAGAGCCGCTTATTCTTGACAGATCTGAAGCATATATCGGTGTATTGATTGATGATCTTGTAACAAAAGAAAATAAAGAGCCCTACAGAATGATGACAAGCAGGGCGGAATACAGACTTTTGTTAAGACAGGATAATGCAGATATAAGACTTTATAAACAGGGACACAGAATAGGTCTTTTGTCCGATGAAAGATATAATAAAGTTGTTGAAAAAATTAAGGCAATCGACAACGAAATTGAAAGACTTAAAAATGTCAGTGTTGGCGGCAGTGAAAAGGTTAATAATCTCTTAATAAGATATGAGAGTACACCGCTTAATAATGGTGCCTCTCTGGCAGAATTAATACGCCGTCCGGAATTAAATTATGAGATTCTCGGAGAAATTGATGAAAACAGACCACAACTTGATGCAGATGTTATAGAACAGGTAAACATCAACATTAAGTATGAGGGATATATTTTAAGAGAACAGAAACAGGTAGAACATTTTAAAAAACTTGAAAATAAGCTTATACCTGCAGATATTGATTTCGACGATATCAGCGGTTTAAGAATTGAAGCAAAGCAGAAATTAAAAAATTATTCACCAAGGTCTATCGGACAGGCATCAAGAATATCGGGTGTATCTCCGGCAGATATAACGGTATTACTTGTATATATGGAGCAGCATAGGAGAAAAGATGGTTGATTTTTTAAAAGAATATATTCAGAATATTGGGATTGAATTAAATCAGGACAAGATTAATAAACTGATAAATTATTATGAATTGCTTATAGAAAAAAATAAAGTAATGAACCTGACAGCAATTACCGAATACAAAGATGTAGTTATAAAACACTTTGCCGACAGTCTTTCAATTATTAAAGCTGTTAATATGTCAGAAGTTACTAATATAATTGACATTGGAACAGGCGCAGGTTTTCCGGGAATGGTATTAAAAATCGTATTTCCTGACGTGAAAATTACCCTTCTTGATTCACTTAATAAAAGAGTAAATTTCCTTAATGAAGTAATCACAGAATTACAGCTTAAAGATATAAATGCAATACATGGGAGAGCAGAAGATTATGCCCACAATGATATATACAGGGAAAAATATGATTTGTGTGTATCAAGGGCAGTTGCTAATCTTTCTACTTTAAGCGAGTATTGTATTCCTTATGTTAAGGTTGGAGGAAAGTTTGTATCTTATAAAGCCGGAGAATGTGAAGAAGAAATTAATAGTGCAAAAAAAGCTGTGAATATGCTTGGTGGCAAGATAGAAGAAAAAATTGATTTTATTTTACCGGAAACGGATATATCAAGAACTTTTATTGTTATCGGTAAATTAAGAAATACATCAATCAAATATCCGCGTAAATCGGGACTTCCGTCAAAAGAACCGTTAAAATAACAGGGGGGTTACAATGAGCAAGAATATATTGGATTTTTTATCATCTTATGAAGATGAATTAAATAGTCAGGCTGCTTTTTATGAAAAAAATATTTCCAGAATTGAAGGTCAGATTAAAGATACTAAAAAACAAATTACTGCTATTAAGAAAAATATTGATAAAGAATATAATGTTTTTTCGGCAACACAGAGTAATAATGTTGACACAGAGATTAATACTCTTAACCAGATAATTGAGAGTAAGAAAAAGCAAATTGATGATATTAATAAGAAAAAACAAGAGATAATAAATAAACTTGAAGATATTAAACATCTTAACTATAAAAATGTATTGGGAAAAGAACCGGTGGAAAATATTTATGATAAATTAATACTTATACGTAAATTTATGGATATTGATTTGCATCGAGCAAAAATGGAAATGGATAAACTTTTAAAACTGTTTTAAGAAACGGGGGTTACTTTATGCCTATTAATGTATTTGTTGCTGAAAATCATACACTTGTGCGACAGGGAATCATTTCATTACTGGAAAATGAATGCGAAGTGAATGTCGTGGGAAGTGCGGCTGATGGTTTTGAATGTCTTAGTGAAGTAAATAAAATTAAACCGAATGTTGTACTGATTGATATTAATATATCAGGAATTAACGGAGCAAAAATCATAAAACTTATGAAAGAACATTGCTTTAATGTTGGTACGATAATAATAAGTGATAATGATAATGCTAAAAAAATGTTATACGTTATTAGAGAAGGTTGTGATGGCTTTATTTCAAAAGATTGTGATGTCGAAATATTAAAAAGGGCGGTATATTCCGTATATGAAGGAAAAAAATACATACAACCCGAACTTGAAAAATTTTTAAATATAAATGTTACACAGGAGGATGACCCTGAGGAAAGAATTAAAAATCTTACAAAAAGAGAAATTGAAGTATTATTATTGATTTCAAAAGGGTATGTTAATAAAGATATTTCCAATGAACTTAAAATTACAGAACGAACTGTGAAAAATCATGTGTCAAGTATTTTTAGAAAAATTAATGTTAATGATAGAACACAGGCTGCTGTTTTTGCGGTTAAAAATTCTGAATTATTCCAAAATGATGGTTTCATGTGATGTTTCACGTGAAACTTTTTTAATTAAAGAACTTGCGAAAATAATGTTTCACGTGAAACGTTCAGATACGAAATGAACCAATAATGTTTCACGTGAAACATTTAATAAAACTATGGAAATAACAATACAAAAGTGCTATAATATATGGGCGTAAGTTAGTGGAGGTAAACATGGGAAGAATAATTGCAGTCGCCAACCAAAAAGGTGGCGTCGGAAAAACAACAACAACAATTAATTTGTCAGCATGTCTTGCAGAACAAGGCCAGAAAGTACTAGTAATAGATGTTGACCCACAGGGAAATACAACAAGCGGACTTGGAATTGACAAAAATAACACAGAAAATACTGTATATGAATTGATGCTCGGAGAAGCTTCAATAGATGATTGCATATATAAAAGTGTTATGGATGATTTGGATGTTATACCATCCAATGTTAATCTTGCAGGAGCTGAGATAGATCTTATTGATATAGATGACAGGGAATATATTTTAAAGAAAATAGTTAACTCCCTTAAAGAAAAATATGATTTTATACTTCTTGATTGCCCACCTTCCTTATCAATGCTTACAGTAAATGCAATGACTGCTGCTAATACTGTTCTTGTACCTATTCAATGCGAATATTATGCGTTGGAGGGATTATCACAATTAATCAGAACGATAAATCTTGTTAAACAGAAATTGAATCCCGAATTAGAAATAGAAGGCGTTGTATTTACAATGTATGATGCCAGAACTAATTTATCTCTGCAGGTTGTGGAAAATGTTAAAGCTAACCTTAAACAGACAGTATATAAAACAATAATTCCACGAAATATAAGACTTGCGGAAGCACCAAGCCATGGATTACCGATTAATTTGTATGATTCTAAATCAGCAGGAGCAGAAAGTTACAGATTATTAGCAGAAGAAGTTATCCATAGAGGAGAAGATGAATGGCAGTAAAAAAAGGTTTGGGAAGAGGACTTAATAATCTTATTCCCGGAGTAAAAGAACCAGAAGAAAAAATAGTAGAAGTTACCGCTGATACAGTTTTGAAAATAAATGATATAGAACCTAATCGTAATCAGCCAAGAAAAACCTTTGATGAAGATACGATATTGGAACTGGCAGATTCAATAAAGCAATATGGAGTTATTGAACCTATTGTAGTTACTAAACGCGATAATTATTATGAAATTATAGCAGGAGAGAGAAGATGGAGAGCCGCTAAAAAAGCTGGTTTGAAGGAAGTTCCTGTTGTAATCAAAAACTTCTCAGAACAGGAAGCAATGGAGGTTGCTCTTATTGAAAATATACAGAGAGAAAACCTTAATCCTATAGAGGAAGCATTGGCGTATCAGAAATTAATTAAAGATTATAAGTTGAAACAGGATGAAGTTGCAGAAAAAGTTTCAAAAAGCCGTGTGGCTGTAACCAATTCGCTTAGACTTTTAAAGCTTGATGAACGCGTACAGAAAATGGTAATTGATGATATGATTTCCGGAGGACATGCAAGAGCACTTCTCGCCGTTAGTAATGGTGATACACAGTATACCCTTGCAATGAAAGCTTTTGATGAGAAACTCAGTGTCCGTGAAGTTGAGAAATTGATAAAGAATATTGGCTCTGAAGAAACAAAAAAGCCAAAGGATAAACCAAAAGATGATTTTGTTTACAGGGATATTGAAAGTAAACTTAAAGAAATTATAGGAACTAAAGTTGTTATACATAATAAGAATAATAACAAAGGAAAAATTGAGATAGAATATTATTCCCAGGATGATTTTGAAAGAATAATTGAACTAATCAAAAAATAGAAAGAGGCTAAAGATGTTAGATTTTTTTGGATTATTTAGTGTTGATACACTATATGTGATTTTAGGTATGGCTGTAGTAATGGTTGTAATGCTTGTTTTTTTGATTATTAATTCTGTAAAAATCAAAAATATGAAATTGACGTATACAAGTTTTATGTCAGGAAAAGACGGAAAGAGCCTTGAGGAAGTCATTCTTAAAAGATTTAAAGAAGTCGATGAATTGAAGAAAGAAGACGCGGCTAAAAAAGTACAGTTAGATGATATAAATGAGTCATTAAGATATGCCTTTTCTAAAATGGGAATGGTAAAATATGATGCTTTTAATGAAATGGGTGGCAAATTAAGTTTTGCACTTGCATTGCTAGATAACAGAAACAATGGATTCCTTATAAATGCAATGCATAGCAGAGAAGGATGTTACACATATGTAAAAGAAATAATAAATGGCGAATCGTATATAAATCTTGGAGAAGAAGAAAAGAAAGCATTGAATAAGGCAATTAATTCAGAATCAGGAGATGAATAATTGTCATAAAAGGGATAAGGTTGTATGAAAAAAATCCAGATAGTCGACATAAAAAATGGTAAAATATTAGCAAAAGAAGTGTCCAATAGTAAAGGGCTGATGCTGCTAAGCGAAGGAACAGTTTTAAAAAAAGAACACATAGATAAACTTGCGGAAAACAATATATCGGAAGTGTATATAGTTGACAGTCAAGAAGATGAAGCTGCAATAAACTTTTATATTAACAATATAGAAGAAGACAGTGTTGATATAATCAAAGATGTCATAGATAATAAAGCTAATATTTCAGATGATAAAGAAAAAGACAAAATAATTCAGATAACTAAAGAAATAATTGATAATATTCTGATAAATCCTCAGATAACGCAGCAGATAATAAATGTTAAAAGAGGAAACAATGATATATATACCCATCTTTTAAATACAGCGGTTTTGTCCGTTGTAATGGCAGTAAAGATTGGATTTGAAGAAGAAAAATTACATGATATTGCACTTGGAGCATTATTGCACGATATAGGAATTGTAGATGTTAAGACATATTACATGGACACAGATGTGGACAGGCTTCCGGCAGATGAAAAATTTGATTATAGGAAACATGTTTTTAACGGATATGAAAAAGTAAAACTCTGTGACTGGATGACGGAGAGAACAAAAAATATAATCCTTGGTCATCATGAAAAAGTAAACGGAACGGGTTATCCGTTCCATAAGAGAGGAAAAGACATAAGCGAGGAAGTTATGCTTGTGGCAATATGCGACACCTTTGATGAAATGATTAAAGGAATAGGATATGAACAAAAGAAGGTACATGAGGTAATAGAATACCTCAGAACCGTCGCAGCATATTCTTTTGATTATGATATGCTTATTAAAGTGCTATCCAATATTGCATGGTTCCCTAACGGCAGTAAGGTAATTACCAATGAAAATGAAGTTGGTATTATTGTAAAACAAAACAAAGGATTGGCAGACAGACCAATTATTAAAATTATCAGGGATTCGTCAGGTAATGACCTGAAGGACGGACCTGTAAAGAATTTGTTAGAATGTCTCACTGTATTTATAGTTGACACAACAGATGAAGAAATTTAGGAGGAATAAAAATGTTAGACATTAAGTTTGTGAGAGAAAATCCTGATATCGTAAAGGAGAATATTAAGAAGAAATTTCAGGACCATAAGATTCCTATGGTTGATGAAGTAATAAAGTTAGATGAAGAAGCAAGAAAGGTACAGCAGGAAGCTGACAGCCTTCGTGCCGACAGAAATAAACTTTCAAAGCAGATTGGTGCTTTAATGGGACAAGGCAAAAAAGAAGAAGCAGAAGAAGTTAAGAAGCAGGTTGGTCTTAATTCAGCAAGATTAGCAGAGCTTGAAGAAAAAGAAACAGAATTACAGGCTAAAGTTAAAAAGATTATGATGGTAATTCCAAACATAATCGACCCAAGTGTACCAATTGGTAAAAATGACCAGGAAAACGTTGAAGTTCAGAGATATGGCGAACCTGTAGTTCCTGATTTTGAAATTCCATATCATACAGAGATTATGGAAAGCTTTAACGGCATTGACCTTGATAGTGCAAGAAGAGTTGCCGGAAACGGTTTCTACTACCTTATGGGAGACATTGCAAGACTTCATTCCGCAGTAATATCATACGCAAGAGATTTCATGATTAACAGAGGTTTTACTTATTGCGTACCTCCTTTCATGATTAGAAGCGACGTTGTTACAGGTGTTATGAGTTTTGATGAAATGGAAGCAATGATGTATAAGATTGAGGGCGAAGACCTTTACCTTATCGGAACAAGTGAACATTCAATGATTGGTAAATTTATTGATAACGTTCTTGAGGAAAAGAATCTTCCTTACACTCTTACAAGTTATTCGCCATGTTTCAGAAAAGAAAAAGGAGCGCATGGCATTGAAGAGAGAGGCGTATACAGGATACATCAGTTTGAAAAGCAGGAAATGATAGTTGTATGTAAACCTGAAGACAGCAAAATGTGGTTCGATAAATTATGGCAGAACACAGTAGACTTATTCAGAACACTTGATATCCCTGTCAGAACACTTGAATGTTGCTCAGGAGACCTTGCAGACCTTAAAGTTAAATCTGTAGACGTTGAAGCATGGTCACCAAGACAGAAAAAATATTTTGAAGTAGGAAGCTGTTCAAATCTTTCAGATGCACAGGCAAGACGTCTTGGCATCAGGGTAAAAGCGGAAGACGGCGGCAAATACTACGCACACACACTTAACAACACAGTTGTTGCACCTCCTAGAATGCTTATCGCATTTCTTGAAAATAATCTTAATGCAGACGGAAGTGTCAATATTCCTGAAGCATTACAGCCATATATGGGTGGAATGACCAAGATTGTAAAGAAATAATTGAGGTAAGAAATGCATAATTACGTTACTGCAATAGGGTTCATGGATGTGTATGATACCCCTTACATGGATAAAATAATAAAAGATTATATAGAAATGTCCGCTGAAAATAACGTAGTGAAATATGTTAAAAAGGAACCGGGAAAAAGTCGTTTTATTACAGCGGAGCTGGATATGCCCCTGCTGTCTGATTGTGACGGCAATCATCGTGGCGGTATCAAAATCAGAGGAAAATATAATTCCGTAACAGGAAGTTTTTACTATACAAATTGTTTTCCCTATGTAGTAAGTAATTATTCATATTATGCAGAAAGTGTATCAATAACCATGAAAAAAGATTCCGAGGGCTACCTTGGAATTGTAAGCGGCCAGGTGAGTGAGTTATCACCCATATTTTTTGTAACAAATGACATTGAACTTATAAGCAATAATCCGGAAAAGTCAGATTTTGAAAATGTTAATGTGTACCTCACGGGACTTGCTTTGGAGGGGAAAATTATTTTACCTGCAAATTTAAATAACAAGCCAGAACAGACCGATTCCGATGTCAACAGAGGAGATCTTTTAGGCCGTGCTTTAAGCGGTGACAGGGACGCAATCACGGAGCTTACCATGGTTGACCTTGATACATATATTGATATAGGCAAAAGAATAAAAAACGAGGATGTATATTCGATTGTATACAGCTCTATGGTTCCTGCGGGACTTGAGTCGGATATGTATTCAGTTGTGGGAAACATTCTGGAAATTGATACATTGGAAAATGATATTACAGGAAATTATCTGTATATGCTTTTGATAGAATGTAACTCAATGGTATTTCATGTGATAATAGACAGTAGTACATTACTTGGTGAACCTGAAGTGGGCAGACGTTTTGTGGGCAGTGTATGGCTTCAGGGCAAAATAAGTATCGACTGATACCTTGACTTATTCCCGTTCAATTATTATAATGGGAATACAGTTTTGTTCTCTTAGTTAAATGGATATAACAAGTGCCTCCTAAGCACTAGTTGTGGGTTCGATTCCCGCAGGGAACATTTGATTTTTTGCAACAATGATCAAAATTCATTGTTGCTTTTTTTATTTTATGGCGCTTGCGAGCAACAAAACACTATATTCTTGCTTACCAAAAAAGCAGACTATACCGTTTCGTATAGCAATAACATCAATGCAGGAACTGTCACAGTTACGATTATGGAAAGAGGCTCTTACGAGGGAACCACCGGCACGACATTCCAGATTACATCACGTTCGATCAGAGAGGTAACTGTAGAAAAAATTGGTAAAAGTGCTGTATTTTTCGGAGGGGGAGTGGTACAATATTTTATGTAAAAATAGAATAATAGAATTGTTCCTGAAATTTATTGACTTTGAGAAAAAAATTTGATATATAAGGAACGAGTAAAAGAGAAAGGAAATAGCAAACTATGGCGTCAAAGAAAAATATAAAGAAAAAGAACTTAGAAAATTTGCATCTGAAGGAAAGGATAAACTATGGCTACAGAAAAGTCATTATTATGATGTTAGTCTCAGGGCTGTTATCTATTGTGGTCATAGGTATTCTATTTTTCAATATGAAGCGTTACATACAAAATGTTACTGTTGCAGACCAGGCGGTGAAAACCTGCAGGATAAATGTTAACGCAGCAGCGAGAAATATCAGGGAAATGGCATTAAATAATGATGTATCCTCTTATGACAATTATGAGCAGACGGTAGAAACACTGCTTGCAGAAGTTGATACCCAACTGAATAATTTAAAGAAATCCGGAGTTGTTCCGGATGCGGATTATGAAGAATACTCATCTGCCCTTGCAGACTGGGGAAACATTGGTTATTCCATCATGGAAAAAATCAAAAGCGGTGACAAAGATAAGGCAGTTGATTCAATTCTGAATGATTGTACCCCGGCATTAAATAAAGCTGTAGAAATTGCAATAAGATTAGATGAAATGACCGATGAGCAAAGCAGCCGGTCAGCCAGAATTACGATTATTTTTGCAGTGGCAGGAATTGCGTGTATTATTGTTTGTCTGGTTTTGGCATGGAAACTGACAACAAAAACAGGCAAAAAAGTACTTGAGACAATTTTAGTACCATTACGTGAAGTGGAAGCCGTTGCACAGGAATTAACAGATGGAAACCTGCACAGCACACTGGAATACCATTCGGATGATGAGATTGGAAGACTGGCACACAGTATGCGTAAATCCATCCGCATTCTGGGAAGCTATGTAGATGATATTGGACGTGCAATGAAGATGTTTGCAGAAGGAAATTTTGATGTGCAGCCGGAAGTAGAGTGGAAAGGGGATTTTGTTGGAATTCTAAACTCCTTTATGTTGTTTGAAGAAAGCATGGCAGAGGTGATAAAGGGAATCCAGCATGTTTCAGATGAAGTTTCGAGTGCCGCAGAGCAGGTAGCAGCAAGCTCCAATGACCTTGCGGATGGAGCAACAAATCAGGCAGCAGTTGTAGAAGAACTGACCGCAACAGTCGAAGGTGTTTCTGAACAGGTAGAAAAAAATTCAAAATCCGCAAAAGAAATCAGTGGAAGAGTAGACAAACTTGGAAATGCCATTCTGGAAAGCAATGGTAAAATGAAGGATATGGTTGATTCCATGAATGAGATCAACGGGGCATCAAAAGAGATTGACAAGATCATTGCAACAATCAATGAAATTGCGGCCCAGACGAATCTGCTTGCATTGAATGCTTCCATTGAGGCTGCAAGAGCAGGGGAGGCAGGAAAAGGATTTGCAGTTGTAGCGAATCAGGTAAATGTGCTGGCAGACCAGAGTGCCCAGGCAGCAAAGGAATCTGCAACATTGATTGAAACCTCTGTGAAAGCCGTGGAAAAGGGTATGGTGATTGCAGGGCAGACGGCATCACAATTGCAGGAGGTCGCTGAGAATTCCCAGATCATTACAAAAGAAGTCACAAATATTGCTGATACGTTAGAGACACAGGCAACAGAAATCAAACAGATTAATGATGGAATTGAACAGATCAATGATGTCGTACAGACGAATTCGGCAACATCTGAAGAATGTGCAGCATCTAGTCAGGAGATGAGCAGTGAAGCAGAAAATCTGCGTGAAATGATCCAGAAATTTAAAATTGCAGAAAATAAAAATTAAAAACGGTGCAAAAAATTATTGATGTTTAATTGTTGATTAAAGGACGAAATACTGGAATTTAAAGAAAGTTACTGTATTTCGTCTTTTTTTATGGTACAATGCTAATATAGTTTTATTTGTATGTGAGAATGGAAATTTATAGATAAAAAAGAAGAGAGGACAGAGCATGAATTATATAGTGTTTGATTTGGAATGGAATCAATGTCCTGACGGAAAAGAAAAAGAAATTAAGGATATGCCATTTGAAATAATAGAGATTGGTGCAGTCAAGCTGGATTCACAGAGGAGAGTCATAGATACTTTTGCAAAAAATATAGCCCCCGGTGTATATCAGACGCTTCATCCTGTTATGCAGGACCTTATTGGCACAACCATGGGTGAACTTGTTGAAAAAGGAGTGCCATTTCCACAGGCTGTTAAAGAGTTTATGGAATGGTGCGGGGATGATTACATTTTCTGTACATGGGGATGCATGGACCTTACGGAACTTCAGCGTAACTGTGATTATTACAAGATAAACCTTAATCTTCCAATGCCGCTTATTTACTACGATTTGCAGAAATCGTACAGTATATGTTATGACGATGGCAAGAAGCGGAGCTCGCTTGAAACTGTAACCGCAGATAAAAAAATTGTGCAGAATGAAGCTTTTCACTCGGCTTTTGCGGATGCAGAGTATACGGCGAAAATTTTTGGACTGATGGATATGGATAAAATATATGAGTACACCTCGGTGGACACATACAAGATACCGTCATCACGGGCTGAGGAATTCACGTTAGTGTATCCTACCTACAGTAAGTTTATATCAAAAGGCTATCGTGACAGGGAAAAAATTATGCTGGACGGTGTTATCCGTACCACGAAATGTTTCTTGTGCAACAGGGAAATCAAGCAGAGAATAAAATGGTTTTCCAATAACCAACATGTATATTACTGTGTTGCATATTGTGAGAACCACGGTCTTTTTAAGGGTAAAATACGATTTAAAAAGACCGAGGATGATTTATATTATGCAATTAAGATTTTAAAGCAGACCGACGAAAACGGCGTTGCTGAAATCATCCAGAAGCAGGACCACAAAAGAGAGCGCAGAAGGGCAAAACGTTCAAGGGAAAAACAGCGCCAGAGACAGGGTGCTCAGAAGTGAAAACCTCTCCTGTGACGTCTCCTGTTTTTTACTCTCATGACAACCGGTACAACAATGAGTGAAAGCCCTGCCACTGCACCGATTAATACAAAAATATTTATATAAATTGTTTTGTCTTTATTAATAGTGATGTGTGTTTCTTCCGTCATTACTCCGTTAGTTCCGGGTGTGACGGAAGAATTTTTATTGTCTTTTATATAGATAGTGGAATTACCGAGAGGCAGGTTTTTGTAATAAAAGCTGATGCAGGCAAATCCGCCGCTTTTACCGGAATAAGCGGCATTATCTGCGTATGTTACAATCTTTGTCAGGTCCGATATATTGGCATTTGACGGAACAAGAATATAAGCCCCATCATCGAATTCTATGCTGTAGCCGTTTGTCGATGTCATCTCATAGGTAATATCAAGGGCATCAAGCCCAAAAGATGAAGATGACATATTATTATCATCAAGATAACATTTACGGTAGTTATTAAGGTAATAATCAAAAAGTGCGATGGAGTCGGTGTATCTTCCCGAAGCCGTTGAATTCATAACTGAGCACACCAGCCTTATACCGTCTTTTTCGGCAAAAGATACGAGACAGTTGCCTGCGGCATCGGTATATCCGGTTTTGCCGCCTTTTGAATACCGGTACTCATACTCGCCGCCTTTTAACATCTGGAAACGGTGTGTGTAATAGCGGATATTGTTATTTGTGTTAGTCTTGCCTATCTTGTATACACCTGTATAACTCATGATATTTACAAGGGTTTTGTTATTAAAACAGGCCCTTCCTATCAATGCCATATCATAAGGCGTGGAATAGTGAAATTCATTGGTGAGACCGCTTGGATTGGAAAAATGCGTTGAAACAGCGCCTAAGGCAGCAGCTTTGTCATTCATCATCGATGCAAAACCGGAAGCCGTACCGCCCACATATTCTGCAAGTCCGTAAGCCACATCATTGGCGGAGCGGAGCATAAGGCAATACAAGGACTGCTCTACCGTAAGCTGTTCGCCCACAGCAATTCCTACATTAGCATCACCGGGAGAAACACTGTCAACCGCAGCTTTGGAATAGGTAACCACATCTGACATAGATGTATTCTCTATGGTAAGCAAAGCCGTCATCATCTTGGTGGTGCTTGCAGGATAGCATTTTTTATCCATATTCCTCTGATAAAGAACCTCCCCGGAATCGGCGTCCATCAGCACAATATACTGTGACTTAATATCGGGAAATTCAGGCAGAATGTCATTATTATCAGCCGCCCGGCATAGGCTTAAATGACACATAATATATATAAAAGTAAGAGTTGAAGCAATTATTTTTTTCATACTAAATCCCTTTAACAAAATTTGAAATTATAGTAGCATATTCGGGGGCGTTTGTATATACTAATAATATCGCTTAGATACGGAGGAAACTCATAGACATGAGATTAAGAAATGTGAGAGGTGCCAGAGAGGCACTTGAAGAAAGTGATTATACAATTAATGTACCTGAAGAAAATAAAGGCAGATGGCATGAGATTTTCGGCAACGACAACGAAATCCATCTTGAAATCGGAACGGGCAAAGGCAGATTTATCATGGAGCTTGCGTCAAAGAACCCTGATATCAATTATATTGGAATAGAAAAGTTTTCAAGCGTTCTTGTCCGTGCATTGGAAAAGCAGAGGGAAATGGAGCTGCCTAACCTTCGCTTTATCCGGATGGATGCCGAGAAAATAGAGGATGTATTTGAAAATGGTGAGATTGGAAGAATATATCTTAATTTCTCAGACCCATGGCCAAAGGACCGTCATGCGAAAAGACGCCTTACTTCAAGACAGTTTTTTGCCAGATATAACAATATTCTTGCAAAAACAGGGCGTGTGGAGTTCAAGACCGACAACAGACCTTTATTTGATTTTTCTTTGGAAGAGGTTGAAGCTGCCGGCTGGAAATTAGACAGCGTCACATACGATCTTCACAACAGCGATATGAACGATGGCAACGTAATGACCGAATACGAAATCAAATTTTCAAAGCTTGGTAATCCTATTAACAAGCTTATCGCCACAAGGTAAAATTTTAATAATGTTGGGAGGGGAGTAGAATGAAAAAACGTTTCCACTGCATGTGCATTTGTTCCGGCTGCCGCCGACTTAACTGCGAGCTGCTTAAAATCAAGCGGGGGTTCGACGAACTTAAGAAGATTTTCAACTGTAAATAGTACAGAAATTATTTTTTGAAAATTTTTTCATAAAATTAAAAAAAACACTTGCTTTTTTTTAACGACTCATATATAATAACACTTGCGTCAAACAAAAGACAAAATATTTTATGCGCCTTTAGCTCAGTTGGTAGAGCACCTGACTCTTAATCAGGGTGTCCAGGGTTCGAACCCCTGAAGGCGCACTCGGAAGTCCCAAGCTAAGCTGTGCGCTGGTTTAGGGCTTTTATTTTGTTTGCGGGGCAAGTAAGGAGAAAAATATGGATAATTTTAAAAGGTTTGTTGAATTGAATCGGGAAAAGTTATATGCAAATTCAGTTAAAGCTGATGATATTTCTGTAAACGATGAATGGATGCAGGAAAATCAGTGGGATGAAATATATGAGATGGAAGAAAAAATAGGATGCACGTTGTAAAAGTATAAAAAACTATAAAGAAAAATAAAAAGTATAAAAAAGTATAAAAGAGTGTCTGGAATTAGATATTGATAATTCAGACACTCTTTTTTTCATATTATGTTTCATTATGTAAGTACCAAAAGTTACAAAAAAATGACCAGTTATTACATTTTGCTTGTGGATTGTTTGTGAATGTGATTTTATTATTGTTTTTGATATATTAAAATCCTATCTTTGACAGTTAGAAGGTAAAAAACGGTTGTGAAGCCAGTAAAAATCAAGGCTTACAGCCGTTTTTTGTTCCGCAGCGATATGTGCTATTGTGCTATATTTTTTACACTATGGTAAATTTATCTCTTTTGTTTGCTTGATGATGCTTCGCATCGTAGATTTTTTGATGAATTCATAGTCCGTCCGAAATTCAAAAGCTTTCTGTAAAGAATCTGTTATTTCAGTTCGTGTGTAGGAAGGAACATAGCCATTAGCGGTATTTAACAGCGTCATTTTCATAGAACGCAAAGTCCCGATGATCTGCTCTGTTGTATAGCTGTTACCTATTTTCTTTTCTAACAGGCGGTAGAGAAGAAGACTGATATAACAAGTCATGAAATGTGCCTTGATCCGGTCATCTCTTCTGACATAAACAGGTCTAGCTTCAAATTCGGTTTTCATGATTCTGAAGTTCTCTTCAATTTCCCAGCGCTGCTTGTTGATCTTTATAATCTCCTCGATATTTCCATCCAGATTTGTCATAACCGCATAGAAACCATCGTAAAGTTCTTCTTTTGCTATCTGCTCCTCATCAATCTCATATACGTTCTTTTCGGCAATCTCGCCATCGTTTGTTACAGCAGTATTTTTCACAAAACGCATAGGATCATTTTGATTTTTTCCTTTTCTTTTTTTACAAGGAGAACTGATGATTTTTTCTGCACGCTCGATTTGACGTGACCGGATTCTTTGCTGATAAGCTTTATATTTCGGTGAGTATGTAACAATCAGTGTCTCATCCAAATCTCCGGTAACAACAGGAACTTCTTTGTAGTAAATGGAGTTAAAAACTTTTTCATCGTTTTCGTCCAGAGTCCTGATATCTATAAAATCTGCCGAGCCGACTTTTCTGAACTGAGTTGGATTCAGAGCAATATCGCGGTCTTCCTGTTTCATCTTTTTAAGGGACTGAGTGACCACATAGGCCCGGTTCCCGATGTTGTTAAACACCCGGTTGTTTGTACTTCCCAGCCCGGCATCCGAGCAGAAGATAAATTCACTGCAGTTAAAATCTTTTAAGATTTTCTTTTCCAGAGGCTTGAGCGTTGTCTGCTCATTCTGATTGCCTGGAAAAATATCAAATGCAAGCGGAATGCCATCAGCATCCATAAACAGTCCCATGGTAACGATCGGATTTGGACGGTTTTCTTTGCTTTTTCCATAGTGCTTCAAACCGCTTTCTTCCTCAATCTCAAAGTAATAATTCGTACAGTCATAGTAAAGTATCTTCTGATTTCTTGGATGGATGAAGTTTGAGTTTTTGTATAGTTCGCTTTGGATAAAATCCGACTCTTCCGCAATTACGGATAAAGCTCTGTAAACATCCTGAATCTCATACTTTGGTGGTTCAAGAAGCGTTTTGCAAAAGTTATAACTGCTGAGCTTGCTTGAAGGAGAGAGAACCCTTGCGTAAACGAGATCAGTAAGAATGGCATAAAAGTCATACTTGAATTTATGTCGTCCCTTTATCACACGGCAGACATTATCAAGGCGAAGCTCCGTGCATAATTGTTGAAGGAACAGATAACCGGCATGAAAAGAACGCGCCTCGTTCATAGGAATGCAGGCAGCCTGGGAGAATTCAACCGTAACTTTCCCGGTACGCTCATTGTAGAGTTCGGTTTCCTTGGCGGCTTCGCTTTTAGCCCAAGCCATAAGTTTTTCATCATCACCATTGAAATATTCCAGCAAAACGTTGTATTTTCCGAGCTTTTTATAGATACGAGAAGATGATTTTCCGTCTTCTCTTCGGAATGACTGATAAATGTAAACATCTTTATTATTTTTACTACCTGTAACTGCAATATACATAACAAAAAATCCTTTTTCTTTTAATTACACCACACTATTGCAAACAAGTACATAGCAAAACGAAAAAATTGACATAAAAAATGCAGGTTTTATGCGACCTGCGATAACTTTTTTAATATTCAACTGTCAAACTCCCGAGTATTTTCAGAAAAAGTGGTATGAATTGTTAGGAAGATATGGAAAATAAATGTTTTTGCGAAAACAGAAAGATTGCATGCTAATAGATACATATTGCATATAAATTGCAGCATAGTAAAAGTAGTACAAAAACCACATTATAGTACCTATTGACTAAAAATGGATTTTGATATACACTATAAATGATGTAACTTGCATAAATTTTGCAACTAATTGGAGAAAAATATGAGTAATTGTAGCAAATATAATGTTGGACTAATGTTAGACGCTACAATAGATGAATATATCAATTTTTTTGAAAATTATGCCATATATATACATTCTATCTATTTCTCGCTTCCGTTAGGAAGAAGATTTCACACGAGGGAACATATTGCCAATCAGTTTGAAAATCTAGATAATATACGTAAGTTTTGGGAAATATTAAAAGTTGTAGAAAGATATGGTATTCCGCTGGAAATGGTTTTAAACACTTCTGATTTGACGAACAAAGATATAGAAAATGCGTTTGAACTATTGAAAAGTAGAAGAGTAGATATTCAATATGTAAATATTCTTGATAAATATTACGAAGTTGTAGAAAAGGTATGTCCAACAGCTAAAAAGATATATAGTTATAATAATTTTTTAAATGATATTTCGGACATTCCAAGCACTCATAATTACGAATACGTTGTTGTGGGTGGGAAGAATATACGCAATTTTAGATTGTGTGACGAAATAAGAAAAAGCAGTCGAATCATTTTATTATTGAATAATGGTTGCAATCATTATTGTGGTTGGTGTAAAGCGGATATAGAACATTGTAAGAAAATGTTTGAAATTGTTAAAATTAAGTTGTCTGTAGAAAATATGTATGCAATTCAGAGCATTATGCCATTTGAAATAAACGAAGGGCTAATACCAATGGAGGACGGGGACTTATTTAAGATAAATTGTAGAAATGCCAATTTTGCATATTTAAATGAGTGTATAAAAAGCTATGTTTTCAACATGAATTCGGAAACAATGATAAATAAGGAGAGTTTGTCATATTGGTCTCGTCTTGCTTGGTTTTATGATTATTTTGAGGTGATGAATTTTAATTCTATAATGGATTATAAAGCTTCACTGTATCAAGAAAGAAGGTAGTACATGGGAAGTTATATAGCAATAGGATATGCTTGTAACCAAAATTGTAAAGGATGTCCTATAAAGGAAAAAGAGAAAATTAATTTCGCACTTGATGAATTGAAAATGAAAATAGACGAAATTGCGGAGAGTTTGGATAAAATAGTCACATTGTCAGGTGGGGAGCCAACAGTACACCCAGCGTTTTTAGATATAGTTAATTATATGATGGAAAAGGATTTATATGTAACTATATTAACAAATGCAGAGCGTTTTTCAGATAAGACCTTTGTGAATGAGTTTTATGAAAAAATTAAAATAGACCATATTAGAATTATAACGACAATACATAGCAATGAAGTGACGGTTCATGAAGAACAAAATGGAAAACCAGATAGTTTTAACAAGACAATTAACGGTTTAAATAATTTATTTATGAAAGGAATAAATATAACTATCAAGCATTGCGTATCAAAGATGAATTATAATAATACGGAAGAATTTTTATCTTTTATCGATGATACATTTCATCCATCGGTTGATATTCAATTGTGGGGGTTGGATTATTCTGGGTTAGATAGAGAAAGCGCGAAAAAATTATTTATTCCATTTCGTGAAATGCAAGAAAAGTTAGAAAAGGCTTTTGATAAATATTTTTCCATTTATGAAAAAAATGGTAGAAAGATAAGTGTTCATAATATACCATTATGTGCAGTGGATCCAATATATTGGAATTTATTCGTGAAGCCACAAGATGTTGAAGCATATGGAAAGTATTATGATCCTAAAAACACATTATCAGACTTTAGGGATGATTCGGGATGTTATTCACAAGAATGTAAAAGTTGTTATGTAAATGAAATTTGTATGGGTACATACAAGTCAGCTTTTGAATATTTTGGAGACTACATTGTAAATAAAATAGATGAAGCATGACCGTGTAGTAGAAAGGAGAAAAAAATGAAAGTGTATAACGTTTTTTCAAAAAAAATAGGTGGTGTTATTCCATATAACCCTGTAACACCAGAAGGTATTGTTTTTTCCGGAGATTCTTCAAGTTGGGGCAATACGTCATGGACTCAGGGCTCGAGATGGGGCAATACATCATGGACTCAAGGTTCAAGATGGGGCAACACATCATGGACTCAGGGTTCGAGATGGGGCAATACATCATGGACTCAGAGTAGTGGAAAATAATGAAGACTTATTTTATAAATAAAGGCTCAATGTCGAAATTGTGTTGTTCGCCAAATTGTATTCTTTTATTAGAAAAAGGGAAATTAATTTTTACAGATTATTTATCTTCTAGACATGTTGTCATTGAGGGAAAGCAATATTATCTCACGATGTTATATCAAATGCTTAATAGCTCTAGTGTTGATGAACAAAGTTTGATAAGATTGCTCTCAATGGCAAATGGAAATGGGATGAAACTAGTTGATGAGCTGGTAGAAAAAGGACTTGTGTATTGATGTTGAAGATGGAAAAAGTTAAAAGAATAATTAATGATAGCCAATTTGAATTTTATCTATTTGCTTCCGATAATTGGAGAAGTATGGTTTTGTTTAAAAATGGAAGGACGCTTTTTTTTGATTCGGATATAACTAAATTTATATTAGCAAAAGAATCAGGGGTGTCAAAGGAATTAGATAGAAAATTAAGGCGAGTTGGTATGATAGACGATGTTGAAATATCAGATATTATGCCAGCTTTTTTTATGATTGATTTTACAACTAGATGCAATATGAATTGCTATTATTGTTTACGCAATTTTGAAGATGAGGGTTATATAATTTCAGATGATGCTCTTAAAGAAATTGTTGATTGGATTTCAGATTATTGTATTGACAATAAAATAGAACATATTTTTGTTCAGCCTTGGGGTGGGGAACCTTTGTTGGCTGTAGATAAAATTATAAATATGAGAAATCAGTTCATCGAGAGGCGAGTTAATACCACTATTTCTGTTCAGACAAATGGTTTGTTACTTGATGAACCGATGGCTCAACGATTAAGGGATAATAATATTAATATCGGAATTAGTATCGATGGATGCGAAACAATACATAATAAGCATCGAAAGGATATGGGTGGAAATGATACATTTGAACGAGTAAATAATGCAATTAAAGTTGCTCAAAATGTATGCGATTCTGACATTGGAACTATTACAGTGAACTCAAAGTTCAGTTTAGAATATCTTTCAGAGTCGATAGAAAGTATGGTCAAGAGTCTAGGCTTGCATACGATTAAATTCAATTTGATGCATCCTAATTCTGAATGTTTTGATATGAATTCTGTTATTACTAATGATGAAATTGAGCAATATATAAATGATATTTTTTCTAAAATTATTGCCCTTAACGAAGAAGGTTATAGGATAACGGATTCAAATATTAGAGATAAGATAATGAATGTTTTGATTGGTGGAAGCGGAGATATTTGCCATTCAAGAGGGTGCATGGGAGGTCGGAGATTTGTTACTATTGCTCAAAATGGAGATATTTACCCTTGTGAATTAGTGGGAAATGAGAATGTAAAGATTGGAAATATTCATAGTGGAAAAAAACTACAAAAAATGATAGAAGATTCCATAATCAATAACGAGTATTTTAATGAAAAAAGAGAAGAACAATGTGAAGATTGTCCATGGCATGTTTACTGTAAAGGTGGATGTACTGCTTCTATTTTGTCTTACAAGGGTAAAGTTGAAGGAATTGACGAAAAAGAATGTAATATAAATAAAGTATTATATCCATTAATTATTGAATTAATCTTAGAAAAAACAGAAATAGTAAGTAAATTAACAAAAGGAAAGGCTTCTGTGGTATTTAGAGATGAATAGGTTTGCATTTAGAAAGCTTCATTACGATAATGATATTAGTTTTTTATATGATTTAATAACGGATCCAAATGAGCAGATTATGTTTCAGACTAACAAACCAATAAATTCAATGAGAGATTTTCAAATGTGGTTTGATGGTAATTTGAGAAATGAATATCATGATTTTTATATATTAGAGGATTTGGATAATAAAAATGTTGTCGGATTTGTGTATTCATATGCTTATAAGCAGTATGATTTACATTGTAAAATAGCAGTTATTTTATTTCCGCACTATAGAAAAATGGGGATAGGAGCTATGGCAACATTGAGTTTTATGAAACAACTATTTAAGCAATATCCGCTTAGAAAAATATACGTAGATATATATGACTATAATCAAGAGAGTCTTAAATCAAATATTTCTGCTGGATTTGAAATAGAAGGAGTATTGAAGGAATATAGATATTTAAATGGTAAGTATCATAGCTTAAATGTTTTATCCATTAGCAGAGAATGTTTTGAGAAAAGGTATAGAGATATTGAGCTAAAAGAATATTTTGTCGAGGGATAAAATAATGAGAATTAAGAATATTACAGAGAACTCTGAAATTCAAGAATTGTATATAATAATGATGAATCCTAATTTACAGGCTGATTATGCTACACCTGTTTCTATAGATGGAATCGATGCTTTTAAAAGTTGGTTAAATTATAAAATTGATAATGTGTTTATTGAATTTAGATTATTATCTGATGATTATGGACATGTTTTGGGATTTATGTATGGGTATGAGGCAAACTGTAAACTTGAACATATAAGTGTATGTGTTGTTATAGACGAGAAAGCTCAAAATAAGGGAATCGGTGCAATAGTAGCGTTATCTTATGAAAATTATTTGTTTTCGTCGTGTGGATATGGAAAATTATATTTACATATTTTTTCATTTAATCAAAGAAGTCTCATGAACAATATTGCTGCTGGATTTGAGATAGAAATGATTTTAAAAGAGTATAAATATTTTGATGGTAGATTTCATGATGTATTTGTTTTATCCATTGGACGTGAAGCATTCGCAAATAAATATAAGGATATTATTAGGAAAATGGGGGTAGTTGTTGAACGATGAACGATGTTGAAAGCTGCTATGATGTTGTTAGTTTCTTAAAAAAAATAAATTCCTATGAGCATACGGCATTTATACTTAGTGATAGAGAAATAAAGTATAAAACATTGTGCTCTAATGCAAAGAAACTAGCTAATTGGATTGATAAAAATGTTAGTCAAAAATATATTAATATAAACGCTAACAGTGCCTACCACTTTTCAGTAGTATATTTAGCTACTCTTTTGTGTGGTAAAGTTGCGGTTTTGGGGGCGTTGAATGATAGTTTTCCTGATTGCTTTGTATTAAATCTTGATATGCTGGAAGAAATTTTTGAAATAGAAGATGAATTAAATACAATTGAAGTTGACCAATTCACGGTTTCAACTTTGGTTCAGAGCTCGGGAACCACATCCTATAAAAAATATGTTATGCTTTCACAAAAAAATATATTTTCAGATACAATAAGTGGAATGCGTAATTATGAATATTCTGTAAAGAGCAGATATGTTAATATTATTCCTTGCACACACTTATTTGGTCTCGTTGCGGATCTTTTAGGACCATTATATTCTGGCGGTATAATTTGCGTATTAGATAATAAGTATGAATTTTTTGGCTCGTTATCTAAATACAATCCTTCTGCCTTAAATCTACCACCAATAATGATAGAGCAAATACTAAATTTGCTTGAAAAAAATTCAAATAATCCAGAAGTGGTTATTGGAAGAAAACTTAAAAAAATTATGTGTGCAGGTGCTCCGATTTCAAGAAGTGTAGTAAAAAAAATGATAAAATATGGAGTTCAAGTTTATACTGCGTATGGACTAACTGAATGTTCGCCATGTGTTTCGTTAAGTGAGGATAATTGTTATAGGGAAGGTAGCGTAGGTAAAGTACTTGACTGTTGTGAAGTAAAAATTGAAGATGGTGAGATTCTGGTTAGAGGTGCTAATGTTATGATTGGCTATTATAACGCACCTAAAGATACTAAAGAAGTATTAATTGATGGATGGTTGCATACAGGAGATTTGGGTTATATGGATAGTGACGGTTATTTGTTTATTACTGGCAGAAAAAATACTCTTTTGATATTTGGAAACGGATATAAGGTTAATCCGGAAGAAATAGAAGCTCTAATTAATTGTGTTGAGGGGGTGATTGAATCGGAAGTTTTTCTTCTGCATGACGAGTTGAAAGATAAGCCAAGCGTCCGAGTACATATATCGAATGATGTGGATAAAAAATTTATTTCTGAGAAGGTTAGAGAGATATTTAATTCATTTACAGAAGTGAATGTAGAACATATATTATTTACAGAAATGGAATTTGAAAAGACAGAATTGGGAAAAATAAAAAGGAGTAAGCTATGAGAAATGAAGTAATTAAAATTCTGAAGAAACACACAAGTTTTGATATAAATGATTCAACGACTATGGAAGAAATTGGATTATCTTCATTTGATATATTTTGTATTATTTCAGAGTTAGAAGAAAATGAAATGCATGTAAACTATGATAAACTTGCTTTGCTAAAGACGGTTAAAGAATTTATTGAGGCAGTAAATGAATAGAGATAGTTTATTTGAAAATTTGGAAACTGAGTATGAGCTTATACATAGAAGTAAGTATAAGCAAGTATATTATGTAAATCATGGAAGAAATAGTTATTATCTTAAGGTTTACAATACAAAAAAATATGATATTTATGCATTAGAAAGATTGAATAGATTACTAATGTATAATGATATTATTTGTCCAAAAATAGAAATTCTGTCGATCAATGAACAATATGGATTGATTAGAGAAGAAAAATGTAATGGAACTTGTTTAGCTGATGTTAATGATGAAAATTTAGGAAAACTAATGTATTCAGTAGGAAATAGGATAGCTTCGTTAAATTTATTACGTTACGAAAATGCAGAAGATATAATTCCTATGTGGGAATACAAGACCGTTTGTGCTATTGATATATACGAAAATATATTTAACTATATAGATAAATACTATTTATTTGAGGCAAATGATAGGTTGTTTTATTGTAAGTGCAAGCAAATGATAGAGATTGATCTAAAGATAGAGGAATGTCATTTCTCACATAATGATTTAAATTTATTTCATATTTTTTCACTTAATAGTAAGTGTTCGGGATTAATAGATTTTGATATGCTTTCTAAGGGTGGTGCACATCTAAATATTTCTCAAGCTTTTTTTTCTATAATTGATACAAGGTTTGAACTATATGGAAAATATTTACTCGCAGGATATAATGATGGAACGGAAAGTTATAAAAAATGCAGTGCTGAGATGATCTTTTCATATTTATGGGTTTATTTACTTTGGAAAATTTGCGTTTGTATTAATCAGAATAAAAAAGATGCATTGGATTATTACACTATGAAATTTCACAAATTAAAGAAATTTAAGGAAGATAATGAATGATGAACTTTAATTTATGGAATGGAAAATTTGTTTTGTGATATTATGAAGAGTGTGGATTAATATGTTCTGCCTAGTAATAAGTGGGCTTGTTGTGGTTCAATTGTGGTTCAATTGATTTGAACTGTTCGCTTTTTATCTGGCTTTGTGCTATAATCTCATCTTTGACAGTTGATTAGTAAACGCTCCATAGTGGGTACGCCCACATAAGCAACCGCTCCGAAGAGCGGCATATCATTAAAGTTATTTTCTGCATTCCGCTGGTAGCTTGTCTGACCAAGGAAGCAGATCTTCACAGAAATCCACACCATGTTCATCCATGTGCTTTGGGATTTCTTCCAGAAGATATTTGAAATAATTATAAGGCTTAAGGCTATTCGCCTTCGCAGTTTCAGCAATGCTGTAAATCATTGCACTTGCTTCGGCTCCTGCAATGGTATTAATCATAACCCAGTTTTTCTTTCCAACACAGAAAGGCCGAATGGATTGTTCTGCGGCGTTGTTATCCATTGGCACTTCTCCATCTTCCAGGAAGGTTCTAAGATACTTTTCCTGATTCAGGGAGTAAGTAAGTCCATTAGCTGTTTTACTTTTGGCAGGGACGGAATGCAAATTCTGTTTTGCCCACGCAAAGTAAGCGTCAACCAGCGGCTTTACTGTCAGCTGACGATGTTTCAAACGTTCCTCTGCAGATATATCTGCAAGCTTATTGTCCTCGCGATATATTGCCTGGATCTGCTTCAGCGCCAGATAAGCCATCGAAGACTTTTTCTTATCCTTTGGCAATGCTTTTACGGCTTCGTCAAATCGACGTCTTGCATGTGCCCAGCAGCCGGCAATCTTCAAGTCTTCACGTTCCTTTTCGATGGTATGATAGACTTGGTAGCCATCTGTTACGCAGACTCCCTTGAACTTCTTGAGGAAATCTCTCGGATGGCTTGCATTACGCAAAGGCTGGTAATCGTACAGTACGATCTGTCTGTCCGCATACATCTTACCGGTACGATACACCCACATGTAATGTTTGTTCCCATCGGTTCGGTTTTCTTTTGAGACCAGAACCGGAGTCTCATCTGCCTGTAGCACATGATAGTCATAAAGCTTCTGATGTAGATAATCATAAAAGATTGAGAGATATCTCTCGGCACACAGAATCGTCCAGTGTGCCATGTCTGCCCGATCAATGTTAAGCCCCATTCGCTGGAATTCCTGCTCCTGACGATAGAGAGGTGTTGCATTTACATACTTGGCATTCCATACGCCGGCAAGAAGCGAAGGTGATACTAAGCTGTTTCTCAACAGGTATGCCGGGTGATCCGCTTTTTTGAAGTGATTATCTTTTTTGGATTTGTAAACACCTACATGATGTTCTTCTATTTCAACCTTCATAGGTGTGAAACTATAACGTCTGTAGACCTCGTCTTCAAGTTCATACCAGCCAGCTTCACCAAACTCGGCAATGAGTTCTTCTTCGGACATCCTGTGTTCCACCGGATTTACAGGAAGCCCCTGGATATCCTTTTCTCGCTTTACTTTATAGGAAATTTCTCAAATCGTCAGAAATGGTGTATAATGAACTGGAAATAAAAAATGACATGACAAAAGAGCGAATGTGTTGGATTCGCCATGACGTTGTTTATGAAGTTTTTTGTTTTGGTTTAGGGTATCTGCACTATCTGACTATGGAGAAAGAATAAATATGAGTATGGATTTATCCATATTTCATAACCTTTCGATATTGTTCAAATAGTGCAGTTTTTTTGTGGTAAACTTCTAAAA
>ULPX01012780.1_pt1 | contig 47470 bp, 30 predicted proteins | sample 1953911 | NCBI WGS metagenome assembly ULPX01 (sample SAMEA4835640, study PRJEB28245) | human gut metagenome | biome: gut microbiome; material: fecal sample | place: Denmark | collected 2008 | reverse complement strand
GTAGTGCTATGATCTTTTCTGCAGCTATTTTTGGGGTGATTTACAGTTGTTCTTCTGATGAATGTGACATTATAAATAGTTCAATGGAGGATGTTGTTGTGAATAAAAATCCGCTTATGATATCTGTTGAAAATTCAAATGAGTTTTTAGCTTTTATTAAAGAGAATGAATCAGTTATGGCTAAATTTCTTATGTATAAGGAAATGTTAAGTGAAAGTGATTATAATGAATTAATGTCTAATGTGAATGATGATGATTATTTGTTGGATATTATAAATAAAGCTGATATGCTTAACGATTTACAGAGATTAGGAGCGAAGATGAATAGTTTATTGGCTAATACGCAATATGAACGATTAAATCAGATGGAAAAGATACAACTTTTTAATGATTACTTTGAAGCTTCTAATATTGTAAAAGTAAAGACTCGATTAGAGGTATTGTATGCCACATGTTATGAACAATATAATTCTGCTCGTAACTATGCTGAAGCTAAATGCAGTGCAGCAGTATTGGCATGTTCGTGTTTGATTGTTTCTGGACCGGGTGCTTGTGCATGTGTTCTTGCAGCTTTAGATAAATTGGATGATGATTTGCAGGCTGCTAAGCGTGATTTTGAAAATTGCCAACGTCAGCATCATTGATATATGAGAAATGATTATACTATATATATAATTGTCTGTTTTTTATCTATACTATTTTCATTAATAAATAGAGTATATCCTATAGGGGGAAAAGAGTATCTATTGAATAATGTTATGTATTTTTCGACATGGGGAACTCTGTTTTTTATTGAAATAAGAAAAGTGCTTATAATAAAAGGAAATAAGAAAGAACAGTCCGTAGATTATTTTCCTATCATTATTACTATTTTAATGATGATAGTTTGTTTAGTGGATATGTTAAGGTGAGGTTTCTTGAAATGTGCTTGGTTGGGTATAGACGTTTAGTTGCGAATTTGAACTGTTTGACTTCTAATTATATGAGTTATGCATGGGAATAGTGTGAAGATTCTTATTGGCGTTTTTATTGCATCTGTATTGCTATTTATAGTTACTAGTCCTTTGTTGATGATACAAACCGAAAGTGCTGCAATCATCACTTGTGTGATTTTTCAAGCATTTACAACTGTTGTAATAGGCAGGTTGTGTGGAAGGGTAAAACCTTGGCAGTTATTTGTTACGATACTTATTGGTAGTTCGATTATTGATTTATATATAAGAATTCGTTATTTTACAGAAACATTAGGTTCGTTTCGTATTTTTGTAGGTATTCTGGTTGCTATAGTTGTTGGGTATTTAGTGTTTAGATTACTTCCTAATGCTGGAACTCGGAGTCAATCTGAAAAGTAAATTCTATTGTATTGAATTTAATGAAAGGCACATTTATGAAACAATGTATTATCTTATGTTTTTCTTGTTTTTTATCTTGTTTTTCGAGTTGTCAAAGATATGATTCTCAATTAGAAGAAGCATTAATTTTGGCAAAAGAAAATCGGGGAGAACTGGAGAAGGCATTGGCCTTTTATGAAAAGGATTCATTGAAACTGGAAGCTGCGAAGTTTTTAATAAAGAATATGCCCGGACATTACTCTTATAGAGAGGTGGATAGCGTTGAGAAATATTATGATGCTGTAGATTCTGTATTAAAGTATGTGCAATGTTCAAGGGAGGAGATACGGGATACTTTGGAGAAGGTATCCCAGCATTTTGCTATGAACTATTATACCATTCCGGATGTGGAGATTATCAGATCTGATTTTCTGATTGCAAACATTGAAAAAGCTTTTAGTCAATGGAAAGAGGGAGAATGGGCCACTCATGTCTCTTTTCAGGATTTCTGCGAATATCTGCTTCCTTATAAGGCAGTGGAATTACAGCCTTTTGATAGTTGGAGAGATTCTGCGGGGATTAAGTATAGTAAGGGCCTTGATGAGTTACAGTACTGCGAGGCATATAGAGGGTCGGCTGTTTGGGCCACTCATCGTGTGAATAATCAATTGAGGGAAGATGTCCATCCTTATCTGCTTGATTATAATATGTATCCGATTCATCGTTTAAGGACGAAAACGAAACTGCCTTTTGGTGTTTGTGAAGATTATGTTGAAATGGCAACTCGAACTCCTTTCATAAAGGATGTGACAGCTGAATATATGGCAACTTGTGATGTGGATATCAAAATAGACAGCGAACACAGTAAATATGTTTATTTGGCCGTTTTTAACAATCCTTCTTGGATTCCTATCGCATTTGCGAAAGTCAAGAACCATATTGCACAATTCAAGAAATTGGGAAAGAATGTTTTATATCTTCCGGTTAGTTATACGGAGTATGGAATACAACCAGTGGGGAATCCTTTTATTCTAACTTCTAAAGGCAAAGTAACAACAATTATCCCCAATAAAAAGGTATTGCAATCAATGACTCTTTACAGAAAGTATCCATTGTTTAAACATGTTCAGGATATAGCATATCGAATACTGGGAGCCAAATTTCAAGCGGCAAATAAACCTACTTTTGAAGATTCTGTATCTATATATAGAATAGATAAATGGGGTACGAGAGGAGAAGAGATCAATATCCCCCCCTTAGGTAATAAATATAGGTATTGGCGATTGTTTCAGCCGGAATGGTCGCATTGTAATGTTGCTGAAATAACCTTTGTAGAACGGGACTCTCATCTGAGGAATCAAGGTAAGGTGATAGGTCTTCCACGCTCGTGGAATAATGATCCGAATACGTATAAGGAGGCAGCTTTCGATGGAGATTTACTTACTTTTTTCGATTCGGCACTTCCTGCCGGTGGTTGGGTAGGTATGGATTTTGGACATCCGGTGGATATAGAAAAAATTATTTATACACCGAGAGGCGACGGTAATACAATCGGTATTGGAGATGAATATGAATTGTTCTATTGGACAGACCATCATTGGGCCTCTTTAGGAAAACAAATTGCTACTACTATAAAGTTGGAATATACCGAAGTGCCTTCTGGCGGACTGTATTTTTTAAGAAACCTAACGAGAGGAAAAGAAGAACGAATTTTTACGTATGTAGATGGAGAGCAGGTGTTCTGGTAAGAGAAGTTCAAGATGAATCGTCAAGTTAGTTGTAAAATTCTCTGATTATCAGTATTGGACAATATATCAGTTTTTTCACAAACAGATAAGAGGGTACTTTTTTGTTTGTGAAGTACCCTCTTATACTTTGATAAATAATAGTAAAGTCGTGTTGTAATTTGGTTTATTTGTAGACGGTTTGTTTGTTTCCCATAATGAAGCGTAGTTCTTTAGCGCCGATCAAGTCGAAATAGTTGATAAAAGGCTTTAGAAGTTTTTTCCCATCCAGAAATACGGATTGTACATATTGGTTTTCTTCTGAAAGGTTGTCTGCTTTTATCGTTAATTCGTGATCTTTCAATTGGATTTTGATTTCCGGTAATTGGGGAGCTCCTATGGCAAATTCATTACTTCCGGGAGTTACCGGATAGAATCCCATTGCCGAGAAAAGATACCAGGCGGACATTTGACCGCAATCGTCATTACCATTTACGCCGTCGGGAGAATTCTTATAGTTTATTCTCACGTGTTTACGAGCCAGTTCCTGTGTTTTCCACGGTTCGTTGCAGTAGTTGTACAGGTAGATGTAATGATGTCCCGGTTCGTTGTCGTGCCGGTAGTGGTCTTCTTCGAAGTTACGGTCCAGTTTGGCGGAGAATGCCTTTTCTCCTCCCATCATGTCGATCATGCCGGGGATATCTTGAAGAACACAGAATAGATAGGTCCACTTGGAACCCTCTGTTAATCCGTGCCGTGAGTGATCGTCCAAATCTATCCAGCTTCCGTCGTAATTACGTGGCAGGAAGAATCCTTTTTCGGCATTGTATTGATTTCTGTAATTCTGGCTGAACTGCATCAGGCGGTTGTAGTCTTCGGTTTTTCCTAAGTCTTTTGCCATTTGTGCCACGCACCAGTCATCGTATGCATATTCTAAAGTTCTGGAAACGGACTCTGCTGTCTTGTCATCGGCTACATATCCGAGGGAGTGGTAATAGCTGGCTCCTGCACGTCCTTCAAAAGAGGTCCAATAGTCACGGTCTCCGTATCTTCTTTGTGTGTCGCAATCAGGAGGGACCATTGCGTTTTTGCGTAGGGCTTCATAGGCCAGACCGATATCGTAGTTGCGAATCCCTTTCATGTAGGCATCGGCTATCACGGCATCTGCATGAGTACCTATCATAATATTGGTATAGCTGGGATTGGGCCACATAGGCAGCCAGCCGCCCTCCTTATACATTTGTAGCAATGCAGTAATCCAGTCGCTGGTCAAGTCGGGCTCTATAAGGGTCATTAAGGGATGGAATGCACGGAATGTATCCCAAAGGGAGTAGTCATTGTACGAGAATCCATCGTGGATTTTATCATCAAAGGCGCTGTAATATTTTCCGTATTCCGAGAACTCACGGGGAAACAGATAACAATGATAAAGTGCTGTGTAAAATATCGGTGCATCATCTTTATTGTTTCCTTTGATGTGGAATTTGGAGAGCTTGTCGTTCCATGCCTTTTTGGTATTATTGCATAATTGTTTGAAGTCCCATTCGGGAACCTCATGTTCCAGATTCATACGTGCCTGTTCGATGCTTATGAAAGAGGTTGCGATCTGCACTTGTATTTGCGGGGAGCTTTTGTCGAAGTCTATATAGGCTCCCATCCGGGTGCCGTATAACTCTTTCTCTCCCGGATAAAGGGTGGAATCGTTCCAGCAACCGAAATCTTTTATATCCCGGTTGAAGCGGATGATGAAGTATCCTTTAAAATTGGGGAGGTCCGGTCCTATTTGTGCCGATTGCCTGTCCGGATTGTAACCGATAATCTCGTTGTTTTCCGTATCTATTTTCACCCAGCCTTTTATGGTGTTCAGGCGATGGCTCAGATGATTGCACCAATCGTTCAGGGCAGGGTTTAGATTAATGCCTTGGATGATTAACCGGGGTTTCTGATTCTTGGGGAAACGGAAGTTGAGCATTGCGCACCGGCTGGATGCTGTCAATTCTGTAAAAATGCGGTTCTTCTGTTTATCGGTTAGAGTGACGGAATAATAATGGGGAGAGGCTTTTTCATCTTTGTGATTGAAACTCATCTTTCTGTCTTCCGGAAGAACTTTCACCGTTTCTCCTACTTGGGGCATAACCGATACATAACCGTAATCTCCCATCCAGATGGTGGGTTGATGGGAACCTAAAAATCCCATAATGTGTTCATCATCATAGACGTATGCCATACCTCCCATCTTGTTCTCTCTCGTCTGCGGGAGAAAACTGGTCATGGCAAAAGGCGTACCGACGTAGGGTACTGTGCCTCCTTCACCTTTGAGGGCAGTGCCGATGAAAGGATTTACATAGTCCACAACCTCTTTTGGGGGTTGAGAATAGGTGAGACTTGTATAGAAACATAGAAACAAAAAAAGTATTTTCTTCATGGTGTTTATTTGGGGTGTTATACATTTATAAGATAGTGGGTTATGTTTACTTTTTCTTATCTAAAAGAACCCATTTACACTGGTCTGTCAGCTCGACAGTACCTTTCTTTCCGGATGCTTCGATCCGGTTTTCTCCTTTTTTGAGTGATACGTTTTTCCAGATAAGGATATTATCCTCTCTGTCAGGATGTCCACAGTCTTGTCCGTTCACTTTTAGGTGAATGTGATCACAGTTAGAATAAATTTTGATATCAGTGGCGGGTTCTCTTCTGGCAATATCTCTTTTGCTCGTGATATGTAGAACCGGTGACTCTGACCATGCCGATTGATAAAAGTAGAAAGCATCTTTTTTGACTTTTCTGTCATAAGTAACCAGCCCTTTATCATTTAGTCCCAGTATATCTCCTTCGTTTCTGGAGGCACTTGCAAAGTCGAACATATTCCATACAAAAGATCCCCATACGAAATCGCTGCTACTTATTCCCCGGTAATTCTGCTCGTGAACAATGGCCTGCCACTCTTCCGGATGAAAGATTCCATCTGTTTTGGGGGCTGATTGAACGTCTTGTTGGTGATGCCAGATATTGGCTCCTGCACCATATTCACTGACACAGATACCTTTGTTTCCCACCAGACGGTTCCAGTGTGCTACGGACGATTTCATAGTGGAAGGTTGTGCCCAATACCATCCCGGGTAAGTATTGTACGCCATGATATCTGTAATTACATTTTCCGGTCGGTTTTCTACGTTGGCGGCAGCAACTGTCAGACGTCCCGGATCTTCTTTATGGGCTACTTCATTCAATTCCTGTATCAGTTTTTTTACATCTCCTTCGCACAGTTCATTGAACAAGCTCCAGCAAAAGATAGAAGGATGATTAAAGTTCTGCCGGATTAACTCGGTTAATTGCAGTTTTATATTTTCGGTGAAGGCAGGGGTAGGAGATGCTTTGCCTATAAGAGGAATCTCTGCCCATACCAGCATACCTTCCCGGTCGCATAGCGAATAGAAAAAGTCAGAATGTGGATAGTGGGCCAGTCTTATTCCGTTGGCTCCTATCTCTTTGATCAATTCCATGTCTTCATTATGCTCCTTGTTTGTTATTGCCCATCCTTTTCCGGCCCGGTCTTGATGTCTGTTTACACCTTTTATTTTATAGGGATTACCGTTTAGGAAGAAACCTTTTTGAGCATCGACGGAGTAGTATCTTAACCCAATGTACTGAGATAAAGTGTCTACTACGGTATTTCCTTTCATTACTTCTATAAAAACACGATACAGATGAGGGGATTTTTTTCCGTTCCACAAAACAGGTTGTTTTATGTTCAGCTTGTTGACAAATTCAACGGTCTCGTCTTTTCCGGATGCTTTCCGGGTGATACAGTTGCCTACAAGTTGTCCTTTCGCATTAAACACACTGGTTTTTACAGATAAATCTTTTTCTGCCTTGTTGCTATTCACTTTGGTTACGACAGATAATTCTGCCTGTTTGGAATCTACTTTGTTTTGATGTATATAGACTCCCGAAGAAGCGTAATCTAATGGAGTGACACAAGTCTTGGGCAGTACAAGTAGAGATACCGGTCGGTAGATACCGCCAAAAACAGTAAAATCGCCGGATAGGGGAGCGATATCGTTGTCTAAACGATTGGAAACCTTTACTTCTATAAGGTTGTCTCCCTTTTTTAATGAAGAAGTTATCTCAAAACAGAAAGCATTAAATGAACCTTTATGGTTCCCCACCGGGATGCCGTTCACAAAGACATCAGCTACTTGGCTGACTGCTTCAAAACGTAGGAAAGCACGTTGTTTTAACATCTCCGGCAATATGTTCAGATGATAGCGGTATTCGCCCGTTCCCCGATAGTAGTCGGGAGTCAGGCCATCTGTTGCATTCCAGGTATGCGGGACTGTTACTTTTTCCCAAGTTAAATTATTTCCGTCTTTGTCTGAACGGAACTCCCATTCTTGATCCAATAGAAGTTTTTGGCGCAATTGGGCGGAAGATTGTAAAAAAGGGAATAAACATAAAACAACAACAATAATAAATTTCATTCGTATGTACATGAGTGCATAAAATTTAAGATAACAATATTAATAAGGATGATATGGCAAATTTAGCGCAGAAAATCCTGATTCTATAGTAACGAAGCACTCATTTTATAGCAAATATGTATTATTCCGACAATAATTCGGTTTGAAAAAAAACGTTTGATACGGATATTCTATTTTTTGAAACCTTGAATTAAGTAGTATCACTCTACTTGGATGCAAGTCCTATTTAGTCTTTATCCGTCCTGTAACTCTGCAGGGTACTCCATTTTCAGTAATCCCTTCCAGTACGTATTCCATATCGTGATTCATATCTGTGGTATAGAAAGATACTTTGGTACGTCCGGTAGAATCGGTTTGTATTTGGGGATTCCAATAAATAGTTGTCCTAAAATCGGTCTTGTCGGTTTGTAGCGAATCGGGTACATCGTATTGGGGTGAATAAAACTCTGCTGGCTTCTGGTAACCTAACGGATAAAGGGTAGCCAATCCCAGCGATGGGCGATAATAATGGGCGGAGCCTCCATTCTTCAATTCGATGAGAATGACACCTTTGTATTTGTCCATTTCGGCGGTATGCTTCTGAAAGTCTGTATTCTTCCATCCGGTATTCTCGTTTGCATCGTTTTTCCACCCTTCTTCTATTTTTTCCTTAAAGCTTACTCCTCCGGTGATCGTGTTACTCTCTTTCAGTTTGGGGCCTACCTGCCATTCGGCTCCTTTCAGGAAAGGTGCATTCGGGACATAAACCGGTACGCTTTGAGCATCCCGGAAAAAAGAGATAGATGCGATCTCACTTGACATATAGTATTGCAAGTCAGTAGATTCTACCAGGTTCATATCTACAACAAAACGCAGCTCTTTTCCTCGGTATATATATTGGTCTTCTGTTAATTTTCCGATTCCCGGTGTTTTGAGTATAATGTTTTCATAGACAATATCCCACACACTCTTATTTTTGTATTCTGCTTCTATCATCCTGTCGGTTATTACATAATCGGCATATCCGGCAAACTCCCCTGCTAATTTTCCTGTCTTGCTGATATATTTGGCTGTAACGTTTATCTCATCCAACATAATCTCTTTCCAGATATTATTCTGCCGATAAATTTGATGGTATTCGTCCATCGCACTTTGAGTTCTTTCTTGTATGACTCCTTTGGGGGCGGGGATGAATGTTTTGGAATCCGGAAATACCTCTGCGTCCGGGTAAATCATTACCCCTTTCGCTTTTCCTCTTTTATTAATGGCGTTAATGGTGAATGCGGTACTATCCGGAAACTCAATTCCGTTGAAAAAGTAGTTCCCTACGCTGTCTACTTGTGCGTGTACGGCTTTCCAGTGATTACTGAAGCCGACAACCTCTATTTCGTTCATGCTTTTCCAGAAGAGCGGCTTAACCTTTCCGGTAAGTGATTGTCCTATCTCCATCGGATGTTGGGGTTGAGGTACATGTTCCTGTAAGATAGATGACAAATCGTATTTTTTCCATCCTTGGGTTAGCATCAACAGGTCCAGATGTTCGTTTATCTGTGTTGTGTTTGCAGTGAAGTAGTAGTTAGGGCTTTCTATATGCCCTCTTAATTCTGACTTCATTAAAAGCTGAGTACTAATATTGTTTTCCAATGAATCCCATTTTATAAGTTGGGCATCAGTGACAGAAAGGGCGAAGTCTCCATTGCCGGGTAGACTTATTTGCATTTCTACTTTTTCTCTTTGCCCATATGCAGCTTGGTCGGTTTGTATCCGGGGGGTAATATGAGTTTCCTTTTTTATGTACATCATTCGTTCGCAGAATACCCGGCCCGTTTGGTTGGTGATTGCTACGTTAAGAATACCTTCGGGTACTTGGCTTAGAGAGAACTTACCGGTTTTGTTGTTTGTTGTTAGTGGCTTGACTATTGAAGGTATCCCTCGAGTATGGGCAATTATCAGTAAACTGTCCGTTGGGAAGTTCGTATTGTTTTCGAGCATGTAAATACAAGCCTCTCCTTGTTGGCGGAGTTGTAACGTTATTCCTTTCTCCTGTACTTTGGGGAGTCGGAATTGCTTTTCAATCCCTTTATTGTCGGTGATAATTGCTAAATAGATACTATCTTTTTGTGCTAATAGCGGAAACTTTCCCATGCCATTGTGCAGGGTCATTATGTCAGCCATAAATGTTCCTCCCGCGCTGAACACTTTTCCGGATACAGAGGTACTCAACCCGTCTGCTCCTATGGCTTTGAATGCGACTGTTTGAGGAGTGCCTGCCAATAATATTCCGCTTTCGGGAAAAAATTGGACGTCAAAATCTTCTCCTCTTTCGGGTATGGCAAACTTTTGTTCATAGATGATTCCTCCTTTATTATCAAAGACAGTAGCTGATAATTGTTGTTTTTCTGTGGGACGATCTTGCTGCTGTATTTGTAATTCGATTTCTCCTTTAGAATCGGTTAAGGCATATCTTTTCCGATATTTCTTACCATTCCTGTTATAAGCAAAATCGATCCGGCAATTTTTAATCGGGGAACCGTCACTATAAGTATATTGAATAAGGGCTTGTTGTTTATTCTCCTTTGCCGGATAGAATTTGGCGGTCAGTATTTTAGGGTTTTGTATGACTTTACTGATTGAGATATTCTTTTGGAAAAAGTAATCTGGTGAATCATTTCGCATCCAATTGGTATATGCGCGTAAGGCATATTCTCCGGGAATAAGCTTTTTATCAAGGGCTAAATATCCGGAAAAAGCATTGTTTTCTTTTCGGATTTTTATCCTCCTTTCCACGCTGTCGAGTTGATTGATCAATTCTATATATACAAAATTACTGGGCGATGGTTGGTAAATTTGTGCATTAACTACGTAAGCTTTTAACCAGATTGTATCTTCTGTCGTATAATAGGGCTTATCAGTTTGTAAATAAATGCTTTCAGAGAGGGAGGAAGTCAGATAACTGACAAATTTCCGGTTGAGATCACTTGGACTATTTTGTGCTTGAGAAGTCATATTTGACAAACAAATGAATAAAATAGAAATGATGTGTTTCATACATAATAAGATTTTGATTTTTCAAAAGTAAGAAAGGAAAATCCCCGAAGGAAAGGGACTTCCCTACTCTTTTTAGGTATTTACCCTATTCTTTCTTCACTTTTATCCGTCCTGTCGCCCGGCAAGGTATTCCGTTCTCGGTAATACCTTCCAATATGTATTCCATATCATGTTTCATATCCGTGGTGTAGAAAGATACTTTGGCATGTCCGGTAGAATCGGTTTGTATCTTGGGATTCCAATAAACGGTGGTTCTGAAATCAGTTTTATCGGTTTGCAACGAATCGAGCACATCGTATTTGGGTGAATAAAACTCTGCCGGCTTTTGGTAGCCTAACGGATAGAGAGTAGCCAGACTGAGTGAGGGGCGGAAGTAGTGAGCTGTACCCCCTTTTTTTAATTCGATAAGGATCACTCCTCTATATTTGTTCATTTGAGCCGTTATGAATTCGTCATGCATGGGTACATATAGAGGCACCTCAGAGGCTTCTTTAAAGAAGGAGATTGATGCAATCTCTTCAGCCATATAGAATCGTAATTCATCGTATTGAATCAGTTTCATGTCAACAGCAAATCGTAGTGGCTTTCCTCTATACCAAAAATGGTCTTCCTCTACCATAGTGATGCCAGGGAAACGTTGCATGATGGCAGTATGTATTATGTCTGCCACGGATTTATTCTTATATTCTTCCTCGATCGTTTTGTCTGTTACAACATAATCCGCATAAGCGGCAAATTCACCTGCCAACTTACCGGTCTGACTGATATATTTTTGTGTCACAACGATGTCATCTAATACAATCTCTTTACTTATATCGTTTTGTATATATGTTTCTTTGTATAGCCTAAGGTGTGCCTCCACTTCCTCAAAGTGGTGTGAATTTGGGATAAATAGGTTTCTTGTGTCGGGAAATATCTCCGGTGACGGATAAATCATGATTCCTTTTGCTTTTCCTTTCTTATTAACTGCATTGATTGTGAATGCCGTACTATCCGGAAATTCAATTCCTTCGAAAACATAATTTCCGGAGGTATCTACTTTTGCATGTATGGCTTTCAACTTATCAGTGAATCCTACTACTTCTGCCCCCTTAATTTTCTTTCGGAGAAAAGGTTTTACTTTTCCACTCAAAGCCTGTCCCCGCTCTAAAGGTATTTTCATTTCCGGTACTTGTTGTTGTAAGATGTTCGGTAAATTATAGCGTCTCCATCCTTGCGTAAGCATTAGGAGATCTAAATGCTCGTTGACTACCTTGTTATCACTTGTGAAATAATATCCGGGTTTTTCGATGTGTCCTTTGATTTCTGATTTCAGTAATAATTGGCTGATGATATGGTTATTCAGAGAATCCCATTTCACAACTTTCGCATCAGTAACAGACAGGGAAAATTCTCCTTTCTGTCCGGTATTTAGTAGCATTTCCACTCTCTCTCGTTTTCCGTATTCCTGTGAATTGGTTTTAATTTGTACAGCCGGGCTATGTGCTTTCTTGACATATAACATTCGTTCGCAGAAGACGTTTCCTATCCGGTCGACGACGGCAACATTCAAGATACCTTCAGGGCATTGGCTTAAAGAAAACTTTCCGCTTCTTTTCTCTTCGGTCAGTTGTCTGGTTACGGAAATCATTCCACGTGTATGGGCAATTAGAAATAAACTATCCGTTGAGTATGCCGTATGATTCTCAATAGAGTAGAGGCAATTTTCCTCTTTAATGTTAAGCCGGAGTGTCATTCCCTCAATTCGTGCTTCGGGAAGTTTGAGCTTTTTCTCAACACCCTCCCGGTTAGTTACCACAGCATAATATATACTATCTTTGTGAGGCCACAGTGCAAACTTTCCCATACCGTCATGCTGGGTGTGTATTTGGGCTATTTCATTTCCTCCTTCGCTGATCACTTTTCCCGAGATGTGTTCACATAGTCCGTCTGGACCGATCGCTTTGAAAGCTACAAATTGCCATGTCTCTGTTAATAATGTGCCGCTTTCCGGGAAGAACTGTACATCAAAATCTTTTTTGAGGTTAGGAATAACGAAATTCTGTTCGTGCGAGATGATCCATTTCTGATCGAAAATGGTTGCTGTCAGCTTCTGCTTATCAGGTTTTTCTTCATTCAACCGAATGTTGAATCGTATTTCTCCCTCATTATTAGTGACAGAATAGTTTTTTCTATATTTACGTCCGTCTTTGGTGTATGTAAAATCTATTCTTCGTCCTTTGATAGCTGAACCGTCGCTATATGTATATTTGGCAACGGCTTGTAATCTGTCTTTTTCGATAGGAATATATTTTATAGTGAGTAGCTGGGGTGTTTGCTTCACTCGTTCAATAGTAATATTTTTTTGGAAGAAGTATTCCGGCACTTCGTTTCTCATCCAATTTGTATAGGCACGGAGTGCATACTCTCCGGCGAGGATGTGCTCGTTTAATTTGATATATCCTTGAAATCCGGCAGAATCTTTTTTTAGCTTTATTCTGTTTAGTATTTCATTTTGCTGATTTATGAGTTCTACATAAACAAAGTTGCTGGGTGAGGGTTGAAGTAATTGTGCATTCACTACAAAAGCTTTCATCCAGATGGTGTCTTCTACTACATAATAGGGCTTGTCAGTTTGTACATAAATGTTTTCGGGGAGCGTCTTGATTAAATATTGAGTGAACTTTTGGTTTAAATTATTGTAGATATCTTGAGCTTGAATGCATATGGCATATAAAGAAAATATTAAATAGATGCATGTTTTCATATAATATTAAAAAGTGCATGCAGGTTAGTGTGATAGTAAATTGGGTTTCACTAACTTGCTTGCTGTGATTGAATGAAATTTGTTCAATTGATTTTAAAAAGTAGCCGAATTGTATGTGGGGTGTCATGTCTGTTTTGATGTTTACACTGTCCTTTCTGTCATTTGTTTTGCATGGGTTGGGTAAAAGGATTACATGTACGTTAACTGGGGGAGAGGCCGGGAGAAGAAGTGGTAGGTTTTAAGAAAAAGTACAATATTGTTTTTCGGCAGGTGTTTTTTATTCTTCAGAATACCTGCCCTATGATATTTTTACTGCCTTCACTCCCTTCACCTTTTTCGCTTAATCGCTTTATTCATCGGTAATACAGGGTGAAGGGCTGCTCCCGTTCTCCAGTCTCTATGCAAATGTCTTCCAAGTACTGTGTTTACGGCTTGTAAGCACCGTGGATACTACTCGTAGGCACCATGCATATGGACGGTGCGCATTATGCTTGGAAAACCAGATTGCACCTTCACCCTGTATTACCGATGAATAGAGCGGTTAAGCGAAAAAGGTGAAGAGAGTGAAGGGGGTAAAAACGATGTGGATAATGTACCGAAATAGTCAAAATTGATGCGAATAGTACTCTCTTCGTTGATTACGCAAAATTTCATCATGCTCTTTATGGGCAATGTTATAATAAACTTTTTTTCTCTAATATTTTGTAGTCGAACAGATTATTTATATCTTTGCACCCGAAATGGATGAAAGGTGGAGGGGCGATTAAGCTCCTTTTTTTGTTCTTATATAGCTAATCAATGATAGAAAAGAAAACTGTTAGTCAGATTGTTGAAGAGTGGCTGGAGGGAAAAGACTACTTTCTGGTGGAAGTGACCGTAAGCCCGGACGACAAGATTGTGGTCGAGATAGACCATGCAGAAGGTGTTTGGATTGAAGATTGCGTGGAGCTGAGCCGCTTTATCGAATCGAAGCTGAACCGTGAAGAGGAAGATTATGAACTGGAAGTAGGTTCGGCTGGAATCGGGCAGCCTTTTAAAGTGTTGCAACAGTATTATAACCATGTCGGTAGCGATGTGGAGGTTTTGACGAAAGATGGCCGCAAGCTGACCGGTGTATTGAAAGATGCCGATGAGGAAAAGTTTGTGGTGGCTGTACAAAAGAAAGTGAAAGTAGAAGGAGCAAAACGTCCTAAATTGATGGAAGAAGACGAAACCTTCCGTTATGATGAGATAAAATACACTAAATACTTAATTAGTTTTAAATAATTATGGCCAAGAAAGAAGAAACAATCAGCTTGATTGATACATTTTCGGAATTTAAGGAACTGAAAAATATCGATAGAACAACGATGGTAAGCGTGCTCGAAGAGTCGTTCCGTAGTGTTATCGCGAAAATGTTTGGCACTGATGAAAATTACGACGTAATCGTGAACCCGGACAAGGGGGACTTTGAAATATGGCGTAACCGGGAGGTAGTGGCAGACGAAGATTTAACAAACCCGAATATGCAGATTTCCTTGACGGAAGCACAGAAGATAGATGCTTCATATGAAGTCGGTGAAGAGGTTACTGATGAAGTGATTTTTGCAAAGTTCGGCCGTCGTGCTATTCTGAATCTCCGCCAGACGTTAGCTTCTAAGATTCTTGAGCTTGAGAAAGACAGTATTTATAATAAATATATTGATAAAGTAGGTACGATCATTAATGCAGAAGTATATCAGATTTGGAAAAAAGAGATGCTGCTGCTGGATGACGAAGGAAACGAACTGTTGCTGCCAAAGACAGAACAGATTCCGGCGGATTTTTATCGTAAAGGAGAAACGGCACGTGCAGTGGTGGCCCGTGTGGATAACAAAAACAATAATCCGAAGATTATCCTTTCGCGTACATCTCCTGTTTTCCTGCAGCGTCTGTTCGAAATGGAAGTACCGGAAATTAACGATGGCCTGATCACCATTAAAAAGATTGCCCGCATCCCCGGCGAACGTGCCAAAATTGCGGTAGAGTCTTATGATGACAGAATCGACCCGGTAGGAGCCTGTGTAGGTGTAAAAGGAAGTCGTATTCATGGCATCGTTCGTGAACTTCGCAATGAGAACATCGATGTGATTAACTATACATCGAATATCTCCTTGTTTATTCAGCGTGCCTTGAGCCCGGCAAAGATTTCTTCTATACGATTGAATGAAGAAGAACGCAAGGCTGAGGTTTTCCTTCGCCCGGAAGAGGTTTCGCTGGCTATTGGTAAAGGCGGTTTGAATATCAAACTTGCCAGTATGTTGACCGAGTACACTATCGACGTGTTCCGTGAACTGGATGAGAGTGCGCAGGATGAAGATATCTATCTGGAAGAGTTCAAAGATGAAATCGACGGATGGGTAATCGATGCTATCAAAGCTATCGGAATCGATACGGCTAAGGCAGTATTGAATGCACCTCGTGAGATGTTGATCGAAAAGACGGACCTGGAAGAGGAAACTGTGGACGAGGTATTACGTATTTTGAAATCGGAGTTTGAAGACAATGAATAATTTCATTTACGATTAGACTGTTTACGATTTGCGATTGGAGCTGCTCTCTATATTGTGGGTTGTAGATGAAAGGAAATTAAATGTCTGATCGTCAATCGTGAAATCGTAAATATCTTCGCTCCATTATTCTTTTAATTTAAAGTATGACGATAAGGTTAAACAAAGTAACAAGAGATTTGAATGTAGGAATCGCAACGGTAGTTGAGTTCCTGCAAAAGAAAGGGTATACCGTTGAGGCAAACCCGAATACAAAAATTACCGAGGAACAGTATGCTATACTCGTGAAAGAGTTTAGCACGGATAAGAATCTTCGGCTTGAATCAGAACGTTTTATCCAGGAACGTCAGAACAAGGATCGTAATAAGGCATCGGTGTCTATCGATGGTTACGAAAAGCAGCCGGAGAAGTCTAAGGCGGATGATGTTATCAAGACAGTAGTTCCCGAAGATGCACGTCCGAAGTTTAAACCTGTCGGAAAAATTGATTTGAATAAATTCAACCGGAAAGTAGAAAAAGAACCGGTAAACGAATCTAAACAACAGTCGCAACCTCAAACTCAACAGCCCGCTCCGGTGGTAACTGAAGAGAAGAAAAAAGAGGAGGCAACGAAACCTGTTGTCGCCGAGGTGAAGAAAGAAGAAATCGTAGCACCGGTCGTACAGACGGAACCTGTGAAAGAAAAGGTGGAGCCTGTAGTGATAGAACAACCGAAGCCGGCGGTAGTAGAAGAAAAAGTAGTGGAAGAAGTGAAAAAGGAAGAACCGAAGGTGGAGGTGATGCCGGAAGTGACAAAAGAAGAAAAGGCAGAGCCTAAAGTGGAAACTCCGGAGACGGTTGCAACCGAGAAGCAAGAGGAGGATGTTTTCAAGATTCGTCAGCCGGAATTTGTATCCAAGATTAATGTAATCGGCCAGATTGACTTGGCTGCTTTGAACCAGTCGACCCGTCCGAAGAAAAAATCGAAAGAGGAGAAACGGAAAGAACGCGAAGAAAAGGAAAAACAGCGTCAGGATCAGAGAAAGCAGATGAAAGATGCTATTATCAAGGAGATCCGTAAAGACGACAGTAAGGTTGCTAAAAGTACTCCTAAAGAAAATGCCGATGCAAATGGAAAGAAAAAGCGCATCCGCATTAATAAGGAGAAGGTGGATGTCAACAATGTGGCTTCCAACTTTACACATCCTACTCCTAACAGTCAGAAACCTGCCGGACATGGCGGACAAGGCGGAGGACAAAACCGTAACCGTAACAATAATAAAGATCGCTTCAAAAAGCCGGTTGTAAAACAGGAAGTGAGCGAAGAAGATGTAGCTAAGCAGGTAAAAGAAACATTAGCTCGTCTGACAACGAAAGGCAAAAACAAGGCTTCCAAATACCGTAAGGAAAAACGGGAGATGGTTTCCAACCGTATGCAGGAATTGGAAAACCAGGAGATGGAAGAAAGCAAAGTGTTGAAGCTGACGGAGTTCGTAACAGCCAATGAGTTGGCGAGTATGATGGATGTATCTGTTAATCAGGTTATCGCTACTTGTATGAGTATCGGTATAATGGTTTCTATCAACCAGCGTCTGGATGCGGAAACGATTAATCTGGTGGCAGAAGAGTTCGGCTTTAAGACGGAATATGTAAGTGCGGAAGTGGCACAGGCTATCGTCGAAGAAGAAGATGCGGAGGAAGATCTGGAACCGCGTGCGCCGATTGTAACTGTGATGGGACACGTAGACCATGGTAAGACTTCATTGCTCGACTATATCCGTAAGGCGAACGTTATCGCCGGTGAGGCGGGTGGTATCACACAGCATATCGGTGCTTACCACGTGACAATGGAGGACGGACGTAAGATTACTTTCCTGGATACTCCGGGTCATGAGGCATTTACGGCTATGCGTGCCCGTGGTGCGAAAGTGACGGATATCGCCATCATCATTGTTGCGGCTGACGATAATGTGATGCCGCAAACGAAGGAGGCTATCAACCATGCAATGGCTGCCGGTGTTCCTATCGTATTTGCCATTAATAAAGTGGATAAGCCGACGGCTAATCCGGATAAGATAAAAGAAGAATTGGCTGCTATGAATTACCTTGTGGAAGAATGGGGTGGTAAGTATCAGTCACAGGATATCTCTGCCAAGAAAGGTCAGGGTGTTAGCGAGTTGATGGAAAAAGTGTTGCTTGAAGCCGAAATGCTGGAGCTGAAAGCTAATCCGAACCGTAATGCTACGGGATCTATCATTGAATCTACTTTGGATAAAGGGCGTGGCTATGTGGCTACGGTACTTGTATCCAACGGTACGTTGAAAGTGGGGGATATCGTGTTGGCAGGAACAAGCTACGGCCGTGTGAAAGCCATGTTCAATGAACGTAATCAGCGTATTAAGTCGGCCGGTCCTTCGGAGCCTGCATTGATTTTGGGATTGAATGGTGCGCCGGCTGCCGGTGATACTTTCCACGTGGTAGAGTCCGATCAGGAAGCACGTGAAATTACCAATAAGCGTGAGCAGTTGCAACGTGAACAGGGCTTGCGTACGCAGAAGATTCTTACATTGGATGAGTTGGGCCGTCGTATTGCGTTGGGCAACTTCCAGGAATTGAATATTATCGTGAAAGGTGACGTGGACGGTTCTGTAGAAGCTCTGAGCGACTCACTGATCAAACTTTCCACTCCGCAGATCCAGGTGAATGTGATCCATAAGGGTGTGGGACAGATTTCCGAATCGGATGTATCTTTGGCTGCTGCTTCTGATGCTATCATTATCGGATTCCAGGTTCGTCCTTCCGGTTCTGCTGAAAGAATGGCTGACAAAGAAGGTGTGGATATTCGCAAATACTCGGTTATTTACGATGCTATCGAAGAGGTGAAAGCGGCTATGGAAGGTATGTTGGCTCCGGAAGTGAAAGAGGTGGTTACTGCCACTATCGAGGTTCGTGAGGTGTTCAATATAACGAAAGTCGGTACGGTTGCCGGGGCGATGGTAAAGACCGGAAAAGTGAAACGTAGCGACAAGGCGCGCTTGATTCGCGACGGTATCGTTATCTTCTCGGGTGCTATCAACGCATTGAAACGTTTCAAAGACGATGTGAAAGAAGTCGGCACGAATTTCGAGTGCGGTATTAGTCTGGTAGGTACAAACGACCTGAAAATAGGCGATATGATCGAAACTTATGAAGAGGTAGAGGTAAAACAAACGCTATAAGCCTTATTTAGTTGAAAGTTGAGAGTTGAAAGTTGAAAGTTACTTGCAGTGTGATAGCAGCACTGTTGGTTTTTAACTCTCAACTCTCAACTGTATTCAGACTTTCAACTTTTAACTTTCAACTTTCAACTGTATTTATGGCAACTATCGATATTGTGATTTTGGTTATTGTTGGTGCCGGTGTGGTTGTTGGCTTTATGAAGGGTTTCATTAGGCAGCTTGCTTCCATATTGGGACTAATCGTGGGATTGCTGGCGGCAAAGGCATTGTATGCGTCATTGGCTGAGAAGCTTTGTCCTACGATAACCGATTCGATGACGGTTGCGCAGATTCTTGCTTTTGTTATCATCTGGATTGCTGTGCCACTAACTTTTACTTTAGTGGCATCTTTGTTGACAAAAGCGATGGAGGCTGTTTCTTTGGGATGGCTGAACCGTTGGCTTGGCAGTGGTTTGGGAGCATTGAAGTTTCTGTTGCTTACCAGTCTGATAATTTGTGTAATAGAATTTATCGATGCAGATAACACATTGATTAGTAAAACAAAGAAGGAGGAATCTGTGTTATATTATCCTATGGAAAAATTTGCGGGAATATTCTTCCCTGTGGCAAAAGAAGTGACACAACAATATATACTCAATTAAATGATGCAACAAGAAGAACCCAATAAATATGTAAAGGAACTTACGCAGGAGAAGTATAAATATGGCTTCACTACGGAGGTACATACGGATATCATTGAGAAAGGACTTAATGAAGACGTTATCCGTCTCATTTCTTCCAAAAAGGAGGAGCCGGAATGGTTACTGGAGTTCCGTTTGAAAGCGTACCGCCATTGGCTGACGTTAGAGATGCCTACTTGGGCGCATCTCCGAATTCCTGAAATAGATTATCAGGCAATATCTTATTATGCCGACCCGACAAAGAAGAAAGAAGGGCCGAAAAGTATGGATGAGGTAGATCCGGAGTTGATAAAAACGTTCAATAAATTAGGTATCCCGTTGGAAGAGCAGATGGCGCTGAGCGGGATGGCGGTGGATGCTGTGATGGACTCTGTTTCTGTAAAGACTACTTTTAAGGAGACATTGATGGAGAAGGGAATTATTTTCTGCTCATTCAGTGAGGCGGTTCGTGAACATCCCGACTTGGTGAAGAAATATCTTGGCTCGGTGGTTGGTTATCGTGATAATTTCTTTGCAGCTTTGAATTCGGCTGTATTCTCCGACGGTTCATTTGTTTATATACCGAAAGGCGTTCGCTGTCCGATGGAACTTTCGACTTATTTCCGTATCAATGCGGCAAATACAGGGCAGTTTGAACGTACTTTGATCGTGGCCGATGAAGATTCGTATGTCTCTTATCTGGAAGGATGTACCGCACCGATGCGTGATGAAAATCAGTTGCATGCCGCCATTGTGGAAATCATGGTACATGATCGGGCTGAAGTGAAATATTCTACTGTTCAGAACTGGTATCCGGGTGATGCCGAAGGAAAAGGAGGTGTTTATAACTTTGTGACGAAGCGCGGTAACTGTAAGGGAGTAAATAGCAAACTTTCGTGGACACAGGTAGAGACCGGTTCGGCGATTACCTGGAAATACCCTTCCTGTATTCTTTCCGGTGATAACTCTACAGCCGAGTTTTATTCGGTGGCAGTGACAAACAATTATCAACAGGCAGATACCGGTACGAAGATGATACATCTTGGAAAGAATACCCGCAGTACGATTGTAAGTAAGGGAATTTCGGCCGGAAAGAGCGAGAACTCCTATCGTGGTCTGGTTCGCGTATCCGAGAAAGCGGATAATGCTCGTAATTATAGTCAATGCGACTCACTGCTGTTGGGCGATAAATGCGGCGCCCATACTTTCCCTTATATGGATATTCATAATGAGACGGCTGTAGTGGAACATGAAGCTACAACCAGTAAAATCAGTGAAGACCAGATATTCTATTGTAATCAGCGCGGTATCCCGACTGAGGATGCTATCGGGCTTATTGTAAACGGATATGCCAAAGAGGTGCTTAACAAGCTTCCGATGGAGTTTGCCGTGGAGGCACAAAAACTACTGACGATATCGTTGGAAGGCAGCGTGGGATGATTGGACGGTCAGACGATTTACGATTTACAATTGAAACTGGATTGTAAATGCGGATCGTCTTAGAAGTATTACCAATCGTAAATCGTAAATTGTAAAATCGTAAATATAATCATGTTAGAGATAAAAGACTTACATGCCAGTATTAATGGCAAAGAGATATTGAAAGGCATCAACCTGACTGTGAATGCAGGAGAAGTACATGCTATCATGGGGCCCAATGGTTCGGGTAAGAGTACGCTTTCTTCCGTGCTGGTGGGCAACCCGGCGTTTGAGGTGACGAAGGGGAGTGTGACTTTTTATGGTAAGAATCTGCTGGAGTTGAGTCCGGAAGACCGTAGCCATGAAGGCATTTTCCTTAGTTTCCAGTATCCGGTAGAAATTCCGGGAGTGAGTATGGTGAATTTCATGCGTGCGGCTGTGAATGAACAACGTAAGTATAAGGGACTTCCTGCCCTGACGGCCAGTGAATTCTTGAAACTGATGCGTGAGAAACGGGCAGTGGTAGAATTGGATAACAAGCTTGCCAACCGTTCGGTGAATGAAGGCTTTTCCGGTGGCGAGAAGAAACGTAACGAAATATTTCAGATGGCTATGCTCGAACCGCGTCTCAGTATCCTTGACGAAACAGATTCCGGTTTGGATATCGATGCACTTCGTATCGTAGCTGAAGGGGTTAATAAATTGAAAACTCCCGATACGAGTTGTATCGTTATCACTCACTATCAGCGTCTGTTGGATTATATCAAACCGGATGTCGTACATGTGCTTTATAAAGGACGTATCGTGAAGACCGGCGGCCCGGAACTGGCGCTTGAGTTGGAAGAGAAAGGATACGATTGGATTAAGAAAGAGGTTGATGATTTATAAATCATAATCCATAACTCATAAATCAATAAGATGACTGTAGAACAACAATATATAGATTTATTTTCTCAAACGGAAGCTATGATTTGCCGGCATAGTGCTGAGGTGATGAATGCACCGCGTGCTGCGGCTTTTGCCGATTTCGAGCGGTTGGGGTTTCCGACACGCAAGCAGGAGAAATATAAATACACGGATATCAGCAAATTTTTTGAACCCGATTACGGGCTCAATTTGAACCGGTTGGAGATTCCGGTGAATCCTTATGAGGTGTTCAAATGCGATGTGCCGAACATGAGTACGTCTTTGTTCTTTGTAGTGAACGATGCGTTCTATAGCAGGAAACTGCCTAAATCTCACTTACCAGAGGGAGTATTGTTCGGTGGGTTGAAAGAAATGGCGGAACGGCACCCTGAGCTGGTGAAGAAATATTATGGCAAGCTTGCTGATACTTCAAAAGACGGAGTGACGGCTTTCAATACAGCTTTCGCTCAGGACGGAATATTGATGTATATACCTAAAAATGTGGTCGTTGAGAGACCTATTCAGTTGGTAAATATTTTGCGTGCCGATGTTAATTTCATGGTAAACCGTCGTGTACTGATAATCCTTGAAGATGGAGCGCAGGCACGTCTGCTGATTTGCGACCATGCTATGGATAATGTGAATTTCCTGTCAACACAGGTTATCGAGGTGTTTGCCGGAGAGAATTCTGTATTCGATCTGTATGAACTGGAAGAGACGCATACAAGTACGGTACGTATCAGTAACCTTTATGTACGGCAGGAAGCAAACAGTAATGTACTGTTGAATGGTATGACATTGCACAACGGTACTACCCGTAACACTACTGAAGTGACCCTTGCCGGAGAGGGAGCGGAAATAAATCTTTGCGGTATGGCCATTGCAGACAAGAACGAGCATGTGGATAATAACACCATGATAGACCATGCAGTTCCTAATTGTACCAGCAATGAACTGTTTAAGTATGTACTTGACGATCAGGCTGTCGGTGCTTTTGCCGGATTGGTATTGGTACGTCCGGATGCACAGCATACAAATTCCCAGCAGACTAACCGTAATCTGTGTGCTACACGTGACGCCCGTATGTATACACAACCGCAGTTGGAGATCTATGCCGATGATGTGAAGTGTTCTCATGGCGCTACGGTAGGTCAGTTGGACGAGGGCGCTCTTTTCTATATGCGTGCGCGTGGCATCTCGGAAAAGGAGGCCCGCCTGTTGCTGATGTTTGCTTTTGTGAATGAGGTAATAGATACGATCCGTCTGGATGCCTTGAAAGATCGTTTACACCTGTTGGTGGAAAAACGTTTCCGGGGCGAACTGAACAAATGCCAGGGATGTGCAATATGCAAGTAAATTAGTGATAACTAATCATTTATTACAACTCACTAATCATTACCATTATGGATATACAAAAGATACGTGAAGATTTTCCTATTCTTGACCGTACGGTTTATGGGAAACCTTTGGTTTATTTCGATAATGCGGCAACTACGCAGAAACCTCGTTTGGTGATTGATTCTATTGTTGACGAATACTACTCCGTCAATGCAAATGTGCATCGTGGAGTGCATTATCTCTCCCAACAGGCTACGGAGTTGCATGAGTCCTCCCGTGAGACTGTCCGCCGGTTTATCAATGCCCAGAGTACGAACGAAATCGTTTTTACCCGTGGCACGACAGAGAGCATAAACTTACTTGTTTCCAGCTTTGGTGAGGAATTTATGCAGGAGGGGGATGAGGTGATTGTTTCTGTCATGGAACATCATAGTAATATCGTGCCTTGGCAATTACTGGCTGCACGCAAGGGTATTGCCATCAAGGTGATTCCGATGAACGATAAAGGTGAGCTACTGCTGGATGAATATGAAAAACTGTTTTCGGAAAGGACGAAGATTGTCAGTGTGACCCAAGTTTCCAATGTGTTGGGAACGGTCAATCCTATTAAAGAGATGATCGCTACAGCCCATGCACACGGGGTGCCTTTCTTGGTGGATGCGGCTCAGTCTGTTCCTCACCTGAAAGTGGATGTACAGGAATTCGATGCGGACTTTCTTGTTTTTTCTGCTCATAAAGTATATGGACCTACCGGTGTCGGTGTTCTTTACGGAAAAGAGGAATGGCTCGATCGTCTGCCTCCTTATCAGGGTGGAGGGGAGATGATACAACATGTCTCTTTTGAGAAAACAACTTTCAATGAACTTCCTTTTAAGTTTGAAGCCGGTACCCCCGATTATATAGGTACGACCGGATTGGCAAAAGCACTCGACTACGTCACTGGGCTCGGTATCGAAAATATTGCGGCCCATGAGCACGAGCTGACGGTTTATGGTACGAAATTGTTGGAGGGGATTCCCAATATCCGTATCTTTGGGCAAGCAGAACATAAAAGCAGTGTTATCTCCTTTCTTGTGGGGGATATTCACCATTTTGATATGGGAACTTTACTTGATAGGCTGGGTATTGCCGTGCGTACCGGGCATCATTGTGCACAGCCTTTGATGCAGCGTCTCGGTATAGAGGGTACAGTGCGTGCTTCGTTTGCCATTTACAATACGAAGAAAGAGGTAGATGCACTTGTAGCCGGTATAGAGAGAGTGAGTAAGATGTTCTGATTTGGATCGGTAAAATATGGCCGTAAGGCGTAAATAACATAGACTATGAAACATAAACTGCTAAACTGTTTTTGTTTGCTTTTTATTTTGGCATTCGTTGCCGGGTGTGAAGACGAGGAGGATATTTTTACTCCGAAAACATATAATGTATCAGGTAAGGTAGAAAAAGGGCCTTTTATTAATGGTTCTAAGATTACTGTACAGGCATTGGATAAGAATTATAATCTGACCGGTGAAGTCTATCAAGGTGTTATTACCAATTATGACGGTTCCTTTGATTTCGGTGAGATTAATTTGAATTCTCCATATGTGTTGCTGACGGCTGACGGATTTTATTTTAATGAGGTGTCCGGTAAATTGTCTGACGGTCAGATATCCATGCAATCGATTGTAAATTTGACTGATAATAAACAGGCTAATGTTAATATCCTTACTCACTTGAAGACGCAACGCATGATGCAGCTTATTAGAAACAATATCATGGATTTTGATGAGGCTGATGCGAAAGTACAGAAGGAGGTTCTGAGGAATTTTGGTTTGGAGCGCTATGCTGATCAGGATGTTTGTAATTTCTCTATTGCTTCCGGAACAGAGGAGGCCGGTGCGTTGATTGTCGTTTCATCTGCTTTGTTGAAAGATCGTAGTGATGCCGAATTGACGGAATACCTTGCTATGTTGAGTTCCGAATTCAAAGCGGAAGGTAGGTTTATGGATGATACTAAAGAGAAAATCCGGGAAAGTTCCATGTTATTGAAAGTAAATGAGATTTCGGATAATATCATTAGACGCTATAAAGAGGAGTTAGGTGTGGAAGTTACTGTTCCCAATTTGAATTATTTCATTGACTGGGATGGAGACGGTATTGCCGGCAATGAACCGGATGCCGGTGGTGATGTGACACTAACTCTTGATAAGGAAGAATTGGAAATCCCTGCTGAGGGCGGGACTTTCCGTGTTAAGATAGACTGTAAAGTGCCGGTTACGTTGGAAAAACCGGCGGGTATACCCGGAGAGTCTATAACAGTGGAAACCTTGAAGATTTTTAAGTTTTCCGACATCGATTATACGGGGACCATTCAGGAAAATGAGTTGGAAATTGTGGTTCAACCGGCTGCCGGTGCTTTGGTGAGAGATAAAACGATTACGGTTTATACTACGAGTGGAAGGCTTTCGGTCGATCTTAGACTTACGCAAAAAGGAGATCCGTCTAAGCAGGTGGAATTTGGAGAGGACGGTCAGAAAGTGATTACCGGTATAGCTCTTATGATGACAACCTCCATGCAGGATTTTTCTAATTTGGATGGCTACTATACACAAAGCTTTGACGGTAGAAGTACGGCTTATCGTTTTATTTACGAACATACATTGACACCTTCTGACAGTAAACTTTATAGTGTTTGGGGCAATGTGTATAGTACCATTAGCAGAATTAAAATATTTGATAGTTTGCTTGAAAGGAGTGGAGTGACTGAGATTCCGCCTTTTATGGCTTACATCCATCAATTGGCTGCCGTGCAGTATTTTCAGTTGGCATCTTGGTGGGAGAACGTTCCTTATGTGATAAGTTATGATAATTCGTTTGCAGTCACCAAGCAGTTGGTTAGTAGAGACTTGTTCGCGAATTTAGTGGAGGATTTGAATTATTGTGTGGAACACAGCAAACTGGAACTGGGTAAATTCGACTCTCCGGAAAGTTTCTTATATCCATCACAAGGCGCTTCGTTGGCTTTATTGGCAAAGATGTATCTGCATCAAAAGTCTTATGATCAAGCTTATGCTCATTTAAAACGAATCATTGATAGCGGTGTATATGCTTTGGAACTGTCTTCGAGTGCTTCTCTTACCCGAAATTCAAGAGAACTTATTTGGGGGTTGTTGACCAGCGCACAACCGGAATCGTATGAAAATGTATTGAAAGAGAATGATTATGTGCCTTTCGTTACTTACACTGAGGTACTGCTGTCTGCATCCGAGTGTGCTTATCGTTTGGGTAATCAAGGCGAAGCTATGGATTATCTGAATCGTGTACGGCAAGCCCGTAATTTACCGCCGGTCAGTGGAGCCGATTTTATTGAATCTCTGCGTTCTACCTGGCAAAGTGAGTTGAAAGGCTTTGGCAGTTACTTCGCTTTCTTGCGTCGTAATGATCTTGCTACCGGACAGTTGAAGATAGAGAGCTATCAGCAGCTTCTGCCTATCCCTCAGCGAGAGATAGATATGGATTCGAAACTTATCCAGAATCCCGGATGGGGAAAAAAACAGGAAGAAACTGCAACTTTTTAGATCGTTTGTACGTCTAATTAGGTACAAGTAAACTAAAAAAAGAAAAGAGTATGTTAGTAACAACCACTCCCATTATTGAAGGGAAAAGAATAATTCGTTATTATGGTATCGTTTCCGGTGAGACGATTATCGGTGCCAATGTGTTTCGTGATTTTTTGGCGGGTATCCGCGATTTTGTAGGCGGACGTTCCGGAGCATATGAGGAGGTGCTGAGACAGGCGAAAGATACGGCAATTAGAGAGATGGAAGAACAAGCTGCCCGTTTGGGAGCCAATGCGGTTATCGGTGTCGATCTGGATTATGAAACCGTAGGAGGTAGCGGAAGCATGCTAATGGTGACAGCTACCGGAACTGCGGTAACCATCGAATAGAATATAAAACTCCCCCGATTGTCCGGCAGGAAAGCAAGCTGCACTCCAAAAGTTTCGTGTTTAACTTTTGGGGTGCAGTTCAAAAGCCGGTATCGGGGGAGTTTTAGTTTCTTTGTGTGACCTTTTTGCTTTATTTAGTGTGAACAATGGTCGCACAATCCTTTTATCACATAATTGATACTTTCTGCTGTAAAGTGCTGGGGAAGACTTACGGTGGGTATATGGATATTCCGCAAGCAATACGTCCGATGGCAGTTTGTACAATAAAAGTGTACATGTAAATCGTCAATATCGCAATTACACTCATTGCCGCAGACTGCATATTTCAATGAGCCGGAACCATCGTCTATACCATGTATCAGATGATGTTTCAAAAAGAGGTTGATGGTACGTGATAAGGTAGATTTATCCACTGTATCCAAGTATGTTTCCAGGTCGAGCAGGCTGAAAGCACGGTCAAACTGCATCATGGTGCGGAGGATGAGCAAACGCATGGCAGTCGGCTTGATGTCCCGTTGCGCCAGTTTTTTCAAATAAATATCTTCTTCCATAATAAGTATTCCTTTTTTACGGTATTTTACTTTTCCCGGATACTTTTCTTCCCGCGATAGAACGATTTCCGTCTTTTTATGGGAGGTCAGAATTTCTTTTTCTGTATCCGTATGGCATTAAGGATCGCGATTAAGGCAACACCGACATCGGCGAAGACCGCTTCCCACATGGTGGCTATGCCAATAGCACCTAATAACAACACGGCGAACTTGACCCCGAAGGCGAGAATGATGTTCTCCCATACGATGCGTCTCGTTGCACGGCCGATACGAATGGCGGTAGCTACTTTGGAAGGTTGGTCGTTTTGTATAACGATATCTGCTGTTTCGATAGCCGCGTCACTTCCCAACCCTCCCATCGCTATGCCGACATTGCTCATGGCAAGTACAGGTGCATCATTGATACCGTCTCCCACGAAGGCGATACGATTGGATGGATTGGTTTTTAATGCTTCAATATGAGCAACTTTTCCTTCCGGTAATAGATCGCCGTATGCCTGTGATATCCCTAATTCCGTCCCTAATTTAGAAACAATTGCTTGTTTGTCTCCAGATAAGATCTGTATATTATCAATATTTAATGTTTTTAGCTCTTTGATGGCGGTTACGGCATCTTCTTTCGGAGTATCCGATAACAGCAGATAACCGGCATAGACACCATCGACGGCACAGACAACAATGGTATCTGCTGCTGCGTTTAATTCCATAGGATAGGCTATTTGATGACGGGAGAGCAGTCGTGGATTTCCTACCAATACTTTGTGTCCGTCCAGATATACTTCCAAGCCATGCCCGGGGATTTCCGTTGTGGCGGAAGAGGGGAGTAGGGGGATTTCTTTCTTATCGGCATATTCACTGATGGCGCGGGCTATCGGGTGGGTGCTCTGCTGTTCGGCAGAGGCGATGTATCGTAATAATTCTTCTTGGGTGGATAAGCCGCTCTCTACGTGTTGTACTTCGAAAACTCCTTTCGTCAGCGTACCTGTTTTGTCGAATACCACTGTGTTTATTTGTGTGATGGCATCCAGGTAGTTGCCGCCTTTAAATAGGATACCCGCGCGAGAAGCGGCTCCGATTCCTCCGAAGTAGCCTAACGGGATACTGACAACGAGTGCACAAGGACAAGAGATTACCAGAAATACCAGACTTCTATAGAGCCAGTCTTTAAATGTATAATCGAATGCCGGCATGCCCAGTGAGTACAAGAAAGGAATCAGAACAATCAGTACGGCCAATCCGGTTACAATGGGTGTATAAATGCGTGCGAATTTCCGGATGAACAGCTCTACGGGGGCTTTTCGTTCGTTTGCTTCCTGTACCATGGCAAGTATTCGTGCAAGTGTACTTTCATTATATGGCTTACTTACGATGAGCCGTATCACACGGTCGGTGGCAATCATACCGGCAAGTACCGGTTCTCCCTTGCGGATGGTGCGCGGGCGGCTTTCCCCTGTTAAGGCGGCAGTATTGAATAAGGCTTGTTCGTTTTGCATTGTTCCGTCAAGAGGAACGCGTTCTCCGGCTTTTATTTCAATGAGCTCATCTACGTTTACTGTTTCCGGATGTACTGTTTCAGGTTGCCCGTTACGTATCACGGTAGCTGTCTCCGGGCGTACATCCAACAGGGCTTTAATATTTCGTTGTGCATTCCCTACCGCACGGTCTTGAAAAGCCTCACCTATGGAGTAAAAGAGCATTACGGCTACTCCTTCAGGATATTCGCCGATACAAAATGCACCGATGGTAGCAATTCCCATCAGCATGAATTCGTTGAAAAAATCTCCTTGACGGAGCTGTTCGAAAGCTTCCCGCAATACAGGCCAGCCTACGATGAGGTAGGCGATCGCATACCATACCAATGCACTACCCGGCAGGGTGAACCAACCGAAATGATTCATTCCCATTCCCGTTCCCAACATTATAAGACTGATAATGACGGGCAGGTTTTTATATTTCTTCTTCTTTTCCTCCTGTGTATGACAACCGGAGTGATGATTACAATTACATCCCATGACTTTTTATCTTTTGTTGATGCAAAGGTAGGAGATTTATGGTGCAACTGTGTTGCAAACCGGCACAAGGACGAATTTGTTGATTACCGACTCTAAATAACCTCAGTTCGATATAATCATGATGTTACATGGCTTTTTGAAAGATAGGAAAACTATGTAGAATAAAAGTTATATTGAATCCGGGTTAAATACGGATTGTTAGGGGAGAGGCTCTGTTTCGTTCGAAATGATTTCATTGTAGTCCGTTCTAAAAGAAAGTAGAGTGTGACCATCGAAATTTCTTTAATTTTTATTTGTCTATTTCATTTAGAATCAATACTTTTATCCTTTCGTTAAACCTCTAATATTTATTCTATGGATAGCTTGCTTTTCTGGTTGGTTCCGGCCGCCTCTGTATTGGCTCTCTGCTTTGCTTATTATTTTCATAAGCAGATGATGAAAGAGAGTGAAGGTACTCCTCAAATGATTAAGATTGCTGCTGCTGTGCGCAAAGGTGCCATGTCTTATCTGAAACAACAGTATAAGATTGTGGGGTGGGTGTTCTTTGGTTTGGTAATATTGTTTTCAATTATGGCCTATGGCTTTCAAGTACAGAATGCGTGGGTACCTATTGCTTTTCTTACAGGAGGTTTTTTCTCCGGATTGTCGGGATTCTTGGGGATGAAGACAGCTACTTATGCCTCTGCCCGTACGGCAAATGCGGCTCGTAAATCTTTGAATGCCGGGTTACGGATTGCATTTCGTAGCGGGGCAGTGATGGGATTGGTGGTGGTAGGTCTCGGCCTTCTTGATATATCTTTCTGGTATCTGCTGTTGAATTGGGCCATTCCTGCGGATGTATTGACTCCTACTCATAAACTATGCATTATTACTACCACGATGCTTACTTTTGGTATGGGTGCTTCTACTCAGGCATTGTTTGCCCGTGTGGGTGGCGGTATTTACACCAAAGCAGCCGATGTGGGGGCTGATCTTGTAGGTAAAGTCGAGGCTGGTATTCCTGAGGATGACCCGCGTAATCCGGCTACAATTGCTGATAATGTAGGTGATAATGTGGGTGATGTGGCCGGTATGGGTGCCGATCTTTATGAATCCTATTGCGGATCCATTCTGGCTACTGCTGCTTTGGGAGCTGCTGCTTTTATACATACAGGAGATACAGCCATGCAGTTCAAAGCAGTTATTGCGCCTATGTTGATTGCGGCTGTAGGGATTTTACTTTCCATTATCGGTATCTTTTCTGTCCGCACGAAGGAAGATGCCAAAATGAAAGATCTCTTGAATTCTCTTGCTTTCGGAACAAATCTCAGTTCTGTTTTAATCGTTGTGGCCACTTTCTTTATTCTCTGGTTGTTGCAACTCGATAACTGGATGTGGATTTCCTGTGCTGTAGTGGTGGGATTGATCGTCGGTATTGTTATCGGGCGTTCTACCGAATATTACACATCACAATCCTATCGTCCGACACAGAAATTGAGTGAAAGCGGTAAGACAGGGCCTGCTACCGTTATTATTTCCGGCATTGGTTTAGGTATGCTTTCCACGGCTATTCCGGTTTTGGCAGTGGTGGTAGGTATTATTGCTTCTTTCCTGTTTGCTTCCGGTTTTGATTTCGACAATGTCGGCATGGGGCTTTATGGGATCGGTATAGCAGCTGTCGGCATGCTTTCCACTTTAGGAATCACCCTCGCTACCGACGCTTATGGTCCTATTGCAGATAATGCGGGTGGTAATGCCGAGATGTCTGCTCTCGGTGAGGAAGTCCGTAAACGGACGGACGCCCTTGATTCGTTGGGTAATACGACCGCAGCTACCGGCAAGGGCTTTGCTATCGGATCTGCTGCTTTGACCGGACTTGCTTTGCTTGCTTCTTATATAGAAGAGATACGCATCGGATTAACCCGTCTCGGTACCATAGAATTAACGATGCCAAATGGTGATATTATTGCAACAGCTAATGCTACTTTTGTCGATTTCATGAACTATTACGATGTTACCTTGATGAATCCTAAGGTACTTTCCGGCATTTTTATTGGTTCTATGATGGCTTTTCTCTTCTGTGGATTAACAATGAATGCCGTTGGACGAGCTGCCGGGCATATGGTTGATGAGGTTCGCCGTCAATTTCGTGAAATAAAAGGAATTTTGACCGGAGAAGCAGAACCGGATTATGAACGTTGCGTAGCTATCTCTACCAAAGGTGCTCAACGGGAAATGGTTATTCCGTCACTTATTGCAATTATAGCCCCTATTCTGACCGGAGTTGTCTTTGGGGTAACCGGAGTCGTTGGGTTGTTGATTGGTGGTTTGAGCAGTGGTTTTGTGTTGGCTATCTTCATGGCTAATGCCGGAGGAGCTTGGGACAATGCCAAAAAGTATGTGGAAGAAGGTAACTTTGGCGGTAAAGGGAGTGAGGTTCATAAGGCAACTGTCGTGGGGGATACGGTGGGTGATCCATTTAAAGATACTTCCGGACCGAGTCTGAATATTTTAATCAAGCTTATGAGTATGGTAGCCATTGTAATGGCAGGCTTAACAGTTGCTTGGAGCATATTCTAAAATTAAAAAATATAGGGTAGTGGCGGCTGAATGAAAATACATTTAGTCGCCACTATTTTATTATATCGTTTCATCTGATAATAATCGGTCACTGATTTTTTTTGCAAGATAATCACTTTTTTATGTTGAATAATCACATTATTTTGCAAAATATTCTTGTTTAGCTATTTTTGTATTTTTTGGTTGTTTATAATAGCTTTATCTTTGTGAATTATAATTTATTTAATGGCATGTTAGAGAGAAATATTCTCTTTAAAGGCTCTTGTGCTATGTTTTATTAATGAATGCTGAAAGTGAGAGCCATAAGCGAAAAATAGTTGTTATATATGAAAAACTTGAAGTTTTTATCTTTTATGTTGTTTGCTATTATGAGTGTAAGTCTTATTTCTTGTGGCGATGATGATGAGATAGGAGGAAGAGATACTTTGGTAGGTAAATGGCAATGCACTTGGTCGGAAGGATATGAAAAGTATGCAAATAATCCAGAGTATAATGATGAATGGAATGAAGAAGGGGATTTTACAGTTACATTCAATGAAGATGGTACGGTAGTTGCTGATGGTGATACCGGAAAATGGAAATTGGAAGGTGATAAGTTGACTATAATTTATGCCTATGATGATGATTCTGAAGATAATGAAGTTTACACAGTTCTGAAACTGACTGATTCTGAATTGATATTGGAGTCATCAGAGAAAGATTCCGACTATGAATACTATGACAAGTCTACTTTCCAAAAAATATAATTTTAGAACTATGTTCAATATAAAAGGATGCTTTTTCTCGGCATCCTTTTTTTATTCTCTTATCTTTGTACGGTTTTTAAGTTATAATAAAACGATTATGTTATTACCGTATTTGAATGGAGATACAATAGAAGCCGGTTGTGATGAGGCTGGTCGGGGGTGTTTGGCCGGTTCTGTCTATGCTGCTGCTGTTATTCTTCCACAAGACTTTAGGAATGAACTGTTGAATGATTCTAAGCAACTCACCGAAAAGCAACGTTATACATTGCGTGAGGTGATAGAGAAAGAGGCTGTTGCTTGGGCGGTAGGAGTTGTTTCTCCCGAAGAAGTTGATGAGATAAATATTCTTAATGCTTCTTTTCTTGCCATGCATCGGGCGATAGATCAGTTGAAGGTACGTCCTGAACATTTGCTGATTGATGGGAATCGTTTCAAGAAATATCTGGAAATCCCTCATACGACGGTGGTAAAAGGGGATGGAAAATATCTTTCTATTGCAGCAGCATCCATTTTAGCCAAGACCTATCGTGATGATTACATGAACCGGTTGCACCAAGAGTTTCCTTACTATGATTGGGATCATAATAAAGGATATCCTACGAAAAAACACCGTGCTGCTATCGCAGAACACGGTGTCTCTCCTTATCATCGAATGACTTTTAATCTCTTAGGAGATGGTCAGTTGTCTTTAGAATTCTGATATTGTAGTTGTAGTAGTCTTTACAACTTTTTTGGCCTTCTTCTTTCCCCAAGTAATATTGAATCCCAAACTTACATTTGCATTAGCATTGCCTACAGGTACATATTGCGGTGTAACTTTGGTAATCATATGGTCTGTTCCAATGAAGAAGTTGAATCCGTTCGGATGGAAATTCAATACCCATCCTAACGATGAACCAAAGCTGCTTATTGCATAGTTGACGGAAGCTTCAAACCATCTTACCGGAGCAACATTGGCAGAAAGGCGTGCTTCCGACCATGTGAACGGTTTGTTAAAGTGAGTGGATGAAAGCAAACCGAATTTCAAGTTTTTATAATAAGGAAGAACGTATTCTGCTCCGATATTCATTGTTGTTGCCAATTTAGTAGTACGGCTGCTAACTGTACCTTCATCGCGGAATTTGATGAATTCTTCGAATTGGTCTCCCAAGTTATCTAATTCGTCGTCGATATCACCTGGCTGGCCTTCGTCCGGTTTTACGGCAATCGGGTTTTCAAATCCTTTAAAAGTGTAACTATGTATCATTTTAGCCTTTAATCCGTTATTCCATTTGATGAAACCCAAATCCAGCAAAGCTGCAGATAGCGTCAATCCTTCTACAAAGTCATCCATTTTGTATACAGCACCCAGATCGAATCCGACACCAAAACCGCCTATGCCGGGACCATCAATATCGAAACCGTCAATTTCACCGGGCTTGCCATTTTCGTCCGGCTCTTTGCTTTCAAAATAACCACCCTTTAGTGATCCTTCTAATTGTCCCTCTGCATCGATGAGCCATTCATCTTGTCCCATGGTGATATCCATCTTTTTAATTTTGGCTTCTGCATTGGCGCCTCCTACCAAAAATTTGACTTTAGCACCGATCGTTAAGCGGTCTTTGATGATTTCGTGAGAATGCCCTAAGGCTACCTCTGCATAGTTATTAGAGCGTACGGTCAGATCTTCTACAGTGTAGTGACTACCGGCTTCATTGCTCATTCCTGTCTTCATGAAATCAAAGAGTCCATAAGGCAGATTGATAGAAGTATTGGAGCGGAATCCTATTTCAAATGTATTAAAACCACCAAAGCCCCGGAAGCCGAATGCAATGATCGGCATGCTCAAATTCATGCTTAGATGATTGTTGGTGTGTAGGTTGCTTAAGAACTCACTATTGCTGACGCTTGGATTCATAAATGTAGTCAGCTTATATCCATTCTGATTGTATTTATAAAGGAAATCGTTAACGCCGATATTTCCCTGGACGCCGACATTAAAATTACCCAATACGAAAAGCGGCATGTTTATATAGTTGCTTTCACCCATGAATGCCGGATTGAGCTGATGGCGATAAGTCATACCTTCCATGAAGTAGCTTGAATTGAGATTCTGTGCTCCTACACCTGTGGTATAAAGAATGAAGAATGAGGCCAATATGGCTTTTAATTTATAGTGTTTCATTGTTTTATCGTTTTTATACATCTTCAAATTAATTCAAATCAACAATTGCACCGCCAGGTACTTTCAATCGGACATTTTTTAACTGTAACGTTTGATTTTCGTTTAGTTGTTGTCCTTGGGCGTCTGTTCCTGAGGCTGCAACGATCTCGAAAGCCAATCCGTCTAATTTCTTAACTGCACCGGCGGTTGTTTCTTTTATTTCGATGACTAATGCGCTTTCGGCGGCTACATTGTTTTTACCGGCTTTGATGATACCGTCCTTCTCTCCGTCAACTTTTACAGTGACTGTTACGCCTTTTAATTCTTCCGGATTACCTTGAGCATCTACAGTCAGTGCTTTCGCTGTAAAGTTCAATCCTAACGGTATTTTATTAACAGCTGTGGCTGTTGCGTTTACTTGTTTTATTTCATAGTCTTTTAGGTCTTCATACCATCCGTCTACGCTGTCTTTATAAACAATTTGAGTAACGTCTTTACCGAAAACAAAAGGTACATTGACATCATAATCGGTGGTAATGCCATAAGTATGGTTTAGTTGGATTTCCGTTTCGGCCTGGATTGCTTCAGCGGTTACTTCGAATTCAAATAAATCCGGTATTCTTGAAATCAAGGTAGGTAAATTTTCCACTTCGACAAAAGTAGTAACTCCTTCAATATCTGTCGGTACATCCGGTGGCAAAAGACAGAACTTTTCTTCTGTTTCCTTATTTATTGTAAAATCGAATTTAACAGGATGATTCACAGGATCTCCAAGTTGTTCCTTTTGATTATCTTTAGTGATATAAGAAGTGATTTCACCTTTTACTTGGGCTGCTACAGGTGTATTATTATTGGCTGTGAAGAATATCATGGGCTTTTCTACCGACAGGGTAACTCTTTCGTCATCCAAGAAATCGGGCAATCCGGATATAGTTACCGGGTCAATAGTGATGTCGATATCCGGTTCCACTTTACCTACTATACTTTTTATTTTGATGATTTGTTTTTTAGTCTGTTTATCTTGCAGGGTGATATCAACTTTCAATGTAACGGAAGCAGGCCCCTCACCTACAAGGATTTCTCCGGTATTAATAGTTACCTTACCTGTCAAAGAAATATTTCCCTCAATAAGGATATTGCCTCCTTCGAATCTGACGCCATCTTGCCTGCAATCTATTCCATCAATAGGTACTATGACAGACAGTCCATCTATCCTGTTGGCTTTTTCATTTTCAAGTTGTAAAAGTCCATGAGTTAATCGAGATGATTGTATGAACTCCGGGAATTGCAGGTTAATGACTTCTAAGTATAAGTTTTCAGCAATAGCTGGTTCAAATGAAAAATGAACGACGGCTTCCATGTCCATACTGATAAGAGACAGAGATTTGATTTCTTTGGGAAGTTCTGTTCCGTCAAGTTTGAAATTTGTAGTCATTTCATCCAAAGTGATAGGAGGAAGATTTTCCTGAACACCGCCTATAGATGGAAGGTTGAAATTCAACACTTGATTTATTGGATTGATGTCGGGACTGTTTATCTCAAAATCATCTACTGAAATATCGGTAGTCGTTTCTGAGCCTTCTTGCCATAAGTAATAATTGCCGTATTCATCTGTCTTGACAACGCCATCTTCCTCTATGTCCAGAATTTTACTAAGCAGAATCGGTTCTGTTTCTCCTCCGGGAATAGCGAATTCACTGCCTCCTACTTGAATCGTGAGATCAATGTCATCGGTCAGATCGTAATCATTATCTACACAGGAAAATGTAAATAATGAAGCGGAAAGGACGATAGGTATGAGTCTTAAGTGTCTTTTTTCCATAAATGTTTGCTTTGGGTTTTTAACGCTAATATAATTTTATTTGCAATAATAGACAATATTACTGAATGTGGCAAATTTTGGGGTTAAAAAGTGTTTTATAATTTGTTGGGTAAGAAGACAATATGTTATAGTTAGGCACTTCTTATTTATGTTTAGACATGATTTTAGACCGCTTAGACGTTATTTTTCTATTTTTTAGTGTCCGGATGAAATTGATTGCCTTTTTCATCCGGACGATTTTATTATCTGTGGAAACGTTTGCTTCGTTTAGTTAAAATAATAGTGTGGTAAGATGCTTGTATTTGTGCTGAAAGTTATTCAGAACCATTTAATTTTTCTGAAAACAATGAATGTCAGTGCAGATAATATGGCAGAAGCCAGTACTATCCAGACGAAAGCATGAGGGATTTCGTCAATATGGATATCGACATTCATACCGTAAAAACTTGCTATCAACGTTGGTATCATCAACGTAATAGACAAGCTTGTCATGCGTTTCATGATGGCATTCACATTGTTGGAAATAATGGAAGCAAAAGCGTCCATTGTACCTGTAAGAATATCACTGTAGATGTTGACTGTATTAAATGCCTGTTTTAATTCAATGATAACGTCTTCTACCAGTTCCTGATCCAGATAGTCTGTGTCCTGAAAAATGCTCTTCAATTTACCGATCATCACTTCATTACCACGGATGGATGTATTGAAATATACAAGTGTTTTTTGCAGTTTCATCAGGCGGAGCAAGTCTTCATTGCGAATACTCTTTTCCAATTCTTTTTCTGCAGCAGTGATATCTACATTGATCTGTTTCAGATATTTCAGAAACCATACGGCAGAGGAATAGATTAATCTCAAGATCAAATCCAGTTTATTGCGTACAACGATACCTTTCCGACGGGTATGCTCTATGAAGTCCGGAAGTAATTCCGTGTTATGATAGCATACGGAAACGATGATTTCGTTGTTGGTGATAATACCGATAGGTACTGTACTGAATGGGATACCGTTTTGATTATTCTGTACGGGAATACGTAAGATTGTCAATAGCCAATTGCCTTCAGTGTCTGTACGGGGACGTTCATCGGTATCGGCGATGTCATTTAGAAAAGACTCGGGAACTTGTAGTTCTTTGGTCAGGAATTCAAAATCATTAGCATCGGGGCATACTACATTTACCCAACTATTGGGGAGCCATTGTGATTTTTCCACAAAGCCAGCCTCACAATAAAGATACTTTCTCATCTTATTGCCTCCTTTCGTTTGTTTTTTAATCCGAACAGAGGCATCATGACACTTGTATGGCTCTGTTCGCTTTAGTTAATACTGTTGCACGTTCGCGGGTTTGAATCGTCCATATTTATATTCATCTATTTTTTAAGCGAGGCAAAAGTACGGATTTTATTCTGTACTGCCTGTATTTTCCTTTTTCTTTTTGCGTAAAGTATCGAATATTAGGTAATTTATAGATAAACAGAGTCTGTTAACAGCTGTTTTTTTGTAACTTTGCGCCCGAAATTAAGAATGAGTATAAAAATCAATTTAATTTATAGATATTATGAGTAAGAAAGCCCTTTTAATGATCCTTGATGGTTGGGGAATAGGCGACCAGGGAAAAGATGATGTAATTTTCAATACTCCTACTCCTTATTGGGATTATTTAGTAAAAACATATCCTCATTCTCAGTTACAGGCAAGCGGTGAGAATGTTGGTTTGCCGGATGGACAAATGGGGAACTCGGAAGTCGGTCATCTTAATATTGGTGCCGGACGTGTGGTTTACCAGGATTTGGTGAAAATCAATCTGGCTTGCCGTGACAACAGTATCATGAAGAATCCCGAAATCGTTTCTGCTTTCACTTATGCTAAAGAAAACGGGAAGAATATTCATTTCATGGGGCTGACTTCAGACGGTGGTGTGCATAGTTCATTGGACCATCTTTTCAAACTTTGCGATATATCCAAAGAATACGGTATTGAGAATACGTATGTACACTGTTTCATGGATGGTCGTGATACGGATCCTAAGAGCGGTAAAGGTTTTATCGAACAACTGGAAGCGCATTGTGCAAAGTCTGCCGGTAAGATAGCTTCTATCATCGGACGTTACTATGCTATGGACCGTGATAAACGTTGGGAGCGTGTAAAAGAAGCTTATGATCTGTTGGTGAACGGTGTGGGAAAAAAGGCGTCGGATATGGTCCAAGCTATGCAGGAGTCTTATGATGAAGGGATTACCGATGAATTTATCAAACCGATTGCAAATGCCAATGTAGATGGTACGATCAAAGAAGGTGATGTGGTTATTTTCTTTAATTATCGTAACGACCGTGCCAAAGAATTGACTGTGGTTCTTACCCAACAGGATATGCCGGAAGCGGGAATGCATACCATACCCGGATTGCAATACTACTGTATGACTCCGTATGACGCTTCTTTCAAAGGAGTTCATATATTGTTTGATAAGGAGAACGTAATGAATACTTTGGGTGAATATCTGGCAGCCAAAGGTTTGAAACAGCTTCATATCGCTGAAACAGAAAAGTACGCTCATGTAACTTTCTTCTTCAATGGTGGTCGTGAAACTCCTTATGAAAACGAAGACCGTATTCTGGTTCCTTCGCCTAAGGTGGCAACCTATGATTTGAAGCCGGAAATGAGTGCTTATGAAGTAAAAGATAAATTGGTAGCTGCCATTAATGAGAATAAGTATGATTTCATCGTTGTGAACTATGCAAACGGTGATATGGTAGGGCATACCGGTATTTATGAGGCAATCGAAAAGGCAGTGGTTGCAGTAGATGCTTGTGTCAAAGAAACGGTCGAAGCTGCTAAAGCACAAGGTTATGAAGCCATCATTATTGCCGATCATGGTAATGCCGATCATGCATTGAATGAAGATGGCACTCCGAATACAGCCCACTCTTTGAATCCTGTTCCTTGTGTTTATGTTACAGAGAATAAGAACGCTAAGGTAGAAAATGGACGCTTGGCCGATGTAGCGCCTACTATTTTGAAAATTATGGGCCTTGAAGTCCCTGCCGAAATGAATGGCAAAGTATTGATTAAGTAAGAACGATCCTTATATTATAATGAGGGCGGGTTTCTATCCGCCCTTTTTTTCGAATAAGATTATGATTCAGATCGACAACGTTGTAGTAAGTTTTGATGTGTTTCGCGAGAAGTTCCTTTGCAATCTGGATGCTTGTAAAGGCGAATGTTGTATTGAAGGAGATGCCGGGGCGCCGGTAGAATTGGAAGAAGTAGCCAAACTGGAAGAAGCACTTCCTGCGATTTGGGACGAATTGTCACCTGAAGCGCGTAGGGTGATTGAAGAGCAGGGGGTGGTATATACGGATCAAGAGGGAGACTTGGTAACTTCCATCGTGAATAATAAAGATTGTGTATTTACCTGTTATGATGAGAAAGGTTGCTGCTATTGTGCAATAGAGAAAGCTTATCGTGCCGGGAAGGTTGATTTCTATAAACCTGTTTCATGTCATTTATACCCGATCCGTGTCGGAAATTATGGGTCTTATAAAGCGGTAAATTATCATCGTTGGGATGTTTGCAAGGCGGCGGTATTGCTTGGTAGAAAAGAAAATCTGCCTGTTTATAAATTCTTGAAAGAACCGTTGATTCGTAAGTTCGGAAAAGCATGGTATGAAGAATTGGAACTTACAGCGCGGGAGTTAGAGACCCAAGGAATTATTTGATCCCCTTTAAATATTCTTTTAAAAGCGAATTTGACTATATAGTTTTATATATTGGAATTTTTGTTTTATTTGTAAGCCTTCATTGCCTTTATCTTTGTATTCATTAAGCTTATCTTTATTAAGTTTATTTCAAAGTATATATTCAATAAAAAGATAAATGAACATGAATGCAATGATTAAACGATTTTTTTGTTGTGCGGTAGCGTTGTCGGGTATAGCAATGTTGGGGGCAGTCAATTATACTCCGGAGTCTGTATCGGCTACGTTGGCATTAAAGGTTCCTGGGAATTCGGCAGAAGTTCATGCACTCAAGATGCAGAGGTTGGTTGGTAATTACTTTGATTACGAGTTGGCTGGAACGGAGAAACTGCCGGTGAATATTTTCCAGAAAGTAGAAAAATGTGATAATGGAGAACGGATCACTGTCTTTTTAACCGCATTGGAAGACGTTTATTTCAATTACGGCCAGCAGGTGAAAACCGGATTTCATCATAAAGACTGTCAGTTCTATTTACCGGGTTTTTGGTATCGGCGTAATTTGCGTTCGCCCCAGGAAGCACCCTCTTTTCACACCTCTGATAGTTGGGTGGTACGTGAGGATCGGTTGAGCTCTCCTTTGACGGCTATTTTTAATGAACAGAGCGGCGAATCGATGTCGGTGATTCGTCTGGCAACCTACGATACGGATGCTTTGACTACCCATAAAGAAGGAGAGGTGATTCTCTCTGGAAAGACTTCAGTCGGATATACGGGTTTCGAGAATGTAGGTGGTATCTCTTATCTCGCTTTCGGATTCCCTTTCCGGGAAGCTCCCAAAACATACATCCGTAAACTTACGCTGGCATCTGCCGTAGAGGCTTTTCAGAAACTGGCTAAAGGGGAGAGTATCTCCCTTGTGTGGGAACTTCGCAACGATAAAAGTGAGGATTTTTCTCAGTTTGTACAGCGGACTTGGGAGTATTGCTATGACACTTATAAACCACAGCCGGTAGAAACGCCCTATTCGGAGGATAAGATGAAAGAGGTGATGAGTAATTTCTTTGTGGAGAGTTATGTAAGTGGCAATGCTACCAATTACTTTTCTGGCGAAGGCTTGCTTACGGCTACTTGTGAGAGTGGTTCTGTGGCAGAAATCGGTTTTGTAGGTCGCACATTGTTGAATGCCTTCAATGCTTTGGAATATGGAGAAGCAAATCAGCGTGCAGAATTGGTTCAAAATGCTAATGCAGTTATCGACAGCTATCTGGAGGAGGGTTTCTCTGAGTCTGGGTTCTTCAATGAGCGTGTGGACTATCACCAGGGCGATTCTGGTGAAATGCATAGTATACGTCGTCAGTCAGAGGGGATTTATGCTTTGTTGCATTATCTGCAATATGAAAAGGAGAGAGGGCGGAAACACCCCGAATGGGAAAAGCGTTTGAAAACGATGCTCGATATGTTCTTGAAACTCCAGAATGAGAATGGCAGTTTTCCACGTAAGTTTAAGGATGACTTTACCATTACGGATAAGAGTGGGGGGAGTACTCCATCGGCTACACTTCCTTTGGTAATGGGGGCCCGATATTTCAAAGATAAACGTTATCTCGAGAGTGCCAAGCGTACCGTAAATTATCTGGAGAAAGAATTGATCTCAAAATCAGATTACTTTTCGTCTACACTGGATGCAAACTGTGAGGATAAGGAGGCTTCGCTTTATGCTTCTACTGCTGCCTATTATCTGGCATTGGTTTCCAAAGGAGCCGAAAGGGAGCATTATGCTGCTTTGGCTAAGAAAGCTGCCTATTTCGCCCTTTCCTGGTACTATACTTGGGATGTACCCTTTGCACCGGGGCAGATGTTGGGTGACTTGGGGTTTAAAACTCGTGGTTGGGGCAATGTCTCCGTCGAAAATAATCACATCGATGTATTTGTTTTTGAATTTGCTTCTATTCTCAACTGGCTTTCGAAGGAATATGGCGAGCCCCGTTTTTCTCAGTTTGCTGCGGTGATGAGTACCTCTATGCGTCAACTTCTTCCTCATAAGGGGCATTTTTGCGGCATTGCAAAAACGGGATATTATCCGGAGGTAGTGCAACACACCAATTGGGATTATGGTCGTAATGGTAAAGGTTTTTATAATGATATTTTTGCTCCGGGATGGACGGTTGCTTCTCTTTGGGAATTGTTTTCGCCCGGAAGGACAGAACGTTTTTTCAGGCAGTGATTTTTAAGGTATCTTTAGTCGGATTGTTTTTTGTGAGAGGTTGTCAGAACTAAAAGGAATCCTCAGAAAAGTTGCAGGCTATAACTGGTGAATATAAAAGAGCCATATTATACTCTGTTTTTGAGTAAAGATATGGCTCTTTTTATTGCGGATGAGGATTGTCAAGTTTTAGATTAAAAGTTTATTTTCTCTGAGATTGAGTCTCGATACATTCTCCTGTTTTAAGGGTAGTGTCTATGGATTTGTTTGGATTTAAGATAGATATACTCTTTAAGTTAAATACTTTTTAATTCGTCTGTGGCTTATGACTCCAGCGTCCCAGCATAAACAGTGCTGTCCATTTGTTCTTGTTGACGAGACGGACAAGGGCATCGCAAAGGATTAATACGATGATGGCATAAACTAATTGGGCGACTACTGCTCCGGGAAAGTTGAATCTGAATGCTATATGTTCTAAACCAAACTCCAATAGATAGATTTGTATACAATAAATGCCCAATGTGTTTCTTCCTGTTTCGCTACATAACTGCAATAGTTTTCCACCTTTTATTCTTTCCAGCAGTATTTTGAATAATGCGATAAAGAATATGCTACCGGCTGCTCCTACTCCTAAACGGATGAGTGTTATGATGAAATTCTGCATGTCAAATCTGACTGCATCTTTGAAGAAAATGATGCGATAAGCGGCGTCATAATCTCCTTTCCAAAAGATTAAAAAGAATATGAAAAATATCAGACTGCCTATGAGGGGGACTAAGGGACGCCTAAATAACCTGTCATTGTATTTATGAAGGAAATACCCAAGCCATAAGAAGGGTAATAATCTGAATATGGTGGTACGAGTTAGTATAATTAATAGTATTGTAGGTAGAGATGCAGCTAAAATATCGTTGCGGAATATCTTTTTACTTGCATATGCAATAACCGCGCAGATGAATAGATATTTCAAAAACCACATCCAGCCTCCGGATAAATATGCAAAGAAATTGATACTGTCTTTATCTGTAAAGCGGGTGTATATGATATTGTGAAACAGGATGAATAATATAGAGAAGGTTAAGGTGGGGAGTAATAATTGGATAGACCTTCTTTTGAGAAAATATAGAGGAGACATTGCGAACGCCTTCTCCATGAAATACCCGCTGACTACCATGAAAAGCGGCATATGGAATGAATAAATGAATTGAAATAGCCAACTATCATGGTATGGGTCTCCCGGAAATGTTTGTTGAATGACATGGCCAAGTATAACACAAAAAATGGCGAAACATTTTGTAATGTCTAAAAAGGCGATTCTTTTACTGTCGGATTGCATTTTAATACTAATTTGAGGATTGGTTTAAAAAGTATTGCTTTGTGTTGTGGGAATAGCGGTGGAGATATCAGATCCGGTTCTTCCGTAATAATGGCTACACCAAAGTTCGGTTGCCACACTAATCAATCCTAAAAGGGTGTCTGTAAAAGTCATGGGAGATGTGTTTAAGTGATAAGAAAGACGGGTTTTAGGGAATACATCTTTCTTCTCTTTAATTTCATTTAAACTTAAATAGGGAATGTGTTGGTTTGTCATAGCTTTTTGGTTAGCTAATGTCTGTAGATATGTAGGTTCCCAACGGAATAAATTGTTGGGAAGATTTATATCGGCAGGGCTCAGCTGCTTTGGGGATGGAGCATATGTCTCTCCAACTATTGGGACGGATTGCGCAAATACAGGAATAGCAGGGATGCAAAATAGCAAGCTGATAAATGTACTTTTGAATGCCGTAGTCGCTTTCATGTGAACCTCCTTTTTGAATACTGTAAACAAAAATACTAAAAAAACGGGAATATGTGCCGCTTGTACTAAATTTTTATAGAATAAAAATAAATGATTCTTTTTCGGATGGATTGGCTTTTCCGTGTCTTATAAAGAAAAGCGCCGGCTCAAAGGATTTTCCTTTGCTGCCGGCGCTTCTTCGTTGTAAGATGTGAGGTTGGTTTATAAAAACGTATTATGCATCGATATTTGCATACGTTGCATTATCTTCTATGAATTCGCGGCGCGGACCTACGTCTTCACCCATCAACATGGAGAAGATGTAATCGGCTTCGGCTGCGTTTTCGATATTTACCTGTTTCAGCATACGGTTTTCCGGATCCATGGTTGTTTCCCATAATTGCTGGGCGTTCATTTCACCCAAACCTTTATAACGTTGGGTGTGAACAGCGTTTTCAGAACCGCCGCCATAGGTATCGATGAATTTCTGACGTTGTGCGTCTGTCCAGCAATACTCTTCTATTTTACCTTTTTTGCACAGGTAGAGCGGAGGAGTGGCGATGTACAGATAACCATTCTGTATGATTTGTGGCATATAGCGGAAGAAGAACGTCATGATCAGCGTGTCGATGTGTGAACCATCGACGTCGGCATCGGTCATGATGATGATCTTGTGGTAACGCAATTTATCGATATTGGCAGCTTTACTGTCTTCTTCTGTTCCGATAGTGACCCCCAATGCTGTGTAGATATTACGTATTTCCTCGCTCTCAAGAGCTTTGTGATACATAGCTTTCTCTACGTTCAGAATCTTGCCGCGTAAAGGCAGGATTGCTTGGAATGCACGGTTACGGCCCTGTTTGGCAGTACCGCCGGCCGAGTCTCCCTCGACAAGGAACAACTCGCATTTGGTAGCATCTTTGTCCGAACAGTCGGCCAGCTTACCAGGAAGTCCGCCACCGGACATCGGTGATTTGCGCTGCACCATTTCACGTGCCTTGCGAGCTGCATGACGGGCGGTTGCGGCAAGAATCACTTTGTCGACAATTTGTTTGGCTTCTTTCGGGTGCTCTTCCAGATAGTAGGAGAGAGCTTCGCCTACAGCTTGGTCTACGGCTCCCATCACTTCGTTGTTTCCTAACTTCGTTTTGGTCTGTCCTTCAAATTGCGGTTCGGCTACTTTCACGGAAATGACACCTGTCAAACCTTCACGGAAGTCATCTCCGGCAATCTCCACTTTTACCTTTTCCAGCATTTTGCTGTCTTCGGCATATTTTTTGAGCGTACGCGTCAACGCACGGCGGAAACCGGCCAAGTGCGTACCGCCTTCAATGGTATTGATGTTGTTTACGTACGAATGGATGCTTTCGGAGAATCCGGTATTATACATGATAGCCACTTCGATAGGGATACCTTGTTTTTCCGTGTTCAGATAGATGACATCATTGATCAGGTGATCACGTGATGATTCCAGATAACGGACGAACTCCTTCAAACCTTCTTCCGAATAGAATACCTCCTGTTTGAACTGTCCTTCATCATTTACAGTACGACGGTCTGTCAGTGTGATTTTGATACCGGCGTTCAGGTAAGCAAGTTCGCGCATGCGGCCTGCCAATATCTCATATTTGTAGACCGTTTCGGTAAAGATCGTATTGTCCGGCCAGAATTGTTGTCTGGTTCCGGTATGTTCCGATACACCTACCTCCTTTACAGGATAAAGCGGTTTTCCTATTTCATACTCTTGCTGATAAACCTTACCGTTACGGTAGACTTGGGTAACCATGTGGGTAGACAGTGCGTTTACACAAGACATACCTACACCGTGCAGACCACCGGAAACTTTATACGAACCTTTGTCGAACTTACCACCGGCATGAAGCACTGTCATTGCTACTTCCAATGCTGATTTCTGTTCTTTTTCATGGAAATCTACGGGGATACCGCGTCCATTGTCCTGTACGGTGATTGAATTGTCTTCGTTGATGGTTACTTCAATGTGGTCGCAATAACCTGCTAATGCTTCATCAATAGAGTTATCAACGATTTCATATACCAAGTGATGAAGTCCCTTTACGCTGATGTCGCCGATGTACATCGCGGGGCGCTTACGCACTGCTTCCAAGCCTTCTAATACTTGGATGCTATCGGCAGAATACGATCCTTCGTTCTGGGGAACTTGGGGAATTAAGTCTTCGCTCATAATTACCTTTCTAAGTTATAATAACAGAGCAAAAATAGCAAAAAAAAATGAATTGAGGAAGAATAAAGGGTGAAAAAACAAGAATTGGAGAAAGGGGGAGGGGAGAACCGTGAGAATATGGTTTTGGACTTGTTGTAATACACAAAAGACCAAGCTAAAAAGCTCAGTCTCTGTGTTGTATGAAGTATTGCTAAATTCTTGTATTAAGCAAGTTTATTGATATAAATCGCCAATTTAGATTTTAAATTGCTTGCTTTGTTTTTGTGAATAATATTCACTTTAGCCAACTTATCCAGCATTTTTGTAACACCAGGATACATAGCAGTAGCTTCTGCTTTATCAGTAGTTGAGCGAAGCTTTCTAACAGCGTTTCTCATGGTTTTACCATAATATCTGTTGTGAAGTCTTCTTGTTTCTTCTTGTCTGATTCTCTTAAGTGATGATTTGTGATTTGCCATCTCGACTAATCTGT
>ULPX01016316.1_pt1 | contig 48197 bp, 37 predicted proteins | sample 1953911 | NCBI WGS metagenome assembly ULPX01 (sample SAMEA4835640, study PRJEB28245) | human gut metagenome | biome: gut microbiome; material: fecal sample | place: Denmark | collected 2008 | reverse complement strand
TATTATAATATAGTACATAAATAAAATACATTTGTACATATTAACATTATGAAGAACAAGGTGTGGTATTACAGGAATCAAAGAGGATTCACATTACAAGAGCTATCAAGACTTACCGGCTTATCGGTTGCGGCTATTAACAAAATAGAAAATGATAATACAAGTGATATACTTCTTACTAATGCAATCACATTATCTCGTGTCCTTAAAGTTGATATATACGAGTTATTTTGTATATCTAAATGAGGAGGAATAAGTATGGAAAGATGTTACTTTAATGTAATCTGTGAGGAAATTTCAATTTTGGGTGGTAAAGTGATTCATATTGATGAAAATGTGGGAAGTTTGGAAGAAGTACATAAGATTGTCATGGATAATGTAACTAAATATCCTAATGGTAAGTGGGAGTTATACCCTATGCAATTAGCGATGTAAAAAATTAAATAAATATGTTTTAGAAAGAGCAGTTTCTTCGGAAGCTGCTCTTTTGTTATGTAAAGGAGTGAAAGGGAATAGCAAAAGCTAAATCGAAATATCATGTAGATATTTCAGAACAAGGTAAGAAAAATCGAACATATAAAGGTGTAACTTATGACAGTCTCACTGAACTTAAATTTTTACAAGAGTATATAGAACCTAAGATGAAAAGTGGAGAAATATTATCATATGAACGCCAAGTAGAATATGTTCTTCAAGATAAATTTAAATATAAAGGCAAAACAATTCTACCTATTAAATATAGAAGTGATTTTAATGTTGTCTGGTCTGATGGAACTTTACAGGTTTTTGACGTGAAGGGCAATCCAGATAGTATGTCACTTTTAAAAAGAAAAATGATGTGGGCTAAGTACCCAGAAACCAACCTTACATTTATTTGCAGAAATCTCAAATATGGTGGTTGGGTAGAATATGACGTTTTAAAGAAACTTCGCAGAGAAGCGAAGAAAAATAAGAAATAAAGGAGAAAAAGGAATTATGAAAATTTTGAAATTTGTAGAAAGATACAACAACATGGCGACTCAACAGTTAAAGGATAGATTCGTTAAGGATGAAGTTAAAATCATACCATATGTATCAATTATCAAGAAAGATGCTTACGCACAGTTGATTGTAGATAAAACAACATTTGAGCAGGAAACTTATGATGACAATGGAGAAACAAAGTATCGTAAAACAGATAAGATTAGAGTAAATTCTGTTGCTCAGTATGTACAGTTCTGTCGTGCCGTGATTGAATTATATACAGATCTTGAGATTGATGAGGATGATAAAGGATTCATCAAGGGATATGATGCACTTAAATCATCTGGCTTACTTGATATTTTAATGGTTGGTTCTGATAAAGCCGATCCACTTATTCCTATGAGTGAATTGAGTGAATTCAAGACAATTTTAACAATGAAGCAGTCAGACACTCAGTTTAATGAGACAACTACTCAGGCGTTTATTAGTAAACAGATTGGAAGGATTTCTGATTTGACGAATGCTACTCTCACACCGCTTGTTAAAGTTATAAGTAAAAAGCTTGATGAGTTTCCGAAAGCAGATTTAGAAGGAAAAATTCTTGAGTTTGCAAAGAATGGCAATTTCAAAGAAGTCTAAGTAAATTCAAATTTCTTGTGAGATAAACAGGCTCTATGCGTGTCAAAGCGTATAGGGCTTTTCTTATGGAGAGTGGTTACTACTGCTCTCTTATTTTAGTGTAAAAATAGTGAAAATTTTGGAGGTGATGAAATTGGCAAAAAATATATATGCAGATTTTAAAAAGAAGTTAGACAGAATTGAAAATCACATTGCAGAAGAAGTCGCACCACAAGTAAATGAACTTCTAAAAGAATCTGTTAGATATTCATTGATAGATTGGTACAACGACTACACTCCACAGTCGTATGAAAGAACATATAATTTTATGAAAATTCTCGATTCTACAAAAACAAGAGGTAGAGGGAATATTCTTCGTTTTTCGGTTGATTCAGGTGCAATGGATTCATATGTCGGTTGGTTTGGTCAAAGTTTACAGCCAAGTACAGCTTTCGACTATATGTTTGTGGATGGAGAACATGGTCATGGAAAATGGATGATGCATCAATCATTACCTCCGTATATGTATGTTGAACGAGACATTGAGGACGGTTTTGGTGGTCGTTTGGATAAAATTGTCAACAAAAGAATTGATGAGATTTTAAGAAAGTGAGGTAATTAAATGCCAGGTATATATCAGTATGATGTAGAAATCAAATCGAATGTAGCAAAACTACTTTCAGATATGAAACAAGTCCAAGACAGATTAGACACTGTTGAGGGCAAAGAATATAAAATCAAATTAAATGTCGATGAAAAGAAATTATCCAGTGTAATTTCTAATCTCGAAAAAATGCTTGATTCTCTTGGTAAAGGAACAGGTGATTTTAAACAGTTTGAGAATTTATCAAAAGAATTATCAAGTGTTGTCTCAGAAGTGCAGAGTTTAAGTAAAGCTTTTGGCAAAGTAGATGATTCTGGTACGAAGACACTACTCTCTTCTATTCAAAACATTGACAAATCGCTTTCTGAACTGAGTCAGAATATTCTCAATGTTAATAAAAACATGGGTAATATGGGTGGTAATACGAGTGGTGCTGTTAAACAGGTAGAGAACATAACTAATGAGAGTAAGAAAGCTACTTCTGCTCTTGAAGATGTTGCTAAAGCCCAAGCAAAAGTTAATGGACAGAAAACGAATATTTTGTCTGCTTCTGTAGAGTCTGCTACTAATTCCATCAAAGAAGAGAATAATGTATTAGCGCAGAATACTCAGAAAATTAAGGAAAATACACAGGCTAAAGCACAGAATGCCAATGTAAACCTCAATAAGTATGATAAACGGTTAGACTCTTATAATGGTAAGGTTGATAAATATCAAGCCACTATTGACAGATTTAATGATGGTGGTTGGACAAGTGATACATATTTGAAAAATGTACAGGCTGTACGTGATGCTGTCAAACAGTACGCAACTCTTCTCGACAATATAAAGACTAATCAAAATGGTATCGCTACTGATGAGGATATTCAGAACTTAGACAAGTATGAAAAGAAAATCAAAGATACTATCGCCACTGTCACTAATATGTCAGCTTCTGAAAAGGGATATAGTCAATTGTCAGGACAAAAAGAAATTGATAAAATCAATAAAATACTTCGTGAAAATTCAGCAATGTCTTCAGAAGCAAAAGCTAAAATTAAAGCATATAAGCAAGAACTTATTTCTGGGAATCCTAGTGTCAGTTTGGAAAAAATACATGGCGAAATAATGAAAATTGTTAACGCTGAAGAACTTGCTGGTCGTGCTGGCAGAAGTATGTTTGATGTCATTAAAGAGAAAGCATTTTATGGTTTTGCTGCACAAATTGGAATGTATTTCGGTTTTAATGATATTGTTAATGGTTTTAAACAAGTTGCTTCTACTGTAATTGATTTAAATACACAGATAACAGAACTTGCGAAAGTATCTGAGCAATCATCAAAACAGATTTATGCTGACTTTGACAGTTATGCAGATATTGCAAAGGAAGTCAGAGGTACGATTTCTGATACTATTGCAGCTACTGCGGATTGGTCGAAAAATGGATATAGTATTCCAGATGCTAAACAATTAGCAGAAATCTCACAGCTTTATAAAAATGTTGGCGATGGAATTAATATTGATGAAGCCAACGAGTCACTTATTTCAACCTTAAAAGGTTTTCAGCTTGAAGCAGATCAAGCAGAACACATAGTCGATGTATTTAATGAGGTCAGTAATAACGAAGCTATATCAAGCGGAGGCATAGGCGAAGCCCTTCAGCGTTCTGCCGCTTCATTTAACGCTGCTTCCACCTCACTTGAAAAGTCAGTTTCGCTCGTAACGGCAACAAACTCTGTACTTCAGGATCCAGAAAAAGTAGGTAACATGTGGCGTACCGTTTCCGCACGTTTAAGGGGTAAATTTGTGCCCATCTATAGTGAAAACTATAGTCTATGTACGTGTTAAATAAAAACATAGCATAACAACTATATAAGTCAAAGGATGTGGGGACATCAGAGACTTAGGAAAGATTTGTATTATTATAAAAACAAAGAGGAATAAAAGGAAATGAAACAATCAAAATTATTTCCCTGCTACTCTATTCCACTTCGAGATTTTTTAACATCTCATGGAGTTAAATATGAGTTAGTAGGGTTACATCCTGAAACATATAAAATGTTTTGGGTTTATATCAAAGATGAAAAATTAAATACATTAACATCAGAGTGGTCAAAGAGAGAATAAATAATTGACTACTCTTTTTTATTGCAAATTTTTAATTGAAAGAGAGGAAATAAAGTAATGAGTTTAAGTTATACATACGAAGACGTTAAAAACGAATTTGAAAAACGGGGTTTTATTTTACAATCAAATGAGTATAAGAATTGTAAAGAAAAGCTATTGTGCTTAGATAAACAGGGATATAAGTTGCTAACAAGTTTAGATAACATCTTAAAGCATAATAAATCAAAAGCAGGAACAAGAAGATTTCATCCGTCAAATCCATATTCAATCGAAAACATTAATCATTATGCAGAAATCAATAAACTTCCTAGTAGATGTATTTCTAAAGACTATATTAATAGTAAATCTCCTTTAAATTTTAGATGTGAATGTGGAGAATTATTTTGTACTAATTGGGATACGTTTCATTCTGGACATAAAACCAAATGCGATATTTGTAGCAATAATCCTTTTGCAAATAAAGATTATGATTCTGTAAAAGATACCCTTGCAAAATTAGGTTATTATTTAGATGTTAATAAGGATGAATATTTGGGTGTAACACTTACTCCGTTAATTTGTCATGATAAATTTGGCTATAAATATAAATTAACATATGACGCTATATTAAGAGGTAAAGTGCCATCACCTGTTGCAAAAAATAATATTTTTTCAATAGACAACATAAATATTTATCTAAAGAATAATAACAAAGAGTTCACATGTATTTCTAACGAGTTTATTAATAGAGATCATTTACTTGAATTTATATGTGAGAGATGTGGTGAAACAATATTTGCTAAATGGTCTAATATGTATAAATGTGATAATAGTAATAATACTCGAAATATTTTGCTATGTCCAAATTGTGATGGTCGAACAGAATCTGTTCATGCATTAGTTCTTAAACAAATGTTTAAGTATTATTATCCAGATACAATAGAAGAAGAAAAATCGTGTATTAATCCATTAACAGGATGCATAATGCCAACGGATATTGTTAATCATAGATTAAAAATCGCAATAGAAATTCAAAGTGAATGGCATGATAAGGAATATCAAAAAATAAAAGATAAAATAAAGAAAGATTTTTGGATAAATAAAGGATATAAATTTTATGATCCAGATATACGAAATTTTACCATATTAGGTATGTGTCAATTATTTTTTGATATAAAAGAGTTGCCTGAATGGATTAATTTTGATTATAGCAATAAATGGAATATTAAAAATGCCCAGAATTTATTAGACAAAAATTTATCTCCAAATGATGTTGCGAAGGAACTTGGGATTAATGTACATCAAATTTATGATGCAATTGGATGTGGGAAATTACACTATTCCGATACATATATAAATAAAAGTTATACACCAATTGTGGAAGTTGATAAAAATAATAATATTATTGACTTCTTCACAACTATTAAAAATGGAGCTGAAAAGTATAATTTAAATCCTGGCTCTTTGGCTAGTTCGCTACTAGAAGGAAGACACGATTTTGGGAATCATATTTGGTACTATGCTAAAGATTTAGCTTAAAATAATTATAATAATACAAAAATCCTCAGAGACTGCGGTGACTTATATGTGATAAAAAGCATATTTGTCCAAGTTGTTCCGTTCTTCATAAAAAAAGAAAACGGTGATATACAGTCCGATCTCACACTATAATCCCCTTAAATATGAAATGTGAGAATACGCCAGAAATGACGTATCGCCATAATATTATTTTATGGTCAGTAGCCTAATAAGGTGAAAGTAACAGAATGTCAGAAACAGAGCTTAAAGAGATGGGTGAAGATACAGATGGTCTTGTAACTTCTACGTCAAAACTGCAAGCACTTGTAAAAGGAATTACAGGTTTTGATATTATGAAGGACAAGGATACATATAAGGATATTTATGATATTGTCCTTGGTATCGGAGAAAAATGGCAAGATCTTAGCGACATTGATCGTGCTTCGCTTTTAGAAGCTTTGGCAGGTAAGCAGCAAAGTAATGCCCTAGCCGCCGCCCTTAGTAATATTGATATTCTGAAGAAGAGTTATGAAGAAGCAACCAATGCTGAAGGCTCGGCTCGTGAGGAAAATGAAGAATATAGTAAATCAATCCAGGCATCAATCGACTTAACAAAAGCAAAGCTTGAAGAATTATCAAATGATCTATTATCTTCAAACTTCTTGAAGGGTGCAATAGATGCAGGTGGAAAACTGCTTGATTTATTAGATTTTATAATTAGTGATGGCAGAGAAATTCCTGCTATCTTTACAACAATCGGTGCTGTATTGGGTAAAAAAAAGCTGAATTATGCAAGTATATAATGTGCAAGATTATATACACATACAAATGTAGTAAGCAATATGTGCAAGGTTCAGAATATATCTCGTGCCAAGGTGAGAATCCCTGGGTAAAACACAAAGAACTTGTAATTAAACAAGGAAGATATATAAGTAAAATCAACTACAGATACTACACTGTAGACCTCTGATATGACTGTGTGTGAACTACGCAGCCTCTAAGATTCGTAAGGCTTAGACAAGGACTGGAATGGCTCGTGTGACTCGTAATGTAGCACGATGATCTAATCAGCAGAGAGGCGTACTGCCAACTAGGTAAGTGCCGCTCCCATCGACTACCAAGAGGGCGTAGGTTATAATAACCCACGAAGGTATAGTCAAACACCTATCATTGAGTGTGATAGTGAAAAAGTTCAACTGTAGCTATACAGTGCGAAAAAATAGTGAGTTATATTACTCTTCTACTGCTGACTTTGTAAAACAGAGTAGAAAAACAATAAAAAAGTGATACATGTCAATGTTATCATATCGATGTACCACTTTCATCCTCCCCTTATGAGAATATTATATTCTTATGATATTCTGTAGTAAATAATAATTGATCGACAAAGTTCGACTCATTTTGATAAAGAGTGTAAGTGTATTATACATCATATTGGAATATTCTGGTAGAGAGAACATATATTCCAAGCAAATCTCGATTTCTTGTCAATTTATGGAATGCGAAAACCATTGACAATCAAGACTTTTTTGCACTATACTTTTTTCAAAAAGTTAGGCAGGAGGTCTATTATGGCAAGAGGACGCAAAAATCTCACATTAGATGAACAATTAACAAAAATAACGACTGAAATCGAAAACATGGAAAACTCATTAAAAGAAATGAAGAAAGCAAAGAAAGAACTTGAAGAACAGATTCATCAGCAAAGACTTTCTGAGTTGGACGAGCTGATTCAGGAAAAAGGCTTGAGCTTTGATGAGTTAAAGGAAATGTTAAGCAAATAGTAATTATGCACAAAAAACTTTTCTTGTTTTGGTGACATTTTTTATGTGTTACAATATATAATATAAGTAAGAAATCAGATGATTTCTAGTAAGTCGTGAGTAACGGCAAGAATATTACTCAACTGTATGTTTGTCTCCGTGAATGACGGGACTTAAAATTAGAATATCATTCAATTGTAAGTATATCTCCGTGGATAACGGGATGTAAAATTAGAATATTATCCAATTGTAAGTTAGAAAGAGCCAGAGATGGCTCTTTCTTTATAGGAGCAAAAGATGAGGTTAGTTAAAATATCTAATGAATTTTTCAATAAATGTAAAGAAAACAACGTGCATAAGGAACTTATGTTTAACGAAGATGGTCGTCCAAGTGTTTTAATTGTAAAATTAAAGTATAAGGAACAATATCATAAGTTTGTTGTACCTCTTCGTTCAAATATATCACCCAAAACGCCAAAAGATCAATATTTTTCATTACCACCAAATTCAAAAACAAAGCCTCGTCATTCGCATGGAATACATTATATTAAATTGTTTCCAATTGATGACATGTATGTACAATCTTATTTGATAAGTGAATCATTTGATATATTGGTAAAGAAAATAATTGACGATAACGAATCAGATATAATACAATCTTGTCAGGAATATTTAAAACAATGTGAATCTGGTAATAAACATTTTATGACACCAGATATAGACGGAATAATTAATATGTTGAATATAAATAAAGACACCAACTAAGGTGTCTTTTATTGTACTACTCTTCTTCCAGCCCAGTGATATTAATTGACACTCCATTCTCAGATTCACGAAGCATAATCTTAACCCCATTTGAATATGTCCGTGTGATCACAACAAAGTTATCAAGTTTGATAATCTCACCAGAAACTGTAGTCCCTTCGGGATATGAAATTGTCATCATATGTGCCTCCACTACCCTTTTGTGAATAAGTAATATATACATTATATCATTCGTATGGCAAAGAAATAGATAAGAGTTCTGAATGCGTACAAATGTTCTGATAGTATTGTGTCGATTATTGGTATATAATGAAAAAAAATACTAATAATTGGGGGCGTAATATGGTCAAATTTTCAGACATAAAAAGTTTAATTGAAATGATAAAAAATGGTATTGATGTTGGTTATTTTATACGATCTCACCATTCTTTCCGAAACAAAAGAGTAACACATTATTTTGAAAATTATCACAAACATGTAACTATCTATAATGATGGAACTGGCGTTATTATCAATGAATTTGATATGGTGTTTAATAGAAAAGAAAAATCTTTTTTAAAACGAGGATTAGATATCTCTGATGGAAAGAAGAATGCATGTTTTCCTGCATTGACCAATATGAAAAAGACAAGTATTCAAGATAGGTTTCATGAATATGGATTTTGGTATTATTCAGATGACAATATCATATCTTCTGTTAAAGAGAAATATTGGACAGATGAAGATGACGAAAATGATGTGGAGAATATAACTCTTAAAAATAATAACAAGGTTTTCAGATGGGAATTTAGGTTTAATTATAGTAGAATTCAGCCTCATAAAAAATATAAAATTGTTTATGTGATGAGTATACCGGGTATGTTCCCTATTAAGGATGGGAAATTAGATATTGATTCAATAAATGACGAACAGCTATTGAATGATTTAGAATCTGGTAATAGCACTAGCCTTAGAATTAAAAACCCGATCAGAAATTTTTACTATACAATTTCGTTTGAAAGTGATATACTTCTTGAAAGAGATCCAAAATGTATGTTAAAATCCATAAATCAACAAGAAGATGTAGTTCATCCTAAACTGGAACACTCATATAATACTATATACCATAAATATACATGTAAGATAACTAAGCCTAAAATTGGTTCACTTATAAAAATTAATTGGCAATTTAAGGAGGATTAAAACTATGATTATTTTAAAGGAAAAAGAATGGGGCAATTAATATTGTCCGCAAGTTGGTAATGAAAAGGGCAGGATAAATTATTTCCTGCTCTTTTATTATGTTCATTACTGGATTGGATGTGATATGTATAATGAATATTGATTTATCTAAACTTATTCCTCAACCGAACCTACAAAACCTATTGGACGCTTCGGAACTTCTGGCTCAGGTTTCGGCACAACCATTAAAAGAAAATTCAACTGTTGTACATGCTGTATCAGTTCCAACGGTTTGCCAGATGTGTCCTCTCCGTGAAAACAGACTAAATTGTAACCAATGTAACCGATTTCTTTAACCAAAATAGTAATTGACGAATTAAACTGTACAATCGAAATTGCCACATCTTCTGTGTCTGGGAGCTTATTTTGATAATCTATAATTTCTTCATATAGATAATAGGCAACTTGTTCTGCTCTGCTATCAAATTGCATTTTTGCAGCATCTATTTCTGTTTGTCGATTCTTATAATTTTGTTGTATTTGTCTTTGTACTTCTGGTGATATAAAATCCATATCTTTCAACCTCCTCATTTGTATAAGATAATAATATATTATCATAATTTATACGCATAATACAGGTTAAACATATGTTTTGTGAAAAATTACCAATGATTACCATTTATATCCGCAATTCTGGCAACACATACTCTTTCCAATATTACTACTAGCCAATCCAAATAATCCAGTGGACAGCCAACGTTTAGTTCCTGATATCTTTTTGATGTTTGTTGATCCGCAGGTAGGACATTTAGGCTTGTTACTTGATGAGGTAACACTCTTCTGCTGTTGGACTTGATTTTTAAACTGTGCCATTTTTAATTGAAATTCAATTGGATTGTCTTGTTTGAGCTTAATCATTGAATCAAATAATGACACTTCACAAGTAATATTTTCCAATATAGAATACTCTTCTACTGTAAGGACTGTATCGACTAATCCTCTTCCACAAGTTACACATTTAGTTCTATTGATTTTACTTGCATCAATATCGAAACCTGAAGTATATATCCATGTTTTTTTGTTATTTTTATGACAATAAGGGCATACCTTTACTAAATACATTATTAACCACCTCCAACTTAATTATACCATAGATTTATACAAAGTAAATCGTCTTATATATCAATGCTTGCACAATATGATGAAAAAGATGGTTTTAGTTTTGGTGGACAAATAAAGATAAGTGATGATGTCGAAAAAGCATTAGATCAATTAGAGCCAGGAATGTTAAAAACAACTACCAATGTTGAAGGACTTGCTATGGCTTTAGGTACATCCAATCAAAAATTTATTAATTTTTGTACAAATTTAAAAAATGGAAATATTACTCTTAAGGAAGGGCAAACATATCTTCAAGCATATCAAGAAAATGTAACTAGTCTATCGGCAAGATTGAAGTCGCTTGCTACATCTGCCAAAGCATTTTTTAAAAATCTTGGCGGTAATCTTCTAGCTGGAACAATCAATGCTCTCGGTGGTATGATTATTAGTTCTGTTGTGTCCCTTATAGGTATTGGTGTCTCTAAACTTTATAAACAAATTTCAGGAAAAGCTGCTGAAGAGGCAAAACAAGAAATACAACAACTTGGTGAAACCGCCCGTAGTGAATTCAAATCTATCCAAGACGAAATGGACTCTACCGCTTCAAAGGTAAATGAAGTTAAAGATCGTTATGCAGAACTCGCACAGGGAGTTGGAGATCTTGGCAAGGCAACACAGAATCAGGGTTCATTATCCAACGATGATTATGAAGAATTCTTAAACATCAGTAATGATTTGGCTGATTTGTTCCCTACTCTCACCAATGGATATACAGATAATGGAGATGCGATACTCGACTTAAATGGTGATGTACAGACAATTACCTCATCTCTTAATGGTTTAGTAGAAGCACAAAAAGCCGTTGCTTCACAAGATATGGCAAAACAGATGCCAGATATCTTTAAATCATATCGTCAGGATATGAACGATGATATAGATAAATACAACGAAGCATTAGAACAGCAAAAGAAAGCACAGGAAGCTATTGCTAAATTAGATGATAGTAATACTGGGGAATCATATATTACATATTTTGATGATCTGTCAGAGATGATGCAGAAACATCAGATGGATTATGATTCATGGATAAGCCAAACGGGTCATAATACTACTAATGTCAAATTAACCTCTGAAGAAAAAGAAAAATTCACTCAAATTTATCAAGACTATTATGAACAGTATCAAAAGACCATATCTGATTTAGAGACTAAAATTGATAATGAAAATAAATCATTTGGACAGTATGTAACACAGTCACTTTATAGTGATGCTACTTATCAGGATTTTGCCAAGAATAATTCTGTCAAACAAGGGATTGTAGATACAATTGTTTCTAATCTTGGTTATGATGACGAAACAGCTAATTATGGTAGTGACTGGGATAAGATGTTCAAGGACAAAATACAGGATGGTATTATCAATTCTATTGCCAGTATAGATGACACACGAGTTGTCGATGCTATGAACAAAGTTCTTAATGAAGATCTATCCAAAGCTGATTTTGACCGATATGCACAGATCATACAAGACTACGATACTGATCATACAGAAGTCGATTTCTCTTCATGGTTTAAACCAGATGATGCTGAAATTACTAAAGTTGCACAGGAACAGAAAGACCGTATCTTGAGTGTGTTTGGAGACACAAGAGAAGGCGATAGGCGTGTTTTAAATAACTTTATCGATTCTCTCACTCCTGATAATCTGGATATACTGGATAAGTTATCTATAGATAAACAATCTACTGACCAGACTGCAAAAGAATATGTTGAATATCTTAAACAGAAAATTGAGGATTATATCAATTCTGATGAGCTAGATGCATCATTTAAAGCCGATCCTATTGACCCATTAAAGGATATTAAGGATTCATTCTCTGGTTTTGAAGATATCTATAATGAAATTGTATCTGGTTCAAGTGTAGCTGCTGATGCAATTGAGGGACTGAATGAAAAGTTTGGAGAACTTGATGGCGGTACTGCCCTTGAAGATTTTAAGGACACATTGACTTCTATGCCGGGGGATATATCTGCTGGTAAAGAAGCTTTGAATAAGCTCGCAACGGCATATATAGATAATTCTGACCTGATTAGAAATTTGACTGAAGATAATGCAGACTATGTAAAATCAGAACTTGAAAAAATTGGTGTTGTTAATGCCGATGAGGTTGTTAATAGTCGATTGGCAGGTTCAACAGATTGGCTGACACAAGCACAGGAAAATCAGAGTGCTATTTTATCGAATCTGTCCACCAATATCAACGCAGCAACAGATGCTAAACGATATTCACAGTTAGCTTCGATTGATTTACAGAATGCTACATTAGGAGATATTGCAGCGTTAATTAATGAAGCAAACGCATCAGGAGAAGACGCAACTGCATTACAGAATTATGCGATTCAGAAGGTCGCAGCAAACCAAACATCTATCTGGACATCTGGTAGTATTCAGAACTTAGCGAAACTGGCTGACTCTTTAGAGGGTACAACCCGTTATATGGGCTTGTATCAAAGAATGAAAAATGCAACCAGTAGTCAGGAAGCTATTGAGATTGAAAAGGAATTAAATCATCAGGTTAAGGTTGCTATTAGTGCAAAAATGGCATCAGATGCACAAGTACAGTATAAAGCACCTAGTACGGTTAAGTCGTCAAATTCTGGCAAAACAGGTTCATCCACCAAAAAGAAAACTCCACTTGAAAAACTTCAAGATTGGCTCTCTACTCTCTTCGACTGGATAGAAATCAAACTGGAACGCCAGACGGATAAGATTAGCAAATATATCTCAAAGGCTGAATCTCAGTTAGATGATAAGAAGTATTCATCCTCTGCCCAAAATTACAACAATGCCATAGACGCAACAAATGTACAGGTTGGTTATGAGGAAACTGCTAGAGATAAATACTATGCACAGGCAGACAAGATCCTCGATCGTGCCGTTAAAGAAAAAGTTGTCTCACAAAAGACAGCCGATGTAATTGCAACTCGTGTTAAGAACGGTAGTATGAATATCTCCGAATACTCAGATGAGATTCAGGATGTTATCTCCGCTTATCAGGAATGGTATAACAAAGGCAATGATGCTTCTGACGCATTAGAAGAACTGCACAAAAATATCCGTACATATATTCAGGATCTGAAAGATGTACGTGATAAACAACGTGACGCTAAAATCGATTCGATTACAGGCTATAACGATATTGCGACAGGTACAATGGCTAATTCTACCAGTGCAAAGAATTCACAGCTTAATGCTTCGAACTCAGCTCTGAAAAAACAGAATTCCACTTATGGCACATATGTCAAGAATGTAATTAGCGATACGAATGGCGTGGCGAAATCTGGTAATAAATCCATATCTTCCGCTCTTAAAAAAGCCAAGAACACGAAGTATAAGAAGGCTTTGCAGAATGCACAGAAAGCCATTAAAAATAAAAGAGCAGTATCATCTTCCGATTTATCTGTCATCAGCAAGTATTCTACATATGTCTATAATCGGTTATATGCATATAATGTTTCACTTGAAAACGCTGAAACAGCTAGAATGGAATACGCAACAGCTTACTCTAGCAACTATGCTGATACAATGAAGAACATTGTAGAAAAGTATAGCAACAAAGACGATGCCACAAATGGTGCTATGGATCTCAATAGTTCGAAGTCTGATAATGCAATTACGGCGAAAACGAAGAATAACTACATTGACAAGCAGATGGCAGGCTATGACAGAATCGCATCTGATAATCAAGCAGAAATTAATGAGTATACGAAGACTGTAAAATCTGCAAAGAAGACAATAGGTAAGTCTGCAACTGCAAAAGCATATAGTGGATTAAAGGCTAGTACGAAAAAAGCCGTATCCAAAGTTGTTTCAAATGCTCAAAAACAAGCAAAGTCTGGCAAAGCAATTTCTGCTTCTACAATTTCAAAACTGACCGAGTATTATAAGAAGGGATATATTAAAGGGGCGTTCTACCTTGCTTGTATTCGATATAATAATGCCGTTGAGTCATTAGATCAGGCAAATAAACAGAAAGAGATTGACAAACAGACTGCTATAGCACAGAAAGCAGAATTAGCACAGCAGAAGTTCTCTAATATCTCAACAGAGATGGATAACAAACGTCATAAATATGAACAAACTGCTACAGAGTTAAATAATAAGATGTCTATTTTAGAGGAACGTGGTAATAGTACATCTTCCGTATGGTATCAGAGACTTAAAGCTACTGAGCAGTCTAATAACAATGAGCTTGTAGCGAAGCGAAATGCTTTAATTCAGTCATTAAATGAATCTGTATCTGCTGGTAATATCGAGGAAGGTAGTGAGAAATGGGCAGAAATGCAGTCTCAGATAGATGATGTTACCAACTCTATAGACGCTTCTACAAAAGCATTGGCTGAATATGATAATCAGATTATGCAGGTACATTGGGATCGCATTGACGAATATGCTAATAAACTTGATAACCTTGTTTCTGAAACAAACTTCGTTATAAATGAATTATCTCGTAGGGATTTAACTTCTGACAAGACTGGTGGATTGACTGACGAAGGTAATGCCGTGGCTGGATTACATGTATCAAGTTACCAAACATACTCTGAGCAAGCAAGAACTTATCGTGATGAGATTGAGGCGATTAATAAGCAACTTGCGAGCGATCCATATAATCAAAAATTGATTGCCCACAAAGAAGAATTGGTTAAATCATATCAGGATGCAATTGCAGGGGCACAAGATGAAAAATATGCTGTGATCGATCTCATTGAAAATGGCTACGCTTCACTCAAGAATCATATTTCTGATTTGATCGACCAATATAATGATCTCATTAGTTCTGAAAAGAATGCCTATGATTATGCAAACAATATTAGTGATAAGACTCAGCAGATAGCAAATCTTCGCAAACAACTTGCAGCTTATTCTGGTGATGTTTCTGAAGAAGCAAGAGCAAAAGTTCAGGAATTAAATGTATCTCTCAAGGATGCTGAAAAAGATCTGAAGGATACACAGTTTGACCAGTATATCTCAGCTACACAGGATATGCTCTCAGATTTCCAGGATGATCTGGACGAAAGTATTCAAGATATCATAGATAGCTTAGATGACCAATTTACAAAACTGATTAATTCTGTAAATCAGTATTGGTCTGATTCGAACAACACAGTCAATAGTTTATTGGCTCAAATTGGCTATAGTGCAACACGAACATGGAATCAGATGTCATCCGATGGTGAAGTTTCATCCAATACTTCCACAGCGATTAATGGTATTTATCAATTTTTACAGACGGCATGGGGAAAATATGATCAGGATGCCAAAAATACAAATGTTACAACTGGTATTACCAATGTAACGGCTGATACCGTTAATGTATCTCAGAAAGATAGCAACGATGACAAGTCTGATACAGCTAATGGAGATGGTGGTACTTCTATAGACGATGCAGGACTTATCAATAATGATTTGTCGAACAAAGCCGAACAAGATCGATTAGCTAAAGAACAAGCTGCTAGAGACTATGCGACAAAAGAAGCAATATTGAAAGCTCAACAAAAAGCAAATGAGAAAGCAGCACGTCAAGAAGATGCACGTAAAAAGGCAGAGGCTGATGCTAAGAAAAAGGCACAATCTCAGACTGGCTCAACTGGGGGATTCCAGACGGTCGGAGTAATGAATCTACCTGCTACCAGTAGTTCATCAAATGGTAAAAAATTGTCTAAAGTTCAATCTAAGAGAATACAGTCATTTATTAATGAAAGTTTGATGAATCCACCAAAGGGTAAAAAGATATCTGATTATGATGCTTTTAATCAGAATATTTGGAAGAAATATGGCACTAAGAGCAAGGGTAAGATTTTGCCTAGGGAGGCATTACAACAGCTTGCAGCTTTAACTGGTTATGCATTCTCAAACAAGTCTACTTCACCATTTTGGCAGACACTTCACAAATCTGGTATTAAAGGATTCAGACGTGGTTCAGAGGGAATTCCTTATGATATGATTGCTAATCTCGGAGAAGATGGCGCAGAATTACAGTATGATATATCGAAAGGTGTACTGAAATCTGTTGGTCAGAATGATATGATATTCACCGCTGAACAGGCTAAGACGCTTATGGATTTTGCAAAGAACCCTATGATGTTTAGTAATATGTATACTGGTAATGCATTTAGGATGCCAAATATGCCTGTTACGAATCGGACGGATAATGACATCAATATCACTATTGGTGATGTAAACTTAGAGGGAGTACAGAATCCACAGCAGTTTGCTAGTTCTATGAAGGACGCTATTAAAAATAATACGGGTGGAGTTCGTAATATGATTAAAGATACCACAGTAGGATCTTTATCATCAAACCACAACTCTCTCGGAATACGAAAATACTAAAAATTGAATATCGGCATAGTAACAGGGAGGAATATCATAATTCCTCTCTTTTATTATGCTTATTTCTCATCAAAACACATTAAATCGGAGGTGAATATTTGTGAGATATAAATCATTCAAGACAAGAAAAATTGAAAAATTAAAGGCAGAAAATGAAGCATTGAGCAAGTACATACGAGAAAATAATGTGCGAAAACTTGCAACACAAATTGAAGATACGCTCATAACCAAAGAAGAATATGAGGAATTACTAGATGAATGTAAACAGCTTAAAGCTGATTATGAACATATGATAAATGAATTACAGATCGATACCAATGAATATCACAAACAGATGAATCAAGAAATAGATAAGAATTAGAAATATAACAAGGAGGCATGAGTAAATGGCTAAAGTGTTATTTAACACACAGAATATAATAGAGACTCCTACTCTTCTATTGCAGCATAAGAATTTTGAAACAATCGGTAATGGAGGAATTACTAATGTCTCTGGTTACACATATAAAAACAACTTTAATGATGCGAATGAAATATCATTTAAAGTACATAAATTTAACAATGGAATAAAACATCCACTATGGGATCAGTTGGTGGATTTTAAACTTATATATATACCTGAATTAAAAGAACGATTTGAAATTGCAGTGACGGTAAATGAGGAAGATCCTGACGACCTATCCAAGTCAATTACAGGTACAGCGTTGTGTGAGTCTGAATTATCGAATATTAATCTACATGGAGTACAGATTAATACGGAAACTGACATGACAAATGATTTGTATGATGAAAATTTCCCAACTGTATTATATCGAGATCCTGATGACTATGATTCAGAAGATAATTTAAAAATATGGGCGAAGTCAAAATATGATTATCTTAAAGATAAAACAGCATATCCAACAACTGTTTCTGTGATTGCTAGAAAGAAATATATTCTTACCCATGCTTCTCTTCTGCATCGTGTATTAGAAAAAGCACCACATTATTCAATTGCTCATGTGGATTCTACTCTTAGAGAATTATCAACAGTACACGAATTCACATTTGATGGAACAGATACCTTATCGGCACTAAAAAATGATATTGCCGAAGCGTATCATTGTTTATTCTCTTTTAATTCTGAACAAAGAACTATTTCAGTATATGATTTATATAGCACTTGCACCGAATGTAATTATAGGGGAGATTTTCTTGATACATGTCCTGAGTGCGGATCAACAAAAGTAATTAATAAATATGGCGAAGATACAAATGTATTAATCAACAGTACCAATTTAACAAAAAGTATTACTTTGGAGTCAAATCAAGACTCTTTAAAGAACTGCTTTTATGTGACTGGTGCAGATGATTTAATGAATGCTACTATTCGTAATATTAATCCAAACGGATCACAGTATATTTATTACTTTTCTGACGATGTTTTATCAGATATGCCTGACAATCTCAAAAATAAATTAAAGTCATATGATACACTGTATAACGAAATTCAGACAACAAGAAAAATGGCTTTGGATTCTACGAAAGTTACAAACTACAATAATGTCGTTACTTCCGTAACCAAGAAATTTGCTAATGTTTCAGATGATAATAAAGATAAAGTTACTTTTAATAAGTTGGCTAATCCCCTTGTAGGTTATTCATCTCTCATCGCTGCTCGGTATGATGCTACTGATTTATATTATTATATTAATGATAGTATGATGCCAGTAATTGATATAGATGGACTAGGGGTTCAGGATAGTTTAACATCAATAAAAAATGGCATCAGCGCATTGGGTGGAGTTGCGGTCACGAAGGTATCATCAATTTCATCTAGTGTTGTTAGAAACACGTTAGAGAAATTATGTCAGGTATTTTGTAGTACAGCATATTATGATATATCAGTGGAAACAAAATCATTATCTGACTATGACTCATCCACAAAAACTAAGACTTATTCTTGTACTGTTACGATCACCAGTTTAACTCAACAAGATGAAAATGAAGAATATTTAACAGGATCTGTTGATATAACTTGTACAGTATTAGAAAATAACGAGAAGTATATTGAGCAAAAAATTAAGCGTATGACCGCTGAATCAAAGAAGCTAAAAGATAAGCAGATTACAAGTTTTGATTTATCAGATACAGATTTTAAAAAGGAATTGACATATTATTCATTGACTGAGCTTACTAATATGTATACAGAATTCCAAGCTTGCCAAGATATAGTAACAAATGGATTTACAGAAGATTCTGTAGATGTACAATATAATAACAGCGAGCTTAAAAAGAAGTATCAAAAATTCTACGCAAACAGATTAACGTGGATCAATAATGAGATCAAAACAAGAACTAGCGAATTAAATAGTGTTAAAGCTATATTTGATCCAGTCAAGTCAACTGGTATTCTGCAAACTTTGAAACAGTCAATCCAAAAAGAGTTAGATTTACAGAAATATCTCGGTACTGACTTATGGAATTTATTCTATTCTTATCGGCGTGAAGATGATTATAATAATTCAAACTACTCTTCTACTGGATTAAATAATACGGAACTTATCAAGAGAGCCACCGAACTATTTAAGGCAGCACAGAGAGAATTATATACGGCAGGAAACTTACAGTATTCCATTAACACAACAATGGGTAATCTACTTGCTCTGCCAGAATTCAAACCAGTTGTAGATAAATTTGAAGTTGGTAATTTTATCAAAGTCGGAATTGACGAGAAGGTATACTCGCTTCGTCTGCTCTCTTATCAGGTTGATTATGATAATCTGTCAGAAATACCTGTAGAATTTTCTACTGTAGAAAAAATCTATTCTGGTTATTCAGATGTACCGTCTGTATTACAGTCAGCAAAATCTATGTCTACATCTTATTCTTCTGTTAAAGATCAAGTAGATAAGTCAAAAGGTACGACAAAAACAGTTTCAGATTGGACAAATAATGGATTACTTGGTGATAATATATCATTCAGTAATTCTAAAGAGCAAACAGTAACACTTACCAAAAATGGTTTATTAGCTCGATCTTGGGATGATGTGTATAATGAGTTCTCGTTAAAGCAGTTAAAGATTGTAAACAACGGACTATATCTCACTAAAGATGGTTGGGAGACAATTGAAACAGGCGTTGGACGCTTTACATATACTGATATCAACGGTAATCTTGTTGAAGATTACGGCATCATCGCTAAGACTGTAGTTGGTAATCTTATAATAGGTAAGGAACTTCAAATCTACAATGAAGACAAATCTATTGTTATAGACGAAAATGGACTTACGATTGATGGTGGATATCTGAAGATTAAAGGCACAGAAGTTGGCTCTGATGGAAAGACCATATCAGAGGTTATTATTGACCTTGATACAGCTCAAAAGTTAGTAGCACTTGCTCAACAAGCAGCCGACAAAGCACAGGAATCAGCCAATCAAGCACAAGCATCTGCTGATAAAGCAAACAAAGCTACAGAAGATTTAAAGGTTGAAACTAATGAAATTCGTGAACTTGCCGAAAAAGGTGTGGATCATGTAACAACCTATTTCTACCAATCTGATTCTGCTACAGAATTAGTTGGTGGCGAATGGACAACAAATAGTGTTACATGGATAAGCGGAAAATATGTGTGGCAGAAAGTTATTACATACTACAAGGACAGAACAGATAATTCTCAAACAGCAAAAGCTATTTGTATATCAGGTGCTAATGGTCAAGATGGTAAACCAGGTGAAAATGGTGTAAAGGGTAAAGGTGTAAAATCTATTACTCCTCAGTATGCCATTTCTGATAGCAACGTTTTACAACCAAATGAAGGTTGGTCGGATAAAGAACCAGAATGGTCTGAGGGAAAATATATATGGACAAGAACACTTGTTATTTATGACGACAATACACAAGAGACAACTACCCCTATCGTATCTAATGGATTAAATAGTGCTCTTTCTATTTCTACTGTCGCAAGAAAACAGGCTAATACAGCTAATACAAATGCGTCTAATGCATTGACCACTGCTACTTCAGCTAATACAACTGCAAAAGAAGCCGAAACAAAGGCTCAACAGTCCTTAGATCAGTTCTTATGGCTCGTAAAATCAGATTCATCTTCCACCTCTCTAACTCTTACAGATTCTGCTGTTGCGGCAATCACAAAACAGTTCATCATCAAATCTCCTGATGGTTCAGCAACGATTATTGAAGGTGGAAAGCTCAAAACAGACGCCTTGAAGTCAAACAATTATGTAGCTGGGAATGATGGAACATATAGTGCATTTGGTACGTTTCTTGATTTATCTAATGGAGAAATTCACACACCTGGATTCTATTTAGATTCAGTTGGCAATGCCTTTTATCAAGGTACAGTCAATGCTGATGCAGGTTACTTTGGGGATGCCAATAATAACTGGTATATTGGCTCTGCTGAGTTTGATAATATCAGGAATAAAGATGATGCACTTGTGAACGGTGTAGAATATAGTGCATTGATTTCTAAGGGTAACGCTGCTCTTACGGCTGGTCATTGGTATCTTATGTCTCAAGATGGTAGTCTCGGTATTCAATCGGGATGGACAACCATCAATGGTGGCAATTATGTATTCGATAAAGAAACACAGAAATACTATGATATGGGTATGGTTGAACCTATTTTCGGCTCTAAGAACGAATGGGATAATAAATTCTTGTATATTCGTAGAGTTAAAGACCCATCATCTTCTCAGGCAACATGGGAGTATCTTTTCAAGGTAGATAAAGATGGTACTATTTATGAAAATGGTACAAAGCTTTCAGATAAATATGCTCGTAAGGATGCTGTAGGTAGTACATATCTCCCAATCTCAGGTGGTACAGTCACAGGTAATTTAACTGTTAATGGTACTCTCACTGCTATAGCTAGTAAGGCTAATCAACTTACTCATGCATTGAGTGTTAATGGAAAGTCATGGAATGGCTCGGCTGATTTGACAGTTGGAACTATGGGCGTTGCTTATGGTGGTACAGGAAAATCATCTTGGACTACAAACGGTATTGTATATGCAAGTGCAAGTGGAACATTATCGCAGTTATCTCTTGGAACTGCTGGTTACATATTACAGAGTGGTGGCACTTCTGCCCCATCATGGGTTAATCCATCTACTCTTAATGTGGCAAGTGCAACAAAAGCAACTCAGGATGGAAACGGCAATACAATTTCAGACACATACCTTAGAAAAGATTTTGACTCGGTTAGTCAGAATGTGTCATTTGGTGGTTCAATTGATGTAGATGATCTTACAGCAGGAACACTTCTTGTTAGTGGCGCAGCTAGGTTCACTAATGGTTTGATTGGTAACTTAAAAGGAACTGCATCTAATGTTCCTTGGAGTGGAATCACCGATAAACCAAAGACATTTGCACCGTCTGCACACACACATACTATGGCTAATATATCTGATTGGGACACTTATGTTTATAATGCTCAAGGTACTCGAACAAAAAATACGGTACTTGCAGCTCCTAATGGAGCAGATGGGAAGGCATCTTTTAGAACACTTGTTGAAGCCGATATTCCTACATTGTCGAAATCTAAAGTTGGTCTTAGTAATGTAGATAATACGGCTGACTCAGCAAAGAATGTTTTATCGGCAAGTAAGCTGACAACGGCTAGAAATATCACAATTGGTTCAGCTAAGAAGTCATTTGATGGCACATCAGACATATCATTTTCTCTCTCTGACATTGGAGCATCTTCATCAAGTCATACACATAATTATGCTTCAAAGGTGATTCTTGCTGGTACGGATTATTCATGTGTAAGCAATGCGATTACTATTACAAAGGCTAATCTTCAGACCGCAATAGGTTCAACTGGTCTTGGTCTTATGACCGAAAAGGAACGTAGTAAACTGGATTCTATCAAGGTTTCTAGCGGTGGTACAATCGACTTCTCAGGTGTAACTGCAAGTGGTGCATTAGTTGCTACAGTAGGTGATGATAAGACAGTTACGATTACACACAATGTAAGTGGTGTGAAAGCTGGTACATATAAATCTGTTACTGTTGACACTTATGGTCATGTAACGGCTGGTACAAATCCTACTACGCTAAGTGGTTATGGTATTACTGATGCATTGAGTTCAAGTACGAAGTATGCTCTAAGTGATAGTGTTGGTGGCAATGCTTTAAAGGCTAATTTGTTAGCTAATTTATTCAGTAGTCGTCCTACAGATGCAAATGTTGCTGGTACAGGTAGTGGTGGATTAGCTACATTTAAAGCAACAAATTTAATGACTGCAAATAAGCCAAAATCTGATGGACATATTTTACATTTCTATTGGGATAATACAGCAGGGTATGATGGTCAGTTGTTTATGTCTGCTAGTGATAATCCAGAATTACAAATGCGTGGTCAAAAAGCAGGTGTATATGGTTCATGGAAGACCGTTTTATCAAGTAATAATTACACTGATTATGTTCCTCAAAAAGATGGTACAGGAGCTAGTGGTACATGGGGAATTAGTATAACAGGTAATGCTGCTACCGCAACTAAGGCTACATCTGCTGATTCTGCTACTAAAGCTACTCAAGACGGTAATGGTAATGTGATTAGTTCAACATATCTTCCTCTTACTGGTGGAAGTATGACTGGTACAATCATCTCATCATCTGCGGCTCAAGTTCTCAGATGGACTTCTTCGGCTACTAGTGTCAATTCTACAGGCTGTAGTTGGTACGGACTTGGTACATATAGAGCTGATGATGGGTATAACTGGTTAAATATATCTAATTATTGGGGTATTAATTTTACCACAACAAGCTCAAATAGATTTACTCATAATGGTAATATTATAATTACATCTGCAAATATTGGTTCTCAATCAGTAGCTTCAGCCACTAAAGCAACCCAAGATGGTGCAGGCAATGTAATTACATCTAAATATGTCACAATAGATACAACACAGACTATATCAGGATCAAAAACCTTCTCGAAGGCAACAACGATTTCATCTGCCACGGCTTCGACCAGTAAGACCACTGGCGCACTGAAAGTAAAGGGAGGAATCGCTTCCGAGGGACAAATAAGCTCGGATAAGGTAATGATTGGAGATCATGTCCGACTAGAATACGATTCTTCATTATCATGTCTAAATTTCGTGTTTACGTAGGCTATATATGACACTTTTTTAAGGAGAGTAGGAATGGTACTACTCTCCTATTTTTATGGAAGGGAGCGTGAAATATGGATGGCTTTACAAGTTTGGTTGCCGTTGAATGGAAGTATATATAATCAAGGGTTGAATGATGTATCTATATTATCAAGAAGCGTTACTTATGGGACAGGAAAAATAGCAAGTCAAGGAGCAAAATTTAATGGAGATTGTAATCAATATATTCATATAGGCAACACCGAAGATTTTCAATATGATGAATTTACATGGAGTGTTTGGATATACCCTACTTCTTTTTCTGTAAAAGGTTTTATAATTTCTCATGGTCGAGATTATAATAAATATGGGGTTAATATTTTAGTTGATACAAATGGTGCGCTATGTATTTTTTCTGAAAAAGCTTGGAGTGGTATCACTACATTGATTTTAAATACATGGTATCATATTGTGGTTTCTTTAAAAGAAAATACAATAAAATGTTATTTAAACGGAAATCTTGTAAAAACATTCACAAGTGATGCACAAATAGATTATGGTGAATCAAATGGATTAACTATCGGAAAAATGTCATGCGCTTATAGTAGTACAACTTCTTATTTTCCCTTTAATGGTATTATACAAGATGTTCGTATCTATGATGAAGCCCTCTCACCAAAGCAAGTCAAACTACTCTCTCAAGGTCTAGTCTGTCATTATCCTATGGGAAATGTTGATGGTAAGATTGGTGGTAGGAACTTACTTGTAAAAACAAATCAAGGTAAAACCAATTGGTCAAATAGTCATGCTGACGGTTCATATTCGTGTGAATCTGTTAATTGGAATGGTATAAATGCTGTAAAAATGAGTTGTACTACTCCTACTACTTCTTGGAAAATGTTTACTTTCAATGGTCTATTGGAGAATTTTGATAAGTTAGAACCAAGTGCAATCTATACATTGTCTTATGATGTGATTGGAAATATTAAGGTAGGTTTTTCAAATTTATGGGATAGTGGTGCAACGCATAGTATTATAGTTTCAGCACAGGAAACTGTTATAAAAAAAATATATGGTTTCCATTATATTGTAAATATAACTTTGAAAGATGTATTAAATAAAAGCAGACAAGTTGTATATTTTACAAATAACTTAAAAGCAGGAGAATCTGTAATTATCGCAAATCTCAAACTTGAAAAGGGGAATAAAGCAACTGCTTATACTCCATGTCCAACGGATGACCCTGTTATGTATGATAATGTGATTTATGATACAAGTGGTTATTGTAATAATGGTAGTGTAACAGATTCTACATGTCCTACTTGGTCAAGTGATACGCCTAGATACAAAGGAAGTTATGTATTTAATGGAAACAATCAATATTTAAAATTCCAAAATCCTATAACATCTTCTTCAACAGATTTTACAATATCTTGTTGGGTAAAATTTGATGACACAACTGGTAATTCAACTATATGCACTATGAGAACTGCCGTTGGAAATGGAATTGCTTTATTTAAAATTGGCAATAAGATTAGGTTTGACGATAATGCACAGTTTACCTTTTCAGACTATACAATATCAGCAAACGCATGGACACATGTAGTTGTAACTAGGTCATCATCCTGTAAAAATTTGTATGTTAATGGAATATTAAAACAAACGGTAAATACGGTTGGAGATATGAAATTAATTTCAAACGTAGGTACAATTGGTGCATCCTCTCAAAGTGGAGATGGTATTTCAAATTATCTTAATGGGCAACTTTCTGATTTCCGCATCTATGCAACAGCACTCGATAATCAAACTATTGAAGAACTTTACAAGGTTGGGGCTTCGGTGGATTCTAGTGGAAACTTAATGTTAGCTGGCGAGGTGATGGAAGAATGAATTATTTAAATGATTGGGTTGATATTTCTAAAATTAAATTATCTGGATGGAGTGGTTCACCATCATTTGATAACGAAAATAAATATTTACTTTTAACTGCTATAAATGGATGGAGAAGTTTTTATTGGACAATTCCAGAAATTGAAAACAAAGATATTACGGTTGAATTTGATTACAAATTTATTTCTACTGATAATTGGTCGAATTGTTGGGTTATAAACATCAACGGATATGGTGGTATTTCCAATGGTAATATTGCAAAAGTAACAGAATGGACTCATTACAAGAAAAAATTCACATCAACATCATCATATATCGGCATAAATGTCAGAGGAGTCGATAATACTGGCAAATCAGTCGTGATGGCATTAAAAAATGTGCAATTATTTATTGGTAACGACTCAAATAATCAAATTTATAAGACAGGCAATTTTGTAACCGAAGAAGTTATAGAAGGGAAATCCTTTAATGTTTGTCCACATCATATAGAAGTTAACGAAATATGGGAAATTTAAAATCAAGTAATTAACACATATAGAGTCTACTTCGGTAGGCTCTTTTATTATGTAGAAAGGAGCGTTAAATGCGAAGTTACGTTCTAGTAAACAATAAAGAAACTTATACTCTTGTTAAGTTCTCTGCACAGGATTTTGCGAATGATCCTGTACTCTATCTACAAACGGATTACTTACATGGAGTTAAGGAGAACTTCAAGAAAATAACAGCCATACAGGTATTCCAGAATGATATATCTGTTGGCTTATACGAAATATATGATACATACTCTGACATTACAGACTGTGGCGCACAGTACAATGAAGATGTGAACCAATTTGTAGATTGCTTGGCGGTTAGACTAACAAAGAGTAATCTTGCTGAACAAGTTCAGAGTTTACAGGATATTGTTAATCCTGTTATAGATTTTAATACAATGTCTGACGAGGAAATTAAGACATATAAAAAAGGTATTCTTAATAATACCTGTACGACAGAAATATCAAATGGTATACAAATAGAAACAGATCGTGGTACAGAAACATTCAGTCTTGAACAACATGATCAGAACAATATCTCTTCTCTCTGTTTGACTGCGATGCAGAATCCAGCAGTTGAATATCTTCCATATCACTCAAATGGTAACGAATGTCGTATGTTTCCTGCTAAAGTAATCATCTCACTCTATTTACAGATGCAGTTAAAGATTACTCAGGAAACTACTAAATGTAATCTGCTTCGTGTCCAGTTAGACGGAGAGACAGACAGAGATACAATTATGTCTTATACATATGACACACCTCTTAATGAATCATATCAGGCACAGTATAACGAGATTATAGCTAATACTCTTGAGATTATACAGGGGCTTATTGCTGGATTTATGAACAGTTCAGGAACTACAGATGGCTCAGATAATGTGCCTGATACAGACACATCTACATCAGAAAGTGGTGATTCAGATGGCGAAAATACAGAAACTACTACAGAAGATACTACAGCTAACTAGCATTGGTATGGTATCTGGTTTTATATATTGTGGTTTAGAAATTTTATGGCGAGGTTGGACACATTGGACGATGTTCATGCTCGCTTTTATTGTGGGAATTGTTATCTCGCAGTACAACAATATATTCACATATGATATGGATTTAGCCTGGCAAGTGTTGTTCGGTGGCTTGACTTCTATCATGTTTGAATATTTATTTGGTATTACATTCAATCAAGATTTTACCATATGGGACTATAGAGGACTTTGGGGAACATTCGCACAGAATCAACTTAATGTCCTCTTTTGTTGTGCTTGGTTTGTGATTGTATGTATATCAATTTTTATATTGGACTGGTTTGAATATAAAGTGCTTCATGATGAGAATAAACCTTACTATGTCGTGTTCGGACATGTGTTCAGACCGTATGGAGAATAAGTTAATGGGCTGTTATATGCCTTAATTTTAGTTGAAAGAAAAGGAGAATTTATTATGTCATTTAATAAGAAGATTGAAACAAAGGGATTTTATAATATTGAACTGGTAAATATTGCAGAGTGGTATGCACAGAGTAGACAGGAAGACAAGGAAAAGTTTAATGTTCTGCCCTTCAGAGTACAGTTGGCACTTCGTACAAATATGCAGGAAGTAAATAAGACTGCTCAAAGTTTAATAGAAATAAGAAACGAATTAGTACAGTCGTTAGGAAATAAATACATCGAAGCTGGCAAAACTGAGGAAGTTGAAGTAAATGGAGCAAAGCAGATTGAAATTAAAAAAGAATTTGCAGAGGAATATCAGGCTGAAGCGGCCGAATGTCAGAAGAAATTGGATGAAGTATTGAATGATAGAACTGAAGTGACACTTGCTGTATTCGATATGGATGCAGTATATGATACTTTACCAGATGATTGTAAATTAAATATCCGTGATATTGATATGCTTTCGTTTATGGACAAGGTTCAGAAAGATGAAGAAATTAAAGAAGATACAGTTGTGGAGGGCAAGTAAATTGCTCTCTTTAGAAAGGGGTGTGATTTTACTTGGCACAATTAGGAAATTTGCTTGTCATGGGATCGAGTAGATTACTGGGCACGCTTTTTTGTGAAGATATAAATATCAGTAATTCATTGGTTGTAAAAACATTAAATGCTACTGATGTAACTGCTCATAACATGACAACGAGTGCGTTGACTGTTAATGGTAATGCTACTACTACTGGTACGTTGAATGTTGGTAATTCACAGGCGAATGGTAAGGTATCAGTTAATGGTAAGGTGGTTATAAGGGATTATGGTAATAGTTGGTTAGGTATAAATGATGGATATGCAGGGTCGTGGCTATCATCTGGTATATATTTTGGTAAAAGTACAATTAGAACAGATGCCGCCTTTCAATTAGGTGAAAATGGTAATAAAATATTATTTAATACAACTTCTGCAAAATTTTCTATCCCAGTTACAATCAACAACTCTCTCGCTGCTAATAATATCACAGCAACCAATGTAACGGTTAATGATACTCTGAAAGCATTCAAATATGATTTAAATACTATTCAAGATTTAGGTGGCGAATTCTGTGTTGCTCCTACAATATATATTCAATCAGGTGCAACAGTGAATGTATCTAAAGCAAGTGCTACAACTATTACTGTTTCTATCTTAGATAAAACAGCAATTACTTCTGATTCTATTCAAGGTATTCGTTGGGCACAAAATTCTAAAATCAAGTTCCAAGGTAAAATTGATGGATTGAATATTAGATGTAGTGGTGTTATGGCTGCTAAATTGAATACAACTGCAAATACTATGTCATTAACACTTACTGTCGAATCTTCTATTGCTAATCATTTTGCCACGGCTAAAAATGGCGCATCTTACAGTGATATTAGTGTAATGCTCTATCAGAGATATGGTAAAAAGATTGGTTCAACTACTGAGAATGTATATTCCCCTGTCGGCATTAGAATGTCTGCTACAGGCAGTACAAATTCTGCACCTTATGTAGACATTTGGGGAAGTAAATCAAATTCTGATCCTGATACAATATATACCGTTCCAAGTGTGAGGTTAGGGTATCTTGACGGATTAAAATGTGGCACTTATGATTGCGTTGGTTATGGTTTATATGCAGATAATGTATATCTGAACGGTACTATTATAAGTAATTCTGGACAACTTGGTGGATTCAAAATTGGCGCAAACAATCTCAGTAATGGGGCTTGGGGTACAGATAAATCAGTATTAATGTCAATAGGAACTACAGAGAATAAAGCGATTGGTGGTTCATCCGCTATTTCTGGTTGGTGTTTCACCGCTGGTTCGAAGTTTGGTGTTACTACAAGTGGAAATTTATATGCGAGTAATGCAAATATAAGTGGTACAATAAATGCTTCGAAAGGTACGATTGGTGGATTTAATATAACGGATAGTTCATTATACACGGGATCTAAATCAACTTTTGATAATGAGCAATATGGTATCTTTATGGATAAAGATGGACAGGTTATTTTTGGTAATAGTGATAATTATTTAAAGTATTACAAAAATAGTGATGGACGTTATAAAGTTGGTATCAAAACGGACTTTTTAAAATATAATGATGATACTATTATTGAACCAGGTTTAGTTTTAGGAGACGTTAATCAGCCAGAATATTTAAATACATGGGTCGAGGATTCTGAAGTGCTGAACTGTAAGTTTACTCAGTTAATATTGAATCGTGACGGTTTATCTATGTCGATACCTACGTATAGCAACAATCCAGGCACACACCCAAATCAGTATCTAGTTAATGCTGTTACTGGATGCAGTATATTTGTTAAATATACCACATCTGATGAAATAAAACGTGGGCTATCTCCATTGATAAATATTGCAATCAATCCATCTAATACAAATACATGTTCAGGACTTGGTGCCGTTTTAATTAATGGAATTGAAGCCAGTGGGAAAGAATCTTTCTGTCATTGTGGAACAGCAAGTGGAGCATACTCATCTAGTTTAAGTGGAAGTACAGTAAGCGGATTGTATGGACATGGAGATAGTCATAGTACAGTGTCGGGATATTATTCTCATGGAGATAGTGGTGGAATAGCAGGCGGTTCGTATTGTCATGCGTCATGTGGAGGAGAAACAAAAACACTCTATGGATTTGCTACGGGAAAAGGAACTGTAGCTTGTGGTAGTAGTCAAACTGTTATTGGCAAGCTCAATATTATCGACACAGAAGATGAATACAGTAAAGGTAAATATGTATTTATTATAGGAAACGGATTATATGAAGAGGAAACGGATCATTCTTTATTTCAAGCAAAAACCATAAAATCCCGTTCCAATGCTTTCACAGTTGATTGGGATGGTAATACATGGACGGCAGGTTCAATTACGGCAACAGGTAGTGTGAATGGCACAGACTTTAATGGGTTTACAATTAATAAATCAGTACCGAGTGATGCAAAATTTACAGATACGGTTACTGTTATTGAAAATTCTTGTGATTCTGATAGCACTACTTCTGCCTTATCAGCAGCACAGGGCAAATCACTTAAAACATATATAGGCAATGTGGCTCAAAATACATGGAACTCATTACAAGAATCATATAGAAATGATTATGGTAAGCAGTACAATACTCAAGTGCCTTTACTTATTAATGGTAATTCATTAGGTTCAGCAACTGCTCAATTAATACTTGAACGTGGTGGTTCATATATTAGATTCAGAAACGATGGTAGCTCATTCTATATAATGAATGGTGATGGCAATAGTTGGACAAACTATATTCAGTTTTTTACAGATGGCACGGTATATATGCCTTCAAGTGTAAAAATTAATTCGCCAGGGCATCTATATATTCCATCATGTACAAACGCAGAAACCACATCGGCAGCAAATGCATATATCTCGTCTGATGGAAATGGCGTATTAGCCAAAACCTCAAAAACATCGTCTCGAAGATTCAAAGACAGCATTACAACAGACTTAGATGAAGAATTAAATCCAGAACATCTTTATAATGTTGATGTGGTACAATTTAAATATAAAAAAGATTATTTTACCAACATAGATGATATTCGTTATCGTAAGAATATGATTGGTCTGATTGCCGAAAATGTATATGATAATTACAAAATTGCAGCCGATTGGCATGTAGATGAAGAATCTGGTAAAATTCTAGTTGATGCATGGAACGAACAGTATATTGTCCCGGCTATGCTTAAATTAATACAGGAACAACACAAAGAGATTGAAAAATTGAAACAGATAATTGGAGGTGAATAATTAAATGAAGGTTAATGATTTTACTTTTGCAGGTAAACAACTTGCAGATTTTAATTGTATTTGCTGTAATTTTGACGGCTCATCTGGCTCGGTTGAAGTTGGCACAGAGATTAAATTAAACCAAGAGAAACCGTCTGGCTCAAATGTATTTAATTTATATTCTGCGACTTATGATGAACCATTCACTCTCCCATTGTCAATTTGTTTTAATCCATGCGAAACTGATGTTGATTATTTAACAGTTAATCAGGCAAGAAAAATTCAAAAATGGTTATCTCAGCGTAACAAGGTTTTCAGAATTAATTGTGCAGGATTTGAGAATTTATATTGGATTGGAACATTCATCGTAAAACAGGTTATGCTTAATGATGTTATTATTGGGTTTAATTTGACATTTACGGCTAATACGCCATATGCATTACAGGATAATTTAGTGATTAATTGCGATTTATCTGATAGCAGTCGAGAAACAGAATTTGAAGTAAGTGGGGATGAATTCGGATATATTCATGCTGATTATATCATTACTTGTAAAGAAGCTGGTGATTTAACTGTTTCTAGCTATTATGTAGATCAGGAGAATGGGTTACTAATTCTTGACAGGCAGTTTAAAATTGATAATTGTATCATGGATGAAGTGATTACCATTAATGGATTATCACAGCTTGTAACGAGCAGTGTGGTCGGTAGACAATTAGGTAAGGATTGTAACTTTTTATTGCCAAGACTGATTAATACTTATCAATCTGATGATGAAATTGTTAAAAATCGAATTATTGTGAATAGGGCATGTACAATACAGATTACATACTCTCCTACCGCTATGGTCAGTTATGGTTATAAGGGATAAAATAATTATAGGGTATACAGATTAATTTCTGTATACCCTATTTTTTACGATTTGCAAAGATTCTTTGTCTCTAGTTCTTTATTATTTTGTCTCCACGGTTTTTGAAGAGTCTCCATTTTGTCTCCATTAATGTATCAAAATATACCAATTTATATCAAGATATAACAACTTATTCAAGTTTTCTCGATTTTACGATTTTGCTTTAAACACTTGATAACACAAGGTTTTTCAAGGTTTTTCTTTCTTCTCTGTCCACAGATATGGGGTTATCTGGTAGACATAATAATTCAGCCAATTTGCATATAAAGTATTGGCATGGCAACGCCAGGATTTGATCGGTGTCTTGCTCGGATCGTTGTCCGGATAATAATTTACCGGAATATCGGGATTCAGCCCCTTTGCAAGGTCACGCTTATATTCTTTATCCAGCGTCAGAATATCATATTCCGGATGTCCTGTTACGAAAATATTCTTTCCTTCATCGCCAATGATCAGATAAGGTCCTGCCTCATCGGACTCCGCTACGATCTCCAGATGCGGATTTTTTACGATCTCATCTTTATCGACACCTGTATATCTGGAATGCGGTACATAGAAGATATCATCAAACCCACGAACAAGCGGTGTCTTTCTGTGGAAGGTATGATGCATATAGATTCCTGATAATTTCTTATCCAACTCATGCTTCTGCACCCCGTACCGATAGTACAGACCTGCCTGCGCGCCCCAGCAGATATGGATCGTGGATGTTACGTTTTTCTCTGACCAGTCCATGATCTCTTTTAATTCATCCCAGTATTCCACATCTTCAAATTCCATCTTCTCGATCGGTGCTCCCGTGATGATGAATCCATCCCATTTTCGGTCTTTGATGCTGGAAAAATCAGTGTAGAACCGTTCCAGATGTCCCTTCGGCGCATGCTTTGATTCGTATGTCATCGTACGGATCAGGGAAATATTCACCTGGAGCGGTGTATTTGACAGGCTTCTCATAAGCTGTAATTCTGCATCCTGCTTCAAAGGCATCAGATTTAATATCAATATATCAAGCGGACGGATATCCTGACGGATGGCTCTGTCTGAACCCATCACGAAGATATTCTCATCCTCCAGTATTTTCTTTACGGGTAAATCATCGTCTACTCTAATTGGCATTTTCTATCAAGTCCTTTCTGTTTCAACTGCCATTTATCTGTTTCTATATTCTCAGGAAAACTGTTCCAGAAACTGTGTCTCTGAAATAATCGGTATTCCCAGACTCTGTGCTTTTTTATTCTTTGAAGACGTAGAGGTCACATCGTTATTGACCAGATATCCGGTCTTTGATGATACGGAACCTGCTACCTTTCCACCCCGGTCTTCGATATACTGCTTCATCTCATCCCGGTTTGCAAACTGCTCCAGACTTCCGGTTATTACAAAGGTAATACCTGCAAGTGTCTGCGGTACAGTCTCGGTCTCTGCTTCAAACTCTAATTCATGAAGTAACTTATCTATAATAGCACAATTCGACGGATTTTTAAAATATCTTACAATTTCCTCCGCGATCACTGTTCCGATTCCATCAATCTCTGTATATGCTTCTACATCCGCATGCATGATCTGATCCAGGTTATTTTTAAAATGTTTGCAGATCAGCTTCGCTGTTGCATCTCCGACACCCGGAATTCCAAGGCCATAGACAAAGCGGTTCATTGTTGTATGTCTGGATGTATCAACAGCCTGGATCAGCTTCGCATAAGACTTCTCTCCAAAGCCTTCCAACTCAACGATCTCTTCTTCATAACGATTCAGGTGATAGAGATCATCCAAATGATCCAGATATCCCTGTTCAATAAATTTATCAATCGTGGCTTCTGAGAGGCCGTCAATATTCATTGCATTTCTGGCTACAAAATGCGCAAATGATTTTAACTTCTTTGCAGGGCAGAATTCATTGGTACAATAAAGAGTCTCTACCTGATCTACACCCTCTCCCTCCGTCACGATCTTTGTCAGGCCACCACAGGCAGGACAGGATTCCGGGATCGGTACATTTCCACTTCTGGTATGATTTTCGGCAATCTGCGGAATGATCATATTTGCCTTATAGACCGAGATCTCATCTCCAATCCCAAGCTGCAACGACCGAAGGATACTGACATTATGGATACTTGCACGGCTGACTGTTGTTCCTTCAAGGGACACCGGATCAAATACCGCGACCGGATTGATAAGTCCCGTTCTGGAAGGGCTCCACTCCACATACTGCAGATGGGTCACTGCCTGTTCATCCGCCCATTTGAATGCCATACTGTCTCTTGGGAACTTCGCTGTTCTACCGAGACTCTTTCCATATGCAAGATCTTCTAACACCAGTACCAGACCATCCGATGGAAAATCGTTCTTCTCGATCTGTTCTGCAAACTGGGCAACATGCTCCGGAAGCTTATCAGCATCGATCAGATAATGCTCTACGACATCAAAGCCTTGCTGCTCCAGCCAGTCTAATTCATAGGAAAAGGAATTCTTAAAGTCCACATCTTCTCCATCCACCAGATTAAAGGCAAAGAAATGCACGTTTCTCTCTTTTGTGATTCGGTTATTCAGCTGTCTGACAGAGCCGCTGCATAAGTTTCTCGGGTTTTTATATTTTGCATCTGCATCTGCGATCTGCTCATTTATCTTCTCAAAATCTGAATACTTGATAACTGCCTCTCCACGGATCGTCAACTTACCCTTATATGGAATCTCTTTCGGAATATTTGCAAATACTCTTGCGTTGTTCGTTATAACCTCGCCCTCTAAACCATTTCCTCTGGTTACTGCTTTTACAAGCGTACCATTCTCATAGGTAAGGACAACGGTAAGACCATCTAACTTCCATGAGATCACACCCTGATGTGTGCCAAGCCATGCTGCCAGTGCTTCCACACTCTTGGTCTTATCCAGAGAAAGCATTGGATGCTCATGAGCCTCTTTCGGAAGCTCGCTTACAATCTCATATCCGACATGAACCGTCGGACTGTTCGACATTACGATTCCTGTCTCTTTTTCAAGTTCTACCAGTTCATCATACAAGGCATCATATTCCAGATTGCTCATGATCTCGGTATCTTCCTGATAATATTTCTTTGATGCCTCATTCAGTTTTTCAACTAATTCTTTGATCCTGTCTCTCTTTTCCAACTGACATACCTCTTATTTCCAACAACATTCTGTTCATTTTTATTATCCGGCTGTGCTTCTTCCCGCTTTGTTTTTACTTCTTCTTTTCGTTCCACTAAACGTCTGAGTTCTGTTTCTTCTTCCTTTGTCAAATGGCGGTACTCACCCGGTCTCAGATTTCCCAGACGGATATTGATCACTCGAAGCCGTTTCAGATTTACGACCTTGTATCCAAAGTATTCGCACATTCGACGGATCTGGCGATTCAGCCCCTGTGTAATTATGATCTTAAAGGAATAATTATCGATCTTATACAGACGACATTTTTTTGTCACCGTGTCAAGAATCGGAACACCTGCCGCCATCTGTGTTAAAAATTCATCCGTGATCGGCTTATTCACGCGGACACGGTATTCCTTCTCATGATTATTGACTGACTTCTGGATACTGTTTGACAGATCTCCATCGTTTGTCAGAAGCAGTAATCCCTGTGAATCCTTATCTAATCTTCCTACATACTGCAATCGGATCGGATATTTTATATGATCGAAGATATTATCCGGATCATCATGACTTGCCGTACAGGTCAGTCCCAATGGTTTATTGTATGCAAGAATAACTGTCTCTTCACGCTTTCTTACAGGCTTTCCATCAACCATTACCCTGTCATTTGCCTCTATCTTCTGTCCCATCTCCGCAGGCTTCCCATTTATTGTGATCCTGCCCTTTAATATATATTCATCTGCAGCACGTCTGGAACAAATACCAGCTTCGCTCAGATATTTATTGATTCGAATGCCTTCTGCCATATCATGACCCTTCCTGTTCTGTCTCTCTGTTACAGCTTTCTCGCCGCTCTTTTTTATCTGTTTTCTTTATAACCATATCTTTTTAATCATACCATTCTGACCATTAAAAGTAAACAATTACAACTTTTCAATTTCGGGGCTTGTTTTTTCTCTTTTCCCGACGTATAATAAAGCAAACGCAAAGGTGTGTTTCTACGGAAACGCACCTTTTTTTGTATTTAAATTTAGAATCTGAAGTTATAACATTTTATAAAGGACGTGAATATATGGATAATATCGATAAGAAAATATTACATTTATTACAGCACAATGCCAGAACCCCTTTAAAGTATCTGGCAAATAAAGTATTTCTCTCCTCTCCTGCGGTATCCGCAAGAATCGACCGGCTGGAAAAGGCAGGTGTGATCACCGGATACCATGCAGGCATCAATCCGGAAGCTCTGGGGTATCACATTACCGCATTTATACACATGGCACTCGATCCGAAACAGAAACCGACTTTTTATCCTTTTATCGATGCTTGTCCGAATGTGCTGGAATGTAATTGCGTGACCGGTGCTTACTCCATGTTGATAAAGGTCTGCTTCCCAAGTACGATGGAGCTGGATTCTTTTATCGGACAGCTACAGCGATTCGGAAATACAGAAACACAGATCGTATTCTCCACTCCGGTACAGACCCGTGGAATCGACATCGGTATTGTATCTCCTGAAAATGAAGAAAATGCCATTTAAGCAGATAATGGCACTTCCACCTGTAACTTCTATAATAAATAACAACGCAGAAAAGTTCCGTACCGAAATCCTGTCATACCATAAGGATTCTTTTACGGAACTTTTACATTACTTCATATCTACCAAATTACACCAAACCCGTTTCTCTTATTTATAAAACCGGATAACGCCTTCCATTTACTGTGCATCTTCCGGTGTAGCTGCAGTATTCTCTGTTGTAGCCGGCTTGCTGATCAGATCATAAAATGCCCGGAATGTCTTATCGGTATCCAACAGATATTCTGTATTTTCCTTTACATGAACATAGATATCCTGAATATCCTTTGATGCCTTAAAGCTATTCAGATAAGAAAGCTGCGCATTTGACAGTTCCCCATTATCAATCTTATAGGAACCATCCTTATCCTTTATAATATAGAAGGTCACAATATCAAGCGGTTTTGATTCTACATCTGCAATATCCATATAGGACAATTCTACCACTACATACTCGCCTTCTGCATAGCCATCTGCAAGATAGCAGGTCGTATCTTCAAAGCCTTTCAGATATTTGGCAGAACTTTCCAGCACTGACATATCATCAAATTCTGTCGGATCTGTAACTAACGACTGAAGTGTTGCCTGATCACAGGCTACTTTTGCTGTAAGATACTTACTTACCAGATCATTGATCTCTGAAACATTGCTTTTCTTATATGATGCATTTTCCGGAATCTCAAGCTCGACAGTATTATCTGCGCCCGGCTCAGCCTTTGGTTCTCTGATAAAAAATGCATATACATAACCGACACACAATAATGCAAATACTATCCATCCGATTACGACTTTCATTCCTGCCCGGATCACAATTTCTCCGTTTTTGGTTTTTATATATGTATCACCAAGAAAACTGCTTTTTTTATTTCTCAATTTTCCTATGCTCCTTTTCATATTTTATATCGACAAAATTCTACCATTCCAAAACTGATTTTGCAAGGACATACCAAAACTATTAAGAAATACAAGAAACCATTTGATTATTTCAGGGAAATATTGTATTATATATAAGTCATGCACCAGTAGCTCAGTGGATAGAGCAACGGCCTCCGGAGCCGTGTGCGGTGGTTCGATTCCACTCTGGTGCATATTTTTTATGGTTAAACGGACGAAAACGTCTGCCCTGAAAACTATGTTCTATCGCAAAACACTTGCGTTCTATTCTCACGTAACGGTACTAAACTCCTCACCTGTGGTGACTCGTTAAGGACCGACGTTCGAACAGGTTTGCTTATAGAACATAGTTTTCAGGGCAGACGTTTTCTGTCTTTGGCAGCACAACAACAAAAAAATTATTGCCTGTTTCAAAAATAAAATACCTTATTTCTTTATGAAATGATTACTTATATTATCATGTACAAAGATGTTCATGCAGTTTTCGTTGTGAGGCTTTGCACTAGCTGCCAGCATCAAGCCCATGTCTGAGTCCGAAGGACGAGTCTGGGCGACTGCTGGCTAATGAGCGTGCAAACCGAACAGAAAACGAAATGTATCTTTTACATGATAATATAAGAATCCATTTCATTAGAAATAAGATACCTTCCTACATTGTAACAAAGATAAACTTCACAACGAATAACGCAGCGATGATCGTTACAACGATATCTTTCTTCTTGTAGTTACCTGTGAATAAGGTGATCAAAACATATGAGATCGATCCTACACCGATACCATTTGAGATAGAGTAAGTTAATGGAATCATAAGGAAGGTAAGGAACGCAGGAACTGCTGAACGCATATCATCCATATCGATCTTAGCAAAATTCTTAGCCATTAATACACCTACAAAGATCAGTGCCGGAGCTGTTGCACATGTTGGAATCACACCTGCGATCGGGCTTAAGAACAGACATACTGCGAAGCAGGCTGCCGTAACTAAACTTGCAAGACCTGTTCTTCCACCTGCTGCGATACCGGATGCTGACTCAACGAAGGTTGTACATGTCGATGTACCAAGAATAGCACCTGCTGCTGTACCGATAGAGTCGCACATCATACTCTTATCTAAGTTGATCGGGTCACCATTCTCATCTAACATATTTGCCTGTGATGCGGTTCCGTATAAGGTTCCGATCGTATCAAACATATCTACCAGACAGAATGCTACGATCAGCATGATACCTGAGAATACGCCACCAACATATGGGCTTTCAAATGCATTTCTCCATGCATCCGCCTTGAAGCATCCAAGGAAACCGATCTCGCCAAAGTCTTTGAAAGACTGACCGATGCTGGATACATCAAAAGATGGTGTCTCCAGATTAAATACATAATAAAGAACTGTGGAAACAATGATACCGATTACGATATTTCCCTTTACATTTAACTTTGCAAGAACTGCGATCAGGATAATACCGATGATAGTTACAACCGGTGGAATAACTGCTTTCCATGCAGCTTCCGGTGTCTCTGCGCCTGAAATTGCTCCATGGAAATCAAAGATCTGTACCAGTGTATACTTATTCGCCTGTACAAGACCTGAACCCTTTAAACCAACCAATGCGATGAACAAACCGATACCGGCCGGTATTGATTTCTTCAGGCATTCCGGCATGGCTGTCGCAATGTACTTACGAAGTCCGGTTACAGACAGGATCAGGAATACGATACCTGATAACAGGATGATAACAAGACCTGACTGATAGCCTTCAATCACACTGCAGCCTGCAAAGAATGCACCGGATACAAATGAGGTACAGAAGAATGAATTCAGTCCCATACCACATGCCTGTGCATACGGCATTCTGGCAAGGAATGCCATAAGAAGTGTACCGATAACAGCCACAAGAACGGATGCGATAAATACTGCATTCCAAACCCTGCCTACTTCTGCTGCGCTTGCGCCTTCTGCAACAAGCCATCCAGCCTTACCATCTGCTGCTACCTGATTTGGGTTTACCAGGACAATGTATGCCATGGCAAAAAATGTTGTGAGTCCGGCCATAATCTCTGTACGAACATTAGAACCGCGCTCTGAAATGTGGAAAAATTTATCCATATTTCCCTTCCTTTCTTTTGTTTATTCTTATTAAAAGCATTGGTTGTCTACCTGCCCCTCATTACAGATATCTGCCATGCTTTATAATCAAAACTCTGTGTGCCGTTACAGCACTGTTTCTTTCAGAAAACGTACCTGCTGTCAAAACACTTTTTATGAATGTACCTCACAGCACCGTTTTCTCTAAGAAATCGGCTACACTGTCATCCAGATAATCACCGATCACAAGATCTGCCGCTTCCTTGCAACGCTCTGTCGCATTTAAAACCGCAACTCCAAGTCCGGCTTCTGCTAACATCTCACTGTCATTATCTCCATCGCCGAAAGCAATTGTTTCTTCCATTGATATTCCAAGGAATCGTAAAACTTCCTTTAACCCATTATGTTTGCCGGAATGACGATCAGATATCTCGATCAGCCGCGGCGCTCCGGATGTTACATAAACAGTATGGATATTTTGCGTTAATTCATGCATAATACGGTATTTTTTCTCTGTCGGTCCTACAATTGAGATCGAATCCAACTCCGTATTATGCTGTAAAATAAACTGCCTTATATCAGGCACCGGCGTTCTGGTGCTTCTTACATAAGCACTGATATCCTCTGACTCTCCAAAATTCATTGGATTCTCATAATATATCTCAGATGTATATCCTCTACCGTCTATAAAACATTCAAAGAATACATCTTTATCCGTAACCAGATCAAATATCTGCTCCGGTACTTCCGGTCGTAATTTTAAATTATATACTGAATGATCATCTGATAAATCATAGATTGCTGCCCCATTGGATGTGATCGCATACCGGATACCCCGAATCTCCCGGATGCATTCTGGAATGGAATAAACAGATCTTCCACTTGCCGGAATAAAAATAACGTGGCTATCTGCCAGTTTTTCAAGAACTTCCTTTGTTCTATGGGAAATCCCATCCCGTCTTAAAATCGTTCTGTCCAAATCTGAAACCACGCATCTGTACTTCATCTGCTTTTCCTCTATTTTCGAATTTACTTTTATATGTTACCATATTTCGTAAGGGAAATAAAGATATTATAAACTTTTTTACATAAATACATAAAAAGGCACTATTTTCATTACATTTTTACCCGGTTATATAAAAACTGTGATAAAATAAATATACATCAGAAAGGAGACCACTATGTTGCATGAAATATCCGATGAACGCTACTGCTTTATTGAAGATACCATTTGTGATGCATTTTTATTGGTATTAAAAGAAAAAGAAATAGATAAAATAACCGTGACAGACATCATAAAAAGAGCCGGAATTGTTCGCAGTACATTCTATAACCACTACGAAAATATTCCAGCTCTTATAACTGCTGTTGAAGATAAAACTATCCAGGATATTTTCACCCTCATGGAAGACTTTCATCCTGAAAATAATCAGGATATATGCAAATCTTTCTTTCTGACAATTTGTAATTATACCAAAACGAATCCGTTTCTGGCAAATATTCTCCGGAGTCCGAGAGGCGATGAATTCTTTGAAAAGGCTTTAACTATGTTCCACCGCTATGTAACAGATGCCACCCGGAAAACAACGTCTTCCGTGCACTCCAAAGAAGAGGTCTCATATATGATCGCATGCAGCATTGGCAGTACCTTGGGTGTTCTCCATAAATGGACAAGAGAAAATTTTAAGAGTTCCGAAGAAATCATTGCCGGAATACTGACACAATCATTTCTCACAGGTATACTTCCCTATCTGTCTTAAAGTGCTTCATCAATCAGAACTTCCTGCCTTTTTATCTTCTTAGTCGCACTCTTGATAAATGGATATTTACGAATAACCAACCCCGTAATCCGACGATAGGTCGGCTGCGTATTATTATAACTGTCGATAAATGCCTGAAGCTCTGATCTGATTGTTTCCTCATTCATCCGTTTTGCCGAGACAGCATCCTGATCCGGATAGATCCTTGCAATAAGACCATTGTTCTCTCCTGTCACAATCACCTCCCCCACCAACTTTCCAAGAGCCAGCTTATTTTCTATTTCCTCCGGTGATATATTTTCTCCGTTTGAAAGAATGATCAGATTCTTTATTCTTCCATTTATAAATAAGAATCCATCTTTATCCAGATATCCTTTATCTCCTGTATGCAGCCATCCACCTCTTAAGGCTTCTGCAGTCTCTTCCGGCATCTGATAATAACCCTTCATAACGCTACTGCCTCGTACCAGAATCTCACCATCCTCAAAAGAAATCTCAACATTGGAAAGCGGTCGTCCTATAGAACCGGCCTTATGATCTTCCGGTACATTGCTGCTGATGACAGGCGAACATTCCGACATTCCATATCCCTCATAAATATTTACACCATATTCTGCAAATTTCTCAATATAAAACGGATCCAGATGTGCTCCACCTGTAAATATTGTTTTCAGCTTTCCCCCAAATGCCTTGGCTGCAACTATTTTCTTTGGGATCAAAGGGTTCATTGCCGAAAGACGTTTGTAAATTGTTTCTACCATCAAAGGTACCATCAACATGATATCAGGATGAAAGACGCCCATATTTTTTACCATATGCAACAGAGAATCATTGATACATACCGTTGCTCCAAAGGAAAAACCCTTGAGCCAATCCATAACAAGGCAAAATGCATGATGAATCGGTAAAACACTTAATACTATGGTTCCGGGATCTGCAGTATAATTAACGGATTTTACATTTTCTGCCAGATTTCTCTGTGTCAGCATAACACCTTTACTTTTTCCTGTGGTTCCGGAGGTGAAAATAATCGTAGCAATATCTTCCGGATCCGGTGCTGCAAAATCATCTGTACCGTTTATACCTGACGTCATTAATTCTGCTACAGATGCAACTTTTTTCTGATTTGTTTCAATGTTTTCTTCCTGTAATATCCAGATTTTTTTCAGTTTTGGACATTCCTCCAGTATCCGTTCCGACAAGGTCTGAATTTTAGGACTTAAAAAGAGTGCTTCTGCATCTGAACGATTCAGAAGATCTATCAGATCCTCTGCCGGGAGTCCTGCGTCAAGAGGAACGGCTACTGCCTGACCTGTTATAATTCCCAGATAAGCTTCTATCCATTCCACAGAACTACTACCGATCAATGCTATATGCTTTCCCTGAAAGCTTTCCTCACACAATCCTTTTCTGACAGACTTGGCATTCTCCATCAGCTCCCGGTAGCTTCTATCACAGATCTCCTTTTTCTTCAACCATTTTACTGCCTTTATTTCTGAAAACTTTTTTTCGCTTTCTTCCAAAATATCACGAATCAACATATCTTATTATACCTCCGCACATACTTACTGCGATCATATACTTATATTCTCTGATTATACAGTTTCCTGCTGTAATCGCTCTAACAGATCAAGTGCTTCTACAATTGTGAATACATGCAGTGCATCGTCTTCCTCCAGTTCAATGTCAAATGTGTCTTCGATTTCTCCCAAGAAAGACATAAAATCAAGCGAACTAAAGCCCAGATCTTCTCTGAACTTCATATCGTTTGTCATCTCCTCCGGCTTAACATCACAATACTGTGCTATGATTTTCTTAAACTGCATTTCCTGTGTCATAATAATTTCTCCTTTATATGTTTTATTTTATACCTGTTCCATGATTTCTCCGATACTCATATCAGGTTCCGCGATTCCTTTAAACAATATCCGCATCATATAGTAATATAACAATTCCATATCATGTTCTGCCAAATGTGCGGTCTGGTAATGATATGAAAAATTCATACCTCCATTATCTGTATGAGATACTGTCAGATACATTTTCTTTGTAGCTGCACCATTTGCAAACCATTTTGCATGCTGTGGAATTTGTACCAGATGAGGATTATCCAATTTTACCGGCATCGGCTGATAAGTAAGGTAACAGCTTTCATAGGCTGTATTCTTCGGTGTATGATATCGTTTCTGCATTTCCTCTCTGATCAACGCCGGATCATAGTTACTGTGCATATAGATCCGATTCTGCATATTCTGAATCTCATATGCTGCCGACAGGAAATCAGTATCTGCCGAAATCACAGTTCTACATGGAAACATAATAGTCCGACTACCACCGGAGGTCCATTCATCATGGGTAGACCGTCTTGAAATGAAGTTTTCTATCGTAATATCTTCCTGTCCATGATTCATCTTTGACAGATATGTACGAATACCAAGTAACAACAGATTTGTCATTGAAAGCTGATGGTTCATACAAAAATCTATCAGGTTTTTCGTTGGCTCCGGCTCCAGTTGATAATCCTTTACTGCCACAAACAACTGATCTAATTCTATATCGGCAGCCCTGAGTGTTTTATTCCTATGTAACTTTCTTGATGCTTCCAGTACATCTAAACCCTGGATATCAGAATAAAGGGGTTCCCCCCATGCATCCAGCTGATCATCCCAGAACTTTTTATCTTTAGCAAAACGTTTTTCATTATTTGCACGATTCAGATCTTTAACCAGCACTTCCTCAAAATCAGCTAACTTCTGCGGATATGGTGTATTGAATTTATAATGCGTATATAACTGCATCAGATCATTGATCATCACAACCAGTCCACAGGAATCAATCAATCTATGATCCATATGGATGAAGAAACCATTATATCCATCCGGCAGTTTTACCATCACTATATCGCAAAGCGGAATATCATCTCCGTCAAATGTCTCATATGCCCACTGCTGCATTAGATTGTCTGCTTCATCCATATGCATTCCTGATAAGTCTTTTAAAGGAATATCACGGGTTTCTTTTTCAGTAAGATATTGCTTCACATCACCATTTTTATCACGTTTCGTAAAACGAATACGCATACATCCATATCTCTCATATTCCAACTGAATACATTTTTTTAAAAGTCCGAAATCCAGTTCTGCTTTTAAAGATGCCACAACACTGACACCGGACACCTGCTGTGTTTTATATTTTTTTATCCAGTCATCATGCATTTTTTGTGCTGCTGTTAAGGGATACTGTTTTATCATCATGGATAACCTCCTGTATTCTTTATTCTTTTGTGAACTTATCACATTTCATTTTTGAATTCCACCCCTTGTACAACTTAACAAACACTTTACATGAAATTGACCGAAACTTTAAAAGTAATCTATAGATCAGAACTATCCTGATATAAAAATCCCCCTTAAACAGATTCGGCATTTACCTTATCTGCTTAAGAGGGATCCTGTTACTTCCGGTGATTCTATTTTAATTATCATATTTTTCAAAAAAATCAAGTAGCTTTTGTCGATAAAGCTCCGGAGCTACATATGGCGCGCAAAGATGCCGTGCTTCCGGTATAATGACCAGTTCTTTGGGAGCACCGCATAATGCATAATTATATAAAGAATTCTCCGGAACTACATAGGTATCTGCTTCCCCATGAAAAAACAAAACCGGACGTTTATTTTTCTTCATTGCTTCTATCGTGTCAGCATCACTCATACGAAATCGGCCAAACATCCTGCAAAACAGATCTACACGGAACAAAAGCAGCTCTACCCAGCCCAAATGGAACCAGTTAGCTGCGATATCCTGAAGCTGACGCTTCATCGAGCAAAATCCACAATCTGCAATCAAGCCTTTCACTTCTTCCGGCAGCTTATGTCCTGAAGCCATAAGCACCGCCGCAGCCCCCATGGATTCTCCATAAAGATAGATTGGGAGCTTCTCTCTGTTTCTTGCAGCAATATAATAACTCCATTGCTGTACATCCCATTGCTCTTTTGCACCAAATGTAATATATTCACCCTCGCTCAAACCGCAGCATCTCTGATCAATAAACAATAAATTACATGCATTCTCATGAAGGAAACGTGCTGTATATGCAAAATCGCCAAAGCCACTACCTTTATATCCATGACTTAACACAACAAAACGTTTCGCTTCTTTTGTCGGAAGATAACAAGCATGCAGATACAGTCCATCTCTGCTTCTGATAAAGCAATCCTTCATCTGCTGCTCAGCACACCACAGTTTTCCTTCTTCATATTCCTTTTCGTATTTGTCTCTTGGATGATTTTTCTTTATATGAGACAGTTGAAACCATTTCTTTTTCTTCTGTCGTTTTTTTCCTTTGCAACGAACAAGCATATCAAAGAAAGACCCGCCAAAAGCAACAAACAGACCAAATGCACCGGCTACAATTTCCAGTAATCTTAATATTTTCTGCTTATTCCCTGTATCATTCATAATCGTTATCTTCTCCGCTTCTTTTTTGCGTATTTGTAAAACAGCCCTTGAAAACATAATGTTTTCAAGGGCTTGAAATTCTTTATTATAATTCAACAAATAAAATTATACATTCATCTGCTTAGCAACTTCTGCAGCGAAGTCTTCGTTCTTCTTCTCCATACCTTCACCAACTTCGAAGCGAACGAACTTAGCGATCTTAAGAGCAGGATTTACAGATTTCAGGTATGCTGCAACTGTCTGCTTGCCATCTTCAGCCTTAACATATCCCTGATCAAGAAGACAGATTTCCTTCATCTGCTTAGAGATACGTCCTTCAACAAGTCCTGAGAAGATCTTGTTGCCTGAGATCTCTTCCTTATCAGCACAAGCGATCTCTGCTAACTGAGCCTTAGCTTCCTTTGAAAGGAAGTTAGGTAAGAAGTTCATGTTTGACTTCTTCTCTTCGTAGATAGCTACATCTTCTGCGCTCCATACACCGGCTACAGCCTTCTCGATCAACTTGGAAAGAACTGGCTTTGGAAGTGAGAACGGATCATTTAATGCACTGTCAATTGTGATCTCTTTCATCTTAGCAAGCTCATCTGCTGAGATCTCGTCTCTTGAAATGTACTGTGGGTTCATAGCTGCGATCTGCATTGCGATGTTTGTAAGTGCTTCCTTAGCTGCATCATCTGAAGCACCGTTACCGGCTACAAGAACACCGATTCTTCCGCCACCATGGATATAAGAAGCAACAACATCTGCTGTAACCTTCTCAAATCTTCTGATGGAGATCTTCTCACCGATCTTGAGGATCTTATCATCAAGATCAGCCTTCATATCAAGGATTGAGACAACGTCTTCGCCGTCTCCGGCCTTTTCTGTATCTACTGTAAGTGCCTTATCTGCAACCGCCTGTACAAACTCCTGGAAAATTGCATTCTTTGCAACGAAGTCTGTCTCTGAGTTAACTTCAACAACTACTGCTGTATTACCATCAATTGCAACCTTAGCGATACCTTCTGCTGCAATTCTTGCTGCTTTCTTCTCAGCCTTAGCTGCACCACTCTTTTTGAGTACTTCCACAGCGGCATCCATATCACCGTTTGTCTCTGTAAGTGCTTTCTTACAATCCATCATACCAGCACCTGTGAGTTCTCTTAACTCTTTTACCATGCTTGCTGTAATAGCCATCGTAATAACCTCCAAAATTCTAGTATTTATATTCTAAAATATTACTCTTCTACTGCTGCGTCCTCATCTGCAACTTCTTCAGCATCTGTTGCATCAGCACCCTGCTGAGCTTCGATAACTGCATCTGCCATCTTTGAAACGATAAGCTTTACAGCTCTGATAGCATCATCGTTACCAGGAATAACATAATCTAATTCTTCCGGATCACAGTTTGTATCAGCAATACCTACAAGCTTGATTCCAAGTGAATGAGCTTCCTGAATACAGATTCTTTCCTTCTTAGGATCTACAACGAAGATCATGTCAGGAATTTCCTTCATTTCCTTGATACCGCCAAGGTTCTTCTGAAGCTTCTCCATCTCCTTCTTGATCTGGATAACTTCCTTCTTAGGAAGAACATCAAATGTTCCGTCAGCTTCCATAGCTTCGTACTTCTTAAGAGTAGCGATTCTTGTCTGGATTGTGCTGAAGTTTGTAAGCATACCGCCTAACCATCTCTCGTTTACATAGAACATA
>ULPX01065387.1_pt1 | contig 49667 bp, 62 predicted proteins | sample 1953911 | NCBI WGS metagenome assembly ULPX01 (sample SAMEA4835640, study PRJEB28245) | human gut metagenome | biome: gut microbiome; material: fecal sample | place: Denmark | collected 2008 | reverse complement strand
CGCAAGGGTCCGTGGGTTCGAATCCCACCGTCTCCGCCATCAAAAGGGTACGAAAAAGATGTACCCGGCAGAAAGCCCGATTTTATCGGGCTTTTTTGCTGCCCAAAGGCCGTTTTTCGAAGTTTCAAAATCGTAGATGAAAAAACGGCGTTTTCCCTTTGAAGATAGATACGAACCCAAGTAACAACCGAATACAGAACAAGGACGGCAGATAGTCACAGACGCTACCTGCCGATTTTTGTTGCCCTCGGAGCCAATCGTTTTGAAAAGAAACGGTTGGCTCTTTTTTTTATTTCACAGACAAGGAGCAAGACAATGATCTTTTCAGATTCACCCCAGCAAAGAGCGTTGGAACGGATGATGACAGCCGTTCCAAGATTTCGGCCCAAAGGAGGCGGCATAATGGTGCTTCACCATTTCGAGTACACGGCAGAGATGTGCGACTGCCGGTACTGCCCATATTACCGCGGAAAAAGAAAATGCACAGCCAGCCAATGCCCCTGCATCGAGGAACGGATCGTCGCCGGAGCAGCAAGCCGAGCCGAGGTTATGGCTGAGATAATGAAGAACATCCAAAACGCCGCCTTTCAAAGACGGCTCAATCAATTCATCAATGAAAGCGAGGAACTCCATATGAACTTCAGAAACGAAAAACACAGGCTGGCCTTTGTTGAGGCGATCCGCAAGCTCGACAAGAAAAACTTCGCCTTGATGTCTGCGATCTATCTGCTGACCGCCGAACACAAACTTTGGATGCAGATCCGAAACTTCGTAGAACGCAATGAGATCAAGTTCGACAGCTTCAAGCCGAAAGACAGCACCGAGAACGGCTACACCCTCCTCTGCTGTGCCAAAGACCTCTACCTTGGCACGAAGCACATCACGATCAGCGATCTCGCCGATACAGAATTGGTCGCGCCGAGGATGTTCGCACTCATCTGCAATGCTATGGCAATCCGCAGATTCGGTCTTGGCGCCATTCAATATAAGGAAAGGACGGCTCAGAAATGATTAAAATCAGAATCAGGAATGACGATCACGAGATCGACCTGCAGTTTCCCATCAGCGAAAACAAACTGTACGCAAAGCTTGCTGAGATCCACGCCATTGAGGGCAAGGATGCCCCACAGTCAGCATTCGTGACAGAGGTCTACTGGCCGGAAGAATTCTCCATGCTGAAAGACCGCTTCGCCAATCTGGACGAGCTGAACTACCTCGCAAAGAGGATGGAGAGCTTCGACTACCACGAATACGATCAGTTCCTTATCGGCATCACCAAGCTGGAAAACCCCACCGAGAAGGATCTCATCAATCTGACCTTCAACCTCGACCACTTCACGCTGTGCAAGGATGTCAGCGGCTATGGGAAGATCGGCAGAGAATACGTGATGAATACGCAAGGCGCTGTTCCCGCCAACGACGAGGACGATCCGAAATACGCCGCCATCGGCAAGGATCTCATCGACCGAGGACTTGCTCAGATCACGGGGAAAGGTCTTCTCATCTACAATCCCTTCGACGAGCTGACCGAGGTATACGACGGTCAGACCTTCCCCGAATACTACTATGAGAATACCCTTGCCAGCGCAGAGGTCAGCTATAACGGCCGTACCGAGCTGCTCCTGCTCCCCGGTGAAGAACTTGCAATCCAGAAGGCGCTTGCCCGTCTCGGCGCTCCTTCTGACAGCGACTGTGAAATCAAGTTCTGCCTTAACCAAGGAGAGGATGACGCCTGGGAAGAACGCATTGAAGGCATCATCCGCAGTGAAGGGCTGTATGAGGCGAACAAAATGCTCCGCTCGCTTGACACCGGCGATATGGATTGGGGCAAGCTGACTGCCGCCGTCGAGCTCACAGATGCAAAGAGCGCCGCCAACATCGGCGCTGTCGCAGAGCATCTTGGCGAGTTTGCCTATATTCCCGACGCAAAGAGCGAATCCGACGTCGGCCATTTCCTCGTGGACAATGTGGAAGAATACGAGATGAACATCGAAATGGAGGAATACTTCGACTTCTCCGGCTTCGGAGAGTATTTCGCCGAGGAACACGACGGACAGTTTGTAAGCGGCGGCTTCGTGTATTTCGACAGCGACAGATCCCTGGATGAGTTCCTCGAAGAACTTGAGTCCGAGGACGAGGGCATGGATATGGGAGGCATGTGAGCATGAAAATCAATGCGGTCATCGAAAGCAGGGACGGCGGTACACTTGTGCTGGACTTCCCCCGCAGCATCTACGATGTGTATGAAAAGCTCCAGTCAGTAGGTATCAGACAGTCCCCGCATCAGGTCACCCTTTCCGATGAGGATGGTGATGACGTGCGCGTCAAACTGTATTCCGATGACGAGATCGGAAAGCACCTCCTCTTGACGCTCAACGAGCGGAACTCGTTGGCTGACGCCAATATGCTGGCATTTATGGTAGACAACGCCAAGCCCGACTTCCGCTCCAAGCTGGAACAGAATCTGCTTCACGATCAGTACGACTCCATGCAGGAGGTCACGGACGCCATCAAACAGATGCTCTATGAGTCCGGGCCGATCAAGGCTGTGTTCTACTGTCCCCTCGTTGGCGAGGTGACTGATGACGAGGGCTTCAGTTCTCCCGTCGACGGTCGTTTTCTCAAGAGCTATGCGTGGGCAGTCGAGGAAGCCTTAGAAGCCGATACTGCCGACGATGAAATGGACATGGCTGAATTCTTCGATGAGGATGACGGCGTCAAAGCAAAGCTCGTCTCTGCAAAGTGGGGCGTGGAAACCTACCGTGGACGGCTCTTCGGCAGGATCGAGTGCAGCCTCAAGGAAGAACTCACCGGTGCTGAAACCGAAATCCTCACCGACTGGATCAGCGGACAGAACTCGGACGGCTATGGAGAGCACTTCGAGCAGCAGCCGATTGATACTGAGGACGGCGATCTGTACGTCTCCTTCTGGAACAGCGGCGACAACTATTCCATCATGACTCGTGACGAGTTGGATGAGTATATAGATAATCAGGGCATGACGATGGGAGGAATGTGATATATGGCTGTGCTCTTTTCGGCGGTAACGCTTACCGCAGACAATAATCAGGTAGAGTTTCTCGCTGCCGGTATCCCGAGGGACGCCGATGATCTCGAAGGCTGGACTGCCTATGAGAACTTTATGGACGAGCTTGATTCCGAGCAGGAGGTCAGCGTCCATGTGGAGGCGTATCTCTACGGCGAGGGCGAAACCGTCAAGGCAACGCCCGAGGAAGTGGCGTATTTCAAGATGCGAGCGGATACAGACGAAGAATTCCTGCACGACCACTGCGACAACATCGAGGACGCGGACTTCACCATCCAATGGTCGCCGGACGAGCTGTACGGAGTGGAGCTGGAGTTATGACGGCAGAAAAGAAAGACCGCAAGCCGCTCCGGATCAAAAACCTTGCAGACCTCAAGCGGCATATCAGGCTCGGAACCGAGCTGGTGGCAACGGCGCACCAATACCACCCCGATATTGTCGGCCTCACCCGTGTGGTGACAAAGGTGCAGACCAACGGCTTCTATTCCAAGATCAAGGATCAGCCGGATCATAAATGGTCGACCTGCAATCATGGATTGGGCTTTTGGTCACCCTTCAACAAGGCCGGTGCCTATCATTTCACGGATTCCACCGTCCAAGTGCTCAACACCCGAAAGAACGACGGCAGCGTCCTCTATGAAATGGAACTCTACGACGACGAACAAAGCATATCAGAACAAAACAAGGAGGTACCCGACGTGAACGAATGGGATCGCCTGCACAGACAGGCACAGCGATACAAGGAAGCCTATCCTCCCGGAACGAGGATCATGCTTCTCGGAATGGGAAACGATCCGAACCCCGTGGAGAGCGGCACGAGAGGAACGGTCAGAGTCGTGGATGACATCGGCACCCTGCACTGCGACTTTGACAATGGCAGAAGCCTCGGCGTTGTCCCCGGCGAAGACTCCTTCCGTAAGCTGACGGATGAGGAACTTGCCGAGGAACAGGCAGAAGATATGGACGAGGACGAGAGCGGCCCCGTCATGGGAATGTGAGGTGCCTATGGGAGAAAGATTTGAAATCGAAATCCCGCCCCAGCTTACCGAACCGCTTCTGCAGTATGCCTCTGAAACAGAGCTTCCCGCGGAGGACATCGTAGAAAACGCTCTCAGAAACTATTTGGAAAGGAGCCAGGACAATGCCTAACGGCGAAAAGAAAGGAATCACCGTGCGGATCGACGCCGACCTCCATGCAGAGGTCAGTCAGTACTTGCGGGATCACAGCATGACTATGGCAGAGTTCGTCAGTCTGGCACTGGATGACGAGCTCCACCCGAAAAATCAGATGAAGGAAGGAAGTACAATGGCAAACACAAGAACCATTGCCGTGCAGGTGCCGGAGGATCTGTTTCAGCGGATCAAGGACTACCTGCAACGCAACAACATGACTCAGCGGCAGTTCCTCATCGGACTCATTGAGGACGAGCTGGAACGGGATCAGACCGAGCGTGAGAGCCAGAACGAGGCTGTGAGCGACGATCCCAACCAGGACGAAGATGATCCCGAGCAGAACGAAGACGCCGCCCTTGACGATTCTGAAGCCGATTCCGACGAGGACGAAGATGAGTCCGAGGATGAAGCCCAGGGATTTACTATGGGAATGTGAGGTGACCAAATAGCATAAGGAACAGGTCGGATGCCCTATGGCAATCCGATTTTTTGATATGTTCGCCGGTATCGGCGGCTTCCGGTCTGGTCTGGAGGCTGTCGGCGGGTTTGAATGCATTGGTCACTGCGAGATCGACAAACACGCAAATATGGCGTATTGCGCCATCTATGACACGGAAGGAGAATATTACTGTGACGATGCAAGAAAAATCAACCCCGACGAAATGCCCGACTTCGACCTGCTCTGTGCCGGATTTCCTTGCCAAAGCTTCTCGGTTGCGGGAAAGCGGCTTGGATTCGAAGACACGAGAGGAACTCTGTTCTTTGAAGTTGCCCGACTCCTTGCAGCCAAACGGCCTGCATTTTTTCTTCTGGAAAACGTACCGGGGCTGCTATCGCATGACGGGGGCAAGACGCTTGAAACCATCTACGCCGCGCTTATTGAAATGGGGTATCATTTTGAATGGTGTGTGCATAACAGCAGATATTTCGGAGTCCCCCAGCAGCGACGGCGCCTGTATATTGTCGGATATCTTGATCCCCGATGTGCCGGACAAGTATTTCCTCTCAGCGGCGGCAATGCGGCGCATCTCCGGCAACTTATCGGAGGCGCCCAGGGGCAACGGGTTTACGATCCCAACGGAGTAGCCTGCACCCAGGCGGCGACCAGCGGAGGCTGGGGCGGCAAAACAGGTCTGTATTTCATAGACATGAATGCCGATCCCGTCGTGACCGACGTTGCCCGATGCATCACCGCCCGTCAGGATTCCGGCGTCAGCAAGCACCGGGGCGAACACTCCGCCGTGCTGATCGAGGATGCTCCGAGAGCGATCCTCACGCCCGACAGAGAAAAGGTGCGTCAGCAGGGCCGCCGGATCAAGGAGCCGGACGAGCCGATGTTTACGATCACCGCTCAGGACAGGCACGGAATCCTGCACAGAGGCAGAATCCGAAAACTCATGCCCATTGAGTGCTGGCGTCTGCAGGGATATGCCGACGAACAATTTAATAAGGCGGCAGCCCTTGGACTGAAGGACGGCCACCTGTACAAGATGGCCGGCAACAGCGTATCTGTGCCGGTCATTTCTGCTATCGGGCAGAGAATCAAAGCAGTCAACGAAAAGTATGAAATAGTGAGGTAATTGCCTATGAGAGACAAAATCAGAATCGAGCTTTCCTCGGAAAACAGGCTCGGTTGGGAACCCTTCTACGCTGTGCTGGATCTTCCCGCCACAGCCCAGCAGATCAAAGACGCCAGGCAGAAAGCGAGAATCACCGGCAGAGAGGATATGACCTATCAGTCAATCAGCTTCCTTGGCTTCGATCCGCTTCCCGATCTCGAACACATCCGGCTCGACACCACTACCGTGGAGGAACTGAACTACCTTGCCCAGCGCCTGGATGCTCTCTCCGACGAGCAGTTCATCATCTATCAGGCGCTCTTCGATCAGCGGTTCGGCGACGTGGACTCCGACGAGCTTTTGTCGGTCAAGGATCTCATCAACATGACCTACGGGCTCGACAGCGTGATGGTCGCTTCGAACATCCATAACGACGAGCAGCTCGGCCAGTTCGTGATTGAGAACGACCTCCATCCCGACGTCGCTGCCATCCCCGATAACTCCCTTTACCTGCTGGACAAGCGCAGGATCGGAGAGCTTCAGCGAAAGAATGAAGGCGGCGTACTGTGGGGCGGCTTCTATGTGGTCACTGGCGATTATGAAATCCCCGAGGTCTACGACGGAAAGAATATCCCTGCTGCGGCTGATGACGGCGTGTTCAGGCTGAAGGTCGGCCTTGCTGATCTCAACGATCCCGAAGCAGCGGAAGCCGGTGCCGTGTGGCTCACACTTCCGATTCCGAGAGAGGAAGCGGATGCCATCGTCAAGGACGCCTTTGGCGTAGAACCCATTGAGGACTGCTCCTGCTTTGACTTCGAATCCGGCATTCCGCAGATCACTGCCGCTGCCGTCGAGAATTTTGCTTCCTTTGACGCGCTCAACGCTGTCGCAGACCGGTACCTCACAATGGGAACCGATGCACAGCTTCGCTTCAAGGCGATTCTCGAAGCAGAGAACATTCATGACGCAGACGGCGCATTGGAAGCCGCAGACAGGCTGAACGAATATGAGCTGTCATATTTCGACAGCGACGCCGCCTCCTTCTTCAAAACCCACGTGTGCCACAACCTCGACGTCCGTTTTGACGATCACTGGCTGGATACGCTCTTGACGCAGAACGAAGGCAAGCGGCTGGTTGAGCGGCTCGGAGCAAGCATTACCGACTATGGTATTCTCTCTACCCGTGGCGGTCACCTGTTCGAGCCTGTTCCCGTAGAGGCGCCGGAAGCAAAAGAGCTGAAGACGCAGGCCATGACAGACGAGAAGCTCGAGGTCGTCGAGGTGCTTGGGCAGACGGCTCTTTTCACCAACGGTCGTGTTACGCAGAAGGAACTGCCGGACGGTCTTTACAAGTACGATCTGCGCGAGGGCGAATCCATCGCCTTTGCCACCGTCGAGCCGAGCGTTGCCGTCAACCACGCCGGAACGATCATCACCAAAGAGCCGATCATCTTCGGGGAGGAAGGATATATCGAGTTCGACGATGATACCTCTCCCAACTTCCTCGGCGATGAGATGTCCCTCGAGGAATTTCTCAATACGGACTTCAGCCAGGACGAAGACGAATCGCAGACGATGGGAGGCATGCAGTTATGAGCGTAAAAACCATATCCAAAGATGAGCTTCGCCGGATGGAAGGCTCCGAAGGCTTGATCCTTCAGGGCTGCGGTGGCAGCCTCGACGAATGGGTGGACGGCATCAATGATATGCTCACGGAGGACGGCATCCTGCTGAACGGTACAAGGTTCCACGACTGCTCCACCTTTGAGCATGATGGTTCGACCTGCCTGCTCTTTCCCTTCAAGGATGACGTCGAACTCGACGTGGGAAAGCTCGCCATGTGGCGGCTCCAGACGCACGGAAACTTTGGCGGCACATGGCTTTCGGACTACGTGCCGAACAAGCTCGGCGGCTTCATCTCCAAGGAGCAGACCGCAGAGACAGTGCAGAAGCCCGACTGTCCGCTGATCGGCCAGGACGGAAACATCTTCAATCTGATGGGCATAGCGTCCCGCACTCTGAAGCAGAACGGTCTTGGAGACCAGGCAAAGGAGATGTGCGACCGCATCCGTGAGTCCGGCGACTATTACAAGGCACTCGGCGTCATCGGAGAGTACGTCAACATCACTTCGGTGGATGACGCCCCGGATGAAGGAGAAGACTTCGAGGAAGGAATGGGAATGCAGCTATGAAGTACGATGAATTCCAAAAGGCGGTTGACCGCATCATCGAGGACGGCGATACGCTGATGATCCACGTATCCCCGGACTTTCAGTGCGATCAGACGCTCGGGTTCCCGACCTCGCTCTGCGTCTGCTGGGAGCAAGGAAAAGCATGGCTTGCCCCCAACGACTTCATGATGTCCGATCTGCCCGACGATCAGGCCAAAGACATTCTGGACGCCTGTGCCGAGTACGGCATCCGCAGATGTGAGGATGCGGAGGACTTCAATAATCTTCTCCGCGGACTCGGTCAGGATGCGATGGACAACGCATGGCTCCCCGACGATGAGGAAGGAATGGTGCTGTCATGACCGAGTTTCTTTGGTTCCTTGTCGGGCTCTTCATTGGCGGCATCGTGACAACCCTGGTGTTGTGCTGCCTGCAGATCAACCGCATCAATGAATACGAAGCCGAGCTTCGAAAGCTCCGCTCACAATTGAATAACAAGTAATTCCGAAGACGGTATCAATCGCCCCATAACGATTGGTACCGTCTTTTTTCGTTTATGGCGCGGTTGGTACCTCGTGAAAAGCGAGGTGATCAACATTAAAACCCCTGTATCCCGTGTAGGAAACAAGACTGCGATCCTGCACATTCTCTACGCTCTGTTCCCGCTGCACTATGGACGCTTTATCGACGTGTTCGGCGGCAGCGGCAGCGTCCTTCTCGGCAAACCGACCATTGACACTTTCGAGGTCTACAACGATTTTGACCGAAACCTGGTCAACCTGTTCCGATGTATGAAGGAACGGACGATGGCGACGATCCGAGAGCTCGGCTTCTGCAATCTCAACTCCAGAGAGGATTTCATTGCGATCCGCAAGTTCTTTGATCACGAGACATTCGATGACAGGTTCTTGACGGAGGAACTGATGCTCACGGAGATCATGCTTCCCCCTCCCGAGGCCGCGGAGCTAAAGGAAATCCGTAAGCGGATTACCGAAGATCACGACGTGCGCAGAGCGGCCATGTTCCTAAAGCTTCTCCGCAACAGCTACTCCAGCAGCGGAAAATCCTTTGCCTCCCAGCCCTTTGACATCCGAAAGCTGTTCGGACTGATTCAGGAGCTGGAAGACCGCATGGCAAACGTGGTCATCGAGAACCAGGACTTCGAGACGCTGATCCGCCACTATGACCGTCCCGACGCTTTCTTCTATGCCGATCCGCCTTACTTTTCAACGGAAGACATGTACGAGGTGGGCTTCGGCTGGGATGACCATGTCAGGCTCAGAGAAACTCTCGGAAGGATCAAAGGCAAGTTTCTTCTGTCCTACAACGACTGCCCCGAGATCCGTGAACTGTACGACGGTTTCAGCCTGTTCGACTTTTCCCGCACCCATTCGATGGCACAGCGGTATGAAGCCGGAAAGGAATTCAAGGAGCTTCTCATTGCCAACTACGATTACTATGAACGCGAAAACGCAAAGCCCAAGCAGCTCACGCTGTTTGACATCTACGGCGACGAGAACTACGACTACGAAAAAATACTAAAGGAGAGCATTATATCATGCAAAATCAGATGAAAAACCAACCCCTCTTTGCGCTGGTTCCCGTGCCGTATGAGGCGCTTGTGGACGCAGACATTGAGATCGGCGATCCTCTGCAGTTCACGGTTGAAGAAGGAAAGATCACGATGGAGCGGCTCGTTCCCGAGGAAATCGAGATCGTCTGCAGTGGGAACTGCCAGGACTGCCCGATGCTCCTGCTCGACTGTATTGGCGGCTGCGAAGCCTGTCCCTGTAAGAATAATTGTGAAAGAAGCGAGGTGCGATAACTATGATCCAGATGTTCCGAATCCTTGGTAAGCGTGGACGCATTACCATCCCCTTCGAGATCCGCCAGCGCGTCGGATTCTCCTACAACGACGTTCTCTCCTTCACGGAGGCGCCGGACGGCAGAACCGTGATCGTCAAGCGAGAGAAGATCTGCGACAACTGTGCGGCAGAAAAACCGCAGAGGAAGGATGCCGAAGACACGATTACGCTCTTTGACTTCCTCAACAGTCTCTCCGACGAGCAGCAGAAGGCTGCCTTCGCCCATCTCAAGCTGAAATGGGATCGTGTGCAAGGAAGTGGTCTCTATGGCAGATCATAAGCTTCTTTACCGCTGGTCGCTGCAGGACGCCATCGCCCACAATGAGGTGCAGGATTGGCGAGACAGCTACAGAGAAAACTGCGACTGCGCCAGGGCCATTGAGCGATCCATCGCTGACCATTACCACGACAACATCCTCGAGAACGGTACAAAGGACATCATCGACCGTTACGGCTTCGACCGTGTGAATTGGGTGCTGGCAAATACCCTGCAGGAGAAGGCTCACGATGGCCGCTTCTCCCAGGATAACAAGCGATGGGCAAAGGGCTTCTTCATCCCGAGCGATGACGTGCGCTGGCACTTCTGCGTAGAGTCTCACCCCGGACTGACGGATCTCTTTATCAATCAGACTCGGGAGGCATGGCAGAAGCTCGGCCTGTTCGATGCCTCTCACTGCTCCGAAGATAACGACTATGCCGGAAAGCTGCTGATCCTCAAGCCGTCCGTTTTGAAGGACGAATTCAAGGCATCTGATTACCAGCTTTTCTATGCCGAAAGCGGCTTCGGCTGCAGTCCGACTGCCTCTGGTCGAAAGGTTTTCGGCAAGTTCCTCAAGGACGGTGAGAATACGAGCTTCAACCGAAGCGACTTCCTCGGCGTGATCAAGGACGAGTGCATCCCCGAATGGGCTGCGGAGAAACTCGCCGAGCTTGAGCCTCCCGACGAGGATGAATCCGAAGGAATCACAATGGGAGGAATGTAAGATGAGAACGAAGATCTATCAGATCAACTCCAAGCGGGACGTCAACCGTGTCAAGTTCGAAGGTCTGGATTTGCTGGAACGGTATCAAGGTTCCTCTGCCGTTGATCCCTCCATTTACGACGAGGTGTTCAACGCAGAGATAGATGAAACGGATCTCGAAGCGATCTATCAAAGATTCAATACGGTAGGACATCCCCTGCACCGCGGTCACTCACTGTCCGTCTCAGACGTGGTGGTGAACGACAACGGTGCTTTTTTCTGCGACAGCATCGGGTTTCAGCCCATTGCATTTGACGAGTCGCAGACTCAAAAGCCGGACAACCTCATGCGTGTCGTCTATGTTGAACCGCATAAGGCTCCCTATATTGCTGACGTCGCCCATACGCTTGAAGCAGAACAGAAAGCGGTTGGTGATGGCTTGATCGAGCCGATTGACAACGATGACGGTACCTGTCTCGTGGGCAACGAGGAATCAAAGCTCCGGGGCATGGACGGAAATCGAAGGATCGGTGACGGCACATCCATCATGGCCGGCCCCTTCTTCGTATGCGGCGACTCTGGCGAAACATTCAGAAGTCTCACTGACGAGGAGGTGACGAGATATATGGCTCGGTTCGCTGAACCGGAGGACATCAGTCCCGAAGAAGTGGAAGCCGATATGGGCTTCATGATCTACCCCATGTAAAGAAGGAGGAACCAATCATGGCAACCAAGAAAACCAACACCAAGGCTCCTGCGAAACAGCAGAAGCGCAGCACTCCGAACATTTCGGCTCGGATCGACCGCCTCGTGGACTATGAGAACTCGAAGGTCAAGGCCATTGCCAGCGTCAATATCGGCGGTGCCTTTGCCATTCATGGTCTGCGTGTCATCGATTCGCAGAAGGGGCTGTTCGTGCAGATGCCTCAGAACTCTTTCCAGAAGGACGGCAAGACCGAGTATTCGGACATCTTCCATCCCATCACCGCCGATGCCCGCACCGAGCTGAACAGCAAGGTGCTGGAAGCCTATGAGCAGAAGCTTGATGAGGTTGAGTCCGAGAACGAGGATCTCGACGAGGGCGAGGATCTTGATGAGCAGGACGAGGACGCCCCTGCCTTCGGGCAGAGTATGTAGATTTCGGTAATTTTTCCGATTCTCGCTGGACTTCCTGCGTTCTATCCGTATTCTTGTGGTTAAGAGGTGATACTACTATGAAAACAAAACTCCTAACCACAGCAATCGCCTGTGCGCTCCTAATCTCAATCACGGGATGCGCCGCAGACAACACTGCGCAGATGCTCCACGATAACGCTGAAGTCACAGTCAACACGGAAGCCGTAACAGAGCCTTCTGCAGATACGCAGACTGTGACTCTGACTGCGGAAACGGCAGAAAAAGAAATGCCTGCCCAGCCAGCTTCAACGGAAGCACCGCAGACAAGCGAGGCGCCGGAAACCGATCCCACAAGAGAATCGGAACCACCGAAGCAGACTGAACCGCCCAGGCAGACCGAATCCGTAGAAACTCCGAAGCAGGATGCTCCGAGCCAGCCGACGGAACCGGAAAAGCCTGTGGAATCACAGCCCGAACCGGCAAAGCCGACTGAGCCTCCGAAAGAAACGGAACATCCAAAGCCAACGGAGCCTCCTGCTCCGCCTGCGCCGACCGAACCCGCACCGACCGAACCGCCTGCTCCAACAGAGCCTCCCACGCCGACTGAGCCTCCTGCTCCGGTCGAAACAGAGCCTCCTGTGGAAACGCAGCCCAAGACCGCATACGATTATGAATTCGACATCAATGCGATCCGAGCCGACTGCATCGTCATCGGTCAGAGCATGGGCTATACGCTGAACACCTCGCTGAATCCGCAGAACGCCACATGGTGGAATCCGGTGACGGCATCTGAATCCAACCAGGGCAGCACACTAAGGTCGGCGCTGGAACAGTATATCCGATTCCACACGGTCGCCAATCTCAGCGCCTACGGAATGGATGAGATCACAGAGTTCAACATCTGCTGCGAATCACGAGGCGGCGGATCATACGCCATCTACTTCGTATTCGCATAACGACAACCAAATACGGGACGAAGTCCTCTGCTGAAAAGCGGAGGGCTTTTTCTTTATCAAAACGAAAGGATGAATATCGAGATGAATGCTATTCTCAAATCCAAGAGCACGAGACTGCTTTCGGCACTCCTGGCCGTTCTCATGATCGTTGCGATGCTCCCCACGAGCGCATTCGCATGGTCTGCCGAGGAAGGCACACAGTGTACCTCCACCTACGGAGACAAGTATCTCGGCTCGGACGGCGATTACTTCTACAGTAAGCCGACCACTACCGCCATCTTCTATAACGATGACGGCAGTTTCTATGTGAAGACCTACAGCTCCGGCAACGCCAAGTACAAGTATATGATGATCGACAGCGCAGGCAATCAGCATCATGTTTACTGTATTGAAGGCGGCGTTTCCTACGATTACAGCGACACCTACAATTCCACCAGCGGCAAGAACAGCAGGTATTTTCAGAACCTGCCCATCACCGCACAGTACGGAATCATGATGGCGCTGATGTACGGCTATCACGAAGGTATGACCAGCCCGATTCCTGGTACGAACAATGATGACTTCGCGTTTGCAACGCAGTGCATCATCTGGGAGTACCAGCAGCAGCTCCGCACGAGCCCTACCTCCATTGCCTCCAACAACGGCATTGACGCGGATATGTACAACCACACCATCAAGGGCAGACCGGCAGAGCTTTGCTACAACTGGATTTTGGAGCAGATGTCCAGGCACTACGTCGTGCCGAGCTTCTCCTCCCGCAATCAGAGCAATGCGCAGACCTACACGATGAAGTACGATCAGGCGAATGACAACTACAGCATTACGCTGACTGACACCAATAATACCCTCGCCGACATCAACTTCTCCGAGAGCGGCATTACCGTCACCCGCAGCGGAAATCAGTATACCTTCACGAGCAAGAACATGATCTCCAATGCCGTGATGATCTCCGCACAGAAGAAAACCAACCTCGGTATGGGCAAGATGCTCATTTGGGGATGTCCCGGCAAGCAGACGATGGCTTCCGGCGCGGAAGATCCTGTGTTCTTCTACTTCAAGTTGAATACGGAAACCAAGGGCGTCGGCCATATCGTGAAAACCAGCGAGGACGGCAAGGTTGAGGGCATCAAGTTCACGATCACCGGCAACGGCGTCAATGAGACTGTTACGACCGGCAAGAACGGCACGGTCGATCTGGATCTGCTCCCCGGCACCTATACCGTGACGGAACTTCCCGATGACAAGTACGAAACGCAGGCGGCTCAGACCGTCACCATCGTCAGCGGCAAAACCTCTACTGTAACCTTCAATAATACCTTGCGCCGCGGTGATCTCAAAGTCACCAAGACCGCAGAAGACGGGCTGGTCGAGGGAGTAAAGTTCCATCTGTACGGCACTTCCTACTGCGGACTGCCTGTGGACGAATATGCCGTTACCAACGCCACCGGTGTGGCTGTATTTGACGATGTGCTGATCGGTACCGACTACACTCTCGAGGAAGTCGGCACTCCCGACCGTTATATCGTCCCCGACAATCAGACGGCGGTCATTGAATGGAACAAGGTCACGAACAAGAGCTTCGACAACGAGCTCAAGCGCGGCGACCTCAAAGTCACCAAGACCGCGGAGGACGGGCTCAACGAAGGTCTGAAGTTCCATCTGTACGGCACTTCCTACAGTGGCATTTCCGTTGATGAGTATGCTGTAACTGACGCCAGCGGCGTTGCGACCTTCAGCAACATTCTGATTGGCACTGGTTACACGCTGGAAGAGGTGGACACCCCGATCCGCTATGTCGTCCCCGACAATCAGACGGCGGCGATTGAATGGAATAAGGTGACCAACAAGAGCTTCGATAACGTGCTCAAGAAATGGAACCTTACTGTTACCAAGCAGGACGTCGAAACGGGCTCCGCTCAGGGCGATGCGAATCTGGCAGGTGCCAAGTACGGAATCTACAAGGGCGACGAGCTGATCGACACCTATGTCACCGACGCGGATGGCAAGTTCACCACCAAATACTATGTCTGCGGCACCGACTGGTCGATCAAGGAGCTGGACAGCAGCGAGGGCTATCTCGTCACCCCCGGTAACGAGCAGATCGGTGTCGATCCCAAGAACTATACTGCTGAGTATAACAGCGAAGCTATGAAGCAGTACGAACAGGTCAAGAAAGGCAATATTGCCATCATCAAGCACACCGACGATGGCCAGACGCAGATCGAGACTCCCGAGGAAGGCGCAGAGTTTGCCGTCTATCTCAAGAGCGCAGGCTCCTATGACAACGCCAAGGACTCCGAGCGCGATTATCTGATCTGCGACGAGAACGGCTTTGCGCAGACGAAAGATCTGCCCTACGGCAGATACACCGTCCAGCAGATCAAGGGCTGGGAAGGCCGCGAGCTTCTGAAACCCTTTGACGTGTTCGTCAGCGAGAACGGCGAAACCTATCGTTATCTGATCAACAACGCCAACTTCTACTCCTATGTGAAGGTGGTCAAGATCGACAGCACCACCGGTAAGACCATTCCGGCTTCCGGCATCGGATTCCACATCTACGATCCTTCCGGTAATCAGATTCAGATGACCTTCACCTATCCGACTGTCACAACCATCGACACCTTCTACACGGACGGCGACGGTATGCTGATTACGCCCGAAAAGCTGGAGTACGGAAAGGGCTATTCGCTGGTCGAAGTATCGGCTCCCTATGGATACGTTCTCAACAGCGACCCTGTGTATTTCGACATCACCGAAGATAACTCTACCGAGGAAAACGCCGTAACTGTTGTGATTGTCGAGAAAGAAAACGCGCCTCAGATGGGCGTCATCAACGTGGAGAAGACCGGCGAGTACCTTGCCTCTGTCGTGGACACCAAGGACAGCAAGCGTTTGGTTTATGCTGTCGGCGGTCTGGCCGGTGCTGAGTACACCGTGACCGCAGCGGAGGATATCTACACGCCGGACGGCACTCTCAGATACAGCAAGGATGAGGTCGTGGCAACTCTTGTTACCAAGGAAGACGGCAAGGCCGTAACCGAACCTCTCTTCCTGGGCAGATACCATGTTGTTGAGACGAAAGCCCCCTATGGTATGACTTTCAATCCTACTGTTCAGACTGTGGAACTGACCTACGCAGGCCAGGAAGTGGAGATCACTGAAACCTCCACCGGATTCTACAACGAGCGTCAGAAGGTCGAGATCGACTTGAACAAGGTAATGGAGCAGAACGAGGTCTTCGGCGTTGGCAACAACGGCGAAATCACCTCTGTCAACTTCGGCCTGTTTGCCGCAGAGGAAATCGTTGCGGCTGACGGCAGCAGTATCCCCGCTGGCTGGGTGCTTGAAGTCGTTGAGTGCGACGAGAACGGCTATGCAGCCTTCAGCACCGACCTTCCCGTTGGTGCAAAAACCTATGTCAAGGAAATCAGCACCGATAAGCACTATGTCCTGTCCGATAAAGAGTACCCCGTGGTATTCGAGTACGCAGGCCAGGAAGTCGCCACTGTTCACATCACCGTGAACGACGGCAATGAAATCCCCAATGAGCTGATCTACGGCACGATCAAAGGTTATAAGGTCAACCGTGAAACCGGCGATAAGATTTCCGGCGCTCTGTTCGGACTCTTCCGCGCAGACGAAAGCAGCTTCACCGAGAACAACGCTCTGCTGACTGCTGAATCCGGCGAGGATGGCGTCTTCACCTTTGAGAATGTGGTGTACGGCAGCTATATCGTGCGCGAGCTGCGCCCTGCGGCTGGCTATCTTGAAAACGAAACGGTCTATGCCGTGACAGTCGATAAGGATGGCGACGTAGTTGAGATCACCGTAGTGAACGATCTGATCCCCGAGATCGGAACGACTGCCACCATCGACGAGGAAAAGGAAGTCTGCGCCACCGAGGTGTTCACGCTGACCGATACGGTCGAATACAAGCACCTTGTCCCCGGCAAGGAGTACACCGTTAAGGGCATTCTCATGGATAAGGCGACCGGCGAACCGTTCCTCCAGAACGGAGAGCAGATCACTTCCGAGGTGACTTTTGTCCCTGAAGCTCCCTCCGGCAGTGTGGAGGTGCTGTTCACCTTCGACGCCAAGCTCATCAAGACGGATACGAGCATCGTCGTGTTCGAGAGCCTCTACAGCGACAGCAAAGAGCTGACCGTTCATGCGGATATCGAGGACGAGGCGCAGACCGTAACGGTCATTGTTCCCGAAATCAAGACCGAAGCTTCCACCGACGGAAAGAAGGAAACGACCATCGGTGGCGAGATCACCATCGAGGATATCGTTTCCTATCACAACCTCACTCCCGGCAAGGAATACGTTGTCAAGGGAACGCTCATGAACAAGACCACCGGCAAGCCCGTGACGGTCAACGATGAGCCTGTGACTGCGGAAGCCGCATTCACACCTGAAACCAGGGATGGCGAAGTCAAGGTGGCTTTCATCTTCAATTCCTACGTCATCACTGAAACGACCGATGTTGTGGTGTTCGAGAGCCTCTACCGTGAGGAAGTCGAGATCGCAGTTCATGCAGATATCGAGGATGAAGGCCAGTCTGTGACCGTCTATGTCCCCGAGATCAAGACCACTGCCTCCATCGACGGCAAGAAGGAGATCACTACAGCCGGTAAGGTGACGATTGAGGATGTGGTGTCTTACACCAACCTTATCCCCGGCACCGAATACACCATCCGTGGAACTTTGATGAACAAGGCAACCGGCGAAGTCTTTACCGTGAACGGCGAGACGATCACCGCAGAGGTCAAGTTCACACCCGAGAACAGGAACGGCGAGGTCAAGGTGACGTTCACCTTTGATGCGCACGATCTTACCACCAGCACGAAGGTGGTCGTATTCGAGAGCCTGTATCGTGAAGATGTTGAGATCACCACGCATAAGGACATTGAGGACAAGGATCAGACCGTTACAATCACTCCTCCGCCCGATGTGCCGCAGACCGGCGACAACAGCAATCTCGGCGTGTGGATCGGGCTCGGCGGCGTGGCTCTCGGAGGCGCCATTGCTTGTGTCATCATGTATTTCAAGAAGAAGAAAGATGACGGCGAGAAGTAAGAGGATTCACAATGATGAAGAAGGTGTATATCTGCGCTCCGTTAGGCGGGGATATCCAAGGTAATCTCGAAAAAGCAAAGAGATACACCGAATACGCATTGAAGTGCGGCACTGCTCCGGTGGTGCCGCATTTCTATGCCCTCTGCCTAAACGATGACATCCTGAGCGAGCGTGAAATCGGGCTTTCCGCAGGAATGAGCCTGCTGTGGTTCTGCGATGAGCTGTGGATCTTCGGCGACACAATCACCGAAGGAATGCGGCGTGAAATCGACTTCTGCAAAAATCTCAATATCAAATCCCGCGCTGTGAAAGACAGCGATATCAAAAAAGTATTAGGAGGATAATGCACATGAAAAAGAAATCTCTTCGGATCATTCTTTCCCTCGCGCTGTGCGTGATGGTCATGACCATGTTCAGCGTGACTGCATTTGCGGCCGGCGACGTATCCGGCGCCATCGAGAGCACCTGGAATGCAGCGAAGTCTCAGGTGCAGACCGTCGTCAACAACGTGGTTTTCCCTGTGATCGATATGATCCTTGCCATCCTGTTCTTCGTCAAGGTCGGCACCTCGTATTTCGAGTACAGAAAACACGGCCAGTTTGAGTTCGCTGCGCCCTGCATTCTGTTCGCCTGCCTCATCTTCACTCTGACCGCGCCTCTGTATATCTGGTCGATCCTGTAAGTCAGAGCGATGACATTCTACGAGCAGGAACTCAAAAAACTGTTTGGCAACAGCGACGTCATCCGTGACGCGAAGTACAGCGGTAAGACGCTCCTCGGTAGAATCGACGACGAACTGCGGGTTAAACTGCAGTTCGTCTACACCGGGACGAGAGATCACTACAACGCGCTACGGCTGAAGATCATCAACCGCACGGATGGCGAAGTTGACGCCGAAACCTTCAAATTCAGCGATATTCTCGGTGGAAATCCTGCGTATCAGAACAACCCGTTTGCAAAGGAAATCCACGTTTGGGAGAACAACGGAAAAGCCGATTGGTACGGCTACCGTCCTTCTCCCGCAGCCTATCAGAAGATCGCCGATACCGTGAACGATTATATTTCCATGTACCAGGAGGAAGACATGGGAATGACCTTATAACCCCTCTGGAAAGGACGGTGAAAACCTATGTTTGACTGGCTTGGAGATATATTCTCCGGCATCGGCAATGCCATTGGAGATACCATTGAGTATCTCGGCACACAGATTGCCAACACCATCTTTGACGCCATCCTCCAATGGTTCTATGAGATCATCTACGGCGCCGTCGCTGACTTCTTTACCATGATGGGCAACATGGGCGCCGAAATCTTCGACTTGTCCTGGGTACAGGCTACTATCAGGCTTTTCACGCTGTTTGGATGGTCGCTGTTCGTTGCTGGAACGGTTGTCGCCATTTTTGATGTGGCAATAGAGTATCAGAACGGCAGAGCCAACATCAAAACCACAAGCATCAACATCCTCAAGGGCTTCTTTGCCTGCAGCTTGATCGGCGTGGTTCCTGTTGAACTGTATAAGTTCTGCATCAGCCTGCAAAACACCTTCGCACATGACCTAACAAGCATGGTAGCGGGCGGCCAGAGTCTGGATCTTGCAGGGCAAAGCACATCCGTCTTGGAAGGCAGTTTTGCCGTGTCAACCCAAGTGACCTTCGGCCTTCTCAACCTTCTGTGTCTGATTGCTTTTGCCTACTGCGTGATCAAGATCTTCTTCCAGAATATCAAGCGCGGCGGCATTTTACTCGTGCAGATGGCAGTCGGAAGCCTGTATATGTTCAGCGTCCCCCGCGGATACACCGACGGCTTCAATCAGTGGTGTAAGCAGGTGGCGGCAATCTGTCTGACGGCTTTCATGCAGACAACGCTGCTGTTCCTCGGCTTGCTCACGTTCCCGGATCACATGCTCCTCGGCCTCGGCATCATGCTGGCCGCCAATGAGGTGCCTCGGATTGCCCAGCAGTTTGGTCTTGACAGCTCCGTCAAGGTCAATATGATGAGCGTCGTTCATGCGACCACCACCGCCGTCAATCTGACTCGCAGTGTAGCCAGAGCGACCGGTAAGTAAGCGGAGGTTCAGCATGAAAGAGAACAATGAACTGACACGGGACGATATCGCCATCGATCATGACATGGAAGTCGACTGCGACGAAGGCCGCGAAATCACCGTGTATATCGAAACGTGGTTCGATGTGGACAAGAAGTTCCACATCGACACCGCTTCGGATGATGACACATGGCTGAATATGTACGGCCACTACAACCCCTTCGATGACACACTGCGGATCGAGTGCGAGATCAGCCGCCAGGACAGCTCATCGTATTTTGACTACGAGCCGACTAAGGACGAAGCACAGCTCATCAAGGACATGATCGCAGAAAGCATTCAGGAGGACTACCACCAAACCCCGCAGGAGTTTTGCGAGGAATACTACGGCGAAGATCCGACGATTGGAGGAATACTATGACGCACTATATCTATCCGCAGAACCTCAAGGCCGCGGCAAATATGTGGCTTTGGAGCCTGCGGGATTTCGCAATTATGGGCGTTGCCGCCCTGCTCTCCATAGTGATCCTTGTGGAGCTGCATCTGATGCTCCCCGCAGCCGCCACACTTTGCTATGGATTTCTGACGATCCGCATGGATGATACGACGATCCTCGATTTCATCCGATACGCGGGTCGTTATTTTATCACCACACAGCAGTACTACGAATGGAGGTGAACAGCATGCCCAAGAAAGAAAAACTGCCCAAGCAGAAGAAACCGCCCAAGCAGGCGAAGCACGAAAAACAGCAGAAGAAAAGAAAAGGCCGCTCGGTGCAGGAGTTCATCGGCGTGAAGACCTTCACGAAATACGGCCTTATGACGCAGAAGGGCGAGCTTCTGTTTTACCTGGTCAGCCCGACCAATATCTCGGTGCTGTCCTACGTCAACATCGAGATCAAGATCCGCCATTTAATGATGGTGCTTTCTTCGATCCCCGATATTGAGATCACCTGCACCGACTCGTCCGAATGTTTCGATGACAACAAAGCCTATCTCCATGAGCGCCTTGAATATGAGCAGAACCCGAAGGTGCGGAAGCTCATCAAGAAGGACATTGAGTTCCTCGACAACGTGCAGGTGGAGATGGCAACTGCCAGACAGTTCCTCTTTACCGCCCGAATCAAGGCTTCGAAGGACAAGCAGGTATTCGACACGGCAAATCGCGTGGAGAAGATCATCTCCGAGCAGGGCTTCGAGGTGAGAAGGATGCGCAAGGCAGACATCAAGCGGTTCCTCGCCCTTTATTTCGAGGCGAGCATGAACGGAGAACAGATGCCGGACATCGATGGCGAACAGTTCTATGAGGTGGACGAAGATGAAGAAGACGAAGCTTAATCCCAAGCATCTCTATGCGATTTTTGCCTTTCTGCTGTCGGCGGTCGTGGCCTTCTGCGGAGTTCAGATCTGGCAGGAGTACAGCAGCCGCCAGAAAGACATCGACGCTTTTGCAGAGCTCTCAGAGCTTGCCGAGATCAAGGAGCCGGATGAGCCGAAAGAAACAGCGGAGCCGAATACTGACGGCGATGCGGAGAATTCGGATACGGATTCGGATACGCAGGAGGAACAGGAAAACCTTGTTCTGACGCCGCGCCACGACATCCCGCTTCTGATCAGTCAGAATAGCGACTGCATCGGCTGGATCACCATCGACAACACCGCCGTGGACTATCCCGTGATGCACACCCCGGAATGGCCGCAGAAGTACCTGCGCATGAACTTCTATCAGCAGTACAGCGACTCCGGCGTTCCGTTTCTGGATTACCGCTGTACGCTCGAAAGCGACAACCTCATCATCTTCGGTCACAACATGCGCAACGGAACCATGTTCTCCTCTCTCAGAGAATATCTGAACGATGGACGTCTCTCCTCCAATCCGATGATCCTACTGGAAACGGAGGACGGGGCTCACGAGTTCACCATCTTTGCGGTTGCCTGTGTAGATAAGCTCGACTCATGGTACAGCTTCATCGATGCAGAGTCTGAAGATGCTTTCAATGAAGCTGTCCAAAGAATCATTCAAAACGCCTATTACACCAACGGGGATGCCCCCGTATACGGCGACCGCCTTCTGACGCTGTCCACCTGCTATGGCAGCACCAGAAGCAGCCGTCTCATCATCATTGCAAAGGAGGAAAATGCAAATGTTTGGAAAACCGAAAGTGCTGACGCCGGCACAGATGGAGGAAATACGGACGAAGGACTTCTTCGATATGATTTTGCCCGGTTCCGTGAAATTCTTGTCCGACCACTATGTTGTTGGCGACAGTTACCGATCTGTGTGGGTTATCCGAGAATATCCCCCCTCCACTGAGGAACAGGCCATCTTGTCCCAGCTCGCTGACCGCAGCGGCGTGACGCTTCGCATCTATCACCGCCTGGTGGAAAGCATGGAACAGAGAAAGATCATTCAGAACGCCACCCGCCGAAACAAGCTCAAGAGCGGCGGCAGCGACGTCAACGACACCATCGAAGCCGAAGGCAATCTGCAGGACGTAATCGAACTCCTGGCCAACCTTCGTAAAAACAAGGAACCGCTTCTGCATTGCAGCGTGTTCATTGAACTGAAGGCAAGGAGTATGGATGCCCTCAAAGAGCTTCAGAGCGATATTGCGATGGAGCTGACGAGATCCAAGATCTCAGTCGACAGGCTGACCTTACGGCAGAAAGAAGGATTCCTGTCCGTGATCCCGACCGGATACAATCAGTTCGGTGCGCAGTATGAACGAGTCCTTCCCGCATCCAGCGTGGCAAACCTCTACCCGTTCAACTTCTCGGGCAAGACCGACCCACAGGGACTGTATATCGGGCGGGACAAGTACGGCACGAATATCCTCGTGGACTTTGACCGCCGCGCCGAGGATAAGACCACAAGCAACGTCTTGATCCTCGGCAACAGCGGCCAGGGCAAGAGCTATCTGCTCAAGCTGATTCTGACCAACATCCGAGAGTCGGGTAAGGCAATCATCTGCCTGGACCCCGAGTCCGAGTATGAGGAACTCTGCAATGCTCTGGGCGGCTGCTATATCGACTTCATGAGCGGCGAGTACACGATCAATCCCTTGGAGCCGAAAGCATGGACGGACAGCGTTGAGGATATCGACGCCACCACGCCGGAAGCGTTCAAGAAGGTGACGAGGCTGTCCCAGCACATCGCTTTCCTCAAGGACTTTTTCCGCAGCTATAAGGATTTCTCCGATACGCAGATCGACACCATTGAGATTCTGCTCTCCAAGCTGTATGCCCGCTTCGGCATTACCGACGCCACAGACTACAGCACGAAGAAGCCCACGGACTTCCCGATCATGGAGGACTTCTACAAGCTGTGCGAGGAAGAATTCTACAGCTACGACAAGCAGCGGAAGTACCTCTATACAGAGGACACCCTGCAGGACGTGTGCCTCGGAATCCATTCCATGTGCGTCGGTGCCGAGTCCAAGTATTTCAACGGACACACCAACATCACGGACAGCCACTTCCTCGTCTTCGGCGTGAAGGGCTTGATGGACACCAACAAGCGGCTCAAGGACGCCATGCTGTTCAACATCCTGTCCTTCATGAGCAATCAGCTTCTCGGTCAGGGCAAGACGGCGGCGAGCATCGACGAGCTGTATTTGTTCCTTACCAACATGACGGCAATCGAATATATCCGAAACGCTATGAAGCGTGTCCGCAAGAAGGACTCCTCGATTATTCTGGCAAGCCAGAACATCGAGGATTTTTTGATTCCCTCGATCCGAGAGTTCACAAAGCCCCTGTTCAGCATCCCCACGCATCAGTTCCTGTTCAACGCCGGACAGATCAACCCCAAGGAGTATATGGACGCCTTGCAGGTTGAACCGTCTGAGTTCGAGCTCATCAAATATCCCGAGAGAGGTACCTGCCTGTTCAGGTGCGGCAACGAGCGATATCTTCTGCAGGTCATCGCTCCCGATTATAAGGCCGCCCTGTTTGGCAAAGCCGGAGGCCGGTAATGAGCGCAACAGTAGCGGCGGCGCTCAAGAAGATTGCCGTCGCCATACTGACCGACAAGAAACTGCGAAAAACCTTCCTTGGGATTGTCCTCGGCATTATCGTAATTATCGTGATGCCCTTTGCGGCAATTATCGCTCTGTTCAACGGCGGCATCAACATCGACACAAATCGTCTGCAGACACTCGTTGTACAGAACATGTCAGCAGAAGAACAAGCAAGGCTGCAGAGAGTGGAAGATCTCATGTATGAGATTGAAGATAAGATGACCGAGGCTGGCTTTGATAATCAGAGAGTCAAGGAGGCGCAAGTGCTTTATGTGCTTGCGCTTTCTGACTTTTCTGAGGAAGCGGGATTCGTGGATAAGTTGGTCGGATGTTTTGCGGACGGACAGTCAGATGCGGATCTCATCGCTGCCGTAAACGCAGCCTTCGGGACAGATCTATCTGCAGAAGATTTCACGAAGGTGATGAGCGCGATCCGCGCCGTGTATATCTCTACGGCTGGATATATCGATCCGAGCACCAAGAACAATTTGGATCTCGTGCAGTGGGCAAAGAATGCTTACTCCAGAGGCTGGGGCTACGTATGGGGAACCTATGGACAGGTCTTGACGCGGAGCTTGTATAAGGCGAAAGCCGAGCAGTATCCCGACGAGGTCGGCGGCTATGCAGACTTCATCGAAGAACACTGGATCGGCGGCCGCACGGCAGACTGCGTCGGACTAATCAAAGGCTACGGTTGGTTCGATCCCGAGACTGGAAAGATCGAGTATGGCACAAACGGCATGCCGGACATCGGTGCCGACACCATGTACGCAAACGCTGAGGAAAGCGGAACCATCGATACGATCCCGGAAATCCCAGGGCTTGCCGTGTGGCATGAGGGGCATATCGGTATCTATATCGGAAACGGACAGGTCATCCATGCCAGCGGAACAAAGGTGGGAGTAGTGCAAACACCTATCGGCAATAGCGGCTGGACGCACTGGCTGAAAATTCCGTATATCACCTACTACGACAGCGACGTTACGGAAGCTCCCAATGAACAACACATTTGGGATGTTCTCTATGCTAAGATCGGCAACCCCTATGGTGTTGCAGGACTGATGGGAAATCTCTATGCAGAAAGTGGATTGCAGTCCAACAACCTGCAAAACAGCTATGAGGAATCCCTCGGGTATTCCGACTCCTCCTATACGCAAGCTGTGGACAGCGGCAGTTACACAAACTTCACGTCCGACAGCGCAGGCTACGGCTTGGCGCAGTGGACGGTTGAAGATCGGAAAACGCCGCTCCTCGCATTTGCTAATGCAAGACACTGTTCCATTGCGGATCTGGATATGCAGTTGGCTTTCCTGTGCGATGAGCTTGAAACGAAGTTTCCCGGTGTCCTGGATGTCTTAAAGAATGCCAAGTCGGTACGTGAGGCTTCCGACTATGTGCTGTTCAATTTCGAAGCACCGCTTGATCAAGGCGAATCAGTGCAGGCACAGCGTGCTGCCAATGGCAGCGTCTACTACAGCCGGTACGGTCAGTGATCTGCCCGTATCGGCTCCACCAATATCAAAACGGAGGTGAATGCCAATGACACAAGAACGAAAAGACGAGCTCTATGATCAGATGATCGCATGGATCTGTGAACACATCCCCAACGATGAAGATCTCTTCCTGACCTTGCACGGTCATTTCGGTATGACCAAAGACGAACTTCATGATCACAGCATCGAGAGCCTCGATAGATTCTTCCCCGAGGAATCTGCCCGGTTTCGTCTCAAGCAGAAGATCAACGTAAACTTTGCGGAATACAAGGAACGCTGGCTGCGGATGTCGCCTGCTGAATTGATTGAACACTGCGAGGAACTCGAAGCTGTCACCCGCATGGCACAGGAGCTTCCTTCTGCCGTGTCGGATGAGGACGCAGGGTACCTGCTCCAATTCAAAAACCCGCTCGAGGTGGTCAGCGACGAGTGGATCAGCAGGAACGGTATCGACTCGCTCATTGTAGATGACGAGATGAGTCATCTGCTGTGGTCACTGCAAGATCGCGGTGATGCGGAACAATGCTATGAGATGGAACATGAGTTCTCCGATAAGGACGAAGCTCCATCTTTGTCTATGTAGAAAGGAACTGCCTATGGACAAAAATAAACTGAAAAGGCTCGCCGACTACGCCGTGCGTGAAGGCACGGAGCATACGACAGACGGACGATGGTCTGTTTCCTACGACGAGCTGTACTACCACTTCGGTGAAGAAATCACCGACGCCAATGAAAACGGCAAACTGCTCGAAGAAGAATTACGGCAGAGAGAGGAAATCAATGAGCTGATTATGACGGAGGACGCTATCGAGATGACCTATCATCTGGAACACTGTCCGAACTGTCAGCAGGGCGGCATCGCCGGAGCTCTGAACCTTGTCTCTCTCATGGGCTGTAATATCTACGATGAGCACGACGAAGAACCTGCGGAGGTTATCTCGGATGATAATCAGCCGCAGGTGCTTTCTATGTGACGGAGGTGCGTATGCTGATCAATGCGCAGCTCCGAAGCAAGCAGGAGGAAATCCAGCCCGTGCGCTGTGACATCGCTTGCATTGTGGAGCTCTCCAATGCGGAGTTCTATGACTTCCAATTCAACCCTCTTGCTGACCACGACTTCATTAAAGAGCATCTGGCTGATCTGAAGACAGATGAGTTCCATGCCATCCCGTGCATGCTGGTGCTCGGCGAGGGTATCGATGACGGCATCCTCGTTGATCCGCAGGGGTATGACTATGCCCGCTACACCGCATATATCCCGATGGCGCGGCAGCTCTTCCAGAACGAGCAGGTTGAAAGCGAGGATGAAGCCGTCGAGGAAGACAGTCTGGAAGAAGAACCCTTTCAAGGGATGACGATGTGAGGTGATGAACTGTGGCACACGGAAAAATGAAATCGGTGTACGGAATCTATAAGAAGCACGGCCGCGATCAGTTCCTTGATGCGGCCGGTTACTATTCCTGCCATGTCCATCCCGAGAGCATTGACAAAACCATTGATGAAATGGAGTCCCGATGGTACGACGCAACGCACAGGCAGACCGAAGCTGAGAAGATGGTCGAGGACTACAATAACGGCCTCACCGTGCTCAACGATGCCAGCCTTGCTTATGTCGATACGGGATTCGGAATGACCATGTAAGGAGTTGAATCCTATGAAGAAAATCTCTGTCAGCGTGTCCTACGACGAGGAAAAGCTCTCCACACTCAGACTGTACCTTGAACAAAAGGGAATGCAGGTTGAGGATGAGCTGACCAAATCGCTGGATACGCTCTATGCAAAGAACGTCCCCGCAGGCGTTCGAGAATTCTTGAATCTGCGCTCCGGTAATGCAGAGCCTCCCGCTCCGAAGGTGCGGAGGCAGAAAGCGGAGTCGAAACCAACTGCGGAGGTGACTGATCATGACTGACGAAGAACTCGTTTTGTATTTCAACGAACACAAGCTCGCAAAGCTGGAAAGCTATCTGCTGAAGAACGGCAGCAGCGTCGAACACGAGCTTCAGAATCTGCTCGACCGTTTCTACGAGCAGACTGTTCCCGAGAATGAGCGCATGGAGGTGGATGCGCAGATCGAGCTGGAGAGAGAACGTGAAGCGGCAGAACGAGAAGCATCCCGCCGCTTTGCTGCTGTTCATTTCCATGAAGGAGATGACGACTTTTTCTTTACCTCGGAACTTCGCAACAGCTTCTACAGCATCGCCAACCTGTACCGCTCCACTCTGAAAGACGAGATCGGGAAATACACGCTGGATAGTATTGCGCAGAGCAACTTCAGTGGATGCCAGTCGATCAACGATGTGACGTTCTCCGTTCTGTGCAATGCCATGCCGAATGATCCGAGGATCACCGCACTCGTAGAGTTTGACTTCGACCACAACACCGTGAGCGTTTGCGAGAGCAGCGACAATGCGTGGTGGACGTACAACCTCAAAGATGTGTCGGCTGCGATGTATAAGGCCGAGCGCAAAGAAGGTCTGTCCCTGGACGCCAGGCACGAAATTTTTGCCACCGCGCTCGAAGGCAAAGAGATCACATTCGATGAGGGCGAAGACGAGAGCCCTGACCTGCAGATGTAGCCCGCCGTGGGAGCCGTGAAGCCCCCGTGTCGGCTTTTCCGACGCAGGACGGCCAGCAACCCACCAGGAGAATACAAGCCGAATTTGAGGCGGTTTCGGGCAGACGTTCAGACCGGAGATGATGCCCATTTGGAGGATTTTCGACAGGGTCGAAAATCAAGCAGGTGAAAGAGGCGGTGCCGTAAAACGGCTTCCGCCTCGGCTCACAGCGGACGGCAACGCCGACCGCACAAGGGTTTTTGACGGTTTTGGCTCGCATAGAATTACGGTGCCGTATTTCACGCCTTGGCGCTGGGATACGGTGCCGTAATTCCCGAAACCGCCGACTTTACAAGGATATTTTACGGTGCCGCAACAGGTGCCGCCGCAGGAACAGGAGTGATACCGATGAATGACGAGAATACACCGAAGGAAAAGGAAGTGAAGCGAAGATTTCAGTCATGGCTGCGCCCGTCAACGATCAAGCTCATGGATCGTCTGTACGAAGATGATAACTGTAAAAGCAAATCTGAGTTTATAGAAAAAGCGGTTCGCTTCTATGCCGGATATCTCTCCACACAGAACGCCAGAGAGTATCTTCCTAACGTGGTGATCTCTACGCTGAAAAGCATCATCGCAGAGAGTGACAACCGGCAAAACAGAATGATGTTCAAGCTCGCCGTAGAGATTGCAATCATGCAGAATCTCGTTGCACTTCAGCAAGACATCGATCCGCTGTCGCTCGAAAGACTGCGCGGCGACTGCGTCAAAGAAGTTAAACGGCTCAACGGTTCTTTTTCTTTCGAGGACGCGCTTGACTGGCAGAAGGACTAACCAATGGCGAAGCTGATAACCAAGTTCAAATATTTGAAACCGTCAGCAAGACAGAGCGTCGGAGGCTATGCAAAATATATTGCTACTCGTGAAGGCGTGGAGAAAGTCGATGACTCCTTCAAAACTGATCCTCCTACTGAGAAACAAAAGAAGCTGATCGAAAGAATCCTTCGTGACTTCCCAGACAGCAATTCCATGTTGGAGTACGAGGATTATCTCAAAGAGCCTACACTCGGAAATGCTTCTGAATTCATCACCCGCGCCTTGGAGGACAATGCAAATGAAGCTCTCAACGCCAAAACATACGCGGACTACATTGCTACTCGCCCTCGTGCTGAAAGGTTTGGTTCGCATGGTCTGTTCACTGACGATGGAATTCGTGTAAAGCTCGAAGATGTATCAAAGGAGCTGAATGAATATGAGGGCAACGTGTGGACGGTGATTATTTCTCTTCGCCGTGAAGATGCGGAGCGCCTGGGTTTCAATTCCGGTGAACGATGGCGTGATATGCTTCGGACTCAGACAGAGGCAATCGCAAAGAACTTCAAAATCCCTGTGGAAGATCTGAAATGGTACGCCGCCTTTCATAACGAGAGCCATCATCCTCACGTTCATCTAATGGTCTACTCCTCCGAACAGGCGAAGCCCTACCTCACACAGAAAGGCATTATGAATCTGCGCTCTGCCTTTGCAAAAGATATCTTTGCGGATGACCTGCTCTCCATATATGAAAAGCAGACGGAGCATCGGAATGCGCTTCGTGCGCAGAGCCGTGAAGTGATTGCGGAGATCGTTTCTCGAATCAACAGCGGCGCCTATGACAATCCTGCGCTTGAATACAAGCTGCTTGATCTTGCCGACCGGCTGTCAAAGACGAGCGGGAAAAAGCAGTATGGGTATCTGAAAGCAGATGTCAAGGCTATAGTGAACGGAATTGTATCTGACCTTGCCGCTGACGAGCGGATCTCTTCTCTCTATGACCTGTGGTATGAACAGCGGGAAGAAGTTATCCGAACTTACACAGAAGAACTGCCAGAACGGATTACGTTGGTGGACAATCCCGAATTCAAATCGATCAAGAACATGGTCATTCAAGAGGCGCTGAATATTTCTGCCGACCGAGTGATTGCAGACGAGCAGGATGAGCAAGCCGAGGTTAATGCAGAGACATCAGAACCGGAAACAGATGAGGTTGAGAAACAAGAGTATGCTCCTGCGCCGAGATCTGTTCAGCGTTCCCGGATGTGGCAGTTATACCGAAGCGCAAAGGAACTGCTCGACCGAGAGAGCAACGCCTACGATCCGAACACCGCTGTGGATCTTCTGATCGAAGCAGCCGGACTTGGATGCGGCGTTGCAAAATACAGACTCGGGAAGATGTTCCTTCGAGGCGAAGATGTTCCTAAAAACATTGACTACGCCTTGCGCTGGCTGGAAGAATCCGTGTCCGAAGGCAATCAATACGCAGAATACCTGCTCGGGAAAACTTTTCTCCGTGGCGAAGATGTTGATCAGGATCTTCCACGTGCAGAACTACTTCTACGACGATCTTCGGATCAGGGTAACCGCTATGCCTCATACACACTTGGAAAAATGCTTCTCGACGGAGAACTTCTCCTGCAGAACATCCCCGAGGCAATTCGTTTGCTTACGGATTCCGCTGACAAAGGATTTGCGGCCGGACAGTATCAGATGGGAAAGCTCCTATATCGTGGCGAGGTTGTCCCGCAGGATGTCTCTCGTGCAATAGAGTATTTGGAGCGATCCGCCGAACAGAAGAATCCCTATGCCGCATATCTTGCCGGAAAGCTCAGACTCAAGGAATCAGAAGTCAAAGATGTCCTTCAAGCAATCTGTGACTTCGAAATTGCCGCAGAGAACGGGAACGACTATGCGGAATACCAGCTCGGAAAGATTTATCTCTACGGAAAAGAGGTCGAGCGGGATTATGAAAAAGCCATCGCCTATCTGTCCTCTGCAGCGGAGCATGGAAATCAGTATGCCGAGCAGCTCCTGCACAGCATCCAGTCGAACCGCAATTGGTCTGCCGCACTTGGTGCGATCAGGCTCCTGCATCATCTGAGCAGGATGATTCAAAATCAGCTTGACGATGAGAAGAAAGGAAAGGCCGGAGCCATTGATCGGAAGCTCAAGAGGAAGATCGACGAGAAGAAACAAGCCCACGGTCTCAAGCACGGATAAGGAGGATTTCATGCCAACAAAATATATTCACTTCACTGACGAGCAGAAAGAGCAGGCTCGTCAGACCGATCTCTACGAGCTGCTTCGCTCTCAGGGTGAAAAGCTCAAACGATCCGGCTCGGAATACGAATGGCAGGACGGATCGCAGAAGGTCACCATTCGGGGAAACCTTTGGTTTCATCAATACGACCAGCAAGGCGGCGACGCCATTGACTTCGTCCGAAGGTTCTATAACAAGGACTATCCCGAGGCAGTAGAATATCTGCTCGGCGGCGCGGGCGGAACCCTTACCGTATCGCCGCCGATTGAACGCACACCGCCAAAGCCCTTTGAACTGCCCCCGCGCAATGATAATATGCGAAGGGTTTATGCCTATCTGCTGTCCCGACGCGGGCTGGATCGTGACGTGGTGTACACCTTTGCCCACAGGCAGATGATCTATGAATCGGCGCAGTACCACAATGCCGTGTTCGTCGGCTTCGATCAGGACGGCATCCCTCGTCATGCCAATATGCGCGGCACAGGAAGCGAAAGCACCTTCAAGGGCAACGCAGACAGCAGCATACCGGAGTACAGCTTTCACTGGACCGGCAGAAGCAAGTACCTGTTGCTATTCGAGGCGCCGATAGACATGCTGTCCTTTATCTCCATGCACAAAAAGAATTGGCAGCAGCACAGCTATGCCGCCGCCTGCTCGGTGTCCGACAGAGTCCTGTTTCAGATGCTGAAGGACAACCCCAACATCTCAGAGGTGTTCCTCTGCATGGACAGCGACAAGCCTGGACAGGCGGCGGCAAAACGAATCAGCGATAAGCTGTTCACACAAGGAATCAATGCGAAGATCCTCGTTCCCGAGCACAAGGACTGGAACGAGGATCTTTTATCTCTTAACCAAGAAGAATGCGAGGTGGATGAACCGTGTCCGGTATTACAACTCTGATCATCGTCGGGGCTGTCATGTTCAGCGTCCTCGGCGGGATCACCCTGCTGGCGTATGTGTACAGCCTCAACAACATCAAATCGAAGACGGTCGGCGACGGTCAGCACGGAACTGCTCGCTGGATGACCAAAGGCGAGCAGCGCAGGGTGTATCAGCACATCCCATTCACGCCGAAGAAATGGCGGGAGCAGGCTAAGAACGGCAAAGCTCCCACAGGCGAAGACGGCAAGGCACTTCCTCAAGGCATCGTCGTCGGATGCACAGGAAATACCACTGCAATGGTGGACACCGGCGACGTCCATGTGCTGATGATCGGCGCGGCCGGCGTCGGCAAAACCGCCTTTTGGCTCTATCCCTGCATCGAGTATGCCTGTGCCAGCGGGATGAGTTTCCTGTCTACCGATACCAAAGGCGACGTCATGCGCAACTACGGCAGCATTGCAAAGGGCTACGGTTACCATGTATCCGTAATCGATCTGCGAAACCCGACTCGCTCCAACGGCAACAACCTTCTTCACCTGGTCAACAAGTATATGGATCTGTACCAGGCGAATCCCGACATGCTTGTTTACAAGGCGAAGGCTGAAAAGTATGCGAAGATTATCTCCAAGACCATCATTCTCTCCGGCATGGATGCGGCAAGCTTCGGCCAGAACGCCTACTTCTACGACGCAGCCGAAGGACTTTTGACAGCGACGATCCTGCTGGTGGCAGAGTTCTGCAAGCCCGAGGAACGGCACATCGTATCCGTGTTCAAGATCATCCAGGAGCTGTTGGCTCCATCGGGAAAGAAAGGCAAGAATCAGTTCCAGCAGCTCATGGAGATGCTTCCCAACGATCACAAGGCCAAGTGGTTCGCCGGAGCCGCCTTGAATACAGCCGAGCAGAGTATGGCATCCGTCATGTCCACAGCTCTGTCCCGACTGAACTCCTTCCTGGACTCTGAGCTGGAACAGCTCCTGTGTTTCGATACAGAGATCGATGCCGAGAAGTTCTGCCGCGAGAAATCTGCGATCTTTATCATCATGCCGGAGGAAAACCCCAACACCTTCTTCATGATCTCCCTTATCATTCAGCAGCTCTACCGTGAGATCCTGGCAGTTGCAGATGAAAACGGCGGTCAGCTCAAGAACCGCTGTGTCTTCTTTTGCGATGAGTTCGGAACGCTGCCGAAGATCGAATCCGCGGAGATGATGTTCAGCGCCTCCCGTTCCAGACGCCTGCAGATCGTTCCAATCATCCAATCCTTTGCCCAGCTCGAAAAGAACTACGGTAAAGAAGGCGGTGAAATCATCGTGGACAATACACAGATTACGCTGTTCGGCGGCTTTGCCCCAAACAGCTCGTCTGCTGATACCTTGTCAAAGGCACTTGGAAGCCGCACCGTCATGTCTGGCTCCGTATCCCGGAGCAAGAACGATCCTTCCGAGTCTCTGCAGATGATGGAGCGGCCGCTTCTCACACCGGACGAGTTGAAATCCTTGCCCAAGGGTGATTTCGTGGTGATGAAGACAGGCGTCCATCCGATGCGTGTCCACCTAAAGCTGTTCTTCAAATGGGGCATAGAGTTTGACAAAGACCATCCCTATACCGTTGCCGAGAACGGAAACCGCAAAGTGCAGTATGCCAACAAAGCGGAGCTGATGGACGGGATCGTGAAGAAGTACCATCCTGAAGCCCTGCTCGAAAGCGACGCTTCCGGTGAAGGCGGCGAGATGACAGAACCCAAGCAGACAGAGGCAAAGAATCATCAACCTCCTAAAAGCAATCGGAGCAGAAGCAGACAGCCAAAACCTCTTCCCGAGCAAGCAGATAAAGACGGCAAGAAAGGCGGCTCACAGCCGTCAGAGAAGCAAATGTTTGCTGAACCAGAGCCGGAACATGTGCCGCAGGAGGTGTCCGATGGGCAGACTTGATTTTCTGTATAGGATGGATCTTCCTCATCGTGCGAAGTCTGTCTATATCTATCTTGCAGACAGAGCCAACAAAGACGGCGAATGCTGGCCTGCCATCCCTACTATCGCCCGTGAGCTCAAGCTGTCGCAGTCAACAGTACGCAGAGCTCTTCAGGATCTGCGCAAGGCCGGACTGCTGGAAACAGAGCAGCGATACCGAAAGCATGGAGGTAAAAGCAGCTTGCTATACACGTTGAGGCAAGAATGAAAAACAGTTCCCTCCGCCAAGAGGGAACTATACTTATTTGCTGACAGGTGCTACCTGTCATGATGAAAGGAGAAGGCGAACCTCCCATCTGAAAAACTACCACAGCAGAAGGAAAAACAAAGACAAATCGATCCACCTATTCCGAGGCGGGTTTTGCAAAAAAGCATTGAACGATGCCTTTGCCATTGAAAAACCGGAAATAATGTGTTATAATATGCTTGTTATTTCTGCTGGCATCAAATGTTGAGTGCCCGTCAAATGCATGACATAAAGTGAGGTATTTGCCATGACAGTGAGTTACAAACGGCTTTGGAAGCTTCTAATTGACAGAGATCTGAAGAAGAAAGATTTGATCGACATGGCTGGGATAAGTCACTATGTGATTTCTAAAATGAACAAAGGTGAAAACATTACCGTAGAAGTTGTTGGCAGAATATGTCGTGCGCTTGACTGCACTCCAAATGACATCATGGAGTTTATCGAGGAATAAACCGGTATGCCGGATGAAAGGTGATTAATATGAGATTACTGTACTCCAATATTCTCCCTGTCGGGATTGAAGAAGGGCAGGCAACTATTGCCGAGACATTCGTAGAGCAAATCGCAGACAGCGACAGTGTGGAAATCGCTGTCGGTTATGTATCTAAAGCATCCCTTGAGGAACTTGACGCCTTGGTAGAGGCTCACCATATTCAGCATATCAGCCTTGTTATCGGAATGTACTACATCGAAGGAATGCCCGAAGGAACTTATAGAACTGCTCTTGCCATCAACGAGAAGTGGAGGGTTTCCGGCGTCGGCGAAATAAGAATGACAAGAGCGTTCAAGTATCATGGCAAGCTGTATTTGTTCTTGAAGGATAATCTCCCCAAGTCTGCAATCCTCGGTTCCGCTAACCTCGGAGTTATAAAACAAGAGGCAAACAATATCCGGCAGTATGAGGTGTCAAGCATAACCGATCAGCCTGCGGAGTGTACCGAAGTATTAAGGCTCATTCGAAAGATGCAGGAGCCCAGGTGCTCCGCCAATATAGCGGATATAACAGACATGCCTATCATTCGAGAGATCAACACATCTCTCACCGGCGTAGATACTGTTGAGCAGATCCCACAGACAGAAGTAGCCCTATATGACAGGCACAAGACGGAAGTATCCTTCGTGCTCCCGATCAAAGTTCCGGCATTTGCTGAGCGCCATATGGATGACGGCAAGCACTACACAAAGTCAAATTTGAATGTAAGCTATGCCGCTCCTCGGAGCGCTCGGAAGTCCCGTGACTGGTACGAAACTCAGTTCACGGTGAACAAGAGCATTACTCTGCTTCCTGGATATCCAGAAAAGAACGTGACCTTCTATGTCATCACCGATGACGGATACACATTCAAAGCACACACAACAAGTGACGGCAACAAACAGTTCAGCGCTGTCGGTGACGAACTCATTCTCGGCAGATGGATTAAGGGAAGGCTTGCAGCTGCTGGTCTTGTAACGCCGGTAAATGACACACAGCTTGATCGGGATCGGCTCGGGATGATCACAAAGGAAATGCTCGAAGCCTATGGCTGCGACACATTGGTTCTCACAAAGACCGATCAAAAAATGGAGGACGAAGAAGGAAATCTTCTCGACGTATGGTTTTTGTCCTTTGAAGCGGCGCAGGAACAGGAGGATGATGAGTAATCATGCAATATCTCAAGACATACCTAAAGACTATTACAGACCGCGGAAATGTCCGTCTTGCTGAATCCATTGCCAAGACTGCAGATGATGTTGGGAATCAATACATTCGAAACTTTTCCTTCTGCAGTCACGAGATAGGACTTCTGTTCGGTAATGTTCAATCAGGAAAAACAGGGCAGATGTTTGGCATCATCTGCAAGGCCGCTGACCTTGGATTTCCGGCATTTGTCCTTCTGACCACAGACAATGTCGTTCTTCAGCAGCAGACGCTGGATCGCGTAAAAGCGGACTTGTCCGGCTTCTGCATCTGCGGAGAAAATGACTCAGGCTTGTTTATCCAAAACAGTTTGATGAAGCCGACCATCGTGGTACTGAAGAAAAATGTCCGCATTCTCCGGCTTTGGGCAAATGTCTTTGCATCAACGGGCTTTATGAAAGGCAATCCTCTTTTCATCGTTGATGATGAGGCTGATGCTGCATCGCTGAATACATTGGTGAACCGTGGACGCCAGTCTTCTATCAACAAGCATCTTGACTCAATCAAGAATGGCTCCTCCAGTAGTATATACCTTCAGGTGACGGGAACTCCGCAGGCTATTCTTCTCCAAACAATGGCCTCTGGATGGCATCCGTATTTCACATACTACTTTGAGCCAGGCAATGGATATCTGGGCGGCGATTTCTTCTTCCCGAAAAACGAAAAGGCTGAGTGCATCAGTTATCTGGAAAATATTTCAAATCCCGAGCGAGCAGTTGTCCTTCATCATCTTGCGGCATCCGGGCAGATTCTTGCCTCAGGTGGACGGGTATGCAACTGCCTGCTCCATCCGAGCGTGAGGCAGGCTGTTCACAGCCGCTATGAAAAAGCGGTAAAGGATGAGCTTGCATGGTGCTGTGAACATATTGATGGAGAGTTCAAGGCAGAACTGGAAAAAGAATATGCTTCGCAAACTCCTCAAAAGGATCAGAAGGTTCCCTTTGAACAGGTATATTCCACCGCAAGAAGCCTTTTGGAGACTAACGATGTTAAAGTGCTTGTTATGAACGGGAAAAATGATATAGCAAGCGAAGAATACTCATCTGGATCCAATATTGTAATCGGCGGCAACACCCTTGGGAGAGGGGTTACCTTTCCTTCTCTTCATACAATTTACTATACGAGAACGAGCAAAAAGCCGCAGGCAGACACTATGTGGCAGCACAGCCGCATGTTTGGATATGACAGAGATCCAGGCATGATGCGCGTATACATTGATGAACCGCTGTACAAGCTGTTTGCCGATATCAATGCCACGAACAACTCCATCATTTCTCAGATAGAGAGCGGAACGGAGCACATCAAGATATACTATCCGCAGGGCTTGAATCCAACTCGCGCAAATGTGCTTGACAATCAAAAAGTGTTCATGCTCTCTGGTGGGACAAACTACTATCCGTTTGATCCCGAGAACGATTCGATAGAAGCGCTTGACAGGCTTCTCGCTCCATTCAGCGATACCGAGCCTACATATCAGGTCAATCTGCGCCTCATGAAAGAGATCTTCAGTCATATAACCTCTGGCGAGGATTTTGAGATAAAGAGCTTCGTGTCTGTGCTTGACACCATTCTCTCTGAGACGCCATCTGCTCAGGGCATTCTGATTGTTCGTCGAGGCAGAGATGTGGCAAAAGGAACCGGTGCCTTGCTGTCTCCGAATGATTGGAATCTTGGCGGCAGCTTTACGAATCAAGTGGTACTCACAATGTATAAGGTTACCGGCAGAAAAGGCTGGAATGGGCGCGAGCTGTGGGTTCCGAATATCAAGCTTCCGAACAATGTGGTTTACTACGATGTAAAGGATGCCGAAGAAACCGAGGTGTGATGCATGGCCGATGATTTAACGCCTGAACAGCGCAGGAAGAACATGCAGGCGATCAGGAGCAAAGACACCAGCATCGAGATTAAGCTGAGAAAGGCACTTTGGGCAAAAGGCATCCGCTACAGAAAAAATTACAAGAAAGTCATTGGAAAACCGGACATTGCCATAACAAAGTGCAAGATCGCTGTGTTCTGTGATTCGGATTATTGGCATGGCTACGATTGGGAGAATAGGAATCAAAGGATCAAGTCCAATCGGGAATACTGGATTCCGAAGATCGAGCGGAATATGGAGAGAGATCGTCAGGTCACAAAAGCCCTCGAAGACGACGGATGGCTTGTTCTCCGTTTTTGGGAGTGGCAGATAAAGAAACAGCTGGATGACTGCGTTAATGCAATCATGGATGCTGTGCATCATCGCACAATCCAGTCCAGCAAGGGGGATTGCTGATTGGTTAATGTTAAGCACATTACACTGACATCTGAAGAACTTGAAAAATGCCGTGAGTTCTCTATGCGTAGCGCATCCTCACAGCAGGCCATAGAATTTGGCCAGCACACAACAAAAGCCCGATCTGTAAAAGAGGTCGCTCGAGATAATCTCATCGGAAAGATCGCGGAAGTCGCTTTCAGCAAGATGATGAAGGAGAACTATGGTATCGATGTCCCTCTTGACTTCAACTATTATCCCCGCGGTCAGTGGGATAATCAGGACGCCGAAATCAATGGCTGGCGAATTGATGTTAAAGGCACCCGCAAAGGCGGCCGTTGGATGCTGATTGAGTGGAACAAGCTGAACTTCCGTCAGCGGGACAACAACCTCTCTCACCTCTATGTCATGTTTATGGTGGACTGGAACCGTCAGACAGATCTGCCTACTGGTCTTGTCAGTTATCAAGGGGCTGTGTCATTAAGCAAGCTGAGAGATGACTGCCCCACAACCGTGATCCTCAGAAAAGGCACAAAACTCCCAGGGACGAACACTTACCTGCAGGCAGATAACTATGGCATACTCTTCAAGGATCTTTACAAGCACCTAAACCACCTCGTTGGTTACTTGACAAAAGACCCGCCGCCGCAATCACTGACCGACAACTACAGGAACCCATATTCAGGCGAAACAACGCTGGAAATCATTGGTAAGTCCAACAAAGATGCCTTGCATGAGCCAGTTTCGGAGCCGCTTGAAAAACCCAAGAAGAAAGGATTCTTCTCTTGGCTCAAATCCATATTCCATTAAAGCCACACTGTGGAGGTGCAGAATGTTTAACAGCCATCTTGCAAAAACAATGCTCTTTGATCCGCTCCAGCAGGGAGTAGATGAGCTTTACATTTTGTCTGCATACGCAACTCCCAATATGCTTTCGTGGTATATGAAAAACATCTATCACAAGACCGCATCGCCAATAAAGCTCAATTTGATTGTGGGAATGGTGCCGTTTGATAACCTGAGCGTCAGTGTGCATGAAGGATTTCAGCAGCTTGTGACTTCTGATTATCCACATGAGATCAGCTCTATTCGGTGCAGCTATGTAACAGATAGGCCGGCAGAGCATGGCAATCTGTTTATTTGGTGTAAGGACGGACAGCCGAAGCTCGCCTTTGAAGGTTCCGCAAATTTCGTTCAGAGCTCCTTCATAGGAAACCACCGCAATGAGATCGTGTATGAATGCGATCCGATGGAAGCAAAGCAATACTATGATTCTGTTGAGTCGAGGACTGTGTACTGCACCCATGCGGAGGTGGAAGAATACATCATCCTTCGTCCAACTCATCCCGTACTGGATATAGAGTGCAACCTTGTCAGCGAGACAGATGATTTGGATTCTGTAACGCTCAGTCTCGTAACCAAGAATGGTGAACCAGGAACCCGCTCTGGATTGAATTGGGGACAGAGAAAAGGCAGAGAGCCGAATCAAGCATACATACCGCTCCCCAGCAGGATTGCAAAGAGCGGATTCTTCCCGCTTGAAAAACGGCATTTTACTGCTATCACGGATGATCATCATCAGCTGACGCTGCGGGTGGAGCAGCAGAACAACAAGGCGATCACTACGCCAGTGCGAAACAGCGACCTTGGAGAGTATTTTCGCAACCGTCTCGGTCTGGCTAACGGAGCTTATGTCACAAGAGACGATCTGACACGATACGGCCGGACTGATGTGAAGTTTGTGAAGCTCGATGAAGAAACCTTTTATATGGACTTCTCAGCATAAAAACATATCGGGATTTGTGGAGGTCAAAAAATGCTTGAAATAAAAGAAACGACGATTGATGATATCAACTGCATCCAACAGCTTTGGGCTGACGGGGACGTCATGAAGTTTGTCGGATTCCCGGACGGCTTACATGAAACAGATGAAGGAATGCAAAACTGGCTTCGGTGGATCGAATCGAATAGACCGGCTTTGAACCACTATTCGATTTTTGAAGACGGGAAATACTGCGGAGAATCGTTCTATGAAATCGACGCAGAGCATCAAAGCGCCGCTCTGGACATCAAATTATTTGGATTTGCGCGGGGACGAGGAATTGCTACGGCAGGGCTCTCCCATGCGATCAAAGAAGCGTTCCGAAACGGAGCAGAGATAGTTTGGGTCGATCCTAATCCGGAAAACAAGAAAGCTATCTCATTGTATAAGAGGCTGGGGTTTCAGCAGAAAGACTTTCCGGAGTACCTGATTTCCGAGGATGAAGAGCAAACCTCACTTTATATGGAGCTTCGCAAAAACTGATTCGACACGCCAATTCCGGTTTGTAGAGGAACAGCAACATGAATATCATTCTAAAAGAGATGGAGACAGACGAAGAAATAAAGGGAAAAGCCTATGTCCATTGGAAGTCCTGGCACGAGGCTTATCCGGGCATTGTGGATCAGGGGTATCTCGATGCCATGACGCTTGAAAAGTGCGAGAAGATGGCTTACAGCTGGCCAGACAATCTTATCGTTGCAAAAGATAATAACCGCGTCATCGGTTTTGTCGGATATGGTGACCGGGGTGACGAGGCTCCGGATACTGGCGAGATCTTTGCCCTGTATGTGCTGGCAGAGTATTACGGGAAAGGTGTTGCACAACAGTTGATGAAAGCAGGGCTTCAGCAACTTACGAACTACCCGGAGATCTGTCTATGGGTTCTGAAGGAGAATAAAAGAGCTATTCGTTTCTATGAGAAGTGCGGCTTCGTCTCGTCCGGAGAGCAACAGATCAGTTCAAATATCGGAGCCACGGAAATCAGGATGATCTTAAAAAGAGAAAGATAATTTGGAGGCATTATGCTTGATAATAAAGGATTCGACTTGTGGGCAGACGGATACGATAAATCTGTAGGCGTATCTGACGAAGAAAACACCTATCCTTTCGCCGGATATAAAGATGTGCTGGGAACCATCTTTAAGACCATCATGAAAAAGCCAAGCGCTGTTGTCCTGGACATCGGCTTTGGCACCGGAACGCTCACAACGAAGTTATACGAAAATGGCTGCACAATCTACGGCCAGGACTTTTCAGCGCGGATGATTGAGCTGGCTTCCCAAAAGATGCCCAACGCTCATCTATATCAGGGCGATTTCACACAGGGATTGGTGGAGCCTCTCTTGGCACAGCGCTATGACTTCATAGTAGCGACCTACTCCTTGCATCATCTGACTGATGAACAGAAGGTCTCCTTCCTGCGCGTTTTGCAGGATCATCTGAACCCCGGCGGACAGGTTCTGATTGGTGACGTGGCCTTTGACAACCGAAGCCAGTTGGAACAGTGCCGGAAGGACACAGGTGACGAATGGGATGACGATGAAATCTACTTCGTCATGGACGAGCTGAAGAAAGATTTCCCGACGCTCGCTTTTTCTCGGATCTCCTATTGCGCCGGTATTCTGTCGCTGGCATTATGAATCTACACTTGTGAGGTTAAAACAATGGCTGATTTCGGAATCAATGAAATGCTTGAAATGCAAAAGGCTTTGCAGGAAAAGTATAAAGATAAATGGAAACCGATTTGTCCTGACCGTGGAAAAGATCAGTTGCTATGGATGATCGGAGAAATTGGCGAAGTAATTGATATTATAAAAAAGCATGGCGGTGAGAAGGCAAGCCAAGACGCGGAATTGCGAGAGCATCTCATTGAAGAATTGGTAGATGTTCTTATGTATTACAATGACGTATTGCTTTGCTATGGAATATCTGCTGAGGATTTGAAACAATCCTATATCAGTAAGTTTGAGAAAAATATGAAGCGCTGGTAAACCGGGATTTTGCGAGGGAGAAAAACAGTGGATAAAATTATAATTAGGGAAGCGACTGCTGAAGACGCAAAAGCATTGATTGAATATACAAAGATAATCGGTGGAGAATCTGATAATCTAACGTATGGATCTGAAGGTATGCCCATTACATTAGAACAAGAGAAAGCATTTTTGGATAGCGTGAAAGAAATAGAACATAGTGTTTTTTATTGTGCTTGGCAAGGTTCGGTTTTAGTGGGGACTGCCAACTTAAGTGGAATGCCACGAAGAATGTCTCATAGAGCTGAGTTAGGAATATCGGTATTAAAGCGTTATTGGAATAATGGTATAGGCTCCGCGCTGATGGAAAAAATAATTGATTATGCAAAACAGCATGATATCGAGATTATCAATTTAGAGGTGCGGAGTGATAATATGTCAGCTATTCATCTGTATGAAAAATATGGATATAAGAAGACGGGGACGATTCCAGCATTCTTTAAGATTAATAAAGAATACGTAGATTTCGACATTATGAGTTTAGATTTGAGATAGCCAAATTCGCAGTTTGTGAGGATAAATCGATGAGCAGAACAGAAAATGTTGAACTGACAGTATTATGCTTAATCGAAGATGGCGATAAGATACTGCTTCAAAACAGAGTAAAGAAAGACTGGCAAGGGTACACATTGCCGGGCGGGCATGTGGAACCCGGAGAATCTTTTGTGGATGCAGTGATCCGCGAGATGAAAGAAGAAACCGGCCTGACGATCCTTGACTCGAGGCTGGTTGGAGTAAAACAATTTCCCTTAGAAAACGGAAGGTATGTTGTCCTCTTGTTTAAGGCCACGCGGTGGTCAGGCAATCTCATTTCGTCCGAGGAAGGCCAAATGGAATGGATCAAGTATAGTGACCTTTCAAAGGTAAAGACCGTGGATGATTTTGACGATCTCCTGAAAGTGATGAACACGCCGGAGCTGACTGAATTTCAGTATTTGGTTTCGGGAGATGAATGGACGGTATCAATTAGATAAATCGGAGTTTGCGGAGGTTAATCAAATGGAATTTATCAAAGTAACAAAAGAGAATCTGGGAAAAGAGCATATCTGCTGCGCCATCTCCAATAACAAGGATATACAGGTTTCATCAAAAAAAGCATGGCTCGCAGATCGGTTCGACGATGGGCTTGTGTTTCTGAAAAGCGTGGAACGAGGCAAATGCTTTATAGAGTACATTCCTGCAGAGAATGCATGGAATCCGATAGATGCAGATGGGTATACGTATATCGATTGCCTGTGGGTATCCGGCTCGCTCAAAGGACATGGATATTCAAACGATCTTTTAGCTGCCTGTATCGAGGACAGCAAAGAAAAAGGCAAAAAAGGACTTTGCATTCTGAGCTCCGCAAAGAAAAAGCCGTTTCTCGCCGATCCGAAGTATTTAACGCATAAGGGTTTTTCGGTATGTGACGAAGCGGATAATGGAATACAGCTCTGGTATTTGCCTTTCACGTCCAAAGAGATAATCCCGAAATTCAAAGAATGCGCAAGGCATCCTCACGTTAATGAATCCGGCTACGTTCTTTTCTATACGAGTCAATGCCCGTTCAACGCAAAATACGTACCCATTGTTGAACAAACCGCAAAAGAACATGGTATTGCTTTCAAGGCGATCCATATAGAGAGAAAAGAAGATGCGCAGAATGCGCCTACACCGATCACGACCTACGCGTTGTTTTACAACGGAGAATACCTGACAAACGAACAGATGAACGAAGCAAAATTCTTGAAGCTGTCCGCTCGTTAATTTCCAGTTTGTCGATATCTTCCTTCTTGAACAACTATTGAGACTGTGGTCTTGATGTCACGGATTGAGAAATAAAGTGTGAAAGAATGGCTTAAAACAAGGCTTTTCGGTCACATACCCATCAGCGCCGAAGTTTCGCTCAGCTCGCGAAAATCGCTCCGTGGGAACATATCAAAGGCATTTTGCAGGAGGGTTGAGTGGCCGATTTGGATGTCAGAGGGTTGAGGCTTCGATATGGATGTTTTCGCGGTAGGGTTGACACTGTGATTTGGATGTCAGCGGCTCCGGAGATAAAATGTCGTATCGCCGTTAGCGAAAATGTCCAACGATTCGCTTTTTGTGGTAAAGACAATGACGATGGGAATTGCTATGCTTCTCTCAGGAGGTGATTCAATTGGATCTTATAAAAATCGGGAAGTTCATAGCGGAACTTCGTAAGGAAAATGGCCTTACACAAGAACAGCTTGGAGATAAGATCGGAGTAACAAATAAAACAATATCCAGATGGGAAACAGGAACGTATTTGCCGCCTGCTGATGCAATGCTGGCTATGGGTGAAGTGTTCAATGTCAGCGTCAATGAGATTTTGAGCGGCAGCAGATTGACCGAGTCAGAGTACAAAAAGGCTGCTGAAGAGAATCTGATGCAAACCATCAAAGCCAGTAGCTTTTCATTGAAGGATAAAGTAGAGTTCTTTAAGAAGAAATGGTTAAAAGAGCATATTGCCATTATGGTTTTTATTGGAATTTGCATAATCGCTGTGTTTATCGCCGGTTTTCTAACAAAAAATATTATACTGGTTTCGATTACGCCATTGCTTATTGCCATCGCTCATGCATGGAGGAATAACACCATGATGGCATATGTGGAACGGAATGCTTATGATGGAATCGGGAATTAAGGACGCCACGAGACTCCCACACTGCCATCACAGGCGGCGGGGAGCGGAAATTAAGAAGAAGTAAAAATCGAAGTTGATTAGGGAGGGATCTATATGAAATGTCCATACTGTGGAAATGAAATGGAACAGGGATTTATACAAAGTCCGCAGGAGATATCATGGAAGAAAGGCGACAAAAGACCTTTCTTGGGCCGAGCACAATTTCATGAAGGTTCTGTAATTCTTTCTGAGCTGTCTTTTATGAAGGGATCTGCTGTAACAGCTTTTTTATGTAGAGACTGTAAGAAAGTAATTATAGATTATTTGGACGAGAAGGCTGATTTCAATCAGCGGTAAATTCCAGTTTGTAGGGGTGACACATGGACAAGCCAATTACAACCTTATTCATGCTGATGTCAGTGGATGGCAAGATCAGCACTGGCTCTACAGACGAGCTGGACGTTGATCGGGATTTTCCGAAAATCCCCGGCGTCAGGGAGGGTCTGCATCAATACTATGAGATTGAGCAGACAACCGATCTGTGGTCTTTCAATACGGGACGGGTGCAGGCTAAGATGGGCGTCAATGAAAAGGAGTTGCCGGATAAAACGCCGGTATCTTTTGTTCTGCTGGACGATCATCATCTGACAGAGCATGGGGTCAGATACTTTTGCGCGAAGTCAAAGCAAGCTGTTGTAATCACATCGAATGCCTCTCATCCCGCCTTCCGTGTGGACGCCGACAACTTACATATCATCTACCAGGAGCGTCCTTCTCTCAGTATAGCTCTGGAGCGATTAAGAAAGGAATGTGGCTGCGAGCGCCTTACCGTCCAGTCCGGCGGCACGGTGAACGGCCTGTTCCTGCGGGAAAAGCTGTTGGACTACGTAGATATCGTCGTAGCCCCGGTCTTGATCGGCGGTAAGGATACGCCCACACTGATTGACGGTAGGTCTTTGGCTTCCAACACGGAGCTTTCTGAATTAGGAGTGCTGAAGCTGATAGATTGTTCTGTGCTTGAGAACTCCTATATACGGCTCCGATATGAGGTAGTCAAATGAAAACAATTCGCTGGATCTTCTTTGACATCGGCTCAACGCTGGTAGATGAGGAAGAAGCCTATAAGCATCGAATCAGAGACATGATCGAAGGCACCTCTGTCACATTAGATCAGTTTTGGGATAAACGCATCCAATACGCAAAAGAGGGATATAACGGAGATCAAAAGGCAATCGAGTTTTTTGACCTCAACAAGACGCCTTGGCACAGCGAGGATGAAGTTCCGTTTGATGACTGTGAGGAAACCCTGCGGACTCTGAGCGACAAGGGCTATCAACTTGGCATCATCGCAAATCAGAATCCTGGAGCAAAAGACCGTCTTGACGCCTGGGGGCTTGGTCGATATTTCTCGGTGATTGCATCCTCCGCGGAGCTTGGCATATCAAAGCCGGACAAGGAGATATTCCGGCTGGCGTTGGCTATGGCGGACTGCAGACCGGAAAACGCCGTCATGGTGGGCGACCGGCTGGATAACGATATACGCCCAGCCAAGGAACTGGGCATGAAAACCGTCCGAATCAGGAAAGGGCTTGCGATCTATATGAAGCCCTCCTGTGAGGCAGAGGTTCCGGATTTTACAGTGGACAGCCTTTCAGAGATATTAAGTATTCCATGTCTGATTGAGGAATGGCTATGAGATTATTATTTGAGATGGATAAGAAAGATTATGAACACTGCACCCACCGTTTCGTCCGCAACTCCGCCCGCAGTATCATCATAAGGGATGGAAAAATTGCCATGATCCACAGCCTGAAATATGATTATTACAAGTTCCCCGGGGGAGGGATTGAAAACGGCGAGAACCCTGTGGGAACAATGATCCGAGAGACGCGGGAGGAAGCCGGACTTGTGGTCAAGCCTGAAACGGTCAAAGAATACGGCTATGTCCACCGGATACAGCGGAGCGACATGGATGCCTCTGAGTGCTTTGTCCAGGATAATTACTACTACCTGTGCGAAGCGGAGCCGGAAGCAGTTCGGCAGGACCTGGACGCTTACGAGGCGCAGGAAGCCTATACATTGGAATTTGTTACGCCCTTGATGGCAATTCAAAAGAACCGCAGCGTGGGCGAAAGCCCATATAATCCGATGATGTTTGAACGAGAAGCAAGAGTGTTGGAGTTACTGATATCCGAAGGATACTTTTGATTAGATGCGAAAGCACCGCTTGCGTGAGTTTTCGGAATGAAACGGAGGCTACAATGAAACGAGTTGAAACAGCAATTTCCAGGCTGAAGCCGGACATCGACGGCAAGCGTGTGTTGGAGCCCGCCTGTGGCTGCGCGGAGTTTTCTATTGCGGCAACAGCCCACGCCGCGGAGGTCGTCTGTTTTGATCTGGATGACCAGCGGTTGAACCCAGAGGCAACGCATACCGAAAGGCTCCGCTTTGAAATCATGGATGCCACAGCGATGCGCTTCCCGGACGGTTCTTTCGATACAGTTGTTTTGTACAACGCAATCGGCCATCTGGCGCATATTGCAGAACCTGTTCTGTGGGAATGCCTGCGGGTTGTGAACACGACCGGAGTTGTTTGGGTTGTAAGCTCCTTCCGCATGGACAAGGCAGTGATTCAGGAAACGCTTTTGCCGCTGTTGGATCATATGGAGTTGTCGTATTCCACGCAAGAGGACTCAGTTTACACCTATGTTCAGATCAGGAGGAAAACGAATGGCATTTGATTATAAGAAAGAGTACAAGGAATTCTACCTTCCGAAGGACAAGCCGTCGTTTGTGACGGTGCCGCCCATGAATTACCTTGCCGTGCGTGGCAAAGGCGATCCCAATGCTGCAAGCGGTGAGTACAAGGACGCCATCGGCCTCCTTTACGGAATTGCCTTCACCATCAAAATGAGCAAGAAGGGCAGCCATCAGATCGAAGGATACTTCGACTATGTGGTGCCGCCACTGGAGGGCTTTTGGTGGCAGGCAGGCGTCGCCGGAGTTGATTACGCCCATAAGGAGAACTTTGAATGGATTTCTCTCATCCGTCTGCCGGATTTCGTGACAAAGGCTGATTTCGATTGGGCGGTAGAAGAAGCAACAAGCAAGAAGAAAACCGACTTTTCAAAAGTAGAGTTTCTGACCTATGACGAGGGGCTCTGCGTTCAGTGCATGCACATCGGCCCATACGACAATGAGCCTGCAACAGTGGAGCTCATGCATCAGTTTATGTCTGAACAAGGTTATGTCCTTGACATTACAGATTCGAGATATCACCATGAAATCTATCTGAGCGACGCGCGAAAGACCGCGCCGGACAAGCTGAAAACCGTAATCCGGCACCCGATTAAGGCGGTGTAAGCTATGGCCTCCAGCAAAGACTATCTTGATTTTATTCTGGATCAATTATCCGACTTAAAAGAGATCTCCTGCCGGACGATGATGGGAGAATACATCCTTTACTACCGCAGAAAGATTATCGGTGGGATTTACGATGACAGATTCCTTGTCAAGCCTACTCCTTCTGCAAGAGCCATGATGCCGGAAGCGGAAATGGAGCTGCCATATGAAGGTGCAAAGGAAATGCTGTTGGTCGATAATGTTGAGAGCAGAGAGTTCCTAACGGCGTTGATTGACGCTATGTATGATGAGCTCCCTGCATCGAGGAGAAAGAAGGATTGAGATACTATGAATACAGAGATTGATATCAGCAATGTCACCTTACATACAGACCGCATGATCCTGCGCCCTTGGCGTCAGACTGACCTGGATGATTTATACGCCTATGCTTCTGTTGACGGCGTTGGTCAGATGGCAGGCTGGAAGCCCCACGAATCCAAGGAAGAATCCCAAAAGATTCTGGATATGTTCATCGGTCACAAGAAGACTTTTGCTTTGGAATATCAGGGCAAAGTAATTGGCTCTCTCGGTATTGAGCAATACAATGAAGATCACTTTCCCGAATTTGCAGATAAAAAATGCCGAGAGATTGGGTATGTGCTCTCTAAAGAGTATTGGGGGCAAGGACTGATGCCGGAAGCTGTGAAGGAAGTGATCCGGTATCTTTTTGAAGAAGTTGGTCTTGATGTGATCTTCTGCGGTCATTTTCTATGGAACAAACAGTCGCAGAGGGTTCAGGAAAAGTGCGGCTTCAAGCATTACGCCTTTGATACTTACGAAACAAAAGTAGATACCACGGAAGAAGACGAAGTGAATATCCTAACAAGCGAAGATTGGCAGGCAGAGAGCGTTGTGATTAGGGAGTATACCGCCTTTGATCGCAGTGAAATCATGAACCTGTATACAAGCGTCGGCTGGACGAACTATACTGACCATCCGCAGATGCTGGAAAAGGCATATAAGAACTCTCTTTGTACACTCGGCGCATATGCCGCGCAAGGAAGGCTGATTGGCATTATAAGAGCCGTGGGCGACGGAGTTTCTATCTTGTTCATTCAAGACATCATTGTGCTCCCGGAATTCCAGCGCAAAGGAATAGGAACCGCTCTGCTCAAAGCAATCGTCAGCCGTTATCCTGACGTATATCAAACAGAACTCATGACAGACAACACGGACAAGACCATTGCCTTTTATAAGTCGCTCGGTTTTACGCCTGCGACTGAATTTGGCTGCCTTGGGTTCATGAAAATAAACGCATGATAAAACCCGCCGAGGTGGATTTCCACTTCGGCGGGCTAAAAGACTTTATTCCTCTATATTGGCTTCCATTGACTCGTATGGGATGCCAGCAAAGGTCTTCAAGATAGCCTCAAAGATTATCTTTGCACCTTGGCATGGAACAGCCATGCCGATCTGTTTGCGGACGCTTTCCTTGTTGCCTTCAAAAACATAAGTGTCGGGGAAGGTTTGAAGTCTGGCTCGCTCTCTGTTTGTCAAAGCACGAGGCTCACTCCAGTGATAAATATGAGTTCCGCCGCCGCCGCTGCCGGTAACAGTATAGGCAGGCTTGTCAGGATCAAGGCGCTTATAAATCTGGCTGATCTTGGCGCCTTTAACATGGAGCATCAGATCTTCAGGCAGGT
>ULPX01010568.1_pt1 | contig 50462 bp, 40 predicted proteins | sample 1953911 | NCBI WGS metagenome assembly ULPX01 (sample SAMEA4835640, study PRJEB28245) | human gut metagenome | biome: gut microbiome; material: fecal sample | place: Denmark | collected 2008 | reverse complement strand
ATGGAAACCGAGTATGGCTCTCCGTTTTCCGAAAGCAACAGTAGCTTGTTACCCTGCTGTATCATCGACAGTTTTCCTTCCGTCCGATCATTCATGCCGGTTGCTGAAGAATCGATAAAGAACGTAATATCGAGCGTTTCGTCCGCTTTTATCTCTATTGTACCGGCCTGCACTTGAGCCCCGCCAATAGAAATTGTATAATTATTCTTACCACAAGGAATGCTCGTAAACAAAGCGTAATTCTTATGCACATAATCCGGTGTCTTTCCTGCGATGACCACATCTGTATTTTCTACCGGTTCGAACTTCTCGTTTCTTACCTCTGTGAAAACAAGAGAAGTATTAGCATGTTCAAAACGCACATCTATGATCTGGTCTTTACCGGATACGGTGAAAGATACCCATTTTTGGAAAACTTCTGTCTCATCTTCATCCCAAACCAGCGCTTTATAATTCCCATTTTCAAATAAATACTCTCTCCCTTCTCCCGACATAAAAGGCTCGCCATCTTTGAAGAGTTCCACGATCGGATATTCCACTTCAACACCATCAGGAGTCGATACGTTAAAACTCACACAATGATAATCTTTCAAATCCACATTCAACACACGATTGGCAGCATCCACTTTACAATTCCCTTCTTTCATAAAGCCATAACCATTATATGCATCATGTTCAACTGTATAAGAATATTCACCGGCAGGTATTTGCAAACTGTACGAACTACCGGATATACTCCCCTTGTATCCCTTAGGAATAAAATAGGCATACCAAGAATTAAGTTCGTCAGTATCGACGGGCGAATTGATAAAATTCAATTCCACATCGAGCAGATTCAAAGCTTGTGTATTATAAATGAAACGCTGTTCCGATTGGTTCAGTTGGATTTTCATACCCGTTTGAGGAGTATCATGCCCATTGATTTCGTATTCTCCGGCAAGAAGATAAACGATAGCTGTTCTGTCCGCTTGCCCCGGTGTCTCCCCTCCTTCCGGACCAGTATAATCAGGAAACGAAATATTCCATATCGGCTCATATTCTTCTTTTGCAGGATCATACACATTGATAAATCTGACATCCTGGCTACACTCTATAATTGCTTTTTTATAGCCACTAAAATCAAATGTCTTTTCTATATCTGAATTACCGACTTGAATCAAACCATATTGTGCAGAAGTAGCATTAAAATTAACCTCGTACATATAAAGCCCTTCCGGCATATAATAAGAATCACCGGAAATGGAAGAAGAATAATCCTCACCTTGAGTATAAAGATAAAAATGACTCACATGAATATCCATATTCTCACCATTCTTCACTTTGAAAGATAAATGTTTGTATCCTTCAAAAGAAAGACTTACCGTTTCAGTAGCACTGTTCACCACAAGTTCTTCGTTCAAGCTCCAATATCCGGTAGCCGACAGACAAACTTCATAATTACCATCAGTTAGAAACATAGTCGCTTCCCCTTCTTCATTCGTCTGTACAGAGAAAGAACTTCTGTCTTCCTCTACCATTACATTGGCATACGCCATTACGTCTCCTTTATGATCCGTAACCTTAAAGTTCACTTTTCTATAATCATCGAGCGTGAATGTCACATTACGATCGGCTCCTGCCATTGTTATGCTTTTTTTCGAAGGGGAGTAGCCCGAAGCGGAAATTGAAAAATCATAGGTACCATTGGGCATATAGAATCGCAATTGTCCCTCTTGATCAAGCTGGTAACTGTTTCCGTAAGGATATTCCTGCAAAGAGGCATTCGAAAACGGATTACCATAATAATCTTTCACGGTAACATTACACTGATGGTATACATTCCGTAGATCCAATTTCATGGTTTCCCCTACTGTCACACGCTGTACAAACGAATAAGGCAAAATATAGGCATATTGCTGCCAGTAAGAGTAATACACATTAATGAGAAAATCCGCCGATTCCTCCAAATCATGAATCTCATATTTTCCGGTTTCAGAATTGTATGCAGCGTAAAACTCCCGCCCAACTTCCGTATCCGAAGAAGTCGGGACACGAAGCATTAAATGCAATTCATAAGGTTCGGACATGAAATCGGGGCGCTGGACCTCAAAGGATGTGACCGGCTGTGCAGATACATTACCACACAATAGCAAACACAGAATAAAGCAGGCGCTTAGCCAGAACGTTGAGTAATTGTGTTTCATAAACCATGTAATTTTAGTGTATAATACAGAATATAATATTTAGCGTTTCTTCAGAGAAATAATGCCTTTGGAAATGGCTTTCATCACCAGATCCACTGCATTACGAGCATTCAATTTCAGCATCAGCCGCTTGCGGTGAGATTCAATCGTGTTATCCGACAGATGTAACAATTCAGCTATCTCATTAGTATTCAACCCATCGGCAATAGCCTGCAATACATCCATCTCCCGAGTAGTGAGCACATCATTCGGAAATATTCCAGTATCCGTATTTTTAAGTTTACGGCATAAAGACTCAAAGTGATCACAAAAATATTGTTTACCGGATAATACAGTAAGGATCGCCTGTTTTACTTCCTGTATATTGGAAGATTTAAGGATAACGGAAGATACTTTCATCTGAAGCAGACGGCTGATGTTCCACATTTCATCATGCATAGTATTGATTATAATGCGGGCTTCCGGATGCTTTTCACGGATGCGGTCGATCAACTCGAATCCGGACGCATCCGGAAGTTCGACATCTAAGATATAAAGATCAAAAGGCTAGCTGGAAATACACCGACAGGCTTCTTCTGCAGAAGAAGCTGTACAAAGTTGATTTATTTCCGGTATCTGATCGACAATGTATTTAATGCCTTGAAGAATTAAATCATGATCATCGACCAATAATATGCTTTTCTTGGTTTCACTCATTTACTGTCCTTCGTTATTCATCTGCAAAGTAATGAATATTAGTAAAAACACACTTCACGGAAAACCGTGAAAAATCAGCGAAAGAATGAATAATATGCCAATGTACCAATTGGCTGCACTATGACATTGAAAAGCGATTGATACATTCTTTCTTGTATCCTTTCATTAAGTCCCAATGTTTTAATTTTGCTCTTAAAAATATCGATCAGTTTATTTTAAGCAAAATTTAAATAAGCTCTAAATCCCCGTTTCTACAATAAAAGAAGTTCCCTTAGCATCTGAAGTTAACGAATAAACACCATCAATGCATTTTACACGATCTTCCACCGTTCGCAATCCGATACCGTTACCACTGGCAAGTGAAACCGATGCCCCCTTACCATTATCAGAAACTGTCAATACAATCTTCCTCTCCTCTGCGATCATCGATAAGATTATTTCAATTTCAGTAGCTTTGCTGTGAGACAAAGAATTGCCTAACACTTCTTGCACGATACGATAAAGTTCATATGCTTTTTGACTGGAAACAAGTTCCCAATTTGCTTGCTCCGGCAAAGAAAAATAATGAAAGTGAATAAGCTGGTGTACATTGCCGAGCCGCTCGACATAATCCTCCAACATCACATTCAAATTAGCATATTGAAGAGCAGGAGGCATCAATTCGTGCGAAATGAAACGAACATCCGTACGAGTCTGCTCAATCATAGGAAAAAGCTTCTGCTGTGCTTCTTTCCCTATGGCATCCGATGTCTGCATGTAATATTGTATGCCCAACAGGTCATTACATACTCCGTCATGAAGTTCTTTTGCCAGACGCTTCCGTTCGCTCTCCAATCCATCGATATACTGACGTGCCAGACGAAGATCAGTCTCTTTCTCCAAAGCCTTTTTCTTATACAGCAAAACGAGAAACGCTGCAATCAGGACCAATAAGAAAAGTACAAGATAAAAAATTCTTTTTACCATCAGAGCATGCTGCTCGGTTTGAATCTGCTTTAATTGCGCTATCTCAAGTTCTTTCTCTTTCGTCTGATATTTTACAGTCATGTCAGACAATTGCTTTTGTACCTCACCGGCGAACAGGGAATCTTTTGCCAGATAAGCCTTTTTCATATACACATATGCAGAAGTAAAATCCTTCAAGCCATAATAATTGCTTGCAAACCGGAAATAAAGCAGATCGAGCGGTGTATGCAGATTCTTTCCGCGCAGATTTTCGATCTTTTTCAGAGCTTCCAAACTCTCACGATATTGCCCGTATCTGTTAAACAGTTCTCCTTTTACTTCATAAAAACCGAGTACTTCTATCGCATTGGGAGATAACTCAGGAAGTTCTTTCTCTGCTATATCCATGTAATATTTTACAGAATCGGCCTGCCCCAAACAATCAAAGACAGACAGCAAAGGAGTAATACACTTCACTACAAGTTGTGATGACTGCATCTTTTTCGACTCCGCCACCCCGCTTCTCAATATCTGCGAAGCTTTTTCCCACTCCTTATTCTTTATCAGCAAAGAACCATAAACAGAGTAGCTATACACCGTCTGAACAGGATCATTTCCTTTCAGAGAAAATCCTACTGCCTTTTCTGCATAAGGAATCGCCTCCGACAAACGGGAAGTAGCACTATACAACACCGCAATATTAGTGTATAAATTGGCAATAGTTGCAAAGTCATTCTGATGTTCCGCAAACTCCAGCGCTCTATTATAATAATAAAGAGCAGAATCCGGCATTTCCTTTCTACGATAAATCACTCCGAGTGACGAAGATACTAAAGTGGAAATCTCATCATGCCCTAATCTCACGGCCTCTTGCAAAGCAAAAAGATAAGAAGAAAGTGCCTTATCTATATCCCCTATAGAGTAATAATAGGTAGCCATATTACTCAACAATCCGGAATAACAGAAATCGGTATGATTGCGAAGATGATCTATGCCTTTCTGAAAATAATAATAAGCCGAATCGGGCTGCTTATACATGTAATAATCCCCCAAATCCGAATAGGCTTCGGCCAAGGCATTCCCTGTTTTTCCCTCAGCCGTTTCCAAGTTCAAACGCAGACTGTCCAACAAGGCATCATCGTTGGCAGATACCGGAAAACAAACCAATAATAACGATAAAACAAATAAATAATTCTTCATCTTCAGGGTATGTGTTCTTTGGGAATCCGATCAAAGGGCAAGTTCCTCGCGAAGAAACTTCGGAGTATATCCTTTCTTGCTCTTCGCAACTTCCTCCGGAGTACCGAAGCTCAATAACTCACCACCGCCTTTACCCCCATCCGGTCCCATATCGATAATATAATCAGCCATTTTGATCACATCCAAATTATGTTCAATCACAATAACCGTATTTCCCTTGTCTACCAGTTTATTCAGCACATTCATCAGTACGCGGATATCTTCAAAATGCAACCCGGTAGTGGGTTCGTCGAGAATATAAAGGGTTTTGCCCGTATCGCGTTTCGAGAGCTCGGTAGCCAATTTCACACGCTGGCTTTCACCACCGGAAAGGGTTGTTGACGATTGTCCTAACTTTATATATCCCAGTCCGACATCCTGTATCACCTTGATTTTATTCAGAATCTGCGGCACGTTTTCAAAGAACTCCACAGCACGGTTGATCGTCATATCGAGCACATCAGCAATGGATTTTCCTTTAAAACGTACTTCTAAGGTTTCACGGTTATAACGCTTACCATGACATACTTCGCAAGGTACATACACATCCGGCAGAAAATTCATTTCAATCGTCTTATAGCCATTTCCGGAACATGCCTCACAACGCCCGCCGGATACATTAAAAGAGAAACGGCCGGGTTTATAACCGCGTATCTTCGCTTCAGGTAAGCCGACAAAAAGATTACGAATATCAGAAAAGACACCGGTATACGTTGCCGGATTGGAACGCGGGGTACGGCCCAATGGTGACTGGTCTACGTTCACCACTTTATCTATATTCTCCAACCCTTCGATAGAATCGTATTCCAACGGATCCTGCAAAGACCGATAGAACTTTTGTGAAAGAATCGGTTGCAAGGTCTCATTAATCAAAGTGGATTTACCACTGCCGGAGACACCGGTTACACAAATCAACTTACCCAATGGAAACTCCACATCGACATTTTTCAGATTGTTCCCTTTCGCCCCGCGAAGCCATAACGACTTACCGTTACCGGGACGGCGCTTGGCAGGAATCTCAATCCTTTGTTGCCCGTTGAGGTATTGGGAAGTCAGCGTATTGGTTTGCAACATTTCCTGCGGTGTACCGGCAAACACGACTTCACCTCCCAACCGGCCGGCCTTCGGCCCCATATCGATCACATAGTCGGCTGCAAGCATCATATCTTTATCATGTTCGACCACAATAACAGAATTCCCCATATCGCGCAATTCCTTTAACGAATTGATGAGTCGCAGATTGTCCCGCTGATGGAGCCCGATACTCGGTTCATCAAGAATATAAAGTACATTCACCAACTGCGAACCTATCTGCGTAGCCAAACGTATACGCTGACTTTCCCCTCCCGATAAACTTACCGAACTACGGTTCAACGCCAGATAATCGAGTCCTACATCCAACAAAAACTTCAGGCGCGTACGTATTTCTTTTAATATTTCAGCAGCGATTTTCTTTTGTTTATCCGACAAGAATTCATCTACTTTCATCAACCAGTCATAAAGCTCGTTGATATCCATATTGGAGAGTTCATTGATATTCTTATCGTGAATGCGGAAATGCAATGCTTCTTTATTCAATCGTGCTCCCTTACATTCCGGACAAACGGTAGTACGTGCAAACTGCTCCGCCCATTTCTGGGCAGTGGCCGAAGCATCTTTCTCCTGCAGCATCTGAATATATTTAACCACGCCTTCATAAGTCACAAAATAATCGGAAGAAGTTCCGATCAGAGAACTTTTTATTTTGATTCTTTCATCCGAACCATATAAGATTTCATCAATGGCATCATCCGGCAAATCCTTAACAGGAGTCTTCAACGTAGCCTCATATTTTTCAAGCAATGCTCCTATCTGCCAGAATATCATCGCATTCTTATACTTGCCCAATGGGGCGATAGCACCCTCATAGATAGACATACTTCGATCGGGAACTACCTTGTCCACATCAATCTGGCTTACTACTCCGAGCCCTTTACACTTCGGACAGGCTCCTTGCGGAGAATTAAACGAAAAGTTGTGCGGCGCCGGTTCCCGATAAGACAATCCGGTAACAGGACACATCAGCCGCTTACTATAATGACGGATACTTTCAGTCGCCACATCCAGAATCAGTAATAAACCATCTCCTTGCCTCATAGCAGTGGCAACACTTTGTTTCAAACGTTTGTCATCTTTATCAGTTACCACCATCTTATCGATCACTACTTCGATATCATGATTTTTGTAACGATCCAGTTTCATGCCGTGCGTCACTTCGCGCATCTCTCCATCTACACGTACATATAGATATCCCTTCTTACGCACCTGTTCGAATAATTCCTTATAATGTCCTTTGCGTGAACGAACCAACGGTGCCAGCATATAAATCTTCTTTCCCTTATAATCTTTCAGAATAAGATCGAGTATTTGTTCTTCAGTATACTTCACCATCTCTTCTCCCGAAAGATAAGAATAAGCTGTTCCCGCGCGGGCATAAAGCAAACGGAGGTAATCATATATCTCCGTTGTCGTTCCCACCGTAGATCGGGGATTTTTATTCGTTGTTTTCTGTTCTATGGAAATTACCGGACTTAATCCGGTGATTTTATCTACATCAGGGCGTTCCAAGTTACCCAAGAAGTTACGGGCATAAGCCGAAAATGTTTCAATATACCGTCGCTGTCCTTCGGCAAATATCGTATCAAATGCTAACGAGGATTTACCACTTCCGCTCAGTCCGGTAATCACCGTCATACTGTTACGGGGAATTTCAGCATCAATATCTTTCAAATTATGTACACGCGCACCGTATACATTTATATATTCTGTTTCCTGCATATTCTTTTTACCTAAGTATATTTATATCTCCTTTATGTTTGTACACTACTCCATCCGATCCACGGGCTTCTATGACAATGAAATAGACACCGGCAGGAACCTGATGCCCATTCGATGTCCCATCCCATCCTTTATCAATATCCGGAAATCCCCACTGATACATTTTTTGTCCCCAGCGATTAAACACTACCGCATTGAAACTGACCAATGAATTATGCTTCACCTTAAAAATGTCATTAATACCGTCTCCGTTGGGTGAGAAAGCATTTGGAATCTTCAGCTCCGATTCGGGTACCTGGATTACAAAAATGTCCGAAGTCGAAGTCGGACCGTCCTCCACACTCGTATCACTCACCTGCAACCGGACATAAAATGTTCCTGAAGTATCAAAGGGTACAGTGGTCTCTTCATCATAACGCGGTGGCAGGTAATTATCCGTAAATTCTGCATCGTATGCAAAATTCCATTCATAACGCAATGTAGCAGAAGGTGACTCTATATTAGCCATAAAGCGAATTTCAAGCGGGGCAGCTCCCTGGTAGGTTTCTCCACCCGCTTCAAGCGTTTTGGTCTCTTCCGGTTCAACTCCATTCTCCTTCAGCACTATGCCTACAGGATTCAAGCTGATCTGCGCCTTGCTTTCTGAGAAAGGAAGGGCGATGCATAATAGCACGATATAAGATAATATACGTAGTGACATAACATCTGCAAAATTAATGTTTCCGCTCGAATTATGGTATTAAAGAAACACAATATTATTTTCTTAACGCAATTATTAGGCAGATATATAGCAGAATTCGTACCTTTGTTGCCTGATTTTAAGAACCAATAGTTTAAAAATTGATGAAACCGATAATCAGTCGTATACTCTTTTTTCTGTTTTTTATAAGTATCTCTTGTATGAGCCTTTATGCTCAAGAGAATCAATCCTACTTCCTTCACACTATTGAAAAGGGACAAAGTCTATATTCCATATCCAGTATGTATGGAGTAAGCCAAGCCGACATCATCAGATTAAACCCCGGATGTGATGAAAAAATATACGCAGGTCAAACGATCAAAATTCCTCAAAAGAAAACTGCCCAACAAAGCGAAATATTCCATACAATCCAAGCTGGAGAGACTTTATACAAACTGACAATTGTATACAATATATCGGCTAAGGCTATTTGTGAAGCCAACCCCGGACTGAGTGCGGAAAACTTTCGCATCGGTCAAGTGATCCGTATTCCTTCTGCCGAAGAAGCCGCACAAGCAACTGCCGACTCACAAGAGCCAAATAATGCAGACACAGAGAAAACAACCAATACGATTCAAGGCCCTGTTCAGTCCAGATGCAAAGAGATGCACAAAGTAAAGCGTCGTGAAACGATCTTTAGTGTCAGCCGTGAATACGGAATCAGTGAACAAGAACTTATCAACGCCAATCCGGAATTAAAACAAGGAATGAAAAAGGGACAATTCTTATGTATTCCTTATCCATCGGAAAAGCCGGTGACATCGCCAGGAAACAAAAACCCCATTCCCCCTACCGATAGAGAATTATTCCTTGCCAATAAAGAAACTCCGGAAAAAATAAGTACTGTAAAAGCAGCGATCTTACTTCCTTTTTTGCAGGACAAACGGATGATCGAATACTACGAAGGATTTCTTATCGCCGTGGATAGCCTGAAACGTACAGGCACTTCTGTCGATCTTTATGTTTATAACTGTGGAGACGACAAGGCTTCACTGAACACAATCCTCGCCAAGGAGGAAATGAAAAACATGAATATCATTTTCGGACCATCACAATCACAACATGTGAAAACGCTGGCAACCTTTGCCAAAAAACACGATATCCGCATGGTTATCCCTTTCTCTTCCAAAGAAGAGGAGGTATTCAACAACCCCTTTATTTATCAAATCAATACTCCACAGTCTTATCTGTACTCTGAAGTATACGAACATTTTACACGCCAATTTCCGGACGCCAATATAATAATATTGGAAGCTACGGCAGTAGAAAAAGATAAAACCGAATTTATCAAAGGGTTGAAACAGGAATTAAGCAACAAAGGAATCTCCGTTAAAACGCTGTCCGAATCAGCAACGGCACAAAACATGAAAGAGGTTCTCCGAAATGATAAAGAGAATATCTTTATTCCCACTTCCGGCAGTGATGTGACACTTATCAAAATCATCCCCCAATTAACCATGCTGGTAAGGGAAAACCCGGACGTCAACATTCACCTTTTCGGCTATCCCGAATGGCAAACTTATACCAAAAACCATTTAGACAGTTTCTTTGAACTGGACACTTATTTTTATTCCTCGTTCTACACGAACAATATGCTTCCAGCAGCTATCAACTTTATCAACTCTTACCATAAATGGTACAGTAAAGACATGACCGTAAACTATCCGCAGTACGGTATGCTTGGGTTTGATACCGGTTTTTTCTTCTTGAAGGGACTGGCTAAATACGGCTCCGAACTGGAAAAAAATCTGCCTAAAATGGATTTGACTCCTATACAAACCGGGTTTAAATTCCAAAGAGTTAACAACTGGGGCGGTTTCATTAATAAGAAAGTATTCTTCGTCCGTTTTACCAAGAATTTTGAATTAGTAAAACTTGATTTTGAATAAGATGATTAATAAAAAAAAATCAATAATAGCAGTTATCATATTATTATTGTCAGGCATTGCCTTTCCGTCAATGGCACAAATAGGCGAATTGCGACATAATTTCTCTATTGGCGTCAACGGTGGCGTTAACCTCAATAAAGTGACTTTCGAACCAAAGATCAAACAAAACATGCCTATGGGCATCACAGCCGGTCTGACAGGACGTTATATTTCCGAAAAATATTTTGCAATGATCTGTGGTGCGCAAGTTGAATTAAACATATCACAGCGTGGTTGGGAAGCCCTATTTGAAACAGCTGACGGACAAAAAGATTTAAGCCGTAGTTATAGCCGGGAGATGACATATTTAGAAATTCCATTTCTTGCTCATTTGGCTTTTGGCAAAGACAAGGGCGTACAGTTTTTTATCAATTTGGGGCCACAGGTAGCTTTCCTAATCAACGAATCGGAAAAAGCAGACGGCTGGACTGCTGAGCAAATAGCCATAAGACCAGAATACGGAAAAAAGATAGAAAATAAATTCGACTATGGAATTGCAGGTGGTGGCGGACTCGAGATCAGAACCAAAAGAGCCGGCAATTTCCTGTTAGAAGGCAGATACTATTTCGGGTTAGCCGATTTTTATAAGACCAGAAAGAAAGATGATTTTTCCCGCGCTGCCCATAACACTATATCGATAAAACTTACCTATTTGTTTGATATAACCAAATAGCTGACACAAAGAAGAAGTCCAAAAGAATTTATATATAATACAGAAAGTCCGCTGTTATCTCTAAGAGATATGGCGGACTTTCTGTATTTTCAAATAAAACTAAAAAACTATAAATACACGTAACTTACCGTTTATTTTACCGTAATCTGTCAGCCGCATGTATCATAGCCTCATCACGGCCAATTGCACGCATAGCAAGATAATTCAGTATAATAGCTATCAATGGAAAGCACAATGCCCAATGGAACTGAAAAGATGTATCGTCACTACGAAGCACAAAGTAGAAAGCTAAAAAAGCCAGATAATATCCTACCAGTAAAAGACTATTGAATATAACCATACGAATCTGCAAAATACGATTCTTAAACAAGAAAATAGTGGCAAATGCAATAATAGCAGCCAACATCAATATCCCAAAAAGTCCCCATGTAGACTGAAACGTCTCACCTATCATAAGTCCTAACGGTTTAAACACATTCGCTGCTCCGTTAAAGTCGATTATAGAGCCCACAGGCAAACACATACTTGCTATCAACAAACCGGTAACAAGCAGTAAATAAACACTCTGAATTCGTTGAATCATAATTATTTTAGTAATTAGAAGTTAGTAGTCAGACGGTCGATAGTCAATAAAAAATTAGTGACTAAAAAAATAGCCAAGTAATAATAAGAATATAATTCCTACTTACTACCTGACTATTTTATTCTTATCTATTCCTTATTTACAGTTTTCTTTTACTGCAATTTTTCTTTCTCTTTAGCCGGATTTCTATAATAAATTTTACCTTCGATATACTCTTGAGTAGCAATCAATGTCGGTTTCGGCAATTTCTCATAATAACGGGAAATCTCAATCTGCTCCCGGTTTTCAAAAACCTCTTCCAAATTATCATTATAAGAAGCAAACTCTGCCAACTTCTTAGAAAGGTCATTTTTGATTTCCACACTAATCTGATTGGCACGCTTACCAATGATAGCCACAGTCTCATAAACATTACCTGTATCTGCGCACAGTTCCATCATGTCACGCGTTACAGTATTAGACGGAGCATTCGTTTTTTTGTAATCCATAAATCTATTTATAATTTAATCTTTTATTACTTTGGTTGATGCATTAAATATCTTCTCAGCTTCTCTCAAATATTTACTTTCCGGAAACTCATTCTTAAAAGCATAGTATTCATCAATCGTTTCACGGTAACGGTCTATCTTTTTTTCTTCTATACTATTAACCGCCATTTCGTATTTAGCCCGAAGAATAAGAATGGAAAGATCTTCGCGATAGTCAGTATAAGGATAATCTTTCAGTGCATTCTGAGCAGTGATTACACACGACTCATAATTATTCCCCATATAATTACCCAAATTATAGTATAACTTAGCTGACATAAACTCTTTCAACACAAGTTTATCCTGAAGAGCAAAAACCATGTCTTGTGCTTCCTGCTTTTTAGAACTTGCCGGATAATATTCAAGGAATGTCTGTAATTGCTGAATAGCCGTATAAGTACCCGACTGATCCAACCGTGCTTCCGGCGTATCTAAAAATAAAGCTTTACCGGCATGATAACTGGCCAATTCGGCAAATGTACCACGCGGATAAGTATTTGTATAAGTTATAAACGTCTGGGCTGCGGTAGAGTAGTCTTTTTGATTATAATAACTCATACCCAACATGTAAAGGGATTCCTCCGCTTTATCCGTACCTTTCAGAATGGTAATCAACTCGTTCAACAATGTAGCCGAACGCCCATACTGCCCTTTGGCAAAGTAGTTTTTAGCTGCCTCATACTTGTATTCGTAATCAGTACTTTTCAGCAATTTATTATACTCTCCACACGAGGAAAGCGTAGCAGCTGCAAGCAGAGTTATAACGATATTTTTCTTCATTCTATTTCAAATAATGCGCAAAGTTACAGAATCGTACCGAATTAACCAATTAATCAATGTTTTTTAATATAAAATAGGAGTTGGGAGGTGGTAAGCAGATAAGTAGGTTAGTAGTAAGTAGTCAAGTAGTAAGTAGTCAAGTAGCAGTAAGTTAGTCAATAGCAAATGATTAGACTCCTTATGAGTTATGATAGTCCAATTCCCCTATCAATAACTACAAAACTAAATTTCCACTCCACAATTATCCAACAAGAACTATCAGCTACTTACTACTTAACTACTTGACTACTTACTACTCATCTATTCATCTATTAAAATCACAGCTTATACAAATCGCTCGCTGCCAATAAATCTACCTTTTTCTCCGTCAATACACGGATACAGTTTTCCATATCGTTGGGACGGATCACAACATTAGCTGTTTGATTGTTGGCAAACGAATACATATATTCAATAAATACCCCTTCATCAGACAGATATCTCAGCACCTTAGCCAATGCCCCGGCCACATTCGGGCAACTAATCCCTACTACATCTGTCACATTAACTGCAAAATGATTTTCTTTCAAAGCCTTATAAGCTCTATCGGGATCGGACACAATACCACGCAAAATACCAAAATCAGCATTTTCGGCAATACATAGAGCAGAAAGATTAATATTCTCTTTCGCCAGTACCTCAGTCACTTCCGTCAAACGGCCGGACTTATTTTCCAAAAAGATAGAAAGTTGTTTTGCTACCATAATATTTGAAGTTACGATTTACAAATAACAAAGTTGCCAATCATGCAAAATAAACACATTTGATCGTTTGCAACTCACACATCTGTAATCAAATTAAAGTTTTCTGTTATCAATTACTCTCTTTGCTTTTCCCACACTGCGTTCAATACTACGTGGTTCAACCAGCTTTACATTCACACCTAACCCTAACACACTTTGTAAACGAGAAGTCAACTTCTTCTTCAATGCGAGCATCTTGTTAATCTCATCCGAATAACAATCTTCACGCACTTCCACTTTCAGCTCCATCGTATCAGTATTGTTCTGGCGATCGATAGTTAACAGATAATGCGGCTCGAATTCCGGCATTTCAAGAATGACGGACTCAATCTGAGTGGGGAATACATTTACGCCACGAATAATCAGCATATCATCACTACGTCCTAAAATACGATCCATACGCACCAGCGTTCGTCCACAAGAACATGTATCATAATGTAAAGCAGTAAGATCTTTAGTACGATAGCGCAATAAAGGCATTCCTTCTTTCGTAAGATGTGTAAAGACAAGCTCTCCTGTCTGTCCGGGTTTAACGGGTTGCAGCGTATGAGGATCGATGATTTCAGGGAAATAATGATCCTCGTTCAAATGTGTACCATGCTGGCATTCACACTCATATCCGACACCCGGACCGGCTATTTCACTCAACCCGTATATATCATAAGCTTTAATGCCCAACTTCTCCTCTATTTCACGACGCATATTCTCCGTCCAAGGTTCGGCTCCAAAAGCACCGGCTTTCAATTTAAACTCTTCACGAGGTAAACCGGAATCTTTAATAGCATCAGCCAGATAAAGCGCATAAGATGGAGTGCAACACAGCATAGTCGAACCGAAATCATGCATCAACGTTATTTGTTTTTCCGTATTTCCGCTTGACATAGGAATGACGGACGCCCCAATATTTTCAGCCCCCGCATGAGCACCAAGCCCACCGGTAAAGAGTCCGTAACCATAAGATATTTGAAAAATATCCGAACTATCCGCTCCATAAGCTGTAAAAGCACGCGACAAACATTCCGACCACGTAGACAAATCTTTACGAGTATACCCCACCACCGTCGGTTTTCCGGTAGTTCCCGAAGAGGCGTGAATACGTACAATCTGACTCATCGGCACGGCACAAAGTCCAAATGGATAATTATCCCGTAAATCATACTTTGTAGTAAAAGGCAGTTTTCCTATATCGTCAATACTATTGATATCGTCAGGAGTAATGCCTAACTCCTGCATTTTCTTCCGGTAAAAAGGTGTGTTGTGATAAACGTGCTCTACTATTTTCCTGAGCCGTATACTTTGAATCTTGCGAAGGCTCTCCCGGTCCATGCATTCGATACTTTCATTCCAAATCATGTTTTTCGCTGTATTTCTATTTGTATTATTCTGTTTTTTATAATAAACTGTTGCAAAGTAAAGGATTTATTTGAAAAAAAGACTTGTTTATCTCAACTATTTTCCCGAATATTGCCTTCCTTTTTAAAACAGAACATGAATTTTGAATTAACATCCGCTTATAAACCTACAGGCGATCAACCTGAAGCCATTGCACAGCTCACCGAAGGGGTGAAACAAGGACTACCGGGCCAAACTCTGCTGGGAGTTACAGGCTCCGGAAAGACTTTTACGATTGCCAATGTCATAGCCAATATCAATAAACCCACACTGATATTGAGCCATAATAAGACATTGGCAGCCCAACTATACAGTGAGTTCAAAGGATTTTTCCCAAACAATGCCGTTGAATACTACGTATCTTATTATGACTATTACCAACCGGAAGCCTATCTTCCCAGTTCCGATACGTATATCGAAAAAGATCTTGCCATCAATGATGAAATAGACAAACTGCGCCTTGCCGCCACTTCTTCTCTACTTTCGGGACGAAAAGATGTGGTAGTGGTTTCATCCGTCTCTTGTATCTATGGTATGGGGAACCCTTCGGATTTCTATAATAACGTAATAGAAATAGAGCGCGGGCGTATGATGGATCGCAACGTCTTTCTGCGCCGTCTCGTCGACAGCCTATATGTACGTAACGACCTGGATTTAAACCGAGGTAATTTCCGTGTCAAAGGAGATACGGTGGATATCTATCTGGCCTATTCCGATAACATCCTACGGGTTACTTTTTGGGGAAATGAAATTGACGGAATAGAAGAAGTGGACCCGATTACCGGTGTTACTACTGCTCCTTTCGAGGCATACAAAATATACCCCGCCAACCTTTTTATGACCACCAAAGAAGCAACCTTACGGGCTATTCACGAAATAGAAGAGGATCTCACCAAGCAGGTCGCCTATTTTGAATCCATCGGAAAAGAATACGAAGCCAAACGACTATATGAGCGTGTGACCTACGATATGGAAATGATCCGTGAATTGGGACACTGTTCCGGCATCGAAAATTATTCTCGTTATTTCGATGGGCGCGCCGCTGGCACACGTCCCTATTGCCTGTTGGATTTCTTCCCCGATGACTTTCTTATCGTAATAGACGAAAGCCATGTGAGTGTTCCACAAATACGTGCCATGTATGGAGGCGACCGTGCACGAAAAATAAACTTGGTAGAATACGGTTTCCGTCTACCCGCAGCGATGGATAACCGTCCGTTAAAATTCGAAGAATTTGAAGAGATGGCCAAGCAAGTAATATACGTAAGTGCCACTCCTGCCGATTACGAGCTTATCCATTCAGAAGGCATCATTGTAGAACAAGTGATACGTCCTACCGGTCTGCTCGATCCGATTATCGAGGTACGTCCAAGTCTTAACCAAATCGATGATCTGATGGAAGAAATTCAGATACGCATTGAAAAAGAAGAGCGCACGCTTGTCACTACTCTGACCAAACGGATGGCAGAAGAACTGACGGAATACCTGCTAAACAACAATGTGCGCTGTAACTATATCCATAGCGACGTCGATACGCTTGAACGGGTAAAAATCATGGATGATCTACGTCAAGGAATATATGATGTGCTTATCGGCGTAAATCTGTTGCGTGAAGGGTTAGATCTTCCCGAAGTATCACTTGTTGCCATTCTCGATGCGGACAAAGAGGGGTTCCTCCGCTCGCACCGTTCATTGACACAAACCGCCGGGCGTGCTGCCCGAAATGTAAATGGAAAAGTCATCATGTATGCCGACAAAATAACGGAAAGCATGCAGCTTACCATTAATGAAACCAATCGCAGACGCGAAAAACAATTAGCTTACAATGAAGCACACGGTATCACTCCACAGCAGATAAAGAAGGCCCGTAATCTTTCCGTATTCGGTGGAAACAATACTGAGACAGAAACCATGCTAAAAGAACAACGTGCCTATGTAGAGCCATTAAGTCCAAATATAGCAGCTGACCCTGTTGTTCAATACATGACAAAAGCGCAAATGCAAAAAAGTATTGAACGCACACGAAAACTTATGCAAGAAGCTGCTAAGAAACTGGAGTTCATCGAAGCGGCACAATATCGCGACGAATTGCTGAAGTTAGAAGATCTGATGAAGGAAAAATGGGGATAATTTTCTCAATAGAACTTAATTTCAGAAATACAAATCTTAATCAATGTTATAAAACATAGTTTTAAAGTCGAAAAATTTGCAGATATCCCCAAAGGCCGTATCTTTGCACTGTGTTTTTCATAGTATTAGATTTAAGGTTAACAAAGGTTGGAGCAAGGCGTTGCTCCTTTTTTTATTTTCAGACGTTTACTTCCTCCACAAAAAAATCAAAGAGTTCCGGGACATATTTTTACGCTGCTTCAAAATACCTATTCACCACTATCATCTTCAAAAGCCAGCTTTGCAATCTTAACTTTTCTCACATTCGTTTGCTTTCTTCATAGAATGATCCTATATTTGTCATACACATATTCTTTCTAAAAATGCAATACCATGAGACACCTCCAAAGTAAAAAGCAAACCGCATGGAAAAAAAGCCGAACCTTCGGTGACCTCAAAGGAGGACGGATGCGGGTAAAACTGAAAGACAATATTTTGAGAAGGTTACATTCATTACAGTGCCCCTCCCCATTGGACGAATGTCCTATTTACATGCAAGAAAATCCATCCAAAGATTTTTATTTCCCAATAACGGTAGACGATATAAAAAGCGTGCTAGAACAGCTACCCACCGAAGACGTCGCTCCTTTGACACATATATGGCTAAGAAAAAAAAATCCATATAATAATCATGACCAAAGAGAGTTTATAGTTGGCAGCGGAGTCTATGTTATTATATTGTACCCCTTCTCTAAAAACAACAAGTTGATGATAGGTAAAAAGAAACCAACAAATCGACAATTAACATGGTATAAAGGCTAGGCTATGCATCAACTCCTCAAAAGGAACACGAAGATTGGTTCTTCGAATTTACAAAGGAAAGTGCAAGAAAGTATTATTTGGAACGATTGCTGATGTATGAAATAGGCCGTTGTGCCAATATATATATCATATGTAGCAAAACCAATCACCAAAAAGCCAAAAACAGTGCTGAAGAATATGCTTATAACATGAAAATCAATGTTTAAAGCAAAGCAGAAAACTGCAATCATTTCTAAAAAGACAAACAGCGACAATGAGAAGTGGATAAGCACCTTAAATTCATATTCAAGAATGTCACGAACCTTGATATATTTGAATAGAGTCATATTCCATATTTAATAACAGAGCAATTAAGCAATGCGTAATATAGATACAACAGAGGATAACATACCCTCTAATCAAATTTTCGAGAAAGTACCATCAACAGCCGCTATCGCATACTATATGGTATCAACCGAATATGCGGATCTGGAAATTACTACCGAATGGTTCGAATGGGCATCCGAGCTTTTGAAAGCAGGCTATATTAACGCACACATCATTGCTTTGAGTCATAAAAAGACAGATGATCAAATAAAATCAATTGGACTTATCAATGTCATCTTTGATGAACTAAATATCGACTTGGATGATACTTTCACAATCTATAAATACTATGGCATCTATATCTTAAAGCAGGGATTGACACTCAATAAAGAGGTATATGAAATATTATCTCAACTCAATCAGCTGTTTCTGAATACTTATTATTATTTATTATATGATTTCCATGTACTCTATGTGGCCTACACAGAGCTGAGAGAAGAAGGAGAACAATCTCTGTGGAAAGGCATGGATCTAAAAAATAAGGAAGAGTATGTAAGAGCATATTTTGATGAATGGCTTAAAAAGCCGGATAGCAAAATCTACAATAAATGGGAACAAAAATCTTCATTTCGAAAAAGGCTGGAACAAATATGTCGTAACAAATATGCTTCTATTGTCTATTTCATTTTTATCATTGTTTTCTTTATCGGCTTTTACTGGATGATATATAAACTTTTCTCGAATAGCATTATATCCATTCTCATCGTAGCATCTTTCACCTGTGTTTTAGTAATAAATGCTATATTTGAAATAATAAAAGTTAGAAATAAAGTAAAGAACAACAAATCATGATTACCGAACGACAACCGGAACACAACGACCCCAATAAGCAAAAGCATCCGCCTATGTATACAAGTGAGACCGAAGCAACCCTAAACGACTTACTACAAAAAGTCCCTATGACTGCTGAAATTCTGTTCTATAAACAGCAAAATTCCAACATAAACATTCAATGGATAAACTGGGCAATCGAAATGCTTCAGGCAGGATACGAAACCGAAAACCTAATTATATTGGCAGGAGAAGATATTCATTGTAATCCATTTGAATTCACTGCCCTAACAAATAAAATATTTGAAGAGCTACACCTAAACAAGATTAATATCACTGACCGGGTTTTCATAATATATAGCACCTACCTTATAAAACAGGCTGTTCAATCACCAAATAAAGAAAAGATCTCGGAAGTATTGTTCAAGTTGGAACAACTATACATAGACACTGAATACAATAATATCTTATGCGACTTTTATCTGTTATCAAATGCCATAGGAGAACTAAAAAGCTACGGTACCCAATGGTATTGGAATGATGTAGCTTTAACAAAAGAAGATTGGTATAAATACACACTAAATTACCTTAAACAATGGATTAATACTCCTATTCAAGAACACGAAACAGGCAAAAGCCATGATCTTAATGAAAATATGCCTATTTCAAATCCATCCAAGAAGAATATGCTGGAAAAACTTATTTCGTATTTCTACAAAAAACTAAAATAATATGGAAGAGTCAGTTAAACCCGACAAGCATAACAAACAGAAATGCCCTCTTATGATGTATACAAGTGAGTTTAACAGAAAAATGAAATCAAATATGTACTTTTGTCCTTATATTTAAAAATAAAAACTTATCTATTATGGAAATAAATCAAGCAGCCCCCAAGTTTCAGGATGTGTCAATCGCGCCCATGCATACAGTAGAACATATTCTGAATGCTACTATGGTGAAAACCTTCGGTTGCCCGCGTTCACGCAATGCCCACATCGAAAAAAAGAAAAGTAAATGTGATTATGAATTAGCAAGCTGTCCGAACAAAGAACAGATACAGGCCATCGAGGAGAAGGTGAATGAGGTTATCCGTTTACATCTGCCTGTAAGCATTGAATTTATGTCACAACAGGAAGCCAAAGATATTGTCGACCTCAGCAAACTGCCGGAAGACGCAAGTGAAACATTACGGATCGTCCGCATCGGAGGCTATGATGTCTGTGCATGTATCGGACTACATGTAGAAAACACGTCCGAAATAGGTACTTTCAAAATTATCAGTTATGATTATAACGAAGAGCGGAAAGTATTGCGAATGCGCTTTAAGTTGATAAAATAATATCAAAACATCAAAATTCCATCTATTTTTTATAAAATAAACAAAATGAGATAACAAATTGGCATGAATAATGAAAATTTGGCATCTATTTTATGACAAATAGTCAAATATAGGAATAAAAATGGCTTGGCATATGTTTTGCCCTATCGATAGTGAACGACGGTTCCGGAAACGGAACGGAAGTTATAAACGAATTGAATGTTTAACTTAAAGATAGGAGACTAAAATTATGATGCCTGTTAGAAGAACTCAGAACTGGTTACCAAGTATCTTTAATGATTTCTTTGATAACGAATGGATGGCAAAAGCAAACGCCACAGCACCTGCCATCAATGTAATTGAATCGGAAAAAGAATATAAAGTGGAAGTAGCTGCTCCGGGTATGACAAAGGAAGATTTCAACATCCGTATTGACGAAGATAACAATCTCGTGATTTCTATGGAGAAAAAAGTTGAAAACAAGGAAGAGAAAAAAGACGGTCGCTATCTGCGCCGTGAGTTCTCATACTCCAAGTTCCAACAAACCATGATCTTGCCGGACAATGTAGACAAGGAAAAAATCGCTGCTCAGGTTGAAAACGGTGTTTTGACTATTGATCTTCCCAAACTTAGCGAAGAGGAGATAAAAAAACCGGAGAGAACGATTGAAATTAAATAAAAAGTTCTAAGGACAAGAGTCATCTTACCGATAGAATAAACAGTAAAAAGGGGATAATAAAACTCCCCTTTTTTCATAAGATCCACCCCGCGTCACAGACCAACTGTACCCCCAAAGTTGAACACAACGTTTTGGGAATGTTAGTTCAGATAATTTGTGACGCGGGTGATTTTTTATAAAAAGCGAAAAAACGTACCTCTATCCCTCGACTTTCTTAAAACTCTTTACGGCCCAAATATTCAGCACCAATGCAAAAGCAAGCAAGGCTCCCAACTGCGGCAACAAATCGGCCATGCCACTACCCTTCAAATAAACCATACGCATCACCTGCATCAGGTATTTCAACGGATTGAATACGGTAATCACTTGTGCCCACTCGGGCATACTACTGATGGGAGTAAACAAACCACTCATTAAAATAAGGACTAACATGCAAAACCACATAACGAACATGGACTGCTGCATAGTGGCAGAATGGTTAGAAATAACCAATCCCAAACCGGACATAGACAATACAAACAAAACCGCAAAAAAGTAGATTATCAGAAAATGACCTACCGGAGTAATGCCGTAAAGTACCCATGCCAGAATAAAGCAAATAGTAAGAACAACAAAACCAATCAGCCAATATGGAAGCAGCTTTGCCAGAATAAAAGTAAATTTACCAACCGGAGTGACATTTATCTGCTCAATAGTTCCTGCTTCTTTCTCTCCTACAATATTAAGGGCCGGTAAAAATCCACAGATCAGAGTAAGCAACATTACCATAAGTGCCGGTACCATAAAAAGCTTATAGTTCAGATTCGGATTATACAAGTTAAGAGTAGATAACCGGCAATCGGCAGTAAAAGATGCCGGAATACCCCCTACGACAGTATCATCCCCCAATACATCAGCTTGCACAGAAAGCGTTACAGGAGAGAATGCAGACGAAGAGACTACTTCGGAAGCATAATCACGAATGATGTTGGAGAGATAAGCACTGCCCAATCCGCCTTTCGTACCGTTAACCGCATTCACTGCAATCAATACGTGAGCAGTGTTTCCACTGGTACAATTCCTTTCAAAATGATGTGGAATTTCAAGGATAACATCGGCATCACCCGACTCCACATTTCTCAATGCCGCGTCATAAGAATCCGGAAGAGCCGTAAGGCGAAAGTAAGTGGAAGCGGCAATCTTATCAACCAATCGGCGCGAAATCACCGAATGATCATTATCTACGATATTCAGAGAAATATTCCGCACTTCAAGATTCATTGCCCAAGGCATAAAAATCATGATCATGCAAGGAAAGAGCAAGATAAGACGCGGAAGAAACGAATTACGCATCAATTGCTTAAATTCTTTTTCAATAAGAAACTTGATCATAGTAAATAATGTGCCAATATGCCAATGGGACAATGTGCCAATTGGCTGGCGCTTTTAATGGGTTAATTATGTTCATTTTCTCTAATTGGCACATTGGCATATCAGCACATTGTTCCATTATTCATTCTTTCATTCTCTTAATTGGCACATTGGCATATTGCCCAATTGGCACATTATTCCATCATTCCAATCTGTTTTTAAACTTCTTGAAACTAATCGTAATCAGTACTATCGCCATAAATGCCAGAATAATAATCTCTTTCACTACAAATGCGACATCCACTCCCTCGATCATCAACTTACGCACAGCCTGAATGTACCAACGGGCAGGCAGCACATCGGATATCACCTGCAATACGAGCGGCATGCTTTCTATGGGGAAAATCATACCGGAAAGTATCATGGTAGGCATCATCAAAATCAATCCCGAAGCCAACATGGCAGCTACCTGTGTCCGTGTTACCGAAGAGATAAGCAAGCCCAATGCCAATGATACGAATATAAACAACAGCGATACGATAATCAACCAGAACAGACTACCTGCCACAGGCACATGCAACACATAAACCGACAACAACAGGATCGTGATCAGATTAATGAATGACAATACAAAATAAGGTACTGCTTTGGATAATATCACAAACAACGGACGGACAGGTGAAACCAACAAGATCTCCATTGTTCCGGTCTCCTTCTCACGAACAATGGATATAGAGGTCATCATTGCACAAATCAGCATCAGGATAAGCCCCATGACACCGGGAACAAAGTTATAAGTACTCTTCATCTGCGGATTATAGAGCAACTTGACATCCGGCACGATCGTAGGAACAGAAACGCCGGCAGGCATCATTTCCTGTTGCACGGAAGCGATAATACCCGTAGCATAATTTACCTGTGTTGTTGCCATATTAGGGTCGGTGGCATCGGTAATAAGCTGTATCTCGGCATCACCGGCATAAAGCCTGTCGGCAAACTGTGTACCGAATACAATAGCAAGATCGGTATCCCCCTCCCTAAAGGCCTTTTCCACTTCCTGTGGAGAATGGAGCAACCGGGTCACCATAAAATATTCACTGGCATTGATCCGATCGACGATGCGACGCGTCATTACGTCATTGTTAGGATCGAGTACGGCTACACGCACATTTTTCACTTCGGTAGATATGGCGAAACCAAAGAGAATGATCTGAACGACAGGCATTCCCAAAAGGATCAACATCGTCCGCCGGTCACGGAAAATATGGAAAAACTCTTTTCTGACAAAAGCTATAAACTGTTTCATTCCTTAATCTGCTTTACGGACAGCCTTGCGGGCCAGTTGCTGAAATACATCATCCATCGTATCGGCATGAAACTGTTCCTTCAGCCGAAGAGGTGTGTCGAGCGCCTCGATACGCCCGTCCACCATGATAGAAACACGGTTGCAATACTCTGCCTCATCCATATAATGGGTGGTAACAAAAACGGTAATTCCCCGGTCGGCAGCCTGATAGATAAGCTCCCAAAACTGTCGGCGGGTGGCGGGATCGACTCCTCCGGTAGGCTCATCCAAAAAGACGATCTTCGGCTCATGGAAGATGGAAACGGAAAAAGCAAGCTTCTGTTTCCAGCCTAAAGGAAGGCTACGGACCAGCGTATCGCGTTCGTCACTAAAACCAAGGCGTGCCAGAAGCTCATCCGTCTTCACAGCAATCTCTTTATCTTTCATGCCATAGATACCGGCAAACAGACGAATATTTTCCCACACCTTGAGATCCTCGTACAGAGAAAATTTCTGGCTCATATAACCGATATTCTTTTTCACTTCCTCAGAATGAGTAGAGATGTCGAATCCGGCTACCACTCCCTGCCCGGAAGTCGGCTTGCTCAATCCGCAAAGCATACGCATCGCAGTAGTCTTGCCGGCCCCATTGGCACCAAGAAAACCAAAGATTTCGCCACGATTCACTTTAAATGAAATATGATCCACAGCAGTAAAGTTCCCGAATCGTTTACAGAGGTTATCCACTTCAATGACATAGTCGTTGTCGTGATGCGTTTCCTCCCGTTCCAGTCCCGGCGGACATAGGATAGCGGCAAACCGGCGCAGAATCTGTTCCGGGGTATCGATGCCGTGTATCCGTCCTTCGTGAATAAAAGCAATACGGTCGCATTGCCGGGCCTCATCCATAATGGGGGTAGAAGCTATAATGGTGATACCCTGCTCTTTGAGCCGGCGAAGCATTTCCCAAAATTCCTTACGGGAAACGGGGTCTACCCCGGTGGTCGGTTCATCAAGAAACAGGATGTCCGGCTTATGGATCAAAGCACAACTCAAAGCCAACTTCTGCTTCATTCCTCCCGACAATGCCCCTGCCCGGCGTTTCTTAAAAGGCTCTATCTGCTGGTAAATATCCTTCACCAAATCATAATTTTCCTCTATGGTAGTATGAAAAACCGTCGCAAAGAAGTTCAGATTCTCTTCGACCGTCAAGTCCTTATACAAAGAGAACCGCCCGGGCATATACCCCACTTTGTGCCGGATTTTCCGATATTCCTTCACCACATCCAGTCCTCCTACGGTAGCCGTACCGCCATCAGCAAGCAACAACGTAGTCAAAATCCGGAAAAGCGTACTCTTTCCTGCCCCATCCGGTCCGATAAGCCCGAACAGTTCACCACGCTTCACCGAGAAAGAGACATCCTGTAAAGCCTCCACTTTCCCATACCGTTTACTTACCCCATCTACCACCACCTCCATCTTCATCCTATCTTCTTTCTCCATTCTCCCCTCTCCTTTTATTTCCCCTTCTCAAACACCACTCCTCCATACATTCCTATTTTCAGATACCCGTCATTTTTCACGGCTACTTTTACGGCATATACCAAATTGGCGCGTTCATCTTTCGTAAGAATCGTTTTCGGAGTAAATTCCGAACGGTCGGATATCCAAGTAACAACGCCCGGATACTCTTTTCTTTCATCATTTCCATAATCGGAAAACACCGTGACCTTTTGCCCCAACTTCACTTGCGACAGTTGTTCGGAAGTAATATATGCGCGGATATACATCTGCTCCATATCCGCCACTTTAAACAGCGGCTTACCCATCGTTGCCAGTTCGCCGGCTTCCGCATATTTGGCGAGTACCGTGCCGGCGATGGGAGATGTAATGTGACATTTCATCAACTGATCTTCCACCTGTGCCACTTGAACACCTACCGAAGAACTCTGCCAGGTAAGACTTTCACGGCTGTTAAGCAAAGTAGATCCCTGCGCTACGAGTTGTTTCTGCAATACTTCCAGATGGGCTTGGGCGTCATCCAGTTGTTTCTGATTGGCAGCACCGGCTTTCAACAGATTCTCCACACGACGTTTCTCACGCTCGGCAGTAGCAATCTCTTCTTTCAAAGCGGCAACCTGCTTCAAAATATCGGGAAGTTGGCCCTCAACTGATTTCACGCTGGCTTCCAACTGTTTTTTTCTTAAGTAAAGCTGAACGGTATCCACCACTCCCACCTGCTGCCCGGCCTCCAAAACCGTACCTTCCTCTACATCCAGCCAAAGTAATTTTCCGGATACTTCGGAGGAGACCAGCACTTCGGTCGTTTCAAACGTACCGGTTGCATCATAATCAGGCATGCCACTCCCACAAGCGGCAGTTATTAAAAGTAAGGAAAAAGTTCCTATAAGTTTCATTGACTTCATATAAAGTATATTTTAATTATTTCTATTATTTGTCTCTCTCAACCGGCATATCACTCTCCATTTATCGTATATTTCAGTTTCCAGATGTTCATCAACAACTGTACCTCGTGCAATGCTTTCGTTTGCCGGGCCATATTCTCAGAGGTGATTTCCCGAAGCATATCGGTAACAGTAAGGGTACCGTTCGCCACCTTCGCTTCGGCAGCCAAACGAATATTGGTACGCAAGCGAATTATTTCTTCGTCATCCTGCATCTGTTTCCGCATTGAAACAATATCGCTGTTCTGTTGTGTGGCCTGCAAGCGGGTGTTAAAAAGAAACACATCCCGGTTTGTCTGCAACTGTTGCCGGTTACTGGCTATCACCTTTTTATCATTCCGCAGTGTATACAGACTTCCAAAATTCCACGATAAGCGCACCCCTGCTATATAGAAAGGCGCAAACTCATCCTTCAACATATTCAGTCCCGGATTGCCATATGCCCCTTGCACAAACAAGCCCAAACGGGGAAGATAGCCAACCTTCAGAGCCTCCTCCTGTATCCCGAGTTGATTGTTCTGTGCATCGAACCATGTCAACTCCGGTCGCCGGATCTCATTCAGCAGCGAGTATTCGCTCTCTAACGGCTTCATCAGTTTTGTATCTTCCGCCAATTCCTCACCTGTCAGTAAAGACAACATCTTCAAATACGCCTGTCGCAACGAGGTAAGTTCGATCCGTTTTTGCCGAGTATTAAGCTGTTCCACTTTCACAGCATCCAGATCAGCCTGATTGGCTATTCCGTTTTCCATATAAGCACTGATCTGCCGATAACTACGCTCCAAGTCCTCCTGTAACAGACGATTCTGTATCAACTGCTCATCCAATGACAGAATGCCGAAATAAATTTGATCTACCCGTTCGTTCAGAGCATACATATCGACATTCAACTTTTCCCGTTCCACGTCAGACGATGCAAGTATCCTCTCTTTTTTCGAATGTATCTCTCCCCCATCCCAAATGTTCTGTTTCAGCTCCAGCATCACTTGATACTGATCTTTCGGCTGTCCTTTAATATCTATTCCCGGAATTTTCACAGGGAGCTCCGTCACATCGCTTTGATAACTCGCTTTGGCGGAAAGGGAAAACTGTGGCAGATTTCCTTTCGAAGCATTATTCAGATTATACTCTTTTGTTTTTTCAATAAGGCTGTATTGTCTCACCAACGGATAGTTATCCTGTGTTTTCTGCCGGCACTCCTCCAAAGTTATCTGTCCGTACATCCATGACACTACCATCAAGAAAGACAATAAAAGAATCATTCGTTTCATACTCTTTTTCTCTATTAATTTCTTTGCGGCAAAGATAGGGAAATAGAATATACAACCAGGTTCCAATTGTTTGTAATGATGTTCCATTGGTTCGATTTTCCTTGATTTTATAAAACAAGAAAGAAGAAAACTCTTCCGATATTAAATTATTCCCGTACAAATCACATTTTTTCCCTCTTCTATCCTATCTTTGTAGGAAATACGAGTGTCTTATTATGAAAGAAAAAAACGAGCCGCTTGAAATAACGCTCGAGCAATTAAAACATAGCCTGATTGTACACAACAACGAATATCGATATATAAACCCCGATTTCGGAATTGTCATCAGTTCCTCCAAACTGGAAAGTAATCTTGTCAAGGCGGGACAACCCTATCGTGCCAAAGAGGGACGGATTATCCGCAGTTTACACGGAAAAGCACGTATATCAGTCAATCTGATAGAATACGATATCGATCCCCAAATGATCATCGTTACTCCACCGGATTCTATCATCCAAATCATAAATTTTTCTCCCGACTACGATTTTCAGATGATTGCTACCAACAGCAGTTTTCTACCTATCCCCCATAAAGAAGACCTGGCCGATTCATATATGCAACAAGGCATCGTAATTAAACCGACAGATGAGGAATGGGATGAAATCAGCATGTACTTCTCACTGATTTGGAAAACTGTGCAAGAACCGGTCTTTAGACGGGAAGTCGTTCTACATCTGCTCACAGCTCTTCTATATAATATAAGGTATATACAAAGAAAGTTACGAAACAGTACCGGACAAGCCCCTTCGCACCAAGAAGAATTGTTCCGTCGGTTCATCGCCTTAGTCAACGAATACAGCAAAGAAAAACGCACTGTCGGATTTTATGCCGACAAATTATGCCTCACACCCCGCTATCTGAATACCGTTATCCATCAAGTGAGCCACCACACAGTGATGGACTGGATAAACCAAGCCGTGATACTCGAAGCACAAGTTTTGCTTAAACACAGCGATTTACTGATCTATCAGATTGCCGACCAGTTAAATTTCCCCAATCCCTCTTTCTTTTGTAAATTCTTCAAAAGAAAAACCGGAATGACACCTCAAGAATACCAAAAGAAATAAGCTCTTCCATATCGCACTACACAAATAATCAGCAGGATACTTTGTCAATCAAAAGTAAAGTTGTATCTTTGCAGCCGCTATTACGAGTTAGTAGCACTAATTCAAATCATTAATTAAAAACATTTATTAAAAATGGCAACCAGAATCAGATTGCAAAGACACGGACGTAAAAGTTACGCGTTCTATTCAATTGTAATTGCAGACAGCAGAGCACCACGTGATGGTAAATTTATTGAGAAGATTGGTACTTATAACCCAAACACCAATCCTGCTACAGTAGATTTGAATTTTGACGCTGCATTGGCATGGGTATTGAAGGGTGCACAACCCAGCGATACCGTACGTAACATCCTTTCACGCGAAGGTGTTTACATGAAGAAGCACCTCCTCGGTGGTGTAGCTAAAGGCGCATTCGGTGAAGCAGAAGCTGATGCAAAATTCGAAGCTTGGAAAAACAACAAGCAAACAGGTCTTGCTGCTTTGAAAGCTAAAGAAGAAGAAGCTAAGAAAGCTGATGCAAAAGCACGTCTTGAAGCAGAAAAGAAAGTAAACGAAGCAAAAGCTAAAGTATTGGCAGAAAAGAAAGCTGCTGAAGAAGCTGCAAAAGCTGCTGCTAATGCACCCGCAGAGGAAGAAGTTGCTCCGGCAGAAGAAGCTCCTGCAACAGAAGTTGCCGAATAAGAGTAAGCAAATTCAAAAAATTGGGATTAAAACTATAAGAATCCTCTCCGGTTTGCCGGGGAGGATTTTTTATGTTTATGACATAGGACAATTCTGCTAAATAATCTATCTCTAAAAACAAAAAGATAGTTATCAAAATAGCAAGTTTCCCATCTTCTCCTCTTCCCAAACAAAGCAGTAGACAAGGGAAGAAAAGAGATCAAGAAAGGGTATAATACTTATTTCCAACGATTTAAACTATATGATTCATTAGTAACAAAGAAACGCTTTTAACATGCTGTTAAAAGCGTTTCCTTACAGATAAGAATACTATTCTTTGCATCTATAAAATACATTTCCTTTTCACAAGAAAATAGAGTTGGAAAAAGCCGTTAACCATGTTAATTCATCGTCCCTACTTTCCTTATTGCCATTGCCCTGCTACTGATGGATCAGTTTCTTCAATTCCTGATACAGAGTTTCTGTAATTTCACCGTTCGTCGAATTGAAGAAGATTTCCTTCCCCGTTCTTTCCGTAAACACAATATAAGGTTTGCTACGAGAAGAAAGCAGCAGTAAACAATTACCTCCCTCTTTCAATTTAAACCAACCTTTGCTGATCCCACCGATCGAAAGGCCATTGAGCCGGAGAGTGATATCAGGAAGAGAATCCACCAAACGAACTCCGGCAATCTCTCCAAAAGTTCTGGTAATTCCATACATCCCCGTAAAGACCAGTCTGTCATCCTTGATCTTTATTGTAGCCGGATTCATGCCATACGCCATAAATGCAGCAATCACTGCGATGGTAAACACACTGATAGCAACCACGTACTTCGTACTTTTTTTAGGAGGATTGTGATCGAACTTATTCGCCTTGACTATCAGGTACGGAATATAAAGTATAGGAAGGAAAAGGCAATAACTTGCCCAATCGGCATGTCCCAGTCCCAAACAGATGTAGTAAGCAAGTACAGGAACCGTCCCCATACCCACCAGACTGTAACACATAAAAGCAGACAATCCTTTGACGTCCACATTCATCTTTTCTTCCTTAGACATAGTATTATATCCTGCAATAAGAATCGGGAAACGCTTTACAAGTACCCCGAGACCAATGAGGATAAAAGCTGTAATCAACACTGTAGTTTCCATAATAAAGTTTGTTTCCTATTGTTTAGTTTCAAATTTATCTCGATTTCCTATCGACAAAGAATTCCTTATTTCACCTCTTATTTCATTTCCGAAAGATAAGAATTATTCTTTGAAAAACAGAATAGAATACCCTTTTCCTAATGAAAGGTCTCAAAAAATATCTCTCAATGACAAGAGCGCTTTCATTCCTTATACATGCTATAATATTCATATACCTTTTGAGAAATCGCCGCGATAAGGGCAGCATTTGTCTTATCATCCTCCTTGGAATCCTTCACAAACACCGCTATACTATATCGGCTTCCATCCGGTAAGCGAACAAAACCCATATCATTATCGCCCGCTTTCAATCCTGATTCGTCTCTGTCAGACGAACCTGTTTTGTGCCCCAATACAACTGCCGGAGGTAATCCTGCTTTCAATTTATCCTTCCCTGTAACGGTTTCCATCATTATTTTCTCTAAAAACTCTTTATATCCGGAATGCCGGAACAAGGTTTCCGTGCAAAACTTCTCCAAAGCCCGAACTGCCGCAAGAGGAGTGGTCCAATTGAGGTATTGATATCTAAAACCTTCGTGCATATCCTCCTCCATTGCCTCAATCTTAAAATCCGTGATACCCAATGTACGGATGTATTTATCCACTACCTCAACTCCACCGATATAGCGAAATAAAATATCACAGGCATTATTATCACTTTCCGACACGCTATATCTCAATAGCTCACCCACTGACATTTTAAACCCTCCTTCAGGGCGTGCTTCCCTTAACGGACTGTAAGTATCGGGCAGCAGATCCGCTTTTCGAATCAATATTTCCGTCGTCAACGGCAATTGTTTCCTGTCCAGATAATTCAATACTGCCAATGCCTGATGAAACTTAAAAACACTCATTAAGGGAAAATGATGCTGATTATTGTAAGTAAAAGTCTTGCACCCATCAGACACAACAGCTACTCCTACGGTTGCCTGCTTATCTTGCAACAGTTTATCAAAATCAGCTTTCAGGGGATGAGTGGCATATCCATGCCACGAAATAATCAAAAACAATGCCACAATTATTCCGAACTTCCATGAAATATTATTCTTCATACTTTCTCTATATTGTTTAATATTACAATTATTATAACTCCGCCGCCAATCACCTGCGCCTGCCTAACTCATCTTTCCTATAATCTTTGGGAGATACACCGGCATATTGCTTAAAGTATTTACCGAAAAAGGACTGTGTCGGAAAATTCAGCTGCGTAGCTATCTCCTTTATACTTAAATCCGACGTTTCCAATAATTGCTTCGCTTCCGTGATAACCATCTGGATAATCCACTGAGAAGCACTGCTACCCGATTTTTCTTTGACAATAGTTGAAAAATAGCGCGGGGAAAGATGTTGCAACCCGGCATAAAAGGTAACATCGCGTTCTTTACGATAAAAGCGATACAGAGATAACATAAAATGCTGAAAAACCACATCTTTTTTATTCTGCGACAACGGTTGCAACGGTCGATTGGTAAAATAGATGTTCAGAACCTCATAACAGATAGTCTGCCCCATAGATTTGACAAGTTCCAATGTCAGACGACGGCGCTGTATGCCCATATCCGAACACTCTTCCAAACGGATTCTGTTTTGCAAGTTCTCAAGCAAAGCTTCCAAATGTATATATTGTTCATCCGATAGAGAAACACACGGATACTCTCTGATAAACAACAGATTCTCTACATTAGTCACTTTATTGACAATCGGGATCACATAATCCAAATCGACTCCAACCATAATACCCTCTGCATCCGCACTTTTATGTAAAAGCCGCACCAAAGTAGAAGGAATATAAATGTAGAGATCACCCCGTTTTATTATATACGATTTCTCCTGCAAAGATATTTCTATCTCTCCCTGCCGACAAAGAAAGAATCCGCATTTATTTATTGTTGAAATAATCTGTCCTGTTTTAACAACTTGTGCAGTATCACCGCAGGAAAGTAACGCAAATTCAAAAGGTATTTGCTGATTAAACATTTTCTTCTATTTATATATTCAGCGCAAAATAAATACAAATCGCCAAATACAGACCTATCATTCAGTTAAAAAATAGACAAATCGAACAATTTATTATTCATATTAACCTTTTCTGTCTTGTCCGGTCGGAATAATTTTGTATTCACAAATCAACATGCTTAAGTTATGAAACAATTTTATCTCATTTTATCCGGTATCTGCATATTTTTATCAATTTCCTGTACCGGCCGTACAAAGGAAAAACAAGAGTTGCAGACAGTAAAAACAGACACAGTCACTTCCGCCAGCGAACAAACTATTTTGCAGTTTCCCGGAAAAGTAAAAGCTGCCCAAGATATCAATATTGCTTTCAGGGTAAGCGGAACCATCCGTAAAATATGTGTCGAAAACGGCACACATGTACGTAAAGGAGAATTGCTGGCAGAACTCGATCCTACCGACTATCAAGTGCAGTTGGATGCCACAGAAGCAGAGTACAGACAAATCAAAGCCGAAGCAGAAAGAGTAATCGCCCTTTACCAAGAGAATGGAACGACTCCCAATACCTATGACAAGGCAGTCTATGGCCTGAAACAGATAACATCCAAGTATCAGCACCACAAAGACCAGCTGGGCTATACCCGTCTATACGCTCCTTTTGACGGGTACGTGCAAAAACACCTGTTCAATGAGCATGAAACCATCGGAGCAGGAATGCCTGTAATCTCCATGATCAGTAGTGAAACACCCGAAGTAGAAATAAACCTTCCGGCAGCAGAATACATCCGTCGCAAACAATTTCTTCGCTATCACTGCACATTCGACATTTATCCGGATAAAGTTTATCCGATGAAATATATCAGCATTACTCCCAAAGCAAACGCCAACCAATTGTATACGATGCGCCTGCAATTGATTCCGAACGAGCAACCGCTTCCCTCTCCCGGAATGAATGCCATGGTTACTATTCATTGCGATACGGATGCGACACATTCCTTATCTGTTCCTCAAGGTGCCATCCTACAAAAAGAAGGACAAACATACGTGTTTGCCTACGACTCCATCGACCACACCGTTCATAGCCGTAAAATTACTGTCATACGCTTGCTTAGCAACGGACACAGTATTGTTACATCAGATAATTTGCAACCGGGCGAATGGGTCGTGTCATCCGGAGTACATCACATTAAAGACGGTGAAAAGGTAAAACCTTTACCACATTCCACAAAAACAAATATAGGAGGATTGCTATAATGGATATAAGTAAATGGGCATTCCAGAACCGGAATCTGATCTATTTCTTCGTGACCGTTTTACTATTTGGAGGTGCTTATTCATGTTATGAAATGAGTAAACTGGAAGATCCGGAAATAAAAGTAAAACTGGCCATGGTAGTAACCACTTATCCGGGAGCATCGGCTCATCAGGTAGAACTGGAAGTAACGGATGTGCTCGAAAAGAGCATCCGTACTATGGGCAATATAGATAATGTAGAAAGTTATTCCTACAATGACCTTTCTCTTATACAAATCGAACTGCTAAGCACCGTCAACGATGAAGATGTGGAGCAATGCTGGGACATGCTACGCCGCAAGGTAAATGATGCCCGTGCTTCCCTTCCCGAAGGGGTAAGCACGCCGGTTGTAAAAGATGACTTCGGCAATGTATACGGTATATTTTATGCCTTGACTGGCGACGGGCTCTCCGATCGCGAATTATCTGATTATGCAGAACTGATCAAACGAGAGGTCAGCGACTTGGAAGGAGTAGACCGGGTGGAGCTATACGGAAAACGCGCCGAATGTATCAATATATCCTTATTACAGGATCGCATGGCCAACTTAGGAGTTAAACCCGCCGAAGTTCTTGCCACACTCAACGGACAAAACCAAACCACCTATACCGGTTATTACGAAAATGGCAAGAATCGCATTCGGGTAATGGTAAACGATAAATTCAAGACAGTAGAAGATATCGGCAAAATGCTTATTCAAGGGCATGACGACGATCAACTTCGCCTGCGGGACATTGCACAGATTGAAAAAGACTATGAAACCCCGACACGTAATGAAATGTTCTACGACCGGGAACGGGCGCTCGGCATTCTGATTGCAGCTTCCAGTGGTTCAGACATCATTAAAGTAGGCAAAGAGGTGGAAACAACATTAGCCAAACTCCAAAGTCACCACCTGCCTGCCGGTGTAGAATATCATAAAGTTTTTTATCAACCGGAACGTGTAGGCGATTCATTAGGCACTTTCATCATCAATTTGATAGAATCCGTAGCCATTGTTGTTTTGATTCTGATGATAGCCATGGGATTTAAGAGCGGTCTCATCATAGGAATCAGCTTAATTGTCACGGTTTTCGGTTCGTTTCTCTTCCTTCACTTTGCAGGGGGAACAATGCAGCGTGTGTCTTTAGCAGCATTTGTACTGGCTATGGGTATGTTGGTCGACAATGCCATTGTCATTATCGACGGTATATTGGTAGATCTCAAAGCCGGCAAGAGCCGGATGGAAGCAATGACCGCTATTGGCCGACAGACAGCTATGCCACTTCTAGGCGCCACGCTCATTGCCATTATCGCATTCCTCCCCATCTATATGTCACCCGACACGGCAGGAGTTTATACCCGTGATCTTTTTATAGTCCTGGCAGTCTCCCTTTTACTGAGTTGGGTATTGGCATTAATTCATGTCCCCTTGATGGCAGACCGCGGATTACACCCGAACGTAGAAATCAGTAATTCGGGAAAACGTGAATATAAAGGACGTATTTATGCTTTTCTACGCACCTCTTTACGGTTCGGCCTTGCCCATCGCTGGAGTTTCGTATTTGCCATGATCGGCTTGTTAGCCCTTTCTATTTTCGGCTACGGATACATGCGTCAGGGATTCTTTCCCGATATGGTCTACGATCAGCTCTATATGGAATACAAACTGCCGGAAGGAACCAATTCCACGCGTGTAGCCCATGATCTGGCAGAAATCGAAAATTACCTGAAAGGCCGTAAAGAGATTACACATATCACGACTTCCATAGGAGGAACACCGGGACGTTACAATCTGGTACGCAGTGTTGCCAACCCCTCCTTGGCATACGGTGAACTCATTATCGATTTTATATCCCCCGAAGAGCTTGTCAGTAATCTGGATGAAATTCAAAATTATTTATCACAACAATATCCGGATGCCTACGTCAAATTAAAACGGTATAACCTGATGTTCAAAAAATATCCTATTGAAGCACAGTTCTTAGGCCCCGACCCGGCAATATTACGCCAATTGGCAGACAGTGCCCGCAGTATCATGGAAAAGGCTCCGGAAGTATGTCTTATCACTTCAGACTGGGAACCCTCGGTTCCGGTACTTACCATAGAATACGATCAGCCTACGGCTCGCGCGTTGGGGCTCAGCCGGAACGATGTCAGTCTTTCTTTACTTTCTGCCACAGGCGGAATTCCTATCGGTTCCTTTTATGAAGGCATTCACAAAAACAATATCTATCTCAAATGCCTCGACGAAAAAGGTCATCCCATTGAAGATTTGAGTAATGCACAAGTATTCTCATCATTGCCTTCTTTGAACGGACTATTGAATGAAGAAACAATGGTAAAGTTAAAAGCCGGTACACTTTCTAAAGAAGAGCTGGTAGAAAAACTGATGGGAAGTACCCCACTCAAGCAAATCAGTAAAGGTATCGATGTCAGATGGGAAGATCCCGTAGTGCCCCGATATAACGGGCAAAGAAATCTGCGTGTACAATGTTCTCCTGCTCCGGGATTGGAAACGGAACAGGCACGACTGGCCATTGCCCGTGAAATTGAAAAGATACAGTTGCCCGACGGATATTCACTCTGCTGGCAGGGAGAAAAGATAGCCAGTACCAAATCCATGAAATATCTATTCAAAAACTTCCCGTTGGCAATTATCCTGATGATAGCCATTCTGATCATGCTGTTTAAGGATTATCGTAAACCGCTCATTATCTTCTGTTGCATTCCGTTAGTTTTTGTCGGTGTAGTGGCTATCATGCTGCTTACAGGGAAAACATTCAATTTCGTGGCCATTGTAGGCACACTGGGGCTAATAGGTATGATTATCAAAAACGGCATCGTATTAATGGACGAAATCACATTGCAAATCAATAAGGGAATAGAACCTGTTACGGCTTTAATCGATAGCTCCCAAAGCCGCCTTCGTCCGGTAATGATGGCTTCTCTGACTACTATTCTCGGAATGATTCCACTATTGTCAGATGCAATGTTTGGTTCACTGGCAGCATCCATCATGGGCGGTTTATTATTCGGAACGCTGATAACCCTGCTTTTTATCCCTGTTCTATATGCATTATTCTTTCACATAAAAAAGACAAACGAATGAAACGAATATCTATAATTATTACAATATGTTCTCTGTCCTGCCCGTCGCTTTTCTCACAAGAAATGCTGAGTTTGGAGCAATGCAGAGCAATGGCATTGAAGTATAATAAAGAGATGGCGGCTTCCATCCGCCAAACAGAAAGTGCACTTTACACCGTAAAGAGCTACAAAGGTAATTTCTTTCCTAATTTTACAGCCAATGGAACCGGAATATACAGCAATGCAGATGGCGGTTACAGTTCCGGCAGCGGCAACTTACCGGTTTTCTTGCCGGATGCTACCGGACAATTTCTGCCTAACGGCGGCTTTGCCTATTTTCCCGGTATCGATTTGAACTACAAAATAGGAGCAATCTACATGGGAGGTATCCAAATGGAACAACCACTCTACATGGGAGGAAAAATCAGTGCTGCCTATAAAATGTCTGTATTAGGAAAGGAAATGGCGCAAATGAATGAAACACTGACTGCAACCACCGTTATCCTAAAAACAGACCAAGCGTATGCACAAGTAGTAAAGGCCAAAGAAATAAAAAAAGTAGCCGACATGTACAATACTGTGCTTACAGAGTTACACAAGAACGTTGCAAGCGCACATAAACACGGGCTAAAGCCCCAAAATGACGTTTTAAAAGTACAAGTAAAGCTAAATGAAAGCGAACTGAATATCCGGAAAGCGGAAAATGCACTACGACTGGCCACAATGAACCTCTGTCACCTCATTGGGAAACCACTAAATACGGATATAGCCGTATCGGCTGATTTTCCAAAGATAGAGCAAGATGTGGAAGTTCAAATAACAAACATTGCCGCCCGCCCCGAATATAGTATATTGAGCAAACAAGTAGCTATTGCACAGCAACAAGTAAAACTAAATCGCAGTGAATTATTACCCAAAGTCGGTATCAAAGGTTCTTATGACTACGTTCACGGATTAGAGCTGAACGATCAGACACTACTGGATAAAGGCAGTTTTTCTGTCTTTCTGAATGTGAGTATCCCACTTTTCCACTTTGGCGAACGGAGCAACAAAGTGCGTGCCTCCAAGGCCAAACTAGAACAAGCCCGGCTGGAACAAGAAAATATGAACGAGCAGATGCTGCTGGAATTGACACAAGCCGCCAACAATCTGGATGAAGCCCGTCTGGAATGTGAACTTTCTAACCGTGCTCTGGAGCAGGCCGAAGAAAACATGAAAGTAAGCAAAAGCCAATATGAAGTAGGACTTGAAAACCTATCCGACCATTTGGAAGCACAAGCGTTATGGCAACAAGCTTACGAGACTAAAGTAGATGCGCATTTCCAACTCTACCTAAGCTATATCGAATACCTGAAAGCATCGGGAACATTGCAAAACAAATTCTGAAAGAAAAGAGCATAACAAATAAAGAATTACCAAAGCCCGTCTGGCAGCACTATCTATGCATGCAACCCGACGGGCTTTTACCGTTTTTATATCCTCATCCAATTATCTTTGCATATCTGTGCGGGACGAAAGAAATGAAAAAATAGAATATGATTAAAGTAAAGACATCAGTTCCTCGATATCCTCTACAATATAATCTGCTCCGGCCGTCATCAGCTCCTCCCGGTCACCATATCCATACAGCACACCGATAGAATCAATGCCTACCGCTTTCGCACCTATTATATCATGTTTCCGGTCGCCAATCATCACTACCTTACTTAAGTCCGTAATTCCATTCTCACGTATCACATACTCTATCACGTCCGCCTTCGTATGCCGCGAACCATCCAATCCGCTACCACCCACAAAGGAAAAATAACCGTCCAAATGAAAATGTTTCAGAATAAGCCCGGCAAAAACATCCGGTTTAGAAGTAGCCATCATCAACTGATATCCTTTTCGCCGAGCTTGTTCCAGAAGTTCGGCCATACCCGGATACACTTCATTCTCATAAAGTCCTGTTTCCGAATATCGTTCCCGGTATTTCTTCACCGCCTCTTCTGCCTGCACTTCCGTAAACTGATAAAACTCTATAAAAGAATCCTTCAATGGAGGACCTATGAAAGGACATAGTTCCCGGAGATCATTCACAACAATGCCAAAATGATTCAAAGCATAAGCTACGGAACGGGTAATACCCTGCATAGGGTCGGTAACGGTACCATCCAGATCAAAGAAAAGGTATTGGTATTTCGAGAATAAATTAAATGATTGCTTCATTCTTCTTTTATTATATATTACGCGAATATAAAGCAAATCTGCCATATATACCGTAACACGATACAAATAAAAATAATGCTATCTTAAAATATAAAACATAAAATTGGCACCATAGGTTACAATTTAAAATCATATCCAATAGATAAAGAAACACCATTAATTTTCTGAAGAGAAACTCCCTCTAATACTTTTGTACCCCAAAAGTAATATCTATATTGGAGCTTCACAGGAATCCAAGTTTTTCTCACTTTAATAGCTATACCTGCCCCCAAAGTAATACCATAATAGTATTTATTATAGTCTACTTCATTAGCATAATCATAGTGGCTCTCCAATTTATTCTTACACGCAAATTGTAGACCATGAAAAAATCCCACTTCCAACAATGGAGCTACTTTATCAAGTGTAAAACGATTCTCATAAGTATAGTAATTTATAAAAGATAACGTAGAAAAATCCATTTGTTCTGAGCCTTCTTCATGTGAAGATATAGAGATTCCGGAAAACTCCAATCCAACATGAATTAAATTTCGATCTGTATATTTACTCATACTTCTGGAAAAAGCAACTCCTATTCCAGGCGCAAAGCTATTCCTATCAACGAAGTTATTAAAACCCACCTTACAATAATTCCCTATTATATAAGGAGTTAAAAAGCAACGGGAAGCCACCTTCTTTTCCTCATAATTAGTGCAAACAGATTCATTACAAATAATATCATGATATTTCTGAAACAATGCTATCCATTGATCTCTATCTGAATCTATTTTATTTATGCTTTCCTGTAATTGAGGATAATCCGAAAACAAATAATTCAATTTAGCTTTATTCTGTCGCCTTATGATGTCTCTATTGTCAGATTTAGAAGGATCAGACAACTCCATCATTATTCCGGAAGCCTCTTTTACAATATATGCAGCATAACCCTTGGGAAAATCCGTACATTTTTTTACATCCAAATAATAAAGATCTATTATACCAGAAAGAAGCGACTGAACAAAAACACGTTGCTTTATTTTGAATAGTTTTATATCTTCAGAGACAAAGAGAAGCCCTGATTCATAACCATAAGCAGTAATCTGTTCCGGAGAATAAACTTTATATTCTACCTCTCCCTGCTGACGATAAAAGCATTCTTTCCAGTCTCCTGTACCATCACGATAACCCAATTCCCCATAAATAGTATCAGATTCGTTGGTCACAACATATCCTTTCATCCATTCTACGTTTGCAGAATAAGAGACACAAGAAAAAAAGATAAAAACAATAATAAAATACACTCTGTTTTTCATACCATTAGTTTTTTAAATACTATATACAAATGTAGTGAAAAATTTTACATCCATCGATAGAAGTATATATAAAATTTTAATTGCTTTATTCATCATATATTTCTTGAGAGTATCCAACTCATAGGGTTAAAATTTGGTTTTACCTCGTTTTTATGTACCTTTGCCGCATGACAAAGACTATTAAATCGGATTTGGTGTTGTAAACAATCTGTGTTTCACGTACAGATTGTCCTTTCGTATGCTCTCGGATCATTCTTTTCGGGAGTGATTTTTATACCCTTATAATTTCAATTTTTAATCTGCATACAATGGCGAAAGCTTTGTGATGCTTCGTTGTGTATGCAAAATACATTAAGACAATGAGTAACGAAAATAAAACCATTCACGATTTCGAACTAAAATTAATCTGTGACTTTTTTTCCAATATGGAACGGCAAGGGCCCGGAAGCCCCGAAGTAACCCTAAAAGCATTAAGCTTCATAGACGGTCTCACCGACAAATCCCTCATCGCCGATATCGGGTGCGGCACAGGCGGTCAGACAATGGTATTGGCTCGGCAGTTACAGGGACAGATCACCGGACTTGATTTATTTCCCGACTTTATCGATATATTCAACCGTAATGCCAAACACCTCGGTTTGCAAAATAGAGTGAAAGGCATTGTCGGTTCAATGGATAACCTTCCCTTTCAGAGCGAGGAATTAGACTTGATCTGGTCGGAAGGAGCCATCTATAATATCGGGTTCGAACGGGGACTGAATGAGTGGCGCAAATATTTGAAGAAAGGAGGATATATTGCTGTTTCCGAAAGTTCGTGGTTTACCGACGAACGGCCTGCGGAAATCAATGACTTCTGGGTGGATGCGTATCCGGAAATAGATACGATCCCCAATCAAGTGGCCAAGATACACAAAGCAGGGTATCTTCCCGTCGCCACATTTATTCTACCTGCCACCTGCTGGACGGAACATTATCTTGCGCTAAAAATTCCAGCACAGAAGATTTTCCTCGAGAAATATGCAGGAAATAAAATTGCCGAAGAATTCAGTGCACTTCAATCCTTTGAAGAAGAACTGTATCGTAAGTATAAAGATTTCTACGGTTATACATTCTTCATTGCAAAAAAGACGGGACTATAATTCCTCTCAAAGTTCGTAGACGGAAAAGGTAAGCATAAGGTAAATCGCTGATACGAACTTAAACAGTGCAGGTATTCTTCAAAAAAAGAAAATACCTGCACTTATCTATTCTTCTACGATCCACCGTTCTATGTTCCGTGTCTTTCCGCTAAAATTCACTCCTATCTTGAATAATTTACGGCTATCTGTCTGAAAAGGCTGTGTATAATGCTTTTCATTAATTTGTTGCAACGCTTCTTCGGAAGTTCCATCCAATTTGAATTCCATGACATAAATAAAATTATCGGTCTGGAGAACTAAGTCTATACGCCCCTCACAGGTACGATATTCCACTTTCGTGTAAAAGCCCATCAACTTGAAAACGATGAAAAGAACATTCTGATAGTGTAATTCCTGTTCACGGATAATCTCATAAGTAGTATCGGCAAAAAAGCTTTGCAGACGGCGAAAGAAAGAATCGTAATCACCGATACGTACCTCACGAACAAATTTCTGAATTTCAAACGGAGCTTCCACTTTAGTGGTCTTGGCATAATAAGGAAGCAGGAAACGCATGAATCCTTCCTCTACTTCGCGATTAGGAAATCCCAAGCGATAAATACCAAATTCTTTGTCGTATTCCTTAATAGTAAGATACCCGCTCTGATAGATAACCGGAATGGGATTAGTAGATTCCGAATCAATGCTATTCAGCACATCGGCATCCGTCTCTACATCTGCCATACGTTCCAAATTATAATGATGTCGTTTCAGAAGTTTCACCAAATAAGTAGGCGTACCTGTTTCAAACCAATAATTACTGAATTTATTATACTTAAACGTATTAAGCAAGCTGAACGGATTGTAAATACCAATTGTATCTTCCACAAAATGGTAGCCATCATAGCACTCTTCCAACTTAGCACAAGCCTGTTCGTAGGTCATTTTTTGGGCCACTGCCAATTCATGCAGTTCTGTTTCCAGATTCGCATGAATTTCCTCTTCGGATATTCCACACAAATCCACATAAGGCTCACGCATAGATATGTCATCCAGATTATTCAGATCACTGAATACGCTTATCTTACCAAATTTAGTGACTCCCGTCAGCATCGCAAATTTAATATACCCATCCTTACTTTTCAAAGCCCCATAAAAAGGCTTTAAGGCATTACGATAGTTTTCCTGCAATTCCGGATTACCAATAGCCTGCAACATAGGCTTGTCATATTCATCTACCAGAATCACGGTCCGTTGTCCAGTTTGCTCACAAGCGCGTTGAATGATACCGGCAAAACGCAAAGCAAGAGAAACCTCAGACGGGCGGCTTCCATATAATTCTTCCCAATGCGTCAAATGATCGTTCAATATCTGATTCAGACTTTCCGGAGCATCATATTTTCCAATATTAAGATCCAAGTGCAGTATAGGGTATTTTATCCAATCCTTTTCCAACTTATCGATCGCCAGTCCCTCAAATAATTCCTGCTTTCCTTGAAAGTAAGCTTCCAAAGTAGAGATAAGCAGGCTTTTACCGAAACGACGGGGACGATTCAAAAAGTAATAACAACCCGTTTTTGCCAATTGATAAACCAACGCTGTCTTATCAATATAAAAATAACCGTCTTTACGAATCTTCTCGAAACTCTGAATACCGATAGGATAAATTTTATTGCCCATATTCCTCTCCTTTTCTATAACAACAAAGGTACTTATTTTCTATTTACTTTCAATCTTTTCAAGAAAATGCTTTTCTCTTTCCACAATCAAAGAACCTGTATTACAAAATAGAAGTGTATACATTAATGTCCGGACAAAGTTCATCCAGCCTAAACAACGGTATCGCTAATGCATACTAATCTTTGAACCGTGTATCACGAAGCTCCCAAAAAGCGACGGCAGCCGCAGCAGCCACATTGAGCGAATCGACCCCATACGACATAGGGATACGGACTACATAATCAGCTTCGGCAATCGTTTCAGGTGAGAGACCGTCACCCTCAGTACCCATCACGATAGCTAATTTGGACTCAGAAACCAAAACAGGATTATCAATGGAAATAGAATGATCCGTGAGTGCCATGGCAGCCGTGCGGAATCCCAATTTACCCAAATCCCTAAGGGAACCGTCCAACCAAGTCCATGGAACAAGGAAAACTGCCCCCATCGATACCCTGACTGCACGACGATTCAATGGGTCACAAGAATTGCGTGTCAGCAATACAGCATCTATTCCGAGAGCGGCCGCCGAACGGAAAATAGCTCCAATGTTGGTAGCATCAACAACACCATCGATCACGACGATGCGCCGGGCTTCCCGGCATACTTCTTTCATACTGCGTATTGCGGGGCGACGCATAGCACAAAGAACACCACGTGTCAGAACGTAGCCGGTCAGTGTAGCAAGTAATTCCCTATTGCCCGTATAGACAGGCACATTTTCGCAACGTTTAATAATGTCGGAGGCATCACCGGTGATATGCTTATACTCACACAAAATGGCTAAGGGTTCATAACCGGCATCCAAAGCTCTAATGATGACCTTCGGGCTTTCCACGATAAAAATACCCTTGTCAGGCTCGATACGATTACGCAATTGAGCCTCGGTAAGAGTACAGAACATCTCAACTCCAGGATGAGATAAAGAAGATATTTCAATAATAGGCATATTCTTAAGTAAAAGTAATTATCCGGTAAATACGATTTTCACTATAAATGGTATTTGGTAGTTATCAGTAACGTATCGCACTCTACAGGAATTAGCCCTGTAAAAGCAAAAACCAGACTGTACCAGTGACAGATTTTGTCGTAATACATCTATTAAACTTTTTAAATCACAAAGATAAAGAAAAGAATGCTTTTATTATTTATTCAATATAAGTTCTATTACATATAAGTCCGTAATTTCGGATATGTATCGTACACCCCATCAATACAATTAACCATATTCAAATTATCAAAAGAAGATAGACAGTTAAAAAGAAAACCCATTATTAACATTCCAAATTAACAATAAAGATTGGCTATCTAAAAGTATATATCATTCCCCTACAAAACTGTATACTCCTATACGGCAGAAGTATACAGTTAACACAAGAAAAAGAGCATACTTTTACAACGACCGAAGAATCACTCATATATCACTCTACAACAAGCGATTACACAAATAGCAAAGAAGCACAATCAACCTCATCGCCAACTCTCGAGAAATTTTATATTTGCTTTTTCAACAATTATGTACCTGTCAGGAATGATATTACAAAAGAGGAACAAAAACAAATTTCTTTCCTGTACCATTACATATAAAAGAAATAACAATAAGTGTAATGTCATCCACCAATATATGTAGTGTCCCGCCACCTATATTGTTACCCACACAAAGCCTGACCTAGCGACCTGTTTAAATTTTCTCTTAAAAGTTTTTATCAGCTTATTTTGAGCAAAATCCAGGCAGCTTCTAAAGCTCTCTAATCACTTTCTAATCTCGTCTGAGTGTATTATAATCCCCTTCGGAATGCCTTCCGGAAGGAGAGTTTTACTTTTGCCCCAAAATTAAAAGTAAGAATGAAAAGGCTGATTATTATTTTATTGCTCTCATCCGTTTACGGATTTCTGCATGCACAGGAAACTACGGCTTTACAATTATCACTGAAAGATGCGGAAAAGATATTTCTGGAACGCAACCTGTCACTGATTGCCGAAAGATACAACATCAATATGGCTCAGGCGCAAGTAACGCAGGCACGATTATTCGAAAACCCCGTCATCTCATTGGAACAAAACGTGTACAACCGACTGAACGGCAAATACTTCGATATGGGGAAAGAGGGGGAAGCCACTGCCGAAATAGAGCAGGTGATTAACCTGGCCGGACAACGCAACAAACGGGTACGGCTGGAAAGGGTAAACAAGGAGATAGCCGAATATCAGTTTGAAGAGGTATTGCGTACTTTGCGCAGCGAACTGAACCGGACTTTTGTAGAAATCTGCTTCTCCACCCGCTCGATCGGGATATACGACAAAGAGATAGAATCCCTCGGACTGCTGATGCAGGCAACTAAAGAACAACAGAACAAAGGAAACATCTCGTTGCTGGAGAGTTCACGATTGGAATCTTTACTGTTATCGCTCCGTAAAGAAAAGAACGAACTGGAAAACAATCTCGTCGGCCTGTACGGCGAATTGAACCTGCTGTTGAGCCTTCCTACGGGTCAAGAGGTAACATTACTGCTGGATGATGAAATTCTGAAGCAGGTGGATGCGGCAACGGTCTCTTTCACGGATATGAGCCGGATGCTTTCCGTCCGTCCCGATCTGAAAATGGCTCATGCCAATGTCACAGCCGCTCAGGCAAACCTGAAACTACAACGGTCGCTGGCCGCACCGGAGTTCTCCATCAAAGGGATGTACGACCGGGCGGGAAACTTTATTGATAACTACTTCGCCATAGGAGCCAGCATCTCCGTACCCATCTTCAACCGTAATCAGGGAAACATCAAATCGGCCAAACTCGACATACAACAAAATGGCAAGGAGGAGGAATATGCCATAGAGAAAGCACGTATGGAACTGCATGCCGCCTACATCCGATTGCAGAAAGCAGTGGAACTGTACCGCTCGTCCAACGATGAACTGGAACATAACTTCGGCCGTCTCATCGAAGGGGTGAACGAGAACTTCCGGAAAAGGAACATCAGCATGCTCGAGTTCATCGACTATTACCAAAGTTACAAAGAAACCTGCCTGCAACTGAACGAACTGAAAAAAGAGGTATTCCTCGCTATGGAGAATTTAAACACAATTGTCGGACAAACCGTATTTAACTATTAAACTCAATATGAATCGCATTCTACTACCCGCCTGCCTCTGCGCTGCGCTATTAAGTGCTTGTGGCGGACAAACAGAAGCTCCCCAAGAAACAACCCGGGAACTTTTTCTTACAGACAGTTTACAAAACGTAGTATCGGTGGACACCGTACACATACATGAAGTGGCCGATGAGTTGACGCTTAACGGCAGGGTCACTTTCAATCAGGAACAAGTGGCACGCGTATTCCCCATCTTCGGGGGAACGGTGACCGAGGTTTCTGCCGAAATCGGCGACCATGTACGCAAAGGCGATATACTTGCCGTCATCCGGAGCGGTGAGGTAGCCGATTATGAGAAACAGAAAAAAGAAGCCGAACAACAGCTCATCATCGCCCGGCGCAACCTGCAATCCGCGCAGGATATGTTCGCATCCGGCATGGCATCGGAACGCGATGTGTTGCAAGCACGCCAGGAACTGAGCAATGCCGAAGCGGAAGAGAAGAGAATCACGGAAATATTCTCCATCTACCATCTTGCCGGCAAATCCCTTTATATAGTGAAAGCGCCGGTATCGGGTTTCATCGTCGAAAAGAATATCAATAAGGAGATGCAGATACGTTCCGACCAGAACGATGAGATGTTCGTCATCTCCGGACTGGAAAACGTGTGGGTGATGGCGGATGTATACGAAAGCAACATCAGTAAGGTGCACGAGAACGCTCCGGTACGGATTACCACCCTCGCCTACCCCGGCAAGGAGTTCACCGGAAAGATAGACAAGGTGTACAACATGCTGAACGACGAAAGTAAAACGATGAACGTGCGTGTGAAGCTCACCAACGAAAACTACCTGCTGAAACCGGGCATGTTCACCAACGTATCCGTAATCAGCAGATCGTCCGACAAGCAACTGCCCCGCATCGACTCGCACGCCCTCGTGTTTGAAAACGGAAAGAACTTTGTAGTGACGGTGGATGCCGACGGCAAACTCGCCGTAAAAGAGGTGGAAATATACCGGCAACTGAGCAAGGAGTGTTATCTCTCATCGGGGGTACAGGAAGGAGACCGGATTCTGAACAAAAACGTATTGTTAGTGTATAACGCACTGAATGCAGATTAAAGGGAGGAACAGACGATGCACAAGTTTATCGATAACATTGTAGCCTTCTCACTGAAGAACAAGTTTTTTATCTTTTTCTGTACCACGATAGCCGTTATCGCCGGAGTCGTGTCCTTTAAGCATACACCGATCGACGCCTTTCCGGATGTGACGAACACGAAGGTCACCATCATCACCCAATGGCCGGGACGAAGCGCCGAAGAGGTGGAGAAGTTCATCACCATCCCTATCGAGATAGCCATGAATCCGGTACAGAAGAAAACGGATATCCGCTCTACCACCCTCTTCGGGCTATCGGTGATCAATGTGATGTTTGAAGATCAAGTGGACGACTTCACCGCCCGCCAGCAAGTATACAACCTGCTGAACGACGCCGACCTGCCGGAAGGGATCACACCGGAGGTACAGCCCCTCTATGGTCCTACGGGAGAGATATTCCGCTACACCCTGCGCAGTGACAAACGGAGCGTGCGCGAACTGAAAACCATTCAGGACTGGATGATCGAACGTAACCTCCGTGCAGTATCGGGCGTAGCGGATATTGTCAGTTTCGGCGGAGAGGTGAAGACTTTTGAGGTTAGTGTCAACCCGCACCAACTGATCAATTATAGCATCACCGCGCTGGAACTGTACAACGCCATTGCCAACAGTAATATCAACGTGGGCGGCGACGTTATCACGAAAAGCTCGCAGGCATATGTGGTACGGGGTATCGGCCTCATCAACGACCTGGAGGAACTGCGGAACATCGTAGTGAAAAACATCAACGGTACGCCCGTACTGGTACGCCACCTGGCAGATGTGCACGAATCGTGCCTGCCACGCTTGGGACAAGTGGGAAGAATGGACGAAGACGATGTAGTGCAAGGCATCGTCGTGATGCGAAAGGGAGAAAATCCCGGAGAGGTGATCGACGCCCTAAAGACTAAAATAGAGGATATAAACAAGAACATACTGCCCAAAGATGTGGAAATCGTTCCGTTCTATGACCGCGAAGATCTCGTAAACCTTGCCGTACGCACAGTTACCCATAACTTGATTGAAGGAATTCTGTTAGTGACTTTCATCGTACTGATATTCATGGCCGACTGGCGTACCACGGTGGTAGTGGCGGTAGTCATTCCGTTAGCACTGCTTTTCGCCTTCATCTGCCTGCGGGCCATGGGCATGTCGGCCAATCTCCTATCCATGGGCGCCATCGACTTCGGTATTATCATAGACGGCGCTGTGGTGATGGTGGAAGGGGTGTTCGTGGCGCTCGACAAAAAAGCGCGGGAAGTGGGCATGCCTGCCTTCAACCGCATGTCGAAGATGGGACTCATCCGCCACACGGCCAAAGACAAGGCCAAAGCGGTGTTCTTCTCCAAACTGATCATCATCACGGCGCTTATCCCTATCTTCTCTTTCCAGAAAGTAGAGGGTAAGATGTTCTCACCGTTGGCCTATACGCTCGGTTTCGCTTTGTTGGGCGCACTGCTGTTTACGCTGACGCTGGTACCCGTAATGTCGTCCATGCTGCTAAAAAAGAATGTACGCGAAAAGAATAATTTCTTTGTCCGTTTCATCAACGAAAAGGCAAGTGCCCTCTTCGACAAATGCTATGCACATCGCAAGCTATCCATCGGGCTGGCGAGCATCGCCGCCATCGTGGGATTGTGGATGTTCACCCTGCTGGGCACAGAGTTCCTGCCGCAACTGAACGAAGGTTCCATCTACATCCGTGCCACCCTGCCGCAAAGCATCTCGCTGGATGAATCGGTACAGCTCGCCAATCAGATGCGGCGCAAGTTAGCGGCATACCCCGAAGTGCGGCAAGTGCTCTCACAAACCGGACGCCCCAATGACGGCACGGATGCCACAGGATTCTACAACATCGAATTCCACGTAGACATCTACTCGGAAAAGGACTGGGAAAGCAAACTCAGCAAGCTGCAACTGATAGACAAAATGCAGGACGACCTTTCGCTCTATCCCGGCATCGACTTTAACTTCTCCCAGCCCATCACGGACAATGTGGAGGAAGCGGCTTCGGGCGTGAAAGGCTCCATCGCCGTGAAAGTATTCGGAAAAGACCTGTATAAATCGGAAAAGATTGCGGTACAGATAGACAAGATACTCTCCACCGTGCAGGGTATCGAAGACCTCGGAGTTATCCGCAACATCGGTCAGCCGGAACTACGCATCGAACTGAACGAACAGAGTCTGGCACGCTATGGGGTAGCCAAAGAGGATGTACAGTCCATCATCGAAATGGCTATCGGAGGAAAATCGGCATCACTGCTTTACGAAGACGAGCGGAAGTTCAACATCATGGTACGCTATAAACCGGAATACCGGCAGAACGAAGAGGAAATAGGCAAGATTCTGGTACCCACCATGAACGGGACAATGATCCCCATCAAGGAACTGGCGGAGATAAAAACCATCACAGGCCCCCTGCTGATATTCCGCGATAACCACACCCGCTTCTGCGCCGTGAAATTCTCCGTACGCGGTCGGGACATGGGTACTGCCGTGGCCGAAGCGCAAAAGAAGGTCAATACTTCCGTACACCTGCCCGAAGGATACACGCTAAAGTGGACGGGAGACTTCGAGAATCAGCAACGTGCCACCAAACGTCTTTCGCAAGTCGTTCCGGTAAGTATCGCTATCATCTTTATCATCCTGTTCGTACTGTTCTCCAATGCACGGGATGCAGGGTTGGTATTACTGAATGTACCCTTTGCAGCCGTCGGCGGTATTATTGCGCTGCTCATCACCCACTTCAACTTCTCCATATCGGCAGGTATCGGGTTCATCGCCCTGTTCGGTATCTGTATTCAGAACGGTGTGATTATGATTTCGGACATCAAGCACAACATACAGGCACGGTTGCCATTGCCGGAAGCCATAAAGACAAGTATGCGTTCGCGCATC